>Ga0126314_10001826_pt1 | contig 10408 bp, 9 predicted proteins | sample Plot105B_FD_92535 | JGI IMG/M metagenome (GOLD analysis project Ga0126314, IMG submission 92535) | Serpentine soil microbial communities from UC McLaughlin Reserve, CA, USA - Plot105B | ecosystem: Environmental > Terrestrial > Soil > Grasslands | place: USA: UC McLaughlin Reserve, Lake County... | reverse complement strand
CGGTTTGTTGAGTTGGTTAAGGGCTTGGGTTTGAACAAACAGTAACACAAAGCGCACAAACAGAATCACAAAAGGCAGAAGAATACGTTACAACAAGCACGTTAAGCTGAAAACGGATTTTCTGTGTTTTTGTGCCTTTTTGTGGCTAAAAGGATCTTATGAACATTTCAAGACGACAATTTCTCTCAAGTAGCGCGAAGTCAGCGGTGGCGGTGACGCTTTTGCACTCGTTTGTGCCGGCGCGTGCGTTGGCCCAGGCGGCGGCTGTGCAACCGTTGTTCGCGCGGCTCGATGAATTCATCACGCGGCATATGCGTGAGACGGGCGCGCCCGGAATGACACTCGCCCTCGCAAACCGCGAGGGATTGATCAGAGTCTCCACTTACGGTTACGCCGACATGAAGGCCGGCTCGCGAGTCGTGCCCGAGACGATGTTCGAGATCGGATCGATTTCGAAGTCGTTCGTGGGTCTCACCCTCATGCAATTACGCGATGAGGGAAAACTCGATCTCAACAAGCCCATCGTCGAATACCTGCCGTGGCTAAAGATCAACTCCAAATTCGCGGCGATCACGACGCATCACATTTTGACTCATACTGCCGGACTGCCGGGCGCACCGCTTTTGCTCGACGCGCTTCTCGGTGAGCTCTGGACCGCGTACGAGCCCGGCAAGCGTTTTCTTTATTCGAACACCGGCTACAACATCCTCGGTTTCCTGATCGAAGCGATCGACAAACGGCCCTTTGCGGAAGCGATGCGCGTACGAATGATCGAGCCGCTGGGAATGAGTGCGAGCTCGCCGATCATCATCAACGATCTTCGCAAGCGGATGGCGATCGGATACGAGCCGCTTCAGGAGGGCAAGCCGTTTCCGGTCAATGGCCCATTGGCTGAAGCGCAGTGGCTCGAAGTGGATATCGCTGCCGGCAGTGTCGCGGCAACGCCGGCAGACATGGCGAAGTACATGCGCATGCTGCTCAATCGCGGCGCGCTGCCTAAGGGCCGCCTGATCTCCGAAGAGAGTTTTGCGTTGTTTACGAAGCCGGCGATTGACTCGCCCTATCGTGGTGAACCCGCGTCGTATGGTTACGGACTGTGGGTGAGCGACATCGGTGGTCACACGCGGCTGCGTCACACTGGCGGCATGGTTGCGTTCAGCTCGTCCATTGATCTTGATATGACGGGGAACATCGGTGCGTTTGCGTCAGTCAATGCGAACCTGCGGGGCTATCGACCAGTGGCAGTGACGAAGTATGCCGTCGAGCTTTTCAACGCGTCGGCAGAAGGGAAGCCGCTGCCTGATGCTCCGGCGCCACCGCCTTCATCGGATGAGGTAAAGAACGCTGCCGATTACGTTGGCACTTACACTTCGCTTGATGGAAAGAAACTGGAGCTGGTGGCGGAAGGAAGCAAGCTGGTGCTCGTGTACGGCAATCGCCACGTTGCACTCGAGCGTGCGGGAGGCGATCGCTTCATCGTGAAGCACCCCGATCTGGATACATTCATGCTCGGTTTCGTGCGCGAAAACCAGCAGGTAACGCAGGCGTATCACGGCGCGAACTGGTATCTCGGCGAGAAATACACCGGCCCGAAGACTTTCGAAACGAAAAAAGAGTGGGAGGGTTTTGTTGGTCACTACAACAACGACAGTCCGTGGTACGGCGATACGCGTATCGTGATGCGCAGGGGGCAGCTCTTTGTTGAAGGTGTTCAGGCGCTCGTGCCGCGAAGCGATGGGAAGTTTGGCATCGGCGATCCGCAGGGGCCGGATTGGATGAATTTCGAGTCGATCGTCGATGGACGCGCGATGCGGTTGAACTTTTCGGGAATAATTTTCCGGCGCGTGTTCACACCGTAAGACGTTAGACAGGATTTACATGATTCTTTCAGGATTGACAGGATAAATTTTTGTCCCATCTTGGAAAATCTTGTAAATCCTGTCAAAGGTTTTACATCAACAACGACTCGACCCGGTGCGCGTGGACCATCTCTTCACACGCCGACCACGCAAACACCGTGAACTTTCCGTCCTGCGATGCTACTAGCGCAAGCGCATCGCGCTGATCGTAAACAAACTGTGCCGCCGAAAGATGGCGCGTGCCGCCGTGCTCGGTCGGCTGGACTACGATCGGAAGGTTCCCGACTACCGGCTCCGTAATCACCCACTTATCAACCGGCGGACTGGCTGCGTGTCGACGAATCTTCGCGCCAAACGCGAGGACATCGTACTGATCGCTGATCACGGTCGCGCCATCAACCGCAGTCATTCCACCAATCGTGTCCACGGCCCTGCGAACCGCGCTTTCCCACGGCCTACGATCTTCCTCCTCAACTTCCTGACGCATGAGCGCGGAAAGCGCCGAGAATGCGGGTGTAATTGAATAGAAAATCGGCTGCGCGATCGACTCACGCCAACGTTGGCTGTCTGAAGGCACGACGAGCAATATGCCGCCGTGTCCATGCGCGCGCATCGACACGCTTAGCTGGACGAGGATATTCAACGCGTGCTGTGGTTCGTTCGTCGCTGCGGCGGTGAATGCTAACAACGCCCGCAGCAGTGCCGGACAGTCAGGCAGGCTCGTGCCTTTCTCGTCGATAACTTTTACCTGTTCGCCTTTGAGTACGACGACGTTCGCATACTTTCCAAAACCGTCGAGACGACGATGCTTGATGACGAGTAAACCAGGCTCAACGTCTTCGAGAACAAAACAGAAGCTCGGAATCGTTCGCGTAGTTCCCCAAACTCTCAGCTCGTCGCCGTGGTTCCAGACGCCGAGGTGGATCTCCGGACGTTCAACCGCCGGGGCGAGTTTAGTAAGCACACCGGCGTTCAACGGAAGCGGGTGTTCGAAGACCATCGGCTGTCCTGCTTGTTCCGGCGGCAGGAAGGCGATGGAAATTTTGGGAAACCGGCCTTCTTCCGGTCGAAAGCTGGCCCAGAAAGTGGCGTTGATGATCGCCGCGATCGATTGTGCGTCGGGTTGCGGCGCCAGCCCGTCTTCGCCCATGCGCCGTGCTTCGGCGAGATGACGTGCGAAGTGTTCTTCAACTAGGGGCGCTGCGATGTTTGCCGCCTGGTACGTTGGGGTGATATTCATAAATTCTGCTTGCCCGTGTTTGAGCCGCGGATTTCGCGGATGAACGCGGATCGTTGCGATTTGTCACAGATTAACGCAGGTGAGCTTTGCGTCAAAAGGCATGAAGCGTACAAAAGGGCTATGCGAAGGGTGCTCGTGATCGGTTCGGGTGGTTCAGGCAAGTCGACAGTTGCTGCTCGGCTCGGTGAACTACTCAATCTGGAAGTGCACCATCTCGATAAGTTTTTCTGGAGCGCCGGGTGGGTGAAGCCCGAGCCCGATGAATGGATCAAGACCGTTACGGATTTGATTGAGCAAGACTCGTGGGTAATTGACGGCAACTACTCGGGCACGCTCGAGCTGAGACTCCGTAGGTCCGACACGATTGTGTTTTTAGACCTGCCGCGCGTGTTATGTATCTGGCGAATCGTGAAGAGGTATTTTCTTTATCGAAAGAGAAGCAGGCCTGATGTAGCGGAAGGCTGTGATGAGACCCTGAATCTGGAGTTTGTCAGTTGGGTGTGGAACTACCCTCGTCGTTCAAGACCAAAGATTATTAAGCTGCTGCAGGCACACGCCGGCGACAAACAGATTTTCCGGCTGCGTTCACGCAATGAAGTACAAAAATTCTTATCCCAGTTAAAAGGCCATACAGGTTAATCATTTTGTGCGTTCGTGGCTTAAAGCAAGGAGTAAGGTTGAATGGAAACAGAGTTGTCAGCACAAATTCCCGTCAAACGTTTCAAGAAGGCGCTGCTCGCGTGTCTTGACGAGACGTTCTCAAACGTCCGCGGAATCTATCTCGACAAGGGCACCACGTTGTACGAAACACTCGCAAGCGTTTCGGCTGAAGAAGCATCCCACGCGATCTCGCCGAAGTCTGCGACTATTGCCGCGCAGGTCGAGCACATTCGTTTCTATCTCGATGTTTTAGACGACTACATGCGCACCGGTGTGGACAAGACAAACAACTGGCGCGAGATCTGGGAAACCGTGAGCGCGGTCACGCCGGAGGAATGGGAAGACGTGAAGCGCCGCTTGCGCGAGAGTCACGAACGTTTGATGGAGACTATGAACTCCTCCGAGAAGTGGGACGGCAAATACGACATTGCCGGCGCATTATCAATCCTCGTACACACCGCTTATCACCTCGGCGGAATCCGGCAGGCACTTGGCGCCATCAGGGCAGGTACGCACACTTAGAACATGGACCAGCAGACCTACGCCCTTGCCCAGACACTCTGGAACTACCATTTAATGAAGCACCAGATCGCAGCCGCGGACGCGATCCTCGTGCTTTGCAGTCACGACGAGCGAGTCGCAGAACGGGCCGCGCAGTTATTTCATGAAGGCTGGGCGCCGCTCGTTATCTTCTCAGGTGGACAGGGATCGATTACCAGAACACTTTGGAATGAACCCGAAGCCGAGCGTTTCGCTGGCATCGCTGTCAACCTGGGCGTGCCTGGTGAAAACATCCTGACAGAGACGCAATCGACCAACACGGGCGAGAACATCGAGTTTACTAAGCGACTGCTGGCTGAGCGCGGTCTCGATCTGCAAAGGTTCATCGTCGTGCAGAAGCCTTACATGGAACGACGCGCGTTCGCCACCTTTCGCAAGCTCTGGCCCGACAAAGAGGTGGTGGTCACGTCGCCGCAGGTTACGTTTCGTGAGTATGTCGATCAGTACACCAACCGCGCCCTCTCGCCCGCGGATGTCGTCGGCATCATGGTTGGCGATTTACAGCGGATCAGAGTTTATCCGGATCGTGGCTGGCAGATCGCGCAGGAGATTCCGGATGAGGTATGGGGCGCGTTTGAAGAACTGGTGCGCGCCGGCTACGACAAGTATCTAGTTTACAAATCGACGGAGTTGGACGCTGACGGCAAAACCGATGGCGATGAAGGTGGCGATGAGGGAGGCAAGGCCCGCGCTCATCAACGGCAACGGGACGCCGATTACCGGAGAGATGCCTAAGGCCATGCCGATATTGATGAAGGTCTGAAATGTCAGGCCACCCACGAACGCCATGATGAAGAGCATGCCCATGCGATCCGAGGCGCGACGCGCTCCCGTGATCAAACGTGAAAGCAGTATTACGTAGGCCAGCAGGACCATGACGCAACCAGCAAAACCAGTGTTCTCAGCAGTGACAGCGTAAATAAAATCGGTGTGTGGCTCAGGCAGAAACTTTAGTCCGCTCTGCGAGTATTCGACTGACGAGCGCGATCCGATTAGCCCGCCTTCACCAACAGTCAGAATCGACTGCCACGTGTGGTAACCGATACCGCGCCGGTCAGCATTCTCCGGATCGAGGATCACGTTGATACGTTCCTGCTGGTACCCTTTCACAGCGCCTGTCTTGACGCCCATTACGTATGCAGCGGGAATCAAAATCACAGCCAGCACAGCACTCGCAACCACTAACCTCAACCTGATTGCCGAGAGGAAAAGTACGACCGCGAGAATCGGCATGTACGTCAGCACTGATCCGACATCAGGCTCGAGCAGGATCAGGCCAATCGGCAACGCCAGGATCAGCCCGCCTACAACCATCTCCTTGATTGTGAGGACCTCGATACGGTTCTTGCCGAAGTAACGCGCGAGCATCATCGCTGTCGTTACTTTTACAAACTCGGAAGGCTGAAACTGCCCGATGAAGGGTACTTTGATCCACGCGCGTTGCCCGTTGATCTTCAAACCAATGCCGGGAAAAAGAACCAGCACGAGCAGAATCAACCCGAAAATGTAAAAAGCGGGTGCGAGATTGAGCAGGCGCCGGTAGTCAGTGAAAGCGATTGCAAGCATCGCGACGAGACCAATCGAGAGCCCGATCAGTTGCTTGACCCAGTAGGTTTCCGTCGGCTGCGCATTGCGAATCTGGACCGTGCCGAACAGCACGATGCCGATGGCGAGCAGCGCGAGGATCCAATCAAAGTCACGCCAACTGCGTTTGTGAATTATCGCAACCATTTACTACCGGTTGTTGACTGCGGTCTGCTGTCCGGCGGCAGCAGTGGCTGCCGTTTTCTTCTTATCCGTCGTTTCTTTCTTTGCGATCTGCTGTTTCACTGCTCCCGGCGGCTCTTCGTGACGAGTCTTGCGATAGTAAACGTCGTAAACTCCACGAACTGCGGGGGCCGCGTGGCTGCCACCAAATCCCGAGTTCTCGATGAGAGCGACAAATGCGATCTCTGGTTTGTAGGCCGGAGCATACGAAACAAACCACGAGTGATCTTTGTTCTTGCCGGTGTCTTTGCCGAGTCCGACGACCTGCGCGGTGCCGGTCTTGCCGGCGATATCAAATCCATCCATCTTAATGCGCGCGCCGGTGCCGCCCGCGTTTACCACTTGCCACATACCTTGAACCACCGCCGCATCGATCGGTTCCGGAATCGGAACTACTTTCGGATTCGGTCGCGACGGATCGAGCGGCTGGAATGTCACTGGCGGCTTGTAATCCGGCGAACCGGGATTACCGACCGCTTTGACTTCTTTCAACAAGTGCGGAATATACAGGTGACCATCGACGCTGATTCCCGCGATTGTTCGCAGCAAAGCGATCGGAGTGATGATGTCGTAGACCTGCCCGAACGACGCGTACACAGTATCGATGTCGCGCCATTCGGGATCGCGCGGCTGCATCTTGCGTTTGAATTCGCGCGAAGGCGTCCAGCTCACAACCTCGTTCGGCAGATCGATGCCGGTGCGCTTATTAAGATCAAACTCGTCAACCATCTCGACGATGCCGTCGATACCCATTTTCAAACCGAGGCGGTAGAAATAACCGTCGCACGAATGGGTGATGGCCGTCTTGATGTCGGGCGAGCCGTGATTGCCCATGCAACGCGTAAACTTGTTGCCAATGGTGATACCGCCTCCACAGATGAGATTCGAGTGCTCGAGTGTGATCGCGCCCTGTTTCAACCCTGAGATGGCCATCGGAATTTTCCACGTCGATCCCGGCGGATAGCGACTCTGAATCGCGCGATTGATTAGTGCCTTGTCAGGATCGTTCAAAAGCTTTGCGTACTCCGCGCGTCCTTCTTTCGTCGTGATTCGTTGTGAAAAGAGATTTGGATCGAAAGTCGGGGCCGAAGCGAGCGCCAGGATCTCTCCAGTGTTCGGATCCGCTGAAATGATCACGCCACGTTTCGTGACGGAATTCCGCAGTTGCTCTTCGGCGGCGAGTTGCAGGTCGAGATCGATCGTCATAACGAGATCGCGGCCCGGTGTCGGAGCGATAGTCTCAATCTCATCCTGAATGCGACCGCGACTGTCGACTACCACTTCACGATAACCGTCCTTGCCACGCAGGTAGTCGTCGTAAATCTGCTCGATACCGCTCTGGCCGATGATGTCGCCCGGTTTCAGACCTTTGTCTTTATAGGCTTGTTTCGTGAGCTGCTCCGGACTGATCTCACCAACGTAGCCCAGCACGTGCGCGAGTGAGCCGTCGGCTGGATAGCGGCGCTGCGGTTGTTGCTCGACACGCAGCTCGGGAAACTCGAGGTTATGCGCCTCGACCCACGCGATGTCGCCCGGCGTGGCGCCCGGCTTAACGGTGATCGACTCGAACGCCGGCATGGTTTTCACTATCTCGAAGTAGTCGCGCAGGATGTCTCTATCGACGCTGAGCCCCTCAGACAGCGGCTCGATCAACGACGTGAGATCCTTACCTTTCACGTCCTCGCGCCAGAGGATCACGTTGTAGCTGGGACGCGAATCGACGATCACGCGGCCTTCGCGGTCGAAGATCATGCCGCGCGGCGCCGGAATCGGGAGACGGCGACGACGCTGGTTTTCCGCGATTTCGGCGTAACGGTCTCCTCTGACCACCTGCAACACGTACAGGCGAATGCTGAGCAGTCCGAGCATCGCTATGACGAGGACCTGAACAAACCGCATGCGCGCGCGGAGGTTTTGAGATGTGTCTTCGAATTTCATCGTAAGTCAGTTTAGATGCCACAAAAGGCACAGAGATTAGCAAGGTGTCTTCGGTGCATTTTGCGGCTCACCTCCTTCTTAGCGGTCCCGTTGAACGTCTGGCTACGCGGCGGCGGTTGGCGAATTGTCGCCGTTGGGCACTGCGCTCGGCCACCAGAGCGTCCAGCACGTAAAGCGCCAGAGTGCCCGCCACTGTCGTCGCAATTAGTTTATAAGACATCGTCTGTACGAACGGCACAAGAGGCGGATCGCCCAGCACGCGGTGCCAAAAAACATAGATTGCGGAGTCAAGCAACGAGCCGGCCGCGAGCACCGGAATCCGCAACAACGGGTTTTCAAGATTTATGCGCGTCGCGGCGAAATAGATGACATACGCTGTCAGCGTCTTCGAAAAACCGCCGGCGCCGACCAACCCTCCGCTCGCAGCGTCAACAATCAATCCCGCGAGTGTGCCGACAACCAGCGCCTGCCATGCGTCACGTTGCAAAGCGATGTAAACAACAACTACGAGCGGAAAGTCTACATAGGAGAGTGGTCGCCAAACCTCGCGCAGCAAGAGCTGGAGCAGGATTGAGACCGATAAAACTACCGCAATCTTAAGCTTCGACATAGAAGCGTTGCCAATTGAACCGCTTGCCAAATGCCACTGAGATCATCTCCTGGTTCTGTCTGCGTTCTGCTGCGGAGTTTGTTCAGGCACAGAACGCGGCGGGGGGTGATAGAGGAGTACCGCAACTTCCTCAAGGTGATCAAGCCGTGCATCGGGTTGAATAAGAATCTGGTGGGCCTGCGTCGCCGTTCCGTTCTTGACTTCAACCACACGGCCGATGTTCAGGCCCGGCGGATAGATTCCGTCCTGACCTGTCGTCATCACGTAATCGTTAACTTCAACTTTCTCGAGTCCGGAAACATAGCGCATCTCGATCAATCCGACACCGAGATCCGCGCGTCCGCGGACAGAGCCAAGCGCGCCTGATTGTCCGAGCTGGGCCACAACGGCGCCCGCGCCGGCCTTCTCGTCCGTGATCAGCATGACTTGCGACGCCCATGGACCGACAGTAATAACGCGGCCGACGATCCCACCGGCGGTGACGACCGGCATATTCAGTTCAATTCCCGAGCTGCTGCCTTTATTGATCGTGATCGTGTTGAACCACACAGAAGGATCGCGCGCGATCACGCGAGCGGGAATACTCTTGATATTCGTCTGCTCGTTAAGATTCAGCAGCGCTTTCAGACGCTCGTTCTCAGTGGCGGCCTCTCGTGCGGTGTGGAGCTCAGTTTCAACCTGCGCGAGACGCTCTTTGAGTTGTTCGTTTTCATGGGCGGTGCTGCGGAAGTTCCAGATCTGCTGGAAAAAGCCGGTGGTCGCGCCGGTCGCTTTCGAAGAAGCACTTTGCAGCGGCGACGCGAAGGCCTGCGTCCAGATGCGCAGCACTTTTTGGCGGCCGTCGGCGTCTTTAGCGTCAACAGCCATGATGATCAGATTGGCGACAAGCAGCGTTACGAGCCAGATGGGGGCTCGTTGTCGAATTTCTTTTTGTGTTCGAACCGAAGCCACGTGCTAAATCCTGTGGAATCTGTGGACTACATGCCGCTGACCATTGTGTTTTCCCACTTCACACGCTTGAGGAGATCGAAGTCTGACAACATCTTGCCTGTGCCCAACACCACTGAAGCGAGCGGATCGTCGGCCAGCGATACCGGCAACCCAGTCTCGATCGAAAGTCGTTTGTCGAGATTCTTCAACAACGCACCGCCGCCGGTCAGTACGATGCCACGCTCTACGATGTCTGCTGAAAGCTCGGGCGGAGTTCGTTCGAGAGCAACACGCACAGCGTTGATGATCGTCGAGATCGAGTCGGCCAGTGATTCGCGGACTTCTTCGTCGGTGATCGTGATCGTCTTCGGAATTCCCTCGATGAGATTACGACCACGCACTTCAAACGATAGCTGCTCATCCAGCGGATATGCCGAGCCAAGCTCGATCTTGATCGCTTCGGCAGTTCGCTCACCGATCAGCAGGTTGTACTTCCTCTTGATGTATTGGATGATCGCCTCATCCATCTCGTTCCCGGCTACACGCACCGCACGCGAGTAGACGATACCGCTCAAGCTGATCACTGCGATATCAGTTGTACCGCCACCGATGTCGACGACCATATTTCCGTGTGGCTCAGTGATCGGCAGACCAGCGCCGATCGCCGCTGCCATCGCTTCTTCGACCAGATAGACTTCGGAAGCCTTCGCACGATACGCCGAGTCTTCGACAGCACGTCGTTCGACCTGCGTGATCTCCGATGGAATGCCGATGACGACGCGCGGGCTCACCCACGTCTTTCCGTTGTGGGCCTTGCGAATGAAGTGCTGAAGCATCTTCTCG
>Ga0126314_10001825_pt1 | contig 10409 bp, 8 predicted proteins | sample Plot105B_FD_92535 | JGI IMG/M metagenome (GOLD analysis project Ga0126314, IMG submission 92535) | Serpentine soil microbial communities from UC McLaughlin Reserve, CA, USA - Plot105B | ecosystem: Environmental > Terrestrial > Soil > Grasslands | place: USA: UC McLaughlin Reserve, Lake County... | reverse complement strand
TGCGGAGCGCGCTCACGCCGGTCGTGTCGATGTTCGGGCTCGATCTGGCGTTCCTGCTCGGCGGCGCCGTCATCGTGGAGAACGTGTTCCAGCTTCCCGGTCTCGGCGCGTACGCGATCGATGCGCTCTACACCGCCAAGTACGCCGCCGTGATGGGGGTCACGGTTCTCGGCGCGCTGCTGATCGTGATCGCGAACCTCGTCGTCGACATCGGGTACGCCTTCCTGGACCCCCGCGTCCGCTACACGTAGTTCCCCGCCGTTCGCCCGATCGCTTTCCGCTTATCTCGCAGGAGGCGGCACGTCGTCGGCGTTCCGCCACCTCGATCGGCGACAACCGCCGATGCGCACGTCACCTGTTACGCTCGATCCGTGCCAGAGAGCTACGGCAAGAAGAAGCGCCGGGATGTGAAGTCCCGAAAGGCCGCCGACCGCGAGGAACGGCGCGTCGCGCGCAACCAGCGCCGGGCGGACCGCGAGGCCGGGATCATCGAGAAGGGCCCGCCCGTCGAGGCGGCCGATCCGACGGACTACGGGCTTCCCGCCATCGACACCGTCGAGGCCGACTCCGAGGCCTGATCGGCTCGCAACCGCGTACGAAGCGACGCTAGACTCGCTGGCCGAGTGGACGAACCGCGCCGGACCCTGTTCTTCGAACGTCACCGCGACCTCGGCGCCAGGATCACCGAGTTCGGTGGCTGGGACATGCCACTGCAGTATGCGGGCGGCACGATCGCCGAGCATCTGTCGGTTCGCCGCAGCGCCGGGCTGTTCGACGTCTCGCACATGGGCCGGTTCACGATCGGCGGCGCACAGGCGCTCGAGTTCCTCCAGCACGTCCTTTCGAACAACGCCGAGGCGCTCGACGGTCGCCCGTACGGCGCTCAGTACACGCTGATCCCCGACGATGACGGCGACGCTGTCGACGATGCGTACCTGTACCGCTTCACGCCCGACGACTACCTCCTCGTCGTCAACGCTTCGAACCGCGAGAAGGACTGGACACACCTGTCGTCCCGCGCGGAGGCGTTCGACGTGGAGCTGCGCGACGACACGTTCGACGTCGTGATGCTCGCGGTACAGGGCCCGGCGTCGCGCGACGTCCTCGGCGGCCTGCTCACGGGCGGGCGGCTCCCGGAGCCGGCCCGGAACTCCGTGTCGGTCGCCGAGCTCGCCGGCGCCTCGGCTCGCGTCGGTCGCACGGGGTACACGGGCGAGCCCGTCGCGTTCGAGCTGTTCGTCGGTGCCGACGACGGGCTGAAGCTGTGGGATGCGCTCACGGATGCAGGCGCGAGACCCGCGGGCCTCGGCGCGCGGGACACGCTCCGGCTCGAGGCCGCCCTCCCGCTGTACGGCGACGAGCTCGGCGTCGGTCCGGACGGTGCGGCGATCCCGATCCTCGCGGTTCCGATCGCGCGCTTCGGCGTCAGCTTCGCCGAGCACAAGGGCGACTTCGTCGGCCGCGCCGCGCTCGAGCGCCAGGTGGCGGCCGCCTCGCGGATCCGCGAGCGCGACACGTCCGATGTCGACGACCTTCCGCGGATGATCCGCCCCGTCGCCCTCACCGGGCGCGGGATCGCGCGCGCGGGCTCCGCCGTGTACGCCGAGGGCGCGCAGATCGGCTGGGTCACGAGCGGTACGGCGGTGCCGTACTGGGTCTTCGACGGCGAGGGCGAGACGGCCAGGCCGACCGAGGAGCATCGGACGCGCGCGATCGCGCTCGCGTACCTCGACAGCCATGTCCTCGACGGCGATGCCGTGACGGTCGACGTGCGCGGGAAGCGGATCGAGGCGGAGGTCGTGAAGCATCATCTGCGCTCCGACGCGCCGCCGTTCGCGCGGCCGATCGTCGTCACGCGGGACGACGCGGTCGGGCACACGCCGACGCCGTCGACGCGCGACAAGGTGCGATCGGTGATCGAGCGCGGCGAGCGCAATCACGAGTGGCGCCAGCGAGAGTGCATCGACCTGATCCCGTCGGAGATGACGCAGTCGCCGCTCGTTCGGCTGCTGCAGGTCAGCGATCCCGCGTTCCGGTACGCCGAGCATCGGGCGCACGAGGCGTTCTACGACGCCGAGGTCTTCTACTACCAGGGGACGGACTTCATCGCCGACGTCGAGCGGCTCGTGAACCAGGAGATGGCGGCGTTCCTGGGCGCGCACGAGGTCGAGTCGCGCGTCATCAGCGGCCAGATGGCCAACACAGCAGTGTTCGGCGGCATCCTCGACCACCTCAACCGGCACGACCGCCGGCGGGAGCCGCGCCGGATCGGCCGCGTGATGAACAACCACATCGGCCGCGGCGGTCATCTGTCGGCGCAGCCGATGGGGGCGCTCAAGGACTTCGTCGCGCGCGACCCGCGCACCGAGCGGCCCGCGATGACCAACTTCCCCGTGCTCGCCGAGGATCCGTACCGGATCGACCTGCCGGCGACGCTCGAGCTGATCGAGGAGACCCGCCCGGAGCTGATCGTCTTCGGAAAGAGCATGGTGCTGTACCGGGAGCCGGTCGCGGCCGTCCGCGCGTTCCTCGACGACCGCCGGATCTCCGCCGTCGTGATGTACGACATGGCGCATGTGCTCGGGCTCGTCGGCGAGCGCTTCCAGCGACCGTTCGAGGACGGCGCGGACATCGTGACCGGCTCGACGCACAAGACGTTCTTCGGGCCGCAGCGGGGGGTGATCGCCGGTCGGTTCGAGCGCGACGAGGAGCGCTACGAACTGTGGGAGGCGATCCGGACCCGGACGTTCCCCGGCTCGGTGTCGAACCACCACCTCGGAACCCTTCTCGGCCTCCTGATGGCCGCGTACGAGATGGAGGCGTTCGGCGACGAGTACCAGCGCGCCGTCGTCGCGAACGCGAAGGTGTTCGCTCGCGAACTGGCCGACGCAGGGCTGCAGGTCGAGGGCGATCCCTCGATCGACTTCACGGAGACGCACCAGGTGCTGCTGCGGGTCGGCTACGGCAGGGGATGCGAGATCGCGAAGCGCCTGGAGGACAACAACATCATCTGCAACTACCAGGCGCTGCCGGACGACGAGAGCTTCACCGCGTCGAGCGGCCTTAGGCTCGGCGTCGCCGAGATGACACGGTTCGGGATGGGGAAGGACGACTTCGCGGCCGTCGCCGAGCTCATCCGCGCGGTCGTGCACGACGACGCCGACGTCGCGGGGCGCGCGAGCGAACTCCGGTCGGGCTTCACCGAGCTCGGGTTCTGCTTCGGCCCGGACGTCGTCGGCGACGTGACCGACAGGCTCGGCCGGCTCACCTGACGGCGAGTGCGGGAAACGAGGCGGCCGGCGTCCCGAAGGACGCCGGCCTTTCGAACACTGGTCCTACGACTCCGAGCTCGCGGGAGCCTTCGCGGCCTGAACCTGGATCTCCAGGTCGACCTCCTTCGCGACCAGGACGCCCGTCAGCTCGACCGCCATGTTCCAGAGCAGGCCCCAGTCCTCGCGGTTGACGCGCGCACGGGCCTCGGCGAAGAGGCGGTCGTTGCCCCACGCGTCCTTGCCCCAACCGAGGAACTCGCCCTTCAGGGTGATCGGGTTTGTCGTCCCCTTCACCGTCAGGTCTCCCGTCAGCTCGAACCCGGTCCCGCCGGTCGGGCGGAACGACGTGCTCACGAAGGTCATCTTCGGGTGCTTGTCGATCTCGAAGAAGTCGCTCGAGTGCAGGTGCTCGTCGCGCTGCTCGTTGCCGGTCGTGACGCTCGAGGTGTCGATCTCGACCTCGACGGAGGACTCCTCCGGCCGGTCGCCGATCGTGACGGCGCCGGCGTGGTCGCGGAAGCTGCCGCGGACCTTGCTGAGCATGTGGCGAGCCACGAACTCGACGCTCGTGTGGGCGGGGTCGATCTGATACGTCCCCGCCGGCGGGATCGACACACCCTCGTACGTATGCTCCTCGACCTGCTCGGCTTGCGCCATGGCGACTCCTCCTTGAACACTGGCCGCGGCCCGGTGCCACGCTCCTATGCCGACCTAACGAATCCCTAGTCGCTCCCTATTCCCGGGTTCCTTCCGATCCGGAATCCTTTTCGGGTTTTCCGGGTTGCAGCCCTTGAGGAGGCGTAGGGTCGGCGACGATGTCAGCCCGCGAGCCGGTGGACACGACCACAGAGCAGCTCCACGAGCCAGCGATGTGCGAGCACTTCCAGCACGCGGCCGCCCTGATCGCCCGCCGGTGGAACCCGCTCATCGTGGGTGCGCTCCTGGACGGCGTGAGCCGGTTCACGAACCTGCGCAACGCCGTCCCGGGGATCAGCGATCGCCTGCTGTCCGAGCGGCTGAAGGAGCTCGAGGCGGAGGGCATCGTGAGCCGCGAGGTCACACCCTGCACGCCGGTCCGGATCGAGTACGCGCTGACCGAGCAGGGACGGGACCTGGCCGGCGTGATCGGCGAGATGCGCGCGTGGGCCGAGCGGTGGTCGGGTGCCGGCGTCGCGGCCTCGTAGCGGCCGAGCGCGGGTTCCGTCAACCGACCCGATGCGCCGGAACGGTTAGGTCGCGGCTCCGCGCCTGGGGCGCGAGAGCTCGTACCGGACCCCGAACCACGTCTCCCCGTCCTCCTCGTGGCGGAACCGCTCGATCAGCCGCAGCCCCGACTTCTCGGCGACACGATGCGACGCGACGTTGTCGCCGTCCGCGTAGATCCGAACGACGTCGGCCCCGAGCGTCTCGAACGCGTACGCGATCAGCGCCCGAACGGCCTCCGTCGCATAGCCCCGCCGCTGGAACTCGGGCGCGACCGTGTACCCGAGCTTCACGACGCCCGGCTCGCCGGCGGCAGGGCTGAGCCCGACATCGCCGACGAACTCGCCGCTCGACCGCTCCTCGACCGACAGCTGCACCCATCCCGGCTCACCCGGACGGCGGCTCGCCATCTGCTCGATCTCGGCGCGGATCCCCTCGGGGTCGGTGCGGTCCCATCCCTGGAACCGGTGGACGTCGGGATCGCTCCGATACGCCGCGATCCGCTCGGCGTCCTGGGGACGCGAGCGCCGGAGCAGCAGCCGTTCGGTCGTGATCGGCTCGAACCCGGTGTCGGTCCTCATCTGCGGGAAGCGTACCCGTCCGGCTTACGATGCCGGCGTGAGCAGCGTGCGGCGAAGCACGTACATCAGGTGAGACGCGTCGTTCCAGAACGCGTTGCCGTCCACGGACATCCCAAGCCGCTCCGCGACCCGGCGCGAGGTGACGTTCTCGCGTCGGATCATCGAGACGACGCGGTCGAGCCCGAGCGGACCGAACGCGCGGTCGAGCCACGCGGCGGCGGCCTCGGTCGCGTACCCGTTCCCCCATCGATCGGGCCGGATCACCCAGCCGAGCTCGACCTCTTCGACACCGGCGACTTCCGTCCGGGACAGCCCGGCGTCACCGACGAGCTCGCTCGTATCGCGGGCGACGACCGCCCATCGCGCGAACCCATCGGCCGCCAGCCGCTCGCGGTTGCGTTCGGTCCGCGCGCGAACGCCGGCGCGGTCGAGCGGCGGGCCCCAGTACCGGAGCGCCTCGGCGTCGGCGAACACCGCGAGCATCGCGTCCTCGTCTGTCTCCACGAACGGCCGGAGCACCAGGCGCTCGGTCGTCATCGGGCCGAGCGAGATGTCGTCCTCCATCCTGGACAGGGTATCGGCCGACGATGAGCGCGAAACGCAACGGCTCGGTCGCCACGACCGCCCGGAGGGCGGTGCTCCTGCTCGCCTTCGTCTTCGTACTCGAGTATCTCGTGCTGCCCCAGCTCGCGGCCGCGCGGCGGTCGTTCTCGACGCTCGGCGAGGTCGACGTGTCGCTGCTGATCGCCGCCGTGCTCGCCGAGGTCGCGTCGGTCCTTTCGTATGCGCAGCTCACGCGATCCGTCCTTGCGGGCGCGAACGCGCCCTCACTCCTTCGGACGGCCCAGATCCAACTCGTGACGCTCGCCGTGAGTCACCTCGTACCCGGCGGGTCGGCGGCGGGCTCGGGGCTGGGCGTGAAGCTCCTGACGGACGAGGGAGTGAGCTCGGAGGACGCCGCGTACGCTATCGGGATCCAGAGCCTCGGCTCTGCGGTCGTCCTCAACGTGATGCTCTGGATCGCGCTCGTCGTGTCGATCCCCATCCACGGTTACAACCCGCTCTACCTGACGGCCGCGATCGCCGGCGTCGTGGTCCTCGGGATCTTCTTCGCGATCGTGATCGGCCTCACGCGCGGGGAGGCGCGAACGACGCGGATCCTCCGCTCGATCTCCCGCCGCATCCCGTTCCTGAACGAGGACAAGGTCCACCGTGCGGTGCATCAGGTGGCGCGACGGCTGAGGACGCTCCTCGCCGACCGGCCGCTGCTGTTGCGCGCGGTCGGCTGGGCCGCGGCGAACTGGCTGTTCGACGCGGCGTGCCTGTGGATCTTCCTGGCGGCGTTCGGCGACAGCGTCGATCCGGTGTCGTTGCTCGTGGCGTACTGCCTCGCGTACGTCGTCGCCGCGATCCCCATCACCCCAGGCGGTCTCGGCGTCGTCGAGGCGATCCTGACCGCCTCGCTCGTGGGGTTCGGCGTCACGCGCTCGGTGGCGGTGGTCGGCGTCGTCGCGTACCGCCTGGTCAACTTCTGGCTTCCGATCCCGGCGGGCGCGCTCGCGTACGCGTCGTTGCGCGCCGGCGTCGGCAAGCGTCCGACGCGGACCGAGAGCGCGAAGGAGCTGGCGCTTCACGCCGCCGCCGATCGTGAGGACGCAAAGACGTGGGCGGATCGCCACGGTGTCGAGGTCGGACACAAGGCCGACGAGGGCTGAAACACCGCGGACGCTCAGCCGGCCGCGCGGACGTTGCCGAGCCAGCTCGCGTACAGCGACGCGTAGCGGCCACCGGCCCGGACGAGCTCGTCGTGCGTCCCACGCTCGACGATCCGGCCGCGGTCGAACACGAAGACCCGATCCGCCGTCTCGGCGGTCGACAGCCGGTGCGCGATCGTGATCGTGGTACGGCCCGCCGACACGCGCCGGAGCGCCTCCGAGATCCGGCGTTCGGTCGCCGGGTCGACGGCGCTCGTCGCCTCGTCGAGGACGAGGATCCCCGGGTCCCCGATCTGCGCGCGCGCCAGGGAGACGAGCTGCCGCTCGCCGACGGACAGCGCCTCGCCGCGCTCGCCGACGCGCGTGCGGAGCCCGTTCGGAAGCGAGGCGACCCACTCCCCCAGGCCGAGCTCCTCGAACGCGACGTCGACGTCGCGGTCGCTCGCGCCCTCGCGCCCGGCGCGCACGTTCTCGACGATCGTCATGTCGAAGAGGAATCCGTCCTGCGGCACCATCCGGATCGCGCGGCGACGCGAGGCCGCCGTTACCTCCCGAAGGTCGACGCCTCCGATCTCGATGCGTCCGCGCACCGGGTCGGCGAGGCGGGCGAGCAGCCGGACGAGGGTCGACTTGCCCGAGCCGGTCTCGCCGACGACGGCCACGTGTGCGCCGGCCGGCACGAGGAGGTCGATCGCCTCGAGGACGAGCGGGCCGTCGCCGTAGCGGAAGTCGATGTCGTCGACGCGCACCTCGAGAGGGCCGTTCGGCAGCCCGACGCCGTCGGCCGGCTCGACCACCTCGATCGGGAGCGCGAGAAGCGCGAGGATCTTGCGCCATCCCGCGATGGCCGTCTGGGTCTCGGCGTAGATCTCGGGTAGGTCGGTGAACGGATGCAGGAACAGGTCGGCGAGGAACAGGAACGCCGAAACACGCCCGAACGTGAGTCCCCATCCCGGACCGAGCGTCGTCCCGACGACGACCACGACGGCGAGCTCGAGGCCCCAGAAGATCGTCGAGATCGGATAGAGCATCGCCGTCCGCTTGTGGGCGACGACCTGTGCGTCGTACCGCTGCCGGATCGAACGCTTCACGCGGCTGTCGATCCGATCCTCGAGCCCGTATGCCCGCACGACCGCAGCGCCCATCACGCTCTCGGACACCTCGGACAGCATCTGGCCTACGCGCGCGCGCACGAGGTCGAACGCGGCCGACAGCGAAGCCTGCAGCCGCCATGCCGTGGCCAGGAGCGGCGCCACGAGCAGCACGACCGGGATCGTGAGCTGCCATGAGTAGAGAAGCATCAACACGAGCGCGCCGAGGATCTGCGCGAACGAGACGATCCACGCGATGCCGCCCCACTCGGTGAACTGCGACAGCGTGTCGACGTCGGCCGTGACGCGCGCGACGAACACGCCGCGCTTCTCCCTCGACTGCGTCGCGATCGAGAGCTCGTGGATGTGCCGAAAACCGCGGACCCGCAGGTCCGTGAGCGCCTCCTCCGATGCCTGCACCAGCCGTCGCGCCGCGGCGCGCGCCGCCACGTACGCCGCAACGGCGAGCAGGCCGGCGACGCCGCACAGCGCATACACGAACCGCGGCCGGAAGCCTCCGTCGAACCCGTGGTCGAAGATCTGCTGGATCAGGATCGGCACGAGGAGCACGACGACGGTCTGGCCGAGCGAGATGACGACCGTGAACGCGAGGCCGCGCCGAAGCGCCGGGCTCTCGCGCAGCCCCCCGACGAGCACCGCGAACGCGCCGCGGAGATGGGCGGGAACGGGAAGGTTCTCCTCCTCCGGCGTCGCGACGACCGGCTCCTCGGCGGTGACGGCGCTCATCGAGCGATCCGCTCGTACGCCCGAGCCATCGCGGCGTAGCCGGGCTCCGACGCGAGGAGCTCGTCGTGCGTTCCCGTCGCGCGGATCGTTCCGTCCCGCAGGTACAGGACGCGATCGGCCAGCCGGATCGTCGAGAGCCGGTACGCGACGACGACGAGCGTGGTCGCGAGCTCGTGGCGGAGCCGCGACAGGATCTCGGCCTCGACCGTCGGATCGACGGCGCTCGTCGCGTCGTCGAGGATCAACAGGCGGGGCTCGCGGACGAGCGCGCGGGCGAGCGCGACCCGCTGTCGCTCGCCGCCCGACAGCGTGTACCCGCGCTCGCCGACGATCGTGTCGTAGCCGTCCGGCAGCGCCTCGACGAACCCGTCGGCGCGCGCGATCCGCGCCGCGCGCCGAACGTCGTCGGTGGACGCGGCCGAGCCGAGCGCGATGTTCTCCGTGACCGAACGCGCGAACAGGAAGCTCTCCTGGAACACGATCGCGGCCGAGCGACGGAGCGACTCGGCATCGACGTGCCGCAGGTTCACTCCGCCGACGAGGATCTCACCGGACGTCGGATCGTCCAGGCGAACCAGGAGCTGGGCGAGCGTCGACTTGCCGACGCCGGTCTGACCGACGATCGCGACGGACTCGTTCGCGTGGACCTCGAACGACACCTCGTCCAGGACACGCGTCCCCTCGAACGCGTAGACGATCGCCTCGGCGCGGATGCCGAGCGGACCCTCGGGAAGCGGCACCGGCTCGGCCGCGCGCTCGAGCGTGACTGGCTCCCGGAGCACGTCGGCGATGCGCCCGTGACCGACGATCGAGCGCGGAAGCTCCGACAGGATCCAGCCGACGAACCGCATCGGCCACGAGAGCAGGTCGAACAACGTGACGACCATGACGAGCGAGCCGAGCGTGATCGCGCCGCTCGAGACCCGCCACGCGCCGACCGCGACGAGCGCGACGGCGGTGAGCGAGGGCAGCGTCTCGAGGGCGGGCTCGAACCCCGCGCGGATCGTTCCGGCGCGGACGCGCTCACGACGCAGGGCCTCCGCGCGCTCGCGGAGGCGGTCGGTCTCGGCCTCCTCGCGCCCGAGCGTCTTCACGACGAGCGCGCCGTCGACCGACTCGTGCGCCACGGTGGACACGTCGCCGATCCGCTCCTGCGCGCGCTGCGCCGGCTCCTGCATCCGGCGCGCGAAGGAGCGGTTCATGAGCGCGAGCGCCGGAAACACCAGCACGCCGAGCACGAACAGGTACGGGTCGGACAGCGCGAGGACGACCATTGCGAACGCGACGAGGAAGATCACGCCGGCGGCGAACGGCACGGGATAAAGGACGTCGATCGAGGCCTCGACGTCGGCCTCCATGTGCGCTAGGAGCTCGCCGGTCGGGCGCTGGCGGTGGTACGACAGCGCGAGATCGCGGTAGCGATCCGAGACGCGATCGCGGAGCGTGGCGCCGACGAGCGATCCGAACACGCCGCTGAAGTACCGGCGGATCCCGATGCCCGCCGCGCGGACCGCGGCGAGGGCCAGGATGACGCCGGCGGCGAGCCACACGGCGGACGTCGCGACGCCGCCCTCGAACGCCGGTCGGATGACTCGGTCCGTCACCCGGCCGAGCGCGACGGTCACGGCGACCGAGCCGACCGCGAAGACGAACGCGCCGGCGACGGAGATCGCGAATGGCTTGGGGTGCGCGCGGATATGCGAGACCACGAGCCGCATGCCGCGGCCGAACAGACCCCGGGACCGATCCGCGTCGAGCACCGCCGCCATGGCCGTATCTTCGCAAGCGGTGTCCAGCGTC
>Ga0126314_10001823_pt1 | contig 10415 bp, 2 predicted proteins | sample Plot105B_FD_92535 | JGI IMG/M metagenome (GOLD analysis project Ga0126314, IMG submission 92535) | Serpentine soil microbial communities from UC McLaughlin Reserve, CA, USA - Plot105B | ecosystem: Environmental > Terrestrial > Soil > Grasslands | place: USA: UC McLaughlin Reserve, Lake County... | reverse complement strand
TCTAACGTCGGATCCCGCCACATTTTTTCACAATAGTAGCCGCTTCTTGGAACAGCATTGTCAGTTCCTATCCAGGGACGGGCCACAGTTCCACAAGTATTGATGATCTTACCATCCTCACCCGTATATTTGGCCTTTACAGTAGCATCTGCACTCGCAAAACCTGCAATTACCAGCGGATATGACTTAATACCACCTCTTTCAATTATGGCCGGGCTTGGATTGATATCGCCCGGACCGATGATAGTTGCCTCCTTACGAAGATCACCTGCCTGAAATCCATCATATAAAATTTTGTTTCCATAGTCGTAACCAAAGTTCGACACCTCCTCTGGCATACCGAATGAACCGATCCAGGCTACCTCATTGCCAGCATCCCAACTTTGAGTACCGGCAACGATAAACTGTACCTCGAAAATCGATTCAGCATTGTTCTCCTTATCATATTCATGTATATCGATGAATTTTGGCAACAGGCTATACTTCCCATTGAGCAAATTGAAATTGGTTAATGCCTCCGAATATTTTTTTAGCCACATTTGTGAAGCTCCTAAATAACCTAATGCTGCTCCTTTTGTAGCCCGTCCGAGGTCTGCGGCTCCATATTCTTCTTTCCAGGGTAGCAGATCTGCGGCAACCTTTAAGTCCTTCTCCACTTGAGTAAACACTTCATCCTGTGTACTTCTTGGCTTTAAGCCATCATTGGCACCATTCGACAATTCCAGTGGGACGCCACCGAAACTTGCTGCCAGATAATAATAGGTCATCCCCCTCAAAAAGTACACTTCACCAGTGAGGCGGTTAGCCAGCGCTTCGTTCAGCACCCCTTTTTCCTTCATTGTTTTCAATATTTCAATGGCCGAATTTGCCCGGGCTATGCCAATATACGCCCGCTGCCAAAACACCTGTATGCCACCAAAAGTCGTTGGAATAGCATAGGTATTGTAAAATCTATCATTGCCCCAGTTGAAAAAATCATGAGACTGGAAGTTGGCGTAATACCAGAGCGATTTTTTTAACAGGTCAGCATTTTGGTAGGTATCATAAATTGCGTTTACCAATGCGATACCGTCAGCTGGTTTGTTAAACAGTGCCTGCGCAGTCGGGTTAGATGAATCTGTTTGGTTTAAGAACCCCTTTTTACAACTGAAAGTGGCCAATACTAACAGTCCTACTGCCAGTATATATGAATATTTTCTATTTTTCATTGTTCGTTTCTTTTACTTTTGTATCGTCTAAAATGTCACATTTAAGCCCATGGTGAAGAACCTCGATGACGGATAAGTACCTACATCGACACCTGATGCGGTAGGATTACTCGCAGAGCTGTTGTTGTTGTTGGGGTCTGTACCGGTTGGCTGACCAATTTCCGGATCAAGGCCGCTGTACTTGGTAAAAGTGAACAGGTTTTGTGCAGCAAGATATATTCTAACCCTGTTTAGCGTAAGTTTCTTTGCAACATCAGCCGGAAGCGTATAACCTAATGTGACGTTACGTAGACGCAGATAACTGCCATTCTCAACATACACACTTGAGGCTACATTGTTAGCGCTCACATCGTCATTATAGTTGACCCTGGCATAGCGGTTTGACGGGTTGGTTGGAGACCAGTGGTTTTCGTAATAATCTACACTCACATTTTGTATACCCACAAAGCCAGGTGCCTGGAAACTTTCTAAGTTACGTGCCTGGTAGTTAAATATTTTGTTGCCATAACTTCCATAAAAAAAGGCGTTAAAATCAAATGCTTTATAAGTAAGGTCCAGGTTAAAACCGCCATAAAATTTCGGAATAGGACTTCCTAAGCTTGTACGGTCATCGGCTGTGATTTGCCCGTCGCCATTGATATCTCTGAATTTACGGTCGCCGGGTTGTGAAGGCTGGGCGGCGTTGCCCTGGTAGCTGCCGTCCGGAGCTTTGGCATTTAATGCGTCTATCTCTGCCTGAGTCTGGAATATACCAACACTTTGGTACCCGTAAAATTCGCCCACTGCCTGTCCTATATTTGTTTGGCTAAATTGCTGCCATCCATTTGCCGGCGTGGTTAAGTTTACAAGGTTGCCTATGAAACTGGTATTTTTTGTAATGCTGAGTAGTTTATTTTTAACCGTAGTAACATTCAACCCTAAGCCGTAACTAAAGTCATTAACCGTATGCTTGTAGTTTAAAGAGATCTCTAAACCTTGATTTCTGATGCTACCCGCGTTTTGAGCAGATTGCGTTACACCTGATTGAGAGGCTGTCGGAATTTGCAATAAAAAGTCTTTAGAATCCTTCCGGTAATAATCCAATGTCAAGCCCAGCTGGCCATCCAGAAATGCGGCGTCCAATCCAATGTCTGTTTGTTTTGACGTTTCCCAGGTAAGGCTCTGGTTGTCCAGATTGACATAGGCCAAGCCATTTTGGTAAGTATCTCCAAACGGATAGCCCACATTGGTGCCGGAAGTTGCAGGTCCGCCAGAACTATACCTGGCTAGGTACTGGAATGGTCTGATCCCCGCCTGGTTCCCAACTTCGCCATAACTGGCTCTAAGTTTCAGATCTGAAATAAACTTCACTTCTTTTAAAAAGGGTTCCTCTTTCACTTTCCAGGCAACTGAACCGGAAGGGAATACGCCGTATTGGTTGCCTTCATAAAATTTAGATGAACCATCACGCCTTACAGTAGCTGTAATGAGATACCTATCCATAAATTTATAGTTCAGCCTGGCAAATTGTGAAGCCAGGGTAAACTTCTGCTGATTCCCAAAAGCCCTGAGGTTTTTGACCTGCGAAAGATCTCTCATGACATCACTGATCAGGTCATTGCCATTTCCACCAACTTGACGAAAAGTGTTGTCTTGTTGTGAAACACCACCTACAAAGTCTATGGCATGCTGACCAAAAGTTTTCGAGTAAGATATCGTATTTTCCCAAAGCCATTCAAATGTATTGTTGGCGCTTTGCGAATAGGTGTTCAGGATATTTGGACTTGCAACGCCATACTGGTCTAAAGAACGGGTATCTGACGGCGTAAAAAAATACCCCGAATAATCTGTTGTGTTAAAGCCTAAGTTTGTTTTGATCTTCAGGCCCTCAAATAAAGTAGCTTCCAATGAAGTGGTACCTAAAAAATAATTTGTTAAATTTTTAGCGTCCTGGGTCTCGATGGTATAAAGCGGGTTGTTCCAGCTTCTTGTATAAGTATTTACCGGATTAAAGAAGCCATAGTTGCCGTTTTCATCTTTTGCTTTGTTGGTCAACTTATTTCCTCCGATGGTAGGTATCAGTTCGCTTAATGTCGCCAGGGCACCTGTACCAAAAGGATTGTTGTTATTTTGTCTTGAATATTTGGCACTTGATGAAGATTTCAGCCATTTGGCGGCATCATAGTCAATGTTCATTCCCAGGTTAATTCTTTTAAAATAGGAACCTAACACCACACCTTTTTGGTCAAAGTATCCCGCAGAAAATGCAGATTGTACTTTTTCTCCGCCGCCGCGGACAGCCAGATTATAATTTTGTCTTAATCCGGTACGGTAAACTTCATCCTGCCAGTTTACATTTTGCAGGGATGATGGATTGGCCCATTCAGGCAGATGGTCAAAGCCTGTTGTTTGATTGGCAAGGGTAGCCCATTGTTCCGCAGTCAATACCTTGTACTTTTTAGGCTCAGTTTGTACTGATGTGTAGGCATCCAATGCTACTTCAACACCATCTTTCCTGCCTTTTTTAGTGGTAATAATGACGACTCCATTAGAGGCGCGCACACCATATATAGCTGTGGCTGAAGCATCCTTTAATATATCCATTGATGCAATGTCGTTGGGGTTGATGTTGTTCAGGCCACCGGTTATCGGGTATCCATCAACTACATATAAAGGATCGTTACTACCTAAACTACCAACTCCACGTATCAATACAGTCACCCCGCTGCCTGGTGCGCCGTCATTATTAGTGACCTGAACACCTGACGAACGTCCTTGTAACGCCTGGTCTAATGCAGTGACCGGAACCTTCGCAACCTGATCGGCGGTGACAGAACTTACCGAACCCGTAAGATCTTTACGTTTGGAAGTACCGTACCCAACTACAACAACCTCCCCCAATGAACTCACCCTGGAAGATAATTTTATTTCGTAGGTACTGCCCGTTCCGACAACTAACTCCTGTATGTCGTATCCTATCATACTTATGACCAGGGTTGCGTTAGCAGGTACTGCCAATTTGAATTTACCTGCAACATCCGTCACCGTACCTGTAGTTGTTCCTTTTACAATAACAGTCGCCCCTGGAATAGCACCATCAACTGAAGTAACAGTGCCGCTAATTTGTTTTGTTTGCGCATAACCGGACATGCTTATCAAAAGCGATAAGCTTAGCACAATCAGTACCACAAAATGCCTAATTTTTAGATTTCTCATCATAGTTTATATTTAGTTGGTTTGGTTGGACAAATCGGGGCTGATGCAATTTGTATCTGCTGATTTATTCAAACTAAAATTACGGGACTGTGTTTAGACGGGATGTCATAAATGTTAACGTTTATACCACAAATGTTAACCAAGCTTAAATACTTAATTTTCAGCAATTTAAAATGACAAAATGGAATTATCATTAGCCGATTCGACAGGAATCCGGTAAATGGCGCAGCTATACTTATACTGCCGACTCTGACCGGTCCTTTTGGTTCTTACGATATTCGTTTACATATTCTGATGGCAGCAAGCCATATTCTTCTTTAAAAACTTTTGAAAAATAGGTGGGATTGTTAAAGCCAACTTCATAGGCAGCATTGGCAATACTTAACTGGCTTTTCTGCAACAATTGTACAGCTCTTTTTAAGCGTACGGTTCGGATGCAATCAACAGGAGTTTTGCCAGTAAGCATAAGCAGTTTTTTATACAACGAAACCCGGCTTAGGTTAAGCTGTCTGCTCAGTTCCTCAACAGAAAAATTGACGTTGGTAATATTCTGCTCTATATACTCGAAAGCATTCTTTAAAAACTTCTCGTCCTCAGAGACAACATGGATATCTTTTGCCTCCACTTCAACTTGTTTCTGGTAAGTGGTTTTGAGCGTTTGCTGCATCCGCAACGAGTTGTGAATCTTGGACAGCAATATTTCAAAATTAAACGGTTTTAAAATGTAATCGTCTGCGCCGCCTGCTGCTCCAGCCAGCTGATCTTCCTCTGCGGTAAGGGCAGTTAATAAGATCACCGGAATGAAGGCTGTACGTGCATCGGCCTTTATTTTTTTACAAAGGTCGACACCATTCATTTCAGGCATACTGATATCACTTACAATCAACTTTGGATGCATTGAAAGTGCCTTCTGCCATCCATCCTTTCCATTCACAGCCTCTATGATGTGAAAACTGTGTTTTAAATTTTCTTTCAAATAGGACCTCAGGTCATCATTATCTTCGATCAATAAAATAGTTGCTTTTTTGCCAGCGCCAGGCAGGCTGTATTCGGCCTTGGGAACAATTGTTTCTGGTATGTTCTCCACTACTACTTCCTTTTCAATTATTTCGCATTGGCGTTCAAGAGGTAATGTAACTGCAAAACAACTGCCATAGTTTGGTTCACTTTCCAGGTGAATTGACCCACCCTGCATTTTTACAAACTCTTTTGTTATAGAGAGGCCTATACCGCTTCCCTGGTTTAGCAAACTTCCGGGCATATCATCCTGAAAAAAACGATCAAACACTTTACCTTGATTTTCTACCGCAATGCCGACACCATTGTCAATAACTTTTATCTCGAGATTATTCTTATCCTCATTTTCACCGTTTGGTATTAAATTCAACATCACACATATTTGTCCTCCTGAGGGCGTAAATTTGAATGCATTAGAAAGTAAGTTGAATAAAATACGCTCAATTTTATCATGGTCAAATTTGGTAACATAAGCATGCAAATCACTCTCAATCAAAAATTCAATTTGTTTTTGACGGGCAATATCCATGAACGACATCGATACTTCTTTGATAAATTCAACAATATCTCCCTGCTTTAAACTGAGTTTCAGTTCATTGTATTCCATCTTTCGAAAATCAAGCAATTGATTAACCAGATTCAGCAATCTTTTGCCATTTGTTTTTACAGTAACGAGCTGATCATGCTGATCAGGGTTGTTTACCGTTTTGATCAGGTTATCAATAGGTAACAAAATCAAAGATAGCGGTGTACGAAACTCATGACTTACATTTGTAAAGAATTTAATCTTCATCAGGTCAAGCTGATGCATTCTTCGCGCTTCGGCGCGTTCCTGCGCGATTTCGCGCTGAGCCTCAATACCTGCCTGCTTACGTTCAAACTCATGCTTTAATTTACGTATACCACGGTGGCGTATATATAATAAACCAGCAACCAGCAATACGATATAACTGATATAGGCAAAAGTTGATTTAAAAAATGGAGGCAGCACAGTAATACTCATCGAAATTTCGCCCTTGTTAATCTCATAGGCATCCTGTATCCGCACTTTAAAAGTATAATGGCCACCATCAAGATTGGTGTAGGTAGCCTTACGGTCATTACCCGAAACTGTTATCCATTCATTATCAAAACCCTCGAGTTTGTATTCAAGCTTTGTCTTATCCGGATTGAAATAATCACATGCCGCAAATTCAATATCAAAAACACTTTGGTTGTGCCGCAGCGTTATTTCTTTAGTTTCCGAAAACGCCTTAGTGAGCACTCCCTTGCCATTTACACTATCACCGGCGGTAACACTTCTGTTGAACAGCTTAAGGTCAGTAAATACCAGGTTGGGTTTTGGTTTAAATATATTCAGGCTTTGAGGATCGAACAGGTTAAAACCATGTACACCGCCAAATATCAGCTCACCACTCCTTAAACGCTTCGCAGCATATAAATTGAACGCTCTTCCCTGCAGTCCATCCAATTCATTGTAATTATTGATATCTACCTTATACTTGCCATTAGTCTCGCTAAGCAAAATGCTTGCAAGTCCGTTGGTTGTACTGACCCACATCCGGCCAGTATAATCTTCAATAATATTTGACACATTATTTGCAGGCAAGTTAACACCTTCTTCAATATTTAAGAACTTATTGGTCTTGGTATTCAGTATACTTAAGCCGTCCTTTGTGCCAATCCATATTAAACCTTTCCTATCTTCGGTAATGGTATTTACATCATTACCTACAAGACTATTTGGGTTTTTAGGTTCAGACAAATAGTGCCTCACTCCTTTACCTTTAACTAAAACGTCAATACCTCTGTCCCTGCCAATCCATTTATTTTGCTGCCTGTCCTCATAAATAACAGAGGTATAGTCTGAGACGCCCGGATTTTCGGGGTGCCTGAAACCATTTATTTTTGGATCGAACACATTTAAGCCACCTGAGAATGTCCCTACCCAAAGCTCGTCGTTGGCGTCCTCGGTAATGGTATAAACACGGTCATCCGTTAAGCTGTTCCGATCATTTTTATTGTGTCGGTAATGTGTGAATGTCTTGCCATCATAGCAATCGAGGCCACCAAAATAAGTGCCTATCCAGAGTTTTTTTTGCCGGTCAATAAATAATCTTACCACAATATCATTTGACAGGCTATTTGCATTTTTAGGATCGTGTTTAAACTGGGTATAAGTTTTTGCTGTCCTGTTGAAATAGATAAGTCCGCCGCCATTTGTACCAATCCATAAATTTCGCCTTTCATCTTCTTCAAAACTGTTGACATCTTCGAAAGGAAGGCTCTTGAGATCGGTAGTAAGCTGCTTATAAAGTGGGAATTGCATGATCCCCCTATGGTAATAGCTGATGCCTTGTTTGAAGGTGCCAGCCCAAATAATCCCGGTGTTGTCTTTATAAAGGTAAAGGCTGTTGCCGCTCAATGATTTGGTATCATCAGCCCGGCTCAGAATATAGTATACCTTATTGGTAGCAGGATCAATCACATTTATTCCGCCATGATCCGATCCAACCCAAATTTTATCGTCGTCTGTTTGGATGATACTGGTGATCACATTTGAATTGAGTTTACCTTCCGGAGTATCCCTGCCGTAGTGCACCAGTTTATCCGTTGACGTTTTGTAGCAATAAACCCCAATAGGACCAGCATCAGAACATATCCAAAGGTTTTGCTTATTGTCCATGATCATGATAAAGTTCCGGACTTTATTATAAAGGGTTTTGGCAAACCCGTCGTACCTGGTTAGCACCTTATTCGCATTTACATCAAGTTGTTCTATGACTCCATCACTGTAAATAAGCCACAAACGATTGGGTTGTGACGCAACAATGTCAATTACATGGTTTGAATGTAAAACTGCCGGAGAAAATCCCGAATTGTTATAGAAAGTAGTTTTCCCGCTTTTAGGATTATAACGATAAAGTCCCATTTCATTGGTTGCAAACCAGAACTCGCCCTGTCTATCCTTCTTTACCCGGGTAATGGGAATGGCTGGTATATGATAACGGGACAGCTCTGCTTTAAGATCATTAGAGAAACGTTCCACTGATGGATCATATATGCTGATGCTGCTATGTGTAAAAACCCACAGTTTATCTCCGGGACCTTCGGCAATATTCATCACATGGTTCTCGACAAGCGAGTTTGAGTCTTTGGCATCGCGCTTAAAGATTTTAAACTTGCTGCCATCGTAGCGGTTCAGGCCAGATGTGGTACCAAACCACATAAAGCCTTTCTTATCTTTATAAATGCAATTGACCTGATTGTCTGATAAACCGTTTGTGATGTCTAAATGCGAAAACTGATAGTTATGGTCTGTCTGTGCAGATGCGTACGCAGGAATGACAAAAACCCAAATACATATGATATATATTTTAAGAGACATATTTATACTTGGTTAACCGTCTACGAAGAATCGACCGCTCAATAAAGATAACGATAAATGCCACCGATGCTGTAAATAACTACAAAAAAGTAAATTTTTCCGGGTAAAGACCGGAAGCCTTCCTTAGTTTTTTCTATTTAATATGTGGTCCGCAGCCATCACCAGAAAAAGATAGTCTGAGGTGCCTCCGCCCAATACATATTCACCTTGCTGCCATAAGTACGGCCAGTTTAAAAGCTCTGGAAAGTCTGGTCTGATCAAGGTTGTGCCGGATGTAATACCTCCAGGTATGTAAGACAGATCTGCCCGGTTGAAGCCATAGGCTGTGGTCATGGATTTTGCCCCGACACCTGATACAAAGGATGAAGTATTAGATCCTGGGTGGCATCCCAGGACAAAGTTCATCGCATGCAGCATGTAATCCCCGGGGAAAATATCAGGAAAACTGGCGTACAAAAAATATTGCCGGTAGCCAAAATTCTGAATGCCCCACCCTGCGCCCCAAATGCTTGGCTCGTAAGGTACGCCATAAGGAGTTTTGCGGCTCTGTTCCTGCACTTTTATGTAGAACTTTTTAACAGCATCCGTAATTTTATCCTTGTACACTCTATTGTCTATTAAGTTTACCGTACGGCTGAGTAGCCATCCGTTATTTTCAAACAGTTCTGACATTCCCGCCACATTGGCGACTAAAAAATCTGAATATTCTTTATTTCTTGTGGTGATCAACAATTCGGTAGCTAAGGCAGTTTTCCACTCGGGGTTGACGTTCTTGTTATCCTGCCACATTCGTGTGGCAATTTCCAGGCACTGCGTTGAAAGTGTGTCGTTGTAGCCCTTCATTACACGGCTGGCAGCAGCAAGTGCAGCAGCTGTTTGCAAGCTGCGTTGCGGATTATCCTCTGTAAATACCCAACGGTCATCCGCAGGTGAGGATGGCGTCAACACGAGGTCGTTATCAACTGCGTTGATAACGAAAGGCTTGTTATCGGTAATGTTTGCCGCGTCACCCAACAATACATATTGTCTTAAAGTAGGCTCAATGACACCACGATAAAATCTGCCCATGGCCTGATAGCCTCCGGTTATCGACAATAAGCCATGTTCGATCTGCTGTAAAAGATCAGGCTTTCCATCCGGCTGCTGTATCTCTACCAAATGATTTTTCTGATCAATTGTTGTATTGTCATACTTGCTGCCAAACTGTTCATAGGCCAAAGTTAATCCGTGTATGGTCTCTGCCTGCGACTCTATTCTGAGGTCAAAATCTCCGGCATCGTGCCAGGCACCCTTGTTAAGAAAAGGAATATTATCGCCTGGATTGAACTTGGTTAATGTACTGTGTCCAGACAGATAACCATCAAAGTGATTGGAGTCTACAGGAGCCATACGCGCATCATCCATATGACATAAGCCATGCCATACCCGGTATTTGTCGTTAATCCGCATATGGCACATCTGGGCAGGCATAAAATAAGCTAAAGTTGGCTGCCAAACATCATTTTTGAAAACAGATTCACTAATCTGAAACGGTTCGCTTTGACGGGTACCATACTTCACCACATACATCCCCGGCCGGGTGATTTTCGTAAAGTCGAATTGCAGAT
>Ga0126314_10001822_pt1 | contig 10418 bp, 6 predicted proteins | sample Plot105B_FD_92535 | JGI IMG/M metagenome (GOLD analysis project Ga0126314, IMG submission 92535) | Serpentine soil microbial communities from UC McLaughlin Reserve, CA, USA - Plot105B | ecosystem: Environmental > Terrestrial > Soil > Grasslands | place: USA: UC McLaughlin Reserve, Lake County... | reverse complement strand
TCGGCTTTAGCGGCTGAAGGTGGTGCTGCTGTTTGTTTGCTCATGAATCACGGGATTATAAGCCAAAAAAGTGCTTAGCCACAAAAAGGCGCAAAAATAGGTGTGCCTCAATTTGAAATGACAGCAAATTACGCCGAAGGCGTTTGCTAATTCAGCCGAGTTTGAAATGACAGTCAATTACGCCGAAGGCGTTCGCTAATTTCAGCCCAGGGCTGGAGCGAAGCGACAACCCTGGGGTCCGAACATAAATATTCATTGAACCCTGAAACGGTTCGCCGACCGCCCAACCCTTTCAGGGTTTGGTCGCGTTTTTTGAATTTGTATCCCAGGGTTCTCGCGAACGCTCGAACCCCGGGCTGGAATTAGCCAACGCCTTCGGCGTTAAATTTCAAACTGACGCACTACGCAAAGATCACAAAAACGCTACTTCTGTTCTGTGCTTTTTGTGCCTTTTGTGGCTAATTTTTCTGCGGCTCAGGTCATCATGTCGATTGAGCTGAGACCTGCGCTGGCTACGGTGAGGACCGTCTTCCTGGCATTCTTATCGTGCTGCATTCGTCGCGCGGCCGCGCTTAATAGTTCTTCGCTCGTCTCACCGTCTTCAGGGAAGCAAGCCACCCCAACACTCACTCCCAGGCCCACCATCGTTCCGGTGCGCACGGAGAACAATTGATCCTCAACCGCATTTCGCATTCTGTCACTGATTGATGCCGCCATCTTGCTCGAGGCCATCGGCATGATCGCGACGAATTCATCCCCCGCATAACGCGTCAGGATATCCATCTGCCTGAGCTCGCGACGTACGACGCCCGCAACACTCGCCAGTAAACGATCGCCGATGGTGTGTCCGTAGTTATCGTTCACGACTTTGAAGTCGTCGATGTCCATGCAGATGAGCGACAGCGGCTCCTTATTCATGCGTTGGCACTCGGCTATCCGCTGTTCGAGCATCATGTAGAAACCGCGGGCATTTGGCAGCTCCGTCAAGGGATCGATCAGAGCGCTGTCGCGCGTCTTCTCATAAGTCAAAGCGTTGTTGAGCGCGCTCGACGCGTGCTGGCAAACCGATTCCAGCAAGCGCACGTGTTCTGTTGTATAAGACGTACGGCTTTGGGAATACAACGAAATCGCGCCGAACGCGCCGCTCTCGCGCAGTAGCGGCGAGACCAGCACACCTCGAAAACGTTTCGTTATCTCGTCGGGAACACCTATCAGGTCCAGTTCAGGCGACGCATTGCACATCGAACGTGAGTTGGCTATCACCCAACCAGTAATACCGTCGCCGATGTTGATGCGCCGGCGTTTGAAAAGCTCCACTTCTTCACCAACGACGTGCGCCGCGATAGCTTTGCCCGAAGGCTCGTCGACCAGGTAAATGACGCAAGTATCGAAAGGCACGATTGCTCGTAACTTGTTCGCAACCAGCGTCACCGTATCGCTCAAGTTGAGCGACGAACCAATCGTCTGCGCAATCTCGTGGAGGGCAAAAACCTCTCGCTGTGCTTCACTGATCGATCGGAATGGCGAGCTTTCTTCGCTGACTCCCAGAATGTCGGGCGCGAGTCCGGCGTCGGGTTTTGTGCTCGTTTGATTATCTACTTCAGCCGTTGAAGCAACTTGCTCCTGTATATCCTGCGAGTTGATTAGTTGATCAAACTCTTCCACGTGCTCGATAAATGTTTCGACGACTTTCGGATCGAACGCGCTTCCCACCATGCTCCCCAGCAGCGCCAGCGACTCTTCGCGTTTCATGCCTTTGCGGTACGGACGATCGCAACGCGTCGCATCGTAAAAATCAACGACCGAGATAATGCGCGCAACAAGTGGAATCGCTTCACGCTTGAGACCTTTGGGGTAGCCACTGCCGTCCCATTTTTCGTGGTGATAACGCACGATGTCTTCGACCGGGTAAGGGAAGTTGACGCGCTTGAGAATGTCGCCACCCACGGTCGGGTGGATCTTCATTTTCGCAAATTCTGCTTCGGTTAATTTGCCTGGTTTATTGAGTATGTATTCGGGCACGGCGAGCTTGCCGATGTCGTGGAGCAACGCTCCCGCGTGGAGCGCGCGCAACTCCTGTTCGGGAACGTTGAAGAGTGCTCCCATCTGCGTGGCGTAGATTTGTGTGCGGCGCACGTGTCCATGAGTCGTCTGGTCCTTTGCGTCGATTGCAATAGCGAGCGACTCGATGGTGTTCATGTGGATGATCGCCATCTCTTCGACGTGGGCTAGCCGCTCGGCTTCGGCGTGACGGATCTCCTCGAGACGTCGTTCATTGAAGCGATACAGCAGGTAGACCAGCACGGAGATGAGTGAACCCAAAACTGCATACGCGAGGTTCTTGTTCAAAACCGCCGCATAAAACAACACCGCTGAAGCGGCGCCTGCCAGTTTTGTAGTAAGTGTCCAGACCACCGTTTCCGGAGAGGGAACTAAGGTGAACTTGCCGGCCTCAAAACTGATGAACCATGCAGTGGCAATCGTGCTCAAAGCATATTGCAGAGCTGCAAGCACAAGCAGCGGAATTAAAAAGACGTTCAACGGGAGAGCTCCCTGCGCGGGCAAGTCACTCCGTTCTGCAAACAACTCGATGAGAACTCCGTAAGACGAGGCCGCAACGAAGGTTGAGACCACCGCCATGCCCATTTTGAGCACGACTTCACGAGCCGTGGCGATGCGATAAGTGGAGACGAAGGCGACGAGTGCCGCGAGGAGGACTGCCGGTCCAGCGGTGTTCGAGGGCGGCACTGCGTAAAGCATGACCGCGAGAAGAACAAACTGGTCCGCGATCGATTCTCTGCTTCGGAGAATTCCGTCAGTGCTGGTTACGCGAACGGTAAGCGGGCTCGAGGCTACTGTGATCAGGAGCAGCAAAAGCCAGGAGCCAATGCCGACGTTTGTGAATAGCGCCAAATCAATCGTGGTGACGACCGCAGAAAACAGCAGAATAGCGCTCACGACGGCGATGCCTGCCATGAGCGCGGTGCTCCTCCAGTTGTTTTTCAGCATTGCCGGGGCTCAATCCTTCCGAAACAGAAGACTCTCACGATAGGTTGTAGGTGAATTACGCGCTTGGTAAGGTGCCCAACGTTGTTGAGCACGGAGAAATATAGCGCTTTCAGAGGATTGGGGTCAAGACTCTCCGTGGCTGGCCGTCCTGGAGGAGGACGTTCTGCTGGCCGTCCGTCTTAACCTTGTAGTTGCTGAGCGAGGTCGGACACGCCGGTCACCGGCTGTTTGCAGGTGAAATGCTCACACACGTACGCCGTCGCCAAATCCTTGACCAGCGGCCGATTTGCGAGCAATGGAGTCACCTGAGCCGCTTCGGGATCGTCGCTGAACCCGGGAGCAACCACCTTCTTCGGAATATACTTCCGCCATGTTTCAGCCAGCAGAGGAGCGATATCACCCGGATCTTTGCCGACTATCGCCACCTCCTTCGGTGTAGACAGCAGAAAATCGGCGGCAGACAGCGCATATCCAAATCCTGAAGGGTACCGTTGCACCTGGTCGCCGATTTCCCGCAGCGTTGCCGTTGCGAAACTCCGATAATCTTCGCGGCCAGTCAGCGTCGCTAGTCTCAGCAGAACGAGCACGGCCACCGAGTTCCCGGAAGGAGTAGCGTTGTCGAAGTAGTCTTTCGAACGCACGATCAGACTTTCGTGACTCTTACCGGTGAAGAAGAATCCGCCCCCCTCATTGTCCCAAAACTCTTCAACCATGTACCCGGTCAACGCGAGTGCTTCCTTCAGCCAGCGAAATTCGCCGGTGGTTTCAAACAACGTGACCAACCCTTCAATGAGAAAAGCATAATCTTCGAGGTACGCGTTGAATTTCGCCCGGCCGTCTTTCCACGTGCGAAACAGGCTCCCCTCGCTGCGTAGATTTGCAAGCACGAAGGCAGCGTTGCGTCGCGCTGCTTCCGTGTAATCGGGACGATTTAGAACTATGCCGGCCTCTGCAAAACTCGCCATCATCAGACCATTCCAGGCGGTGAGTATCTTTTCGTCGCGATCGGGTTTCACTCGCGTCTCGCGCAATTCGAACAGTTTGCGCCTGCTTTCTTTCAGTGAAGTTTGCAGCTCTGATTTGTTGTGCGCATTGGCAACCTCTTCCTGAGTGAGAGTGATGTTCGGAATATTCATGCCTTCGAAATTTCCCGACGCGGTGATGTTGTAGTAGGAACAAAAGAGAGCGGCATCTTCTTCGCCGAGCGTATTTTGGATCTCATTGATGTCCCAAACGAAAAACTTTCCTTCATGACCTTCCGAATCAGCGTCTTGACTCGAGTAGAAACCACCTTCGGGATGAGTCATCTCGCGCAGTACATAATCGAGAATGCCTTCGACAATTTCGCGGGCCGACTGCTGCTCGCTTACCTGGAAGTAGTGCAGATAAAGCCTTGAGAGCAGAGCATTGTCATAAAGCATTTTCTCGAAGTGAGGCACAAGCCATTTAGCGTCGGTGGCGTAGCGATGAAAGCCGCCGCCGAGCTGATCGTAAATCCCGCCGTTCGCCATCTTCTGACACGTGTAGCTCACTATCTCGAGTGCCTCACGATTGCCGGTGCGAGTGTGAGTGCGAAGCAGAAACTCGAGCGCCATGGCGGGCGGAAACTTTGGAGCGCCGCCGAAACCGCCGTTTATTGAATCGTAATTTCTGACGATGCCGGCGTAAGCAGCATCGAGCAACTCAGTCTCGATTGCGTGATCGGAACCACCCGTATCGCTGAGACGACGCAGCTCGTTGATGAGGGACGTGCCTGTTTCGCGTATGTCATCCTGCCGGTCGCGGTAAGCTTCGGCGACGCCGATCAGGACTCTTGGAAAGCCTGGAATGTTGTAACGGTCCTGGGGCGGAAAGTATGTGCCGCCATAGAAAGGAACGCCGTCGGGCGTAAGGAAGACAGTCATCGGCCAGCCGCCGTGGTGAGTCATCATCTGCACGGCGTTCATGTAGATGTGGTCGAGATCCGGCCGCTCCTCACGATCCACTTTGATGTTGACGAAGCTCTCATTCATGAGCTGCGCTATCTGGTCATTTTCAAAAGACTCATGCGCCATAACGTGGCACCAGTGACAAGCTGAGTAGCCGATGCTGAGCAGGACAGGTTTGTTCTCGCGCCGCGCCTTCTCGAAAGCTTCGTCACCCCACGGGTACCAATCGACAGGATTGTGCGCGTGTTGCAGCAGATAAGGACTTGTTTCATCAATTAAATGATTTGTCATATTCACACATTACACAGATTCCACGTGTTGAAACAATCGCTTCAATCTGTGTAATCTGTGGACATGGAACGAGAAACGTTAGAGTTTGACGTGGTGTTTGTAGGTGCGGGTCCGGCAAACTTGAGTGGCGCACTTCACCTTGCCCGGCTGATTAAACAAAACCCGTCTGTGGGCGACGTCGAGATCGCCGTTATCGAGAAAGGCGCTGCCGTCGGCGCCCACATCCTCTCCGGCGCGGTAATGGATCCGAGGGCGCTCCGCGAACTCATTCCTGACTTTGAAGAACAAGGCGCGCCGCTCGAGTCACCGGTTAAAGAGGATTATTTTCTTTATCTCACCCCCAAATTTGCACTGCGTTCGCCAATCACGCCGCCACCGCTAAAGAACCACGGCTACTACATTGTTTCGCTCAACCGCCTGACTGCGTGGCTCGGTGAAAAGTGTGAAGAAGCAGGCGTAAATATTTTTCCTGAGTTTCCGGGCGCGGATCTGCTCTTTGACGAAAACGATCGCGTCCTCGGAGTACGCACCGGTGACAAGGGCATTGATAAAGAAGGCAAACGAAAAGCTAACTATGAACCCGGAGTCGATCTGCACGCGAAAGTGACCGTGCTCGGCGAAGGACCACGCGGCTCGCTTACGAAACACCTTGTCGAACGTCTTGGACTCGATGAAGGACGTGAGCCACAAGTCTATAGCCTTGGCGTTAAAGAGCTGTGGGAGTTGCCGGACGATCGATATCCGACAGGCCGCGTCACACACACGCTCGGGTTTCCCTCCGACTCCTCTACGTACGGAGGCGGTTGGATCTACGGTATGCAGAATCGTGTCCTGAATATCGGGTACGTTACAGGACTCGACTACAAGGATCCGCTGCTCGATCCGCACACTGAGTTTCAGCGTTTCAAAACTCATCCGTACATTGCCCGCCTGCTCGACGGCGGGAAGATGATTCGTTATGGCGCGAAGACGGTTACGGCTGGTGGTTACTTTGCGGTGCCACGAATGTATGCCGACGGAGTGCTGCTGGCGGGCGACTGCGCGGGCCTTCTCAACCCACAGCGCTTGAAGGGAATTCATTCCGCGATTAAGAGCGGCATGCTGGCGGCTGAAGTGATCTACGAGGCCTTGCTCGCGCGCGATTATTCGGCGAAACAGTTGCAGCGCTACGAAGAAGCAGTGAGAGAGAGCTGGATCGTTCCCGAGCTGCGCAAAGTTAGAAACTTCCACTCCGGATTCAAGCACGGGCGCTGGCTCGGGTTAATCAACACGGGTTTGCAGTTCGTAACCGGCGGCCGCGCCTGGGGACTTTTCGATCGTGACCGCGCGAGCGCCGGTCACGAAGAGATGAAGAAGTTGTCTGAGTACGGCTATCGGGGCGACAGGCTCGAACAGCGCTACACGGACCTGCGTTTCGACGGCAAGCTAACCTTCAACAAACTAACCGACGTGTACCACGCCGCAGTGGGCCACGACGAAGATCAGCCGGTCCACCTGCACGTGCTCGATACCAATATCTGTGCGACGCGCTGCGCTGAGGAGTATGGCAATCCGTGCCAGCGATTCTGTCCCGCGGCGGTTTATGAAATGGTTGAAGATGGTGGGAACGGGAAGCGGCGCTTGCAGATAAACTTTTCCAACTGCGTGCACTGCAAGACGTGCGACATCATGGATCCATATCAGATCATCAACTGGGTCACGCCCGAGGGAGGCGGTGGGCCAGACTACAAGGGCATGTAAAACCAATCTTGGATTACGCAGATTTTAAAAGCATCCGTGTAATCTGTGGATTAACCTGCTTTTTCCTCTTCTTTGATAGTGAAATGCACGCGGCCACGCATCACCTCTTCCAGCGCAATGCGCGTTGGTTTGTGTTTCTGCGCATCGATGTCGATGCGAGGCTGCGCGCCGCGCTGCAACTGTTTGCTGCGCTTCGCCGCCAGGATTATCAGACGGTACTTTGAATCAACTTCCTGGCCTTGAGTTCCGTCAACTTCACTCTTAACTAACTCTGTCGGTGTAGGCAATCGATTGCTCCTTCAGTCTACGGTTCCATAATTGAATTGCTTTTGAACTTTTGAATAACTGCACGCACCAGACCTTCCTGGCGCATGCATCGCGCACGCTCGGCATAAATGATCGAGGCAAGTTGGCCGGCCGCCCGGTTGATCTCTTCGTTGATTATCACGTAATCGAAAGCCGAGTATTGTTTCAGCTCCTCGGGCGCGTTGCGCAGGCGAACCTCGAGCTGTTCGGGCGGGTCTGTGCCTCTGTCTATTAATCGTTGTCTGAGAACTTCGTAAGAGGGTGGCAAGATAAAAATGCTGACTGAATCCATTAACAACTGGCGCACGCTTGCCGCACCCTGCACGTCGACTTCGAGAATGATGTCTGCTCCAGCGGCAGTTTCTTCGAGAATCTGTCTCTTCGAGGTGCCGTAAAAGTTTCCGTGTACGCACGCCCATTCAAGGAACTCGCCCGCCGCTTTCATCCCATCAAAAGCCTCGCGGCTGACAAAAAAATACTCGCGGCCATCGACCTCACTCAGACGTGGCGCGCGAGTGGTGTAGGAGACAGAATAGCTAAGATTCTCCACAACATCCAGCACGTGTCGAATGATTGTGCCTTTGCCGCCGCCGGAAGGCGAGCTGACCACGAAGAGTGTACCGCGCGGAGTGGCCTGGTTAACTGGTCCAGCCAGTTGCAGCTCTTTCACTTTACTCGACATTCTGAACCTGCTCGCGAAGTTTCTCCACTTCGGCTTTGATCGCCAGGCCCGCCTCCTTGATTACAAGGTCTGTAGACTTCGAAAGCGTGGTATTGGCTTCTCGATTAAGCTCCTGAAGCAGGAAGTCGAGCATCTTTCCTGCCTCGCGCGGAGCATCAAGTGCCTCTTGAAATTGAGAGAGATGGCTGCGCAATCGGACCATCTCCTCACTCACGTCGCTGCGATCGGCAAGGTAGGCAACTTCCTGGGCCAGTCGTGCCGGGTCGATCTCAACCATCTGCCCGCCGCGATTCAGCAGTTCTCCAATTCGTTTTTGCAGGCGCAGGCGATACGCATCGGCGAGACCGGCCGCGGAGGACTCTATCACCGGAACGAGCGCCTCAATCTTCTGCACGCGTTCACGCAACTCGTTCTTGAGAGCCTGGCCTTCCTGAACGCGCATCTTTTCGAGATCGTCCAGGGCCTGGTCCAATGCCTGTTCGAGCGCTGCCGTCATTCTTTTATCGATGCCGTTGCGCGCCGGCTGCAACGCACCGGGAATTCGCGCGATTACGTTGATGTCGAGCTCTCCGGCGATATTGAAGTCCTGCTGAAGCTGCTTCAACGCATTCACGTAACCGGCGATAAGTGGACGGTTCAGTTCGTAGGCAACTTGCGCCGCTCGCTCCATACTGACTGTGACGTCCACACGGCCGCGCGACAGTCGTGAGGTAATTCGCTTCTTAATCGCTGCTTCGAGAGAAGCGAGTTCTGAGCCGGTGCGCAGATGTATATCCAGAAAGCGATTATTGACGGTCTTCAGGTCGACAGAGACGGAGAAGTCCTCGCCCGCCACCATCCCTTTTCCGTATCCTGTCATTGATTTCATGATTTTTTAATCCACCGGTTACACCGATTAGATCTCCGCCATTTGTGCAAGCTGTGGCAACTCTTCCTCGTCTGCGAATTGAAGCTCATAAAGTTTCCGGTATTGTCCGGCCTGCGCCAGCAATTCCGAGTGAGTTCCCATTTCTATGATCCGGCCTGCTTCCATCACGAGGATCACGTCCGCCCGGCGCACGGTTGATAACCGGTGAGCGATCACGATGGTCGTGCGATTTCGAACCAGATTGCCGATCGCACTCTGAACCAGACGCTCTGACTCGGCATCGAGCGCCGACGTAGCCTCGTCCAGGATCAGTACCGGCGCGTTAACCAGAATTGCACGGGCGATGGCGAGCCGCTGGCGTTGGCCGCCGGAAAGAAAGATACCGCGCTCGCCCACAATCGTATCGTAACCATTGGGCAATTCGCGAATAAAGTCATGAGCAAATGCAATTAATGCGGCTTCTTCGATCTCGGCATCGCTCGCCTCAGGTTTACCGTAGGCAATATTATGGCGAACCGTATCGTTGAAAAGCACGGTCTCCTGAGTGACCAGTGCCATCTGTTTTCTGAGGCTCGAGATGGTTACGTCTTTTATGTCGGCGCCATCCCACAAAACCGCGCCGGAGCTTGGATCGTGAAAACGAGGCAACAGCTTCGTCAAGGTAGATTTGCCGCCGCCCGACTCGCCCACCAGCGCCACCATCGTCCCTGCTTGTATTTTCAGACTTACATCACGCAGCACCGAACGCGACTCATTCGCATATCCAAACGAGACGTTCCGCAGCTCGATCTCTTTTTTCAATGGCGGAAGTTCGCCGGCGCCAGGTTTCTCTTTAATCTCCGCATGCTCGTCCATCACTTCCCAGACGTGATGCGCAGCGGCCAGCGCCTGCTCCATGCTGTTCTGAAGTCGCGAGAGCTTGCGCATCGGGTCGTAGCTGCGAAACAGGAAGAAGAGAAATGTAACGAACTGCGCCGTGTTCATCCGGCCTGCGATGATTTCCTGCTGGCCAAAGAACAGTAGCAGCACGACGAAGAGGATGCCGATCATTTCGATGGTCGGCGGTGAAGCACCGGCGATACTGGCGCTGCGAAAGTTTGCTCGCACGATCCTTTTGGCAACCTCAGTAAATCGTTCCGATTCACGTTTCTCGGCGCGATAGGCTTTCACGATGCCCTGGTTGGCCAGAGCTTCCTGCGCCGTGTCCGTCAGTTGTTTGCTGCCTTCAAAACTCTCGCGCGCGAGATTACGCAATGCTCGCCCAAACTTTGCTGTCAGGACTGCGATGACAGGCGCGATAGCCAGTGAACCGAGCGTTAGTCGCCAACTGTAATAGAACGAGGCTGAGAGAAACGCGATCAGAGTGAAGCTCTCGCGTAACATGTCTCGAATGGTGCCCGTTACCGCTGTCTCGATCGCGGCGGCACTGGATACGAGTCTCGAAACCAGGTAGTTAGTGCGATGTCGCTCGAAAAATGTCGCCGACTGTGCCAGCAGGTGACTGTAGAGATCCTGCCGTAACTTCAGCACGGCTGACTGGCCGATCCGTGCCATCAGGTAAGTTGACAGGTACTCGGCAATGCCCTTAGCGAGG
>Ga0126314_10001821_pt1 | contig 10419 bp, 7 predicted proteins | sample Plot105B_FD_92535 | JGI IMG/M metagenome (GOLD analysis project Ga0126314, IMG submission 92535) | Serpentine soil microbial communities from UC McLaughlin Reserve, CA, USA - Plot105B | ecosystem: Environmental > Terrestrial > Soil > Grasslands | place: USA: UC McLaughlin Reserve, Lake County... | reverse complement strand
TGATGGAATCGAGATCCGCCTCGTCGAGGCGGCGGAGGTTCAAGGCCACCGTCGACGCGCCGTTCGGCGCCGTGCCGCGGGCGAAGGACTGAATCCCGCAGGTGCGGCAGAACAGGTAGTGGATGACCTTCTTGTTGAACGGTGGTCCTGAAGGCTGTCCTCTCCGGACCGGAGCACGAAGGCCTCGGCGAGCACGAAGCTCAGCAGATGTCCCTTTTTGCGGAAGATCGAGCAGTTGCAGGACGTGACCTGCGCCAGGTCCGCCTGCACTTCGTCGACGACGGCGCCGCAGTGGCAGCGTCCGGAGTAAGCTTTGGTCTTGGTCAAGAACCCTCCTGAGATGCTGTAGCCCATTTCTATCAGAGCTGGCCCATCACGTCCCGGCGAAACCCATAGACCGTTCGACTCCCCGCAAGCGGGATCAGCCGCACGTCCCGGCTTTGCCCGGGCTCGAAGCGGATGGCGGTCCCGGCCGGGATGTCGAGACGCGTGCCGCGCGCTCTTTCGCGCTCGAAGCGCAGGGCCGGGTTCGTCTCGAAGAAGTGGTAGTGGGAGCCCACCTGGATCGGGCGGTCGCCCGTGTTGGCGACCGTAAGCGTCACGGCCTCTCGGCCCTCGTTGAGGGTAAGATCGCCCGCCTGCGTGATCACCTCCCCGGGCTGAACCGGCCCGTGCGCGCCCCGGATCGGACGATGCACCGTGACGAGCTTGGTGCCGTCCGGGAAAGTCGCCTCGACCTGCACGTCGTGGATCATCTCCGCAACCCCGTCCATCACCTGATCGGCGGAGAGCACGCCGGAGCCAGCGTCCATCAATTCGGCGACCGAGCGCCCGTCGCGGGCACCTTCGATCACAAAGTCGGTGATGAGAGCCACGGCTTCGGGATAGTTCAGCCGGACACCCCGCTCCAGGCGCCTGCGCGCCACTATGGCAGCCATGGCGATGAGGAGCTTGTCCTTTTCGCGGGGAGTGAGTTGCATGGTGAACCTTCCTTCTGGATCAGGTCTGCCAGGAGCGGGGCATCGGCGTTCCGCGGTACGCCGCGACGAACCGCGCGAGATCCGTTCGAAGCGCCTGCGGATCGGCCGAGAGGAAGCGTGCAAGGATCATGCCATCGAATGCCGTGACGCCGCATTCGGAGGATGCCGTCGCGAGGAGGTGGCGAGCGCGCTCGGCGAGGCCTTCGGCATTGGGTGCTACGTGGAGGAAAGTCGCCAGAGCGCGTGCGTCGTTCGCAACGGCGGGTCGCGCCAGGATCTCGGCCACGGCGCCCTCGAGGCGCACGTCCTCGGCGAAGACGAGGCGCCCGTCGCGCCGGATGCGCCAGCGGTCTCGAAGGCCGCCGGACTCGATTCGTTCACCCATGGCAACCCGGCCGAACACCACGCTTTCGAGGAGCACGAGAGAAGCGTCCGCCGCGAGAGCGACATCGAGGGTGCGGCGCAGTCGGGCGCCGTCGAACAGGATCTGCTCCTGGGGTAGCCACACGACCCGGCTCTGCGGCTCCAGGGCGAGGGAGACGGCAACCTCCGTGTCGGGCCCATCCGAGCGGTAGATCTTCTCGGCGGCCTGGGTCGTGAGCACCGCGTCGGCGCCCCCTTGCACGACGACGTCGACGATCATGCGGTCGCCCCCTGCCATGCCGCCGCCGGTGTTGATCAGCACCCCCTCCCGGGTGCGGGGAAAGCGCACCCGATAGCCCCCGCTCTCGGCCATCGTGAGCGGCACGGCGCCCTGCGGGCCCGCGCCGAACACCACACGCACGCCGCCCTCGGCGCGTACGAAGGCGGGAACGCACGGGGCGCTTGGAGAGGGGGTGATCATCAGCACGGATCTGGGAGCATGACCGGACTCGCGCGCCCAGGGAAGCCCTGGAATCGACCGGGTCGTCGGGCCGGACCGCCCGCCGTCGATCGTCCCTAACGCCGCGGTCGTGGCAGACCCGCGTGCGACGTCGGCATTTTCAAGGTACGGCTTTCGGCGTAAGCTTCAACCGGCCCTCGAGTGGGGGACGCCGATGTCTCGAGGCTCGAACTCCTCCCGAACCGTCAAACCCGTCGCGAACGGCACACGCAAAGGAGTGCGAAGCGACGAATCTGTTTCTGAGCTCAGGAAGAGCCTGTCCGAGGCGCGGGAGCGGCAAAGAGCGACATCGGACATCCTGCGCGTCATCGCGCGATCCCCCACGGACCCTCAGCCGGTCTTCGACACGATTGCGCGGAGTGTCGCTCGGCTGTGCCACGCCCGTCTCTCCCACGTCTTTCGGTTCGATGGGGAGCTCCTCCACTTTGTAGCACACCACGGTCTGGCACCCGAAGCCGTAACGGCGGCGCAAACAGCATGGCCCAGGTCGCCGGATCCCGGCAGCGCAGCGGGACGCGCGGTTCTCAGCCGCGACATCGTGCAGATCCCGGACGTACGCGCTGATCCCGCCTATGCGCTCGGTAGCGTCGCAGCCGCTGGGGGGTACCGGAGCGCGATGGGAGTTCCGATGTTGCGCAGGGGTGCCGCGGTCGGTGCCATTACGGTCGCACGGTCCCGCAAAGGGCCATTCTCGGACGCGCAGATCGACCTTCTCAAGACCTTCGCCGACCAGGCCGTCATCGCCATCGAAAACGCGCGCCTTTTCGGGGAGGTGCAGGCTCGCACGGAACAGGTGCAAGCGCGCACGCAGGAGCTGACGGAAGCCCTCGAGCGGCAGACGGCGACCAGCGACGTGCTGTCTGTTATCAGCCGCTCGAAGTTCAACATACATCCTGTGCTCGAGACCATTGTCGAAACCGCGGCACGGCTGTGCAAAGCCGAATGGGGGATCGTCCGGCAGCTCGAGGAGGACGGCAAGTATCACCCTCTCGCGAGCTACTCCGCGCGGCCCGACGTCATCGAATTCGTTTCCCGCCATCCGATCGAGGCGGGGCGCGGCTCTGTGTCAAGCCGCGCTTTAATGGAGAAGCGGACGATCCACGTTCCCGACGTACTGGCCGATCCCGAGTACACCTGGGCCGACGCTCAGAGCATCGGCCAGTTCCGGTCGGTGCTGGCGGTCCCTCTTTTGCGTGAGGGGGAGCCGCTCGGGGTCATATCGCTCATGCGAACGGCTCCCAGGCCTTTTACGGGCCACGAGATCGAACTCGTCACCGCCTTTGCGGATCAGGCCGTGATCGCCGTCGAGAACGTGCGGCTCTTCATGCAAGTGCAGGCTCGGACGCGCGAGCTCCAGGAGGCGCTCCAGTATCAGACCGCGACCGGCGAGGTACTGAACGTCATCAGTCGATCGCCTAGCGACTTGCAGCCCGTCCTCGACTCGATCGTCGAGACGGCCGGCCGGCTCTGCGGCGCCGACTTCGCTTTCGTGTTCCGTCTTGGCGAGGACGGCCGGTATCACCTCGCCGCCGCGGACCCGAAAGACAAGAAACTCGTGGAGTTTTTTGCCGACCACCCACGTTCGCCCGGCGATGGGAGTCTGACGGGGCGTGTCGCCCTCGAGGGACGCACGATCCACGTACCGGACGCGAACGTCGATCCCGACTACCATTGGCCGGAATGGCTGGAGATCAGCGGCTTTCGTAGTTTCCTCAGCGTCCCCTTGATGCGCGACGGCGGGGTGACGGGCGTCGTCGCGCTCGCCCGGGCGCAGGTGAACCCGTTCTCCGATCGGCAGATCGAACTTGTCACGACCTTCGCGGATCAGGCGATCATCGCGATCGAAAACGTGCGGCTCTTCGACGAGGTGCAAGCGCGGACTCGGGAGCTGCAGCAGGCACTCGAATACCAGACCGCGACGAGCGAGGTGCTCAACGTCATCAGCCGGTCTCCGTCCGAGCTGCAGCCGGTCCTCGAGACGATCGTCGAGACCACGGCCCGGCTATGCGAGGCCTATGACGCGATCATCCTGCTGAGAGAGGGCGATTGGCTCAAGATCGCCGCGCACCGCGGCCCGATCCCCATCGACTTCGACCAATGGCCTGTCGGACGGGGCTGGGTCGCGGGACGCGCCGTCGTAGAACGCAGGCCGATCCATGTTCACGATCTCGCCGCAGCCCACGACGAGTATCCGGAGGGCCGCGACATGGCGCTCAGGCTGGGACATCGGACGATAGTTGCTACGCCCCTGCTAAGAGAGAATATCGCTATCGGTGCGATTGCCGTCCGCCGGACCGAAGTGCGGCCGTTCTCGGACAAACAGGTCGCGGTCCTTCAAACTTTCGCGGATCAATCCGTGATCGCGATCGAGAACGTGCGCCTGTTCGAGGAAGTGCGGGCGCGAACGGAAGAGCTGACCGAGGCGCTCCAGCAGCAGACTGCCACCGCGGACGTGCTGAAAGTCATCAGCCGGTCGACGTTCGACCTCCAGACGGTGCTCGACACGCTCGTTGAATCGGCGGCTCGACTTTGTGAGGCGGACGGCGGCACGATCACCAAGCAGACCGGCAACGGCTACTCTCGAGCGGCCGTTTACGGCTTTTCGCCGGCAGCCACGGAGTACATGAAGGGCAGCCCCGTTCGGTGGGACAGGGGGTACGGCACCGGCCGAACCTTGATAGAAGCAAAAGTGGTCCATATCACGGACGTGGCAGCAGATCCGGAGTATACTTGGGAGGAGGCGAAGGAGCTCGGCCGTTTCAGGACAGTGTTGGGGGTTCCCCTCCTGCGCCACGGGGCGCCCATCGGGGCCCTCGCCCTGACCCGAAACCGAGTCGAGCCGTTCACCGACAAGCAGATCGAGCTGCTCGCCACGTTCGCGGACCAGGCCGTGATCGCCATCGAGAACGTGCGCCTCTTCGAGGAGGTTCAGGAGCGAACACGCGAGCTCGCACGCTCGGTCGAGGAGCTCCACGCCCTGAGCGAAGTCAGCCACGCCGTCAATTCGACGCTCGACCTCGAAACGGTGCTGAACACGATTGTCACGAAGGCGGTTCAGCTCTCGGCGACGGACGCCGGGTCGATTTACGTCTTCAGCAATCTTCGCCAGAAATTCCGGCTACGCGCGACGTACGGGATGAGCGGCGAGCTCATCGAGGCGATCGGGAAGCAGAAGATCGGCCCGGGCGAAGCGTACATCGGCACCGCCACCCAGCGTCGCGAGGCCGTACAGGTGGCCGACCTCAGCAGCGAGCCGCCCTCCCCCATACGAGACCTCATCCTGCGGGCAGGTTATCGCGCGTTGCTGGTTGTTCCGCTGCTCCGGCCGGACCGCATCATCGGCGCCCTCGTGGTCCGGCGTCGGGAGCCGGGCCTCTTCCCGAAATCGACCACCGACCTTCTTCAGACCTTTGCAGCTCAATCCGTGCTGGCGATCCAGAACGCGCGTCTCTTCAGAGAGATCGAGGAGAAGAGCCGCGCACTCGCGATAGCGAGCCAGCACAAGTCCCAGTTCCTCGCGAACATGAGCCACGAGCTGCGAACGCCTCTCAACGCCATCATCGGCTTGGCCGAAATGCTGCGGGAGGAAGCGGAGGGACCGGAATTCGCCGGCATCGTCGAGCCGCTCGAGCGCATCCATCGGGCCGGCAAGCATCTCCTCCAGCTGATCAACGATGTACTCGATCTTTCCAAGATCGAGGCGGGCCGAGTCGAGCTCCACGACGAGGCCTTCGACATGGCCGGGCTCGCGCGCGAACTCATGATCACCACTCAACCGCTGGCGGAAAAGAATCGAAATCGCCTCGCGCTCGAATGCGCAACCGGCATGCGCGCCATCCGCGGCGACGCGATGCGGGTCCGCCAGGTGCTCCTCAACCTCCTGAGCAACGCATGCAAGTTCACCGAGGACGGCACCGTGCTGCTGACTCTCGCTCCATCACAGGAAGGAGGCGTGGACGGAGTCTCGATCAGGGTCGCCGATACCGGCATTGGCATGACCGACGAGCAGGTCGCCAAGATCTTTTCCGAGTTCACCCAAGCCGATCCCTCCACGACCCGCAAATACGGCGGCACCGGGCTCGGCCTTGCGATCAGCAAGAGGCTGGTGGAGATGATGGGCGGCTCGATTACAGTGGAGAGCGCGCTCGGAGAAGGGTCCACCTTCAAGGTTTGGCTGCCGGCCGCACCGGGTACGCGGAATCCAGAACAGGTAGCCCTTGCAAGCGGCACAGGGCAAACCTCGAGCGCTCCCACGGTGCTTGTCATCGATGACGATTCCGACGCGCGCGACCTTATGCGGCGGTTCCTCGCGCGCGAAGGGTTCGACACGCTTACCGCGGCCGGTGCTACCGAAGGTCTGCGCCTTGCGCGGCAGTTCAAGCCGAGCCTGATCACGCTCGACGTTCTCATGCCCCGCGTGGACGGGTGGTCGGTGCTGAGGGACATCAAGTCCGATCCTGCGCTGTCCGCGATCCCGGTCGTGATGCTGAGCATCCTCGACGAGCAGGAAAAGGGATTTGCGCTCGGCGCGGCCGATTACTTGACGAAGCCCTTCGATCGCGACCGCCTGCGGACCATCCTTCAGGCCCACCGTCGCGCCGAGCCTGGTGCGCGTGTTCTCGTCGTGGAGGATGAAGACGCGGTCCGCACGATGATTTGCGAGATGCTCAGACGAGAAGGATGCGAGGTCGATGCCGCCGAGAACGGCGTTGCCGCCCTTCAGCGCCTGGCAGAAACGAGACCCGACATCATCCTGCTCGATCTCATGATGCCGCGCATGGACGGCTTCGAGTTCCTCGCAGCCTTGCGCGCAACGCCGGACGGAAGCGAGATTCCGATCGTCGTGCTGACGGCAAAGGAGCTTTCAGTGGACGAGCGCGAGCGCCTTGCCGGGGCGACGAAATCCGTTCTGCGGAAGTCGCTGCATCATCGACACGAACTCGCCGCCGAACTGCGGCGCGTGTTAGGAAGCAAACGCCGGGAGGAAGCGGCTGGCTAAAATCCTTTACGTCGAAGACAACGAGGACAACGTCTATATGCTGCGCCGGCGCCTTGCGAAGCACGGGTACGAGATGATCGTAGCCGAGGATGGAGCGCGGGGCGTCGAAGCCGCGATGAGGGAGGAGCCGGATCTCATCCTGATGGATCTGAGCCTTCCGGTCCTCTCGGGCTGGGAAGCCGCTCAGCAGCTCAAAAGCTCGGATCGAACGCGGTCCATTCCGATCGTCGCGCTGTCCGCCCACGCGCTCGAGGGCGAACGTGAACGGGCGCTGGCGGCGGGATGCGATGATTTCGAGACGAAGCCGGTGGATCTTGCACGTTTGCTGGAAAAGCTCGCGCGGCTGCTTCCGGCAGGGAGGACCTGATGGCGCCACGCCGCCCCTGCATCCTCATCGTCGACGATGTCGACGACAACGTCTTCATTCTGGAGCGTCGTCTCAAGCAGTTCCTGGATCCGGACATCGCATCGGTCGGAAACGGCCGTGCGGCCCTCGAGCGCTTGGAGCGACAGCCGTTCGACCTCGTGCTGCTCGACGTGCAGATGCCCGAAATGGACGGTCTCGCGGTGCTCGACCGCATGAAGTCCGACATGTCGCTGCGCGATATTCCCGTGATCATGGTGTCCGCCGTCGACGATTTCGAGACGGTCCTGCGCTGCATCAAACTCGGCGCCGAGGATTACGTCCAAAAGCCGTTCAACGGAGAACTCCTGCGTGCCCGCGTGGAGACGGCACTCGAGCGCAAGCGGCTCCGGGATCAAGAGGGTCGCTTGATCGAGCAGCTCCAGCAGGAAAAGGCGCGGGTGAACGAGCTCTTGCACGCCATTCTGCCGAAAGGCATCGTCACCGAGCTCAGATCCGGACGGCGGCCGCCGGCTCAACGGCATGATAACGTCGCCGTGCTGTTTTGCGATATCGTCGGCTTTACAGAGTACTGCGACCGCAACTCGCCGGAGCGTGTCGTGCAAGAGCTGGAAACGCTGGTCGGCGTTTTCGAGGGGGTCGTCGAGACTCACGGCCTCGAGAAGATCAAGACCATCGGCGACGCGTTCATGGCGACCTCAGGCTTGGGTCGCTATGTCGACAACCCCGCCCTCGATGCGGCCGAGTGTGGTTTGGCGATGATCGACGCCGCCAGCAAGCATGCAGCCGGGTGGCGCGTTCGAATCGGTGTGCACCTCGGACCGGTCGTGGCCGGGATCATGGGGACGCGCAGCTTCGTTTTCGACCTATGGGGAGATACGGTGAACGTTGCCGCGCGGGTGGCCGCGGAAGCGGAGCCGGACGCCGTGCTCCTCACTGGGGCGACATGGCCCCTCTTGAGCAGGAGCTGTCAGGGCCGCGCGCGGGGCCTGATCGAGCTCAAAGGTAAGGGTAAGACGGAGATCGTGCAGTATCTCGGACGCAAGTAGCGTCTTGCGTTCCAGCATCGCGCGCGAGTCGCGAGGCCGGCACCGCTCCCCTTCGCTTGCCCGCGCGGTATCATCGATCCCAAACATCAGAGATGCCTTGCTCGATCGCCTCTGGTCGCGTCTCAGGAGCGCTCTATGCTCCGCGAGTCTGATGGAAGCCGGGACGTATGATCATGCAGGCGGTTTGGTACGAGCGGACCGGTCCGGCCCGCGAGGTGCTCGAGTTCGGCGAGATGCCCGATCCGGAGCCCGGCCCTGGCGAGGTACGTGTGCGCATTCATGCCTCGGGCGTGAACCCTTCAGACTGGAAGACGCGCTCCGGAACTCGCCCGATGGTGGCGCCACGGATCATCCCGCACAGTGACGGGGCAGGCGTGATCGACCGCGTCGGGCCGGGAGTCGATCCGGCGCGCGTCGGCGAGCGCGTCTGGCTCTGGAACGGACAGTGGAAGCGGGCGTTCGGGACCGCTGCTACCCACATCGCACTCCCCTCCGAGCAGGCGGTTGGATTGCCGGACGGGGTATCCTTCGAGGTGGGAGCGTGTCTCGGGATCCCGGCGCTGACAGCCCACCGCGCCGTCACGATCGACGGCTCGCCCGACGGGCAGATCGTCCTGGTCGCGGGTGGCGCCGGCGCCGTGGGGCACTACGCGATCCAAATCGCGAAGCGGCTCGGTGCCGATCAGGTGATCGCCACGGTCAGCTCGGCCGAGAAGGCTGCGCATGCCCAGGCCGCCGGCGCTGACGCGATCATCAATTACCGGAGCGAATCGGTTCCCGACCGGGTCCGTGAGCTCACGGGTGGGCATGGTGTCGATCGCGTGGTCGAGGTCGACATCGCCGGCAACGCGGCTCTCCTTCCCCAGGTCGTTGCGCAAGATGGGCTTTGCGTCGCCTACGGCTCGAATGCGTCCCAAGCGACCTTCGACTTCGGACCGATGATCCTGCGCGGAGCCGCGGTCCGATTCTTCATCGTCTATGAGCTTTCACCCGCGGCCCGCGCACGAGGTGTAGCAGATCTGAGCCGCTGGATGGCCGAAGGCGGGCTCCAGCATGCGGTAGGAGCGACGCTCCCCCTCGAACAGACCGTCAAGGCCCATGAGCTCGTGGAGAATGGGACGGTCGTGGGCAACGTGATCGTGAAGCCCTGACGCGTGGCCGCCTTCGTACCGGTTTATCGTCGAATTCTCAGTCGGCAATCCACTCCATCCCGCCGGAATTTGCGCCGAGAGGGCTCCGCGGTTTCGCGGCGTCGGCTGCCATGTTGCGCAGGGAACCTGACACGGAGGCTCAGGCGCGTCATGAGGCACGATGGTTTTAATTTCTACAACCCGGCAAGCGCTCTTGCGTCCAGACCGGCTCAAGTCTATCACGTTAGCACTCTCGCAGGTGAGTGCTAACGCTTTCCGCGGGTGGGATAAGAAAATTTTGACATTGTCCCCAGGAGGATCACTATGGCATTTCGACCTCTTCATGACCGCGTCGTCGTCCGCCGCATCGACGCGGAGGAGAAGACCAAGGGCGGGATCATCATCCCGGACACCGCCAAGGAGAAGCCCCAGGAGGGCGAGATCATCGCGGTCGGGCCCGGCGCGCGCGACGAGAGCGGGAAGATCCAGCCCCTCGACGTCAAGGCCGGGGACCGGGTGCTGTTCGGCAAGTGGTCCGGCACCGAGGTGCGCATCGACGGCCAGGATCTCCTCATCATGAAGGAGTCCGACATCATGGGCGTCATCGAACAGTCCGCCGCCTCCAAGAAGGCCGCGTAAGCCATTCCATCTCAATCGAATCAGAACAGGAGGCATATAGCCTATGGCTGCCAAAGACGTGAAATTCTCCGCAAACGCCCGCGAGAAGATGCTGCGCGGCGTGGACATCCTCGCCGACGCCGTGAAGGTCACGCTCGGTCCGAAGGGCCGCAACGTCGTGATCGAGAAGAGCTTCGGGGCACCGCGCATCACCAAGGACGGGGTGACGGTCGCGAAGGAGATCGAGCTCGCCGACAAGTTCGAGAACATGGGCGCCCAGATGGTGCGCGAAGTGGCCTCGAAGACCTCGGACACGGCGGGCGACGGCACCACGACCGCGACCGTACTTGCCCAAGCGATCTTCCGCGAGGGCTCGAAGCTGGTGGCCGCGGGTCA
>Ga0126314_10001820_pt1 | contig 10427 bp, 7 predicted proteins | sample Plot105B_FD_92535 | JGI IMG/M metagenome (GOLD analysis project Ga0126314, IMG submission 92535) | Serpentine soil microbial communities from UC McLaughlin Reserve, CA, USA - Plot105B | ecosystem: Environmental > Terrestrial > Soil > Grasslands | place: USA: UC McLaughlin Reserve, Lake County... | reverse complement strand
TGCAACTTGAGTCCTCCTGAGACGCCTGCTGCGATGGTGAGCTCAGTGTTATCAACTCCTAAGCCCACCTTTTGTTTGAAATCAATTCCCGTATCCACACTTTTCACCGGCGCTTGATCGAGTGGAATCTTTTGCAGACTGGCGAAGTCAATCTTAGGAAATTTGAAAGCGGCAGCGTCCTTGAGGTACTTGGCAAGGGCTGAGTCTTTGTTAAGCTCGGCTGCAACTTCCAACCCAACTTGATCGGTGAGTTTTATCGTCGGCATTTCGTTTCTCCCATACGTGGGGAAGAGATAGCTTAGCTGCGTATCTTTGCACTCGATCTCTTTTTACGTGTCTTGCTGGCAGTCTTACTACCGTCTACGTGTTTTGTTACTTTGCGTTTGCTTCGTTTTCGTGTCGTTACACGGGGCAGGTTGAGATCATTTACCGCTCCCTGCCAGGCGGTCCATGGACTGTAGTAGTCCAGCTTGTCCGGCGAGAGCGGCAGCATCTGTTTTTCTTGTATTTCATCGAACGCCAGTACGCCGTCGAGGAATACGGGCGGTGCAGTCGGCATTGTCCATTGACTCCCGAGGAGCTTCGCGATTGCTTCGACATCACCCATTCCCTCGAAATGCTTTTGGAGATTGCTGTTCACAATCTTAAGCAGGCTTCTCGCCTCATCCCGGCTTCCGTGACGAATGACATCGTAAGCAGCCATAAGCGCCATCAAGGGATCAAGCCATTTATGATGAACGAGATCGTTCCAAACCTTCCAATCTGCTTTCTCCAACTGCTCCCGCACGGAGCGCTTGCGCGCAAATTGATTTTGCGCGAGCGTCATGGTGCGAACCACGCCGAGCATGTTTCCTTGAACATATGCTTGAACAGTGTCATCTAGGTATCTAGTCAAATGCTGTATCGGAAGTATGGATTGGTGGAACGTGAGTCGGCTTTCTTTATCCTGCGCAAATGACGCTAATGTCGCGCGATTCGGCAGACAGTGAGTAGCGAAAGTTATCGGAGGTCGTCTGGGAATCTTCAGCGACAGCAGGTGAGAGCCAGCCGTGGCTGGCAGGCGCAGCTCATAAATTTTTTCTAGTCCCTTTACTTCTTTTAAAAGCTGCCATTCGACTTGCGGGCCGGAACTCAGGCCAACGGCGAAAGGGCCAGCAGATTTTTCAAAACCTGCGAGCACGTAAACTACGGCTTCATTCTTCTTAATATCATTGAAAGTTTGAAGTGGGAGTCTCTCCAGCTTCTTGAACTGCCCGGCTTGACCTAGGATTCTCGAAGCTCCAAACACAGATAACCAGAGTCCGAGATCTTGACTGGCGAGGGGACCGAGAGAGCTTTCGGAGAATACAGACGCGCCTTCTACTTCGTCAGCTGCTACCGCTTTCAGAATGGAGGTTCGCACCTTGTCTTTGGGACGGGCGACAAGATTGATCGTCTTTGTCTTTCCAGGCTCAACGGTCATCTCATGTTTGCTGACCGTGACGCCGCGCTCCCGCAGCTTTACGACATATTCTCCCGGAGGCAGTTCTTTCCGAAAATCGCCCTCAACTCGTTGGATGTCGCCTGTGCGGAGGCTGAGTACTTCGATTTCAGTGTGTGGTGTGGGCGGGCATTTAGCGTGAAGGACTCCCGTGATGGGAGGTGTCGGAGATGGCAATTCGCTTTCGGGTATTCGCCGCGCTTTTTTGCCTTTCCGTTTACCCTCAGATGTTTGAGGCGGACCAGCGTCGAGAAAAACTTCTCCAGCAGTGATGGCGCTTTCCGATGTGGCAATTGCCGATGGTCCAGTTAGAGCTTTGGCCGCCTTGCCTCCTGTTTTTCCTTTTGTTGTTCCAGAGGTCTTTGCTGGAACTCTTAACTCAAAATTCAGCACACACGGATCGAACAAATCGACAGGATTTTCGGGGGGCGGTTTTCGTAAGACCGTGGCAGACGGATGTGAAAGCTCGAAGGAATAGTCGTCGGGGAAGATCGAAAACTGAAAAGACCGACCCTTAAATTTCTTCTCTTTGCGAAACCCTTTGATGTCTTGGATACTCAGAACGAATTCGTCGCCTGGCTTCGCCTTCGCTACTCTGATCTCACATGCGGTTTCGGGAATCGGTTTCAGTTCCAACAGCAAACCTTCGCCGTTGCCCTCACGACTGAAATCCACATCCTGACCGGCTGCCTCTAACGCCCTTTTCATGTAGGCGCCAAGCAGATCGAAGATGACATACATGCGGTTCGTTCGGAGTCCCTTGGCCCGACCGCCGCCGCTCAGGCCATTGACTAATAGCTGTGTAAACCCGCTTTGAGTTTTCGAAATGGCGCCGTCCGCGGTCGAGAACAGCTTGTATACGGTGGGTGTGCCGAGTTGGGAGCTAGGAAAGCCTAATCCAGTATCGGAGGGGTTGATAGCATCCGCCGAAATCTGATTTCGGCAGGCATCAATGAAGTAGTAATGATGCTTTGGGCCCAGGGCCTTCCAGAGCTTCGTTTTGATCTCGTCTAACTTCAGGCAGGCGCGCCCACTGGTAGCAAGATCCGCGAAGTCCGAAGCCACCAGAATGTCGATCGACTTTTCGAACGCCGAGGCCGAGTAAGAGAAGCCGTGCCCGCTAAAGTAGAAGTAGAGCTCTTCCGTTTTATCGGCCCAGTTATTAACCGCTTTCGCGAGTTCTGCAATGATTTCATTACTTGTCGTTCCCGTTGTTCTCGCCTTAATTGTCTTTTCAGCGCAACAGAGAATGTCGGCAGGCTTGACGCCTTTCTTGTCGATCAGCCAACGAATGAACGCTTCGGCGTCTTTGTTGGTGCCAGGCAAGTTAGGTAAGGATTTTCCTTTGCTGTAATTCTGGATGGCGATGACGAAAGCGCGTGCGGTCATGATTTGATTACAAATGTGGTTGAAGGAACTGACCAAGTGACGCGCCGTCCACTGCTTCGTTGCGGTAGAGAAAATATCCGTCGCGATGTAGTCCGACGACGCGAGCTGTTTTCATCGAAAGGATCGGCGAGCCGGAGTTCCCACCGAGCGTAGAACAGTCGTGATAGATTGAGTTCGGGCCGGTGCTGGATACCTCACCCGGCGCTGCGCGTTTCACTCCGAATTTGTTACTGAAGAGCGCATTGATAAAGAGCGGATTGCGCTTCGAATCGTCGAAAGGATAACCAATGGCGACGACGGGCAGTCCAGTTTCAACCGGCTTCATGTCGAGTGTCAGTGGTTGTCTTGTCGTCGTGAACTTCTGTTTGTTTACTTTCAAGAGAGCGATATCGAGTTCGTCATGTATAGCGATAACTCCTGTGATGTCTGTGGGCGTTTCATCGTCCGTGCTGCCCGATTCGAATTTGAACCGCACGACCGCTTGGCCTTTCTCCAGCTCGCCGCTTCCTTTTGATAGGATGTCGACCACGTGCTTGTTCGTGACGAGAATTCCATCAGACACGAGAAAACCTGTTCCGATGCCCTCCTTGGGTGCGATATCGATGCGGCCGATTGAATACAAATAGGGCTTGATTGATGTTTGAAACGTCGGCCAATCGGGGAACGACGGCGCAACCTGTTTGTCCAGATTAGCCAATGCACCGTTTTGCGAAAGCGGTACTGGACGCATGAGTCGAATCACGAATTCGAGTGCTGCAAGCTGTTTGGGTGTGGGCTTTTTCCCGGCTTTCATGCGACTCAAGGCCTCTTCGGCAAGTTTCGATTGCTCGATTGCCGGCATGTTGTTCGGCCCAACGATCGCCTTGACCTTTTCCAGAATGTTTCCATTCTGAAAAGCGCGCTCAGCTCTCGCTAAATACCACTTGTGTTTCTTGTCACCAGGCATAGGTTATACGAGTTGTCTATCATAAAGCTTCGTGCCGTCGGGTGCGTGGACAGTTTCATTGATGTGTGGACCACTGAATTCCACGGACATATAGCCCTGCGGACCGTACTTGTTAGGATCGTCGTGTCCGCCGATTAGTGGATTCGGTCCGTCGAGCGCACGTCCTCCCGGGGCAAAACCTTTTTGGGGAAGGATGAACCAGTTATTATTTCCCGCTTCCGCTGTCCCACCCATTTGCGCCCAGTCTTTACGAAAGTAGGGGTATCCTCCATGTCCGACACACCTGCCGCGCAGTTTCCACTGCGGGTGCTGATCGTAGATCACGCAACGATGCTCGTGCCCCCAGTACCACGCGAAGATGTGCCCGCCAGTTAAGATATCGCCGAGCTTGCCGACGACTTTGGGATGTTGCTCTTCGATCCAGGAAAGCGGTTGATGGTGCGAGAACAGGATTACTTTACGTACGCCTTGGTTCTCCGCAACTATTTTGCGCAGCCACAGGACTTGATCCTTCGCGAGATCCTTATCGGCATAGGCGGTATCGAGTCCACACAGAACCCAATGATCGTTTTGCAGCGCGAAGTAACTGGCCTTTTGTCCAAATTGCGGCAAAGTTTTTTTGAAGTACGCTCGCCCGCCCGTATACATCTCATGATTTGAATTGCATGCTCGATTGATTGCCTGCGGTTTCTTTGGACTCTTGGGCCAGAGGTCCAGGAACCGTTTCTGCACCTCTTTGTCATCGCCGGAATAATAAACGTCACCAAGATGCATGAGAACGTCGTAACCTGTCGGATCGTTCTCGATACTCTTGGAGCTGACTGGAGCTCCATACAGCCCGGTGCCCCAATCACCCAGGATCGCCATTCGGAAATCGTTGGGGTTGCCGGGAATCGTCTCCGGGTTTGGCGGCGCAGTTTGCCACTTCGCAGGTTTCAGTTTTTTCCACCAAGTGAAGAAGCTGCCGATCCAACCGAGAATATCCTGGTCGTCAAACTTTGCTTCCTTGACATGTGGATTCAAGGATCCGACCTTGTTGTTCTCAACCGATTTCTCGGCCAGAAATGTTTGCAACAACGAAGCTACTTCATTGTCAGGCGAGACAAATACCTTGGATTTCGCCTGAACATCCGCGGCCTCAAGGACCTTGAAAGCGTTGCCGAGCGCGGCCATTCTCGTCGCCGCCTCTACGGGGTCCTTAGACTTCGCTTCTGCTTCCTCGTGTGTTTTATCCATTACGGCTTCCTTTGTAATGAAAGCCTTATTGATCCGATTGAAAGTCACGATCGGATTGATGTCTTCGTTCATTCTGGCCTCCGGGTGGCGTCATTAAATCTGAAACGAATAACCTGGGTCGTTGTGCTGAAACCCAACGAGAATCTCATGAATGTTGTAAGGATGAGTCGGGTTACCGGACAGCTTATTCTTCAGCACTTGGAACACGTGCTCGATGCCGGCAGCATCGTCGATATCGATGTCGGCTACGCAGTCACCGGCTTGATTCATGAAGAATGTCAGTTGCAGGTTTCCGTAGTGGTCTGGCGTCTTGAAACTTCCTGCATGTGAAAAGTTGGCCGGAGGGTGATGTAGAGACTCGTCGGCAGAATGGAACAAACCCTCCGAGACACTGTTCTTCGTTTCTTCTCTTAACTCCTTCGGTACAGCGGCGAAGAATCGATCGCCCCGAATCTCACGAAGCTCCTGAATATAAGAGAGGACCGTCCGCCCATTAGTCAGCAACGTGGCCCGGGTCTTGGCGGTTATGTTCAGTAGCCCGGCTCGGCGAATGTCGTCCAGCCCGTCGTACAGTGCCTTACCTTTCTTAGCCTCGAACCCCAACACCTTTTCGCTGTTCTCCAACACTCGTTGAAGGTCAGCTTCCGTACTTCCAAACACAGGAAACTTCACCGCCTTCACCTTCGCGGGGTCGATCGGAAAGGTCAGCTCAAGAGCCGTTGTCCCGCTGGCCTTCAAATTGATGAATTGGGCGGTGTACTGATACGAAGGCGGATCGACATCGATCCGGTAGAGACCCTGTGGCGCGCCATTCAACCCTTTGATCTGGATTTTCGTCGACGCGTTATTACTGACTTTGACTACCTGGCTCAAAACCTGATGCCGAAGAATGATGTCGACCTTCTCTTTCAAAAGATCTCCATACACATCCCGTAATTCCAGACCCAAGATGACAGGGTTTGCCATTTCTGGGACTCCTTATATTTATGTACACAAGCTGTCTTTAATTAGAGATTAATTCCTTCAACGATCCGCAGAGCGAGCGCGACGATCGTCAGTGTTGGGTTAACAGCGATCGGTCCAGGTACTATCGATCCGTCCATTACGTAAAGGCCGTCGTAGACCTGTTTGGTTTGCGAGTCGGTGCGGAAGACTTGTCCTTTAGTATTGACGACGCCCTCAGTAGCGCTGTTTCCCATCGAACAACCTCCCAAAGGGTGAGTTGTTATTAGCTTCCGGTTCTGAAAACCCTCCCAAGTGAACCAGGGAACGTATCGCCCGCCCATGGCCGTGGCCATCGCCTTAATAATCTCTTCCGTCACCTTATAAACCCGTTGATTGGCTGGTTGATCTGTGAACGTTAGATCGAGCTTTGATTTGCCAAAATCGAAGGGGTCAGATTTCAGTGAGAATATTCCGGTGGCATCATCATTTCCCATGCAGTTGAAATAAAAGGTATTCATGAGCATCTCGTCCTCCGTCTGGAAGCGAGTCGGATTTGATGGATCGGGCGAGATCGGAAACCACTGCTGGAAATCCGGCAACGTTTGCGTGAACCACGCCCCTTTCAACTGCTGCATGAACTTGTCGTGCGCGATCTTGTCTTCGAGGACACGTAGCCCCGCAGCGACGGCGGGGGCAAGCATCGGAGGAATGCCTCCGTCCTCAACATTCACCTGCACTTTTCCATCATTGGTCGTGAACATAACGTGTGAAGTGTTGATGGGACCGCGCGTGGCGTAGAAGTTATACTTCTGAGCCGCGGGAAAATTTTTCTGCGCGTCGACCACAAAGCCGGCAAAGTCGCCATTAGTCGAAAAGCGGCGCCCACGTTGATTGCTCAGCTTGAGCGTTCCTTTCTCGTGTGAACGCAAAAGAATCGTCGTGCTTCCCAAAACTCCGGCGGCTACTATTACGTTTTTTGCGATGTGACTCTTGTCCTTGTCGTCGCGAATGTCCTTATAAAAGACCTCATATTTGCCGTCCGGCCGTAAGGAGATGTGACTTACATCTGCCAAACTTTCGAGTGTGACGTTCGGTTTTACACTCAGGACCTGGTTAATAAGTGTCTTATTGAGTGTATGTCGGGCACCCGGTAAACAGCCTTGTATGCAACGGCCCTGTCGCTCGCAGGGCGGATTCTTTCCTATGAAATCACCGGTCTGCGTTACAGTGTCGTATTCATTAATCGCCAAATCGAGCGGTTCCCAATCTCCAGTCTTTTTCCAATCAGGCCCTAACACATTAGACCCATCTCTTAGTGCCCGACTCTTACCCAGATAAAAGAACTGTTGATCAGGACCAAGTTTCCTGGGATCAAAATTAGGGCCGAGCTCTTTTGGCAGCGGGAATTTGGTAACTATTTTTTGCGCCTTTCCGCGCTTTTTAGTCATCCAGTCTATTGCGCCCTGCTTTTGCGGTGTCGCACTGTGATAATCATCCTTTGTAAGTTTCAATGGCCAGTTTGCCATCACTGGATAACTCTGCGTCGCATCATCGAATCTTGGCTCAATCGAGACATTTGCATAAATCAACGAACCACCACCTACCCCACTCGAGGTGACAATGTCGACGTCTTTGAACACGCTGTAACGGTACAGCGGCTGGGGACGTTTCTGTCCGGTGAAAAAAGTACCTATGTCGCCCAGAAATTGTCGGGTGTTTTCGATGAAGGCATTATTACTTTTGACCATCGAGAGCATGTTCACCATGCCTCTGGCGTGATTGGGCCGTGGCCAATACTGAATCGGCTGTTTCTTAGGATCATTTTTGTTTTGATCAATTAAGTACTGTGGTAACGGACGCTCTGGCGTGAACCACCACAGACCACGTTCCAGCATGTGAATCGTGGCATTCGGCTTTTTCTCGAGTAGTTTGGTGACTGCGACAGAGGCTCCAAAGCCAGTGCCGATGATGATTACGTCCACTTCCATGGAATCCTCCTCGGGTAGGTAAGGCCAGTAAGGCTCACGCAGAACCGGCACTACAGCGAAATGTCCAACTAAGTATTATGTTCTTCTGGCGTGAAACGTTTCTGCCTGTTCGTCCTGGGCTAACCGGCAGATACAAATCGCTGTTATTGAGGGCTGGATTAGCGAGTGTGCGAGGCACAAGCTCGTGAGATTCAGCCGTTATGAGAACGCGGCGGACAATATTCTTGTTTGTGAGGAAAGTCAATAGTTTTTGTCACTCTGTGTAAACCCAAAGTTGAAATGTCACCTAACACAGCGGCGTCGACCTTTGCTGAATAGCAAATCGTGGCAACTGTCGAATAAAGATGTGGCGTCTGAAGAACTCAGAGTTGAGAAGGGCAGAAGAGCTCGATTTTCATGAGGCAACGAATCAGCTTTGGAGCAGATTTTTACATAAGGCAATAGGCGTCCGATTGACGTGTAGCTTCGTAAGCGATTTCGACTTGTGCTTTATTGCGGCCTGTTACGCGAGTGGTTTCTCATAAAACCGTCTGAGAGGATTTGGCTTGTACTCTCCAAAGGGCGAAATCTGTCGAAAGCCGGCGCGCTCGTAAAGGCCGATCGCTTCATGCTGATGAATACCAGTCTCGAGCCGTAGCAATCCAACCCCGCGACCGTGCGCATAATTGGCGAGATAGTCCAACATAAGTTTCGCGAGACCTAAGCCGCGAAACTCAGGACGAATGTACATTCGTTTGATCTCGCCGTAGTCCGAGCGAAACAGTTGGATGCCGCCACAGCCAACCGCAGTTCCATTCAGGCGAATGATGAAAAACGCGACGTTTTCTCTCAGCAGCTTCTCGACACTATAGCCGTGACGACTTTCCGCTGGATAAAGCGGGTCGAGCTGTGCTTCGAGCTCTTCGATCAAAGCTATAGCATCTTCACTGTCAGGACGCTCGAGAGATATTTCAGCAGCGCGGATCATGATTGCGCGTCTTACTCGGGCTTCATCTCGGAGCACTTGACTTCAGCAGGCTAGAAGTCAAATCTACCTTCACCGCATTTTTACAGGATTTACAAAATTAGACATGATTCACATGTTGTTTCTGATAAGCGCCGTACAATAATCAACCAGCGGGACGCAAGCGGCCCATCACTATTGAATCCACATACTGACCATCGCGAAAGGCGTGCTGTCGTAGTCTTCCCTCAACTTCAAATCCGAAACGCTCATACAGGTGTAGCGCCGGCTCATTGTCTGCGTAAACCTCGAGCTCCAGTCGCGTCAGATTGAGCCAGTTGTCTGAAAGGTCGAGTATCGCGCGCATGAGTGCGGCGCCGACACCTTTGCCCTGCCACTCTTCGTGCACGCATATTCCAATTGCTCCCGCGTGCTTGCGCCGCGGTCTTTGAGGAAAAGTACCGAGGTTAACTATTCCGACTATACGATCGTCAATTATTGCCACCAGGTTGTAAAAGCTTTCCGGGTTCTCCGACAATCGTCTGCGCCAGTATTCCTTCGATGGATATGGCAACTGGAGCGTGCTTGCATACACGCTGGCCGAAGAAAATATTTCGTAAATGGCCGAACAATCTTCAGGGTCGGCGCGGCGTATTTTTAGACTCTCGATAGACAATGCCGGATCCTTTGTCACTATACCGCTCTCGATCGACGCAACATCCACGAGTACAACCAAATGATAACTCCTACAAAGCCAATCAGGCCGAGCCAGGGGCCAGCCGCAAAGTCTTCAGTGACCAACCCGATCGGTGCGTCCTTCGAGAAGCCGACAATCAGACCCGCATTGATAACACCCCAGAGACTCTCGCCCACGATCAATCCCGACGCGACGAGTGTCCCAAGGCGTTCGGCACGTTCAGGATTAGGCATCGTGCGAATGCGCCGATCGTACCAGTAGGAAATCACTGCACCGATCACCACTGCAAAGGTGGCCGACATCGGCAGATAGATGCCGATACCGACTGCAAGTGGTGGAATGCGCAGTTTCTTCATCGCGCCGAGGAGCGTATCGAGCAGAATGAGGCCAACGCCGACGGCTGCTCCGATTCCGATCATCTTCCATTCGAGATTGCCGCCGATTACCCCCTGGGCGAGGGCGGAAATCAGAGTCGCCTGCGGCGCGGGTAAAGGGTTCGGTGCGACAACGCCGATGTTCGCCGCTCCGGCAAACCCGTACGCAGTCGCCAGCAGGTTGAGGACGAATGGAATCACGGCCGCGCCGGCAGCAACGCCGACGATCAAAGCAATCTGTTGACGCATCGGTGATGCGCCCACAAGCTGACCTGTTTTCAAGTCTTGTAAGTTATCGTTAGAGATCGTGGCGCAGGCGAAGACTATGGCGGTGATGAAGAGTGCGAAGGCGACGAGCGCCGGCTGCGTTGCCGTCGTCGGAGACACGGCCAGGATGAGCAGCGACGCGCAAAGCACGATCGACAAAAT
>Ga0126314_10001818_pt1 | contig 10433 bp, 9 predicted proteins | sample Plot105B_FD_92535 | JGI IMG/M metagenome (GOLD analysis project Ga0126314, IMG submission 92535) | Serpentine soil microbial communities from UC McLaughlin Reserve, CA, USA - Plot105B | ecosystem: Environmental > Terrestrial > Soil > Grasslands | place: USA: UC McLaughlin Reserve, Lake County... | reverse complement strand
AGCACTCTTCTATGGCGCCAAGAGGCAGCTGATCGGGACTCCTTTGACCCCTCTTGGCCGCTTTCTGAGCCCCGATTCGGGATCCATTGCGAATTTCCAAACAGTTTCGGAAGGGGAATTCTCCGAAGTTCGCATTGCCGAATTTCTCGGAAGTTCTGCACAGCCCCGGCCCTATACAGCGGGATTTCTTATGTAGAGTATTGGAGATGCGTAGCCCAGCATACATAAGACACTGCTAATTCCCGCAACCGAACTTCGTGATAACGGAGTTCTCGGAAGTTCGCAGGTACGGGCGAAGCCATTCGTTGGCCACACTAACAGTGCTCCGCGCTAGTAGGAGCCAAAGGCGATCGGAGGCTGCTGTTCCTGCCGCAGCCTCCGAATGCGCGAAGAGAGTGCTCTATGCTCGCGGACCCACTGCTGACTTGTTCATCCCGTCGCCGAAGATGTCCTCGGCTATCGTGAGGCCCAGCTGGACGCCGCCAACGTTCTGTGCGAGGTCGGGTTGATCGTTGTTGTCCACTGCGAAGGCGTCGAACACCCAGTGCACGCCTAGATCCACACGGCTGCGGCCGTTCTGTATGATCATCTGCCACAGGCCTCTTTGGAAGGTGCGAGCATGCCTCGGCCTTACTGTTCCCTTGTTGTCCTTGTTGACGCCGTTCATCTCGTCGGACACGAACTCAAGGGTGTCGAACAGGTCATCCTGGTTCCTGTCCCCGAGCGCCGCTCCATAAAAGAGCCGCGTGATGTGGAATGCCGCTGCGCCGAACGTGGCATGCCCGGACGGGTATGCTGGGAACGGCGGCGTGAAGTTCTTATTTCCAGTCGAGTTCGTGCGCGGTGCGCCCAAGGGCAACCAATTAGGATCGCAATCGTTGTCGATGGCGTTGTTGCCCACTCCCGTTGGCCCCGAGGAGTGGTCCTGCTCGCGGATGCCCAAAACCGGTCGCCAAAGATCGTGGATGTACTTCTGATCCCACGCCAGGATGCCCGCGTCGGCCATCGCGACGTTCACTAGCGCGAACAGGCGCGCGTTCTGTTCTCGGGTGTTGGCTTTATCGTCGGCGACCTTACGCACGATCTGGTTGTACAGGCGTGGCGGCGTGCCGAGACCCAAGGCCCCGTCGTACCCCCAATAGATGCCGCGCAACGTCTGGTTCACCGTACGGGGATTCAACCCCGGAGGCAAGGTCCCCATCAACTCCGGCGCGATACCTTGGCCGCGCACTTCTCGGAGCGCGCCTATGTAGGCAGGGTCGTCAGGGGCGCCGGGGTTAGCGGGCCGTGGCGGATCATCGAGCTCGTGCCGATCGGTGACGGCGAAGCACTTGGACTTAGCGCCGTAGAATGGGGCATGATAGCCCTGGTCGGGGTTGTCGGGGTCGGGTCGGTGCGCGCCACGCGCCATGGACGCTGCGTACCCGTCGTCGCTCGCGTTAGGATCATCCTTCCGATCGTCGAGCATTATCTGAGCGACCGCGCTCCCGAATTGATGGCCCTCAGTCAGCCCTGCCCCCCCTAGACCTGCTTGTGCGTGCTTGAGATCGAAGTAGGGCTTTTGGCTCGGGAATAACTTCGACAGCGTGGCGTGAGCGGCCGCGGCTACCGCTGCGTCTTCCGACGCCCCTGCCGCAGGCGCGGGCAAGTTGGTCAGATACGGGGGCAGATTCGCCGGATCATTAACTACACCAGCGAGAGCATCGTACATGGCAAGATGCACGATCGCGAGAGCGCGTGCACTCAGCGTGGGACCTGTTTGCTCGTTTTTCCCGTTGGTGTGGCTCACCCGGTTGGCTTCGAGCGCGACATCGTTCCAATACAGGATTGCGTCCATCTCATTCTCCTTTCCGATTCCGCTTTACCACGGACAATTGCACACGCCGATGAATTGACGATGAATTTCGTCCGCGATTATTCACCGAGTTGCCTAGAAGGGGAATTCTGCGAACTTCGCGTTGACGGAGTTCTCCGAAGTTCGGCTAAAGGGGATTCTCGGAAAGTCTCTCTGTATCATGCTCCCCCGCGACAGTTTTACATTCACAGTTGCCATTGGAAGTTGCGATGGCTTTGTACAGAGTACCTTCTGCCGTCTCTACTTCGGAGATGTTGTTGCTTCCGCTTTTAACTGTGTAACTACATTTCTCTTGTGATCCCGCACAACTCCCCGTCAAGTTACAAAAGATTTCACCGCCCAGGATTGATCGTGTAATCGCTATCTTTGCGGCTTCGTCCGGTGTTGAAGCAATAGCGGTACCCTGGTTGCCGTCGGACGTTTGTTGACAGGCCATAATCCTCCTCTAGTCAAAGCGTATCCCACGCTACCGTCACCGACTAGCGATAATAGCGGGTAGCAATGAATTTGCGATGAATGTAGAAACGTCATTTGCTAATGTCTGGATATTGGGGTTATTTTGCGTTTCCAATCCTTTCTTTCATCCCAAATTCATTGAAGTCTGCTTCAATGCTGCTGAAAAGACAAAATCCGAGCTCGGTTCGTAACGTTACGAACCGAGGAAGGAGTGAAGATCGTGGATCCGGGAGTCATCGCTGCCATCATCGCCGCCATATCAGCCGTAGTAGGGATAGCGCTAACGGCGTATCTCAGCTTACGCTCCTACCGAGCACAAAAGCGCATGGATCTTAAAAACTATGCCGATCAGAAAGAAACGGATCGTCAGATCGATCTGAGAAACCTGAGGATGAAAGCGTACGAACGCTACCTGAAAGCTTTCCGCGGGGAGACTTCATTGTACGATTTTGGGCGCATGCCTGCTATGGACAGTCCGGTAAAGATAAAAGCGGTAAACGAGTACTGGCTTGCTTATAGCAACCTGTTCCAGATCGCTTCGGATCCTGTGCTCTTGGCCGTAACGGATTTTCACAAATTAGCGTGGATGTGGGATGACACCGATTTGAAGAAGGGGGAAGACTTCGAACAAGGATTCAGGCGCCTGTACGCAGAGATGATTATCCGGATGCGCCAGGATGCTTTCGAGGGAACCAAGTTAGAACCGGATCTCGTTAAGAAACGATTGCCGTTTGCTTTCCCAAAGAAGCAACCGGTAGAGGACCTCGAAGCTTCTCGGCCAACTCCGCTATCTCCCACCTGAAGACCACCAAGGCCGACAGTAATAGCACCAGCTTGCCCTCTGCCCCGCACGAAGGGCCGCCGACCCTCATTATTCACCCGAGTGCGTGGAAGGGGAATTCTGCGAACTTCGTAGAACTCCGTTATGACGAAGTTCGCAGCCAAGCTTGTAACACCGTTTTGAGCCGGTATAAGACTCCGATAATACGCACCGGACGTATTATGGCCCCTGCTAGGGGGTAGGCCCTCATAGCTATCAGCCCTAAACTTGCTTGACAGCTATGAATGACGCTACATATCCAGCTGTTGCCTGGCCGTTACTGTGCGGAACCGTCCGTATGACTGAGCCGACAATCGCAGGTCTTTGGTCTACTCCGTTCGGCCATATGGGTGCCAAATATCCAACGTAATCGTAAACCCATCTCTCCCCACTAATATATCCCGAGCCCTGAAAACGGAGGGCGAAAGGATTTCCATATGTGTATCCTCCCACCAAGTCGAGGTTCCAACCTTCACCTCCTAGACTACCGGATAGACGTCCATAATCTGGTTCATCAAGTACAAGTGTTCCCGTACCAAATGGTCGAGAAAGCTCTGGATCATTATGAAAGCTTCTATAGGTCCAACGGCCAACGAATGGTTATCTTTATCCATCTTTTCTCTCTCCTCCCGTCTATCCGCTTCACAAGCCACCCAAGGAGAACATACAGCAATGAATTTGGAATGAATTCGCGACGAAACAATGGCTTAGATCGTCTCAATCCTCAAGCAAACGGCATCGAAGGACCTGAGCTTTGAAGGTTATCCTCGCACACCTCCGGCCATTTTCGATTCTGATGCCACCTGGGATGTCTCGCCTATCAAGCCATTCGACGGTGGGGGCTTTACGGACACCAGCGATGCCAACGGAACCTGGAGCCCGTGGTTCGGTCACGGCAAGGTGAATGCCGAAGAGGCCGTTGTCGAGGCTCTTAGAAGAAAAAGAGGTCCATCTGCATAGGCGACGTTCCGGAGAGCCTCGTCGCCTGCGCTCGCGATCCCCGACGACGCCCCCGCGGGAGTGTGCGACACTATCCAGTTTCCTTACCGACGAGGCTGCGCTCTTGCCGCACCCGGTCGACATCCCGCACACCTACATCGATGACCTGCGCCTTCCCTTCTCAGAACCGCAAGGCACGTTGGGATTGCTGCACGATCAGAACACGGGAGCGCGAACAACACGGTTGTGTCACAACATGGGCCTCGAGACACTGCCTTTCTGCGTCCGATAGATCGGTTGAGTAACTCCTTTTCATGCTCAGGCACTTCGGTGAATAAGAGTGCTACTACTCCGGTAAGGTGCCAAGCGGCCCAAATTCTGCGGTAGTAACGTTAACATGAGCGCGCTGCCAGGTCTGTCCCGGCGACGCGCTGTAGCGCAGGCAGAGTAGCTCAGGGCAGGAAGATGAACCGCCCTTCCGACGGAACTCCATCATCGGTGAGGATGAAGAGCATGTAGTAGCCACGCGACGTGGTACCGTGGGGGTGGTGGCGGTTCGGCACCTCCACCGTGAGGGTCGTGCCAGAGCGGGTGAACGCCAGCTGAATCACGCGCTGCTCGCTGTCGGTCTGGTGAGTGACGGCCATTGGCCGTTCCAGCACGACGCGCTCGATGTTGGCGGCGTCCGGTGACTCGACCGTGAAGGTGCCACCTCTGTGGTGGCCTATTTCAGAGACGTGGTCGATGACTGGCCGGTCGGCGGGCGTCCCGTCGGACTTGAAGAGGTAGGGTGGGCTGAAGATCTCTATGCTATTGGACCCGCCGCCGTAGTTCGAGCCGCCCGTCGCCATGACCTTGCCGCTCGGCAGCAGTACCGCTACCGAATGGTACTGTTTACGGTAGGTGACGGCGTCCATCTCGGCCCAGGTGTGAGTCGCCGGGTTGTAGAGGGCGCAGGGCACACTTGCGTCAGGCGTCCCCCCAACAACGAGCACGGTACTATCCGGCAAAAGTACGGCGTTGACGTTGTTGCGCCCCGCGAGACCGGGAACGATCATCGGATGTTCCCAGCTGGGGTTGAGCGTCGAGAGGGTGACGATTTCGGCCGTCTCGTTGCCGGGCTCGGCCCCACCCCCGATGACCATAACCCGCACTGTTAGGTCAGAAGGATCGAGCAGCAGCACGGACATCCCGCGCACCCGGTCGACGAACTCCATCTGATTTTTCAGCTCGACCCACTCGCCGGTGGATGGTGCGGTGTAGTTGAAGTACGCGTTGGTCGGCAACGGGTCGTTCGCCCCACCCGGACCGGGGCCTGCCGCGCCGAATCCGGTCCGCGTATAGAAGACCTCACCGCCCGGCAGTAAGTGCAGCCCGGGGTAGAGCTGCGGAAAGTCACGGGCGGCGTGCGGTCCAGTAATCAGGGTGAACCGGTCGGTGCTTTCGTCGTACATCTCGGCTGTCTCGCTCGACGGTGCGCCGCCGACAGCGAGCACCCGCCGCTCGTCCCTCATGCTGACGACCGTCGGATACCAGCGCGCATGGGTCATGTCGCCGGCCGTCTTCTCCCACTTCTTGTTGTCCGGATTGAATTTCCAGGCCCGATTGACGCCGGAAGGCCCGCCCCCTCCACCCCCGACGACGAGCAGCTGTCCGTCGGAGAGGAAGGAGTGCCCGCTACAGAAGAGAAGTTCGTCGGGTTCGTCGATCATGTGCTCGAAGACGGGATTTACTTCATCTGAGGGGTTCCAGAGAAGGGTGGTCTTGGTGTCGGCTTCCGGCAGGAAGAGAACCCAGCCAGTCCTGAGCACCGCGGCGTGCGCGACGTGGTACGCCGTTCCGTCCGGAGAGGTCGTCTCGTAGGGGGTAGCCCATTCGCCGTAGGTTGCCGGGCCGAAGAGCGTGACAAGCCTCTGAGTAACCTCCGGGTCGATACGCATCACCTCGACGACCTCGCTTAGGTGGCGGAAGCCCAAGGGGTATATGCTGTCGCGCTCCCGGATGATCTCGGCCCTCATCTCGCGGTCCATGTCGGCGCGGTGCAGGATCTCGAGGTCCTCCCTGCGCCGAGCTTTGTTCAGGTGCTGGAGAATCCGGCGGTGCACCCGGCCCTCGACTTCTGGGAGCCCTCGGTCGTCCTGTCCTGTCTCTGCCATGGCGTGAGCTCTTCCTTTCGATGATCCCTATGTCTCTAATGATGCGGCGGCGGTTCGTGCAGCGGCGGTTCGTGCGGCGGCGATTCGACGATGCGAATCGTCCCACGCATGGCCGGGTGGATGCCGCACCTGTAGTTGATCGTTCCCCCGGGCTGCCCCTGGATGACGACGTTCCGGGTCTCGTTCAGCAGCACGGGAACGAACGGGCCGCCGCCGTTGATCTCGATCGGCATGGCACCGACCGCTTGGCCCGGATCGGTAGTAACTGTGTGTGGCTGCTCCCGGAAAGCGAAGGAGACCACCGAGCCAGGCGAAACATCCAGTGTTGGCGGAGTAAAGGCAAAATTCTCCACGACGATCATATTCGGTGTCGGCGGCGCTTCCTCATGCACGGGGCAACGCTGTCCTTTCGCCAGCGGAGTGACCATATTGTCGCCCGTTATGACGAGCAACGAGCCCATCATCCCCATCGCCATGTGCTCGAGCACGTGGCAGTGCATGTGCCACTCCCCGGGGGGGGCCGGTGCGCGCAATGGATGCGAGCCCATGAAAGATCCTTGGTTGATCGTGAAGCTGAAGGAGTTCGCCGCTCCGAAAAGCCGCGCATCCTCGAACTGGCTGACCGCCTGTACCTGCGGGCTACCCTGGATCGTCTCCGGATCGGTGCCCTGCGGCCCCGGTATAACCCAGCGATGACCGTGGAGGTGGAAGGTATGAACGTCTCTCATGTTCATCCCCGCAAGCCCGAAGCGCATCTGCGTTTCCGGCCCAGCGATGACTGTCGGCGCGTTGCCGAGGAAACGCCGTCCGTTGATCGTCATGCTGACGCCCGGCAGTTCGTGATAGTACTGCAGTATCTGTAGCCGGCGGGGCGGGTCAACATACTTTTCCATGCTGGCCCTCAAAATAGTCCGGAGATCTCGGTCGACCTCGAGCACGAATGGGCCTGACTTTAGCGCGAAGTCCGACGTGATGCCGTGCTCCGGTTCGTCCCGCTCCGCCTGCTGATTCTCCTCCTCATGCGCCCTCTGCTGTAGCAGGGCAGATGTCCCCTCGGCGTCCCTGGTTGCCTCGATCAGCCTGACACCTTCTTCTTCCGGCATGACGCGGCGCAGATCCTCGAGCTGGTGCGGCAGCAAAGGCACTCCAGGATCGAACGAGAATTGCCTGACGAAACGGGTTAGTTGGCCGTTGGGCTGTCCCTGGGGGAGATCCTGCTCGACCACGTCGTCGGGGTCGTCCGGGTTGTGGATCACGAGAAAGCCCAGCGCGCCAAGTCCGACGTTTATGTGATCGCAGATCGAGTGGTCGTGATAATGCCATACGCCGGCCGTAGTCGGCCAGCCCAAGGTGTCCCAGGTATAGGTGAAGGTACCGCCGGGCGGTACCCGGTCACCCTGTTTTAGGCCGCCTTTCACGTTGATGGCCTCCCAAGCTGCGGCTTCTCCGGCGATCGGCTGGTTCGGATCCGCCGGAGAAAGCGGGAACGCCCCGTCGAAGTAGGGCTCGAAGGCGATGCCGTGGGGGTGTAGGCTGTGGGTGCGGGCAGAGATGTCCAGGCCCTGGCGGAAGTCCTTGTTGCGGAAGTGGACGATCATCCGGTCGCCGACGTTGCACTCGAGCGTCGGGCCGGGGATAGTGCCCATCGTCCCATTGTCGGTAGGGTCCGGTTCGTTCAGATCCCAGGGGTTGACCTTGCGGTCGTCCGGCGCCTGCCAGTCTGCGGTGTAGCGACGTAGGATCAGCGCGTCGATCACCCTCCATTCCTGAGCTCCGCCGGCAACGGGCCGGGTCCCCTCGTTCAGCGGCAGGAACATCTCACGGTTTGTGGTAGCGTCCGTCTCAGGCGAGGTGAGGGGGACGGTTATGGGAGGCGCGCCAGACCTTCCGAGACGCTCCTTTATAGACTCATCGTGCATCCGGTCGATGTTGTTCGGGCAGGCATCCCAGGGACGGTTTTCGAGTTGAATCCAGAATACCTTGTCAGCCATCGCTATTCCTCCTTTCCACCGCTTCACCACGCGGTTTCCTTTATCCGAGGACAGAATACAGCGCGCCGATGAATTCGCGATGAATTCTGTCCCTAAATTTGCTACTACGTTTGGCCTACAGCGTTCGTCATAATGATTGGACCGGTATGCAATGCCCTCGCACTGCTAGAAGAAACCATTGGTAGCCTGGTCCATGATCGCATCCGGGTCAACGCTTTTGACCGCCGCTGTAGAGCTAGAAAAAGGGCGGTACGGGGTAGGTGAAGCGGAATATAGATAATACTACTGTTACTGGCTGCTTCTCGGAGCACGGTAGGTTAAGCCGCAGATGCCCACGTTCTCTGCGAACTTCGCTCCCAACTCAAACAAGTTTCAAAAAGAGTTTCGATAAAGGCCTACGCCCCCTCAAAATTCATTCGGAATTCATCGCAGGCGTGTACGTTGGTGTTTATTGGCAAGCAAGTAGCTAGGAGGATAGTAGCTAGGAGGATAGATATGGCTAACGAAGGTGGCCAGCCCTTGGCGGATTGAGTTCTATAGTAGAGGTCACTATAGGTTATGGAGGTCATGATGAAGCGAAGTGAATTTGCCCAGGCGTCGACTCCCGAATCTCTCGCGGAGCATGTTCGCCGAAACGCACCCGCGCTGCAGCAAACCCAGCATCCCCATGGCGAGGCCCTGGAGAGCGTCCGTGAAGCCACCTACCGCGGGCACTACATCGTCGTCCGTACCAGCTACCACATCGAGGTGGACGGCGTCCCCGTAGAAGGACATCTGGGCGTCACCAACGACGGCCAAGTGCATTACCACGCCGTACCCAACCTAAGCTTCGCCTCAGCGATCGACCTTGTGAAGCAATTGATTGATACGTTTCCTGAGGATTTCCAACCCGGGCCAGGCGGACACGAGCACGGAGAGGAGACCTAAGGTGGCGGTAGTACGACGCAACATCCTCGATGACTCTACTGCCCGGCAGAACTATATCCAGGGAGTGAAGCTGCTCAAGCAGGAGTTCCTCGGTCCCACTACATCCGACCTCGGCATCGCTGGTTCCCCCCGCCAGGTGAGCACCTATGACCTGATCGTCGCCTGGCACCATCTGGCGATGTTCACCTTCACCCCCCCGACGCAGGAGGACCGCAATGCTGCCCATCGCGGTCCCGTGTTCCTCCCGTGGCATCGGTTCATGCTCCTCCTCTTAGAGCTGCAGCTCCAGCGCGTGCTAGACGATGAAGATTTCGGTCTCCCGTACTGGGATTGGGCTGCAGACGGTGAGCGAAGCCCCGACCAGCAGGCGAAGTCCCCGGTGTGGGGAGAGCAGTGCATGGGGGGGCAGGGCAACCCAATCGCGACCGGGCCGTTCGCCTTCAACCCGGCCGACCCCAACGGTTGGCGCGTACGGGTGGATGCCAACGTGAACGGGCGGCTTCGCGCGACCGATCGGGGGCTTCGCCGAGCCTTCGCGCAGAGCGTTCCTACGCTGCCAAACAAGGATCAGGTCGCCACGGCACTGGACCTGGACACCTACGATACGCCACCGTGGAGCACCGCCTCGTCGGGTTTCCGCAACCAGGTGGAGGGATGGATACCAGCGAATATCGCCCCTGGCCTCCACAACCGCGTCCACGTGTGGGTCGGCGGCGATATGCTTCCCTCCTCCTCGCCAAACGATCCGGTCTTCTACCTCAACCACTGCAATGAGGACCGTATCTGGGCGGCCTGGCTGCAGGACAACGACCCCCCCTACGTGCCGGACCAAACCGCGCCTGACGAGCTTCTTGGCCACCGCATCGACGACGCGATGAACGCGCTCCTCTCGGATGCCGTCACGCCAAGGCAGATGCTCGATGTAGACGACTTCTACAACTACGACACCCTCGTGGTGTCCTGAGGAACTGATGCTGTGGAGACCCCCGCGGGGACTTTAAGCCACTGACCATGAGAATCGTCTGGATTTCGTCGAAAACCCCAGGACTGGATCTGCCAGGGGAAGCCTAACGGGTAGAAGCACTTAGAGCAGAAGAAGCAACTGTCTCTAAAGTCAAGGGGTTAGAGTCTGGGGAGACCTCCAGGGGGTACGGTTCTTTAGCATCGCATTGAGGATGACCAGCAGCTTGTGCATGCAGGCCACCAGCGCAACCTTCGTGGGCTTGCCGGCGCCGAGGAGCCTCTCGTAGAACTCCTTGATCTGCGGGTTGTGGCGCGTGGCGACCAGT
>Ga0126314_10001817_pt1 | contig 10434 bp, 12 predicted proteins | sample Plot105B_FD_92535 | JGI IMG/M metagenome (GOLD analysis project Ga0126314, IMG submission 92535) | Serpentine soil microbial communities from UC McLaughlin Reserve, CA, USA - Plot105B | ecosystem: Environmental > Terrestrial > Soil > Grasslands | place: USA: UC McLaughlin Reserve, Lake County... | reverse complement strand
TCATCTCCCATCACGAGCTTCCATTGTCCGTCGTTCTTCACCATCTCCTGCGTCGCGGAGGGGGCGGTCTGCGGGTCGGAGGCTATGTCGCCGTCGCGATCGTAGAAGGTCCTCGTCACCCGGTAGGTTGCCTGGGTGGGGCTCGTGTAGAGCGATGTCAGGCTGTCGAGCGCGACGTACTGTTTGCCCCATCTGGGCTCCCAGAATGACAGCCACTCGCCGAGCGTGATGTCCTGGACGGTGGCTGAATCGAACATCTCGTAGGCCTCCTCGTAGGCCCTTTCGTTCAAGTAGAGGTGATAGACGCGCAGGTAGTCATCGGGGGGTACCTTATCCGTGTTCCTTTCGAAAAGGTCGATTCGTGCTTTGCCACGACGGGTTTCGATCACGAGCGTCTCAGGGACGATGCCGTTGGGGACCTCGAAGAACATGGTGGACGCCCGCGTCTGGTCAGTTCCCAGCTCCATACCTTCGGTGCCGCCCGACGGGGGCTCGATGGAGTCGTCCTGTTTGTATGAGTTGCCCTTGTCGTCGATCAACTTCGCCTCGGCGCCCGTCGTCAGCGGCGAGCCAGAGATGTTCTTCGTCAGATAATCTATCGCGACGTACTTGCTCTCGATGTCACCCTGCGTTTCCGGGGCTGCCCCTGGCTTCGACATGGCGAAGACGCGGTCCTTGGATCTCACCTCGAAGATTCTGAAAGACAGGTCACCCGCCTCCACGCGGTCGCCTATCCCCCCGTCGGGTTCGGTTTGGGCCATCCGTTCTGCCGCTGGGTTCGGAGCGCGCTGTTTGGAAGAGCCCGAGATCACGTCCCCTCTCCCATCGTCCCCCCCTCCGGCCGAAGAGCATGCTGAAGAGATCAGCAAGGCCGCCACCAACACCGCGAGCATCATGGCGTTCTTCATGGGCGTGTCCGCTTCTTCGCTCGGTCGTCCAAGACGGGCACGATTATACGACGGGCAACCCCGAAGTTACCGGCGCGTCGCCGGTTGCACTAATCACGCAGTACTAACGCTATCATCACCGCAGCGCACCTTGCGTCAACACCCGGGCTTAGCTTGCCAGGAAACGTCAACCCAAGGCGGCCGTGGACAGGGCGTGCCGGTCTGGATCCAGAGGGTCGAAGAAGGCGCTCCCGATGGCGAAGATGCCGCGTTGCGGTATCCAGAAATCACCGAGCCTTGTCTGCGCGGGAAGAGGCCGAAGGCTTCTCAGATCTCGATCCGCCATCCTGGCCGCGCTGGACCGTACCGCCCAGATGCGCGTGGGGTTGACCATGAACCTCTGGTGGTTGGGCGCCCGGCCAGTCAGACCCAGGCGTCCTGCCCTCAACATAACGCTGGCTGCTTTTCCCATCGCGTTGAGTACCATCTCTTTGCGCCAAAGGGCATCGGGCAACACGCCGGCCATGGCGTTCATCACGCGCGTGGCCGGGGTCTCCGATAGAGAGAGGCGCCAATCGAGAGCGGGCTCTCTTTCCAGACTGATACTGAAATCTCGAGGGCCTGTCCAGGTTATATCGATCTCCCTCACCAGCGCTTCGCTGATGGCGCTCCCGAAGAAGCGGGGGCAGGCTAGATTCGGCGGAACATCCGAATAGATGGTCCACCTTTCCCGTGGGTCGCGGTGCCACACGGACGTGTAAGGCTCTCCGAGCGAAGAAGCCGGCCACCGGCGCATGGCCAGTATATTCCCGGAGGCGAAAGGCACTCCCATCACCCCGTACCCAGCGAAACGCTCCCTGCTCCCACCAGGAAGCTCCGCACTTAGTTCCACCTTATCGACAAGCTCTCTTGGTTCCGACATGCTTCCTCCTCTCCAAATGTATTCTCTTCCAGGCGATTGGCGGAGGTACCGCTCCACCTGCAGCGGCAACAAGCTGAACTGCTGAAGTGCTGACCGCTGAAATGCTAACAATTCACCGTCTGGCCGCGACCACCTCCAGGTAGTCCGCGGGCCACACGGCGGTTCCGTTGCCCGAGCGGTTGTAGTTCTCGACAAGTGAGATCAGGTCTTCCTTAAGAGCCTGCTGTCCGCTCTCGTCGAGCGCTTCGAAGGCCTTGTGAAGCGGACCGTAGTACCCGCGCATGAACTCGACGTGGTGCCGCGCCGACGGGAAGCGCCACACGAAGGTGCGTCGCCTGGTCTGGAGCGATCCCATGCCTTCGCCGAAGAGCTCGCGCAGCCCGTCTTGCGTTCCCCATCGGAAGGGCGACTTCAACCCTGGTGGCGGTGGCACGTATTTGCCTATGGTCTTGAACAGGTCTCCGACGTAGCCATCTGGCACCCAGTTGGCCATCCCGATCCTACCCCCTGGCTTGCACACTCGCATTAGCTCGTTGGCCGCCTTCTCCTGGTCGGGGGCGAAGATCACACCGATAGTCGAGAGCACGACGTCGAATGAGGCATCCGCGAAGGGGATAGCCTCGGCGTCGCCCTCCCGAAAGTCAATCGCCAACCCGTCGGCTTCTGCCCTCTGGCGTCCTTCATCAAGCAGCATCGGGACGTAGTCTATGCCTACGACTTCGCAGAAGCGGCGGGCGGCGGCCAGTGATGTGTTGCCGTTTCCGCAGGCCACATCGAGCACCCTCTCGCCGGGGTGCAGGTCTGCCGCCTCGGCCATTAGCTCGGCGATCACGGTCAGCGTCGCGCCGACCTTGCCGTAGTCGCCCGAGGACCAGGCCTTCTGCTGGCGTCCCTTGATTGCCGTTAGGTCCAGAGTCTGTGTCGTCATCATCTCGTGTACTCCTCTCATGTAGGTTTACCTTGCTTCTCTTGCGGACCCTATGCCGTTACACAAGATCTCCCTTCCGTCGGGGATTCATCGCCTCTACTCCGCTGCAGCCTGAGTGAATTAGTAGCCGCCTGCTGGATTCTTTGTGCGTATCCATCACGACCCAACACCTATTGCCTGCAACGTCCACAGCACCACCATGCCGCCAACGAGGGTCAGGGGGACGCTCCTGGTTCGCCAGCAGATCAGGACCGCCGCAAGCCCGGCGAGCAACCTCTCGTTGCCGAACGAGACTTCCACCGCGCCGTTCACGTAGAGGAGCAGAGGGATCACCACGGCCGTTAGCACCGCAGCAGGCACGAACCTGAGTGCCCGCGCCAGGACGAGGGGTATCTCTATCTGACCAAGGAGCGCAATGAATGAGAGGCGAAGTGCGAAGGTAATTGCACCAGCCCCCACGATCGCCAGCCACAACGCGAGGGTGCTCATTTCCGCCTCCCTTCAGTCACGGTTTCGGCCACCAACCCGCCGATGACGCCGACGAGCGCGGCTGCGATCAGGCCGAGGTTCAGGGGCAGGGCAGCGCAGAACACCGCTGCCACGCCCGCCGAGAGGGCCGCAGTTCCCGTCGTACGGTCCTTTATGGCGGGGAGGGCGAGCCCGATAAAGATCAAGGGCAGCACGAAGTCCAGAGACCAGCCGCCTGATGCCAACGCGCCGAGGAAGACGCCCGTCACGGTCGCCGCCTGAAATGCCACCCAGATTGCCACCGCGACACCGAGGTAGTACCAGCGCTTGTCCGGCTCCCGCGTCTCCCCGTCCTCGAAGCGGGTGATGGTAGCCGCGTAGGCCTGGTCGGTGAGGAGGTAGGCGAGAAGGCCCTTCCACCCGGCGGGCAGTCGCCGGAAGTGCGGGGAAATCGAGGCGCTGTACAGCGTGAGGCGCAGGTTGATGATAAGGACGGTCAGGACTACCACGGCCACTGATGCGCCTGCCGACAGCAGCGGTAGCGCCGCCAACTGCGCCGCGCCCGCGAAGACGAAAACCGACATTCCAAGCGCCTCTAGGGGCGAGAGCCCGCTATCCGTCGCCGTTGCGCCGAAGGCCACCCCGAACGGGATCAGGGCGAGCAAGACAGGCACTATCGCCTTCGCGCCAGCGATAAATGCCGCCGCGGGGGATAAAGTCCCCCTGTCGATGGCCACGTCGAGGTCTTGGGCAATGCTACCAGGCCAGATCTCACGCCGGCCTTTACCGAGTTGGTCCGCTTCCCGGGGTCGTGTCCTCCCCGGTGGATAGGTTCTTTCGTTGGTTTTGCGGATCATGGTAGTCATTTGTGATACTCCGATCTTTATGCGGCGCGACGAAGGTCCTGCTGCACGGACGCTGCCGACTCGATCGTCTGCAGCGGCATGCGAACGTGGTACACGCTGTCTTCTATCTTGTAGTGGGTCCCTGCAAACATCGCGGCGAGCCCGAGCATGGCCCAGTTCGTCGCGAGTACTTCTCCGGTGAAGGTGTCGATGCCCCGAAGCCTTGCCCTCTCCTCGAGCTCGGAGAGAAGCGCCTTGCCCACTCCCATCGACTGCCACCGGTCTTCCACGATGATCGCCATCTCTGCCTCGGTGTCGTCCCCGAACCTCACGTACAGGGAGTGGCCAACTATCTTCTCTTCCGCCACAGCGACGAGGGATTCCTTGTCGTGGTGATCAGTGCCTAACATGAGGTCCACCATCCACTCGGGCACCTCCGGGTACGGTATGTGGAACCTCTTGTAGATGGTCTCGGAAGAAGCGCGGGCGAACATCGAGAGCAGCTTCTCACCGTCCGAGGGAGTCGCTATCCGGATATAGACCTGCGTATCGTTCATTGCTTGTTCCCTCGTCCTGTTCTCTGTGACCGCTCGACCTGCTACGCTATGTCCTCTGTTGCCCATCACCGCCTCCTCTCGTTTCTCCGTGGACTAATTGCCGAGGCGCTTGCTAAGGAGCCCCGCGTACCGCGCGAGCTCCCACCCCAGATCCCGCACCAGACGAGACATTCCTTTGTGGTTCGAGCGCGCCGTCCCCGCCTCGCGGGCTGCCCTTACTTCGTGCAGGATCTCCTCGCGGTGCTGCCGCATGAGTTCCTGGCTTATCGAGACGTACATCTGGTTCTCCTCTGTCTTTGTTTACCGAGAGGGCCGCTTACGCGCGGCCCTCAGCCTGGGGCCTTTCGGTGGCCGCGGGGAGCGCGGAGAATATCCGCACCATCCTGGCCCTGAGGGAAGGCTTACGCGTGGTAGCGAGCGACTGCCTGCGCCGCTCATCCATCTTCTCCGCGAGATCCTGTTCCCTCAAGCTACGGTCCATGTACTGCATTTCCCTGAACATCAGTTGGTCTCCTCGTGTCGTCCTCGATCTACTTCCATCCCTGCTCTGTTCGGCTCTGCCATGTCGCTCCTCCTTCGAATTGCTCGTAACCTTTTGTCTGAAAGCACTCTAGAGGTGGAGTGCTCTCGGAGGTGCTCTCGGGACTGCTCTCGGAAACGCTCAAATCTGAAAAAAGTGGGGGAATTGTCGAAAAATGGTTGTCGGAAGGTCCCGTATCCAGGGATTGCAGCTTCAGGCTGGGTACTTGTGCGTGATCGGGTAGATCGCTCCTTGGGGCGCGGGGTGTCTGCCGCCGTGGATTCCCACCCTCGAGGGAACGACGGGTGATGGGGCCGTGTGAGTGACGCTTACACTTCGAGCCGGGAGCTAATAGTTACGCCCGCGCGGCTCGGACAGCGTGGTAGTGTTCATGGGGGAGCGGAGCGCCCCTCCCGCAGTCCTTCGTACAGCGCCACCGTCTCGGGGGCCGGGGATGCGCCCAGCTCATCCCCTAGCAAACCTACCAGGTCCTGGTAGTGCCTGAGCGCCATCCCTCTCTCACCCATGGCAACCTCGCTACGCATCAAACCCCTGTGGGCCTCCTCCAGGAAGCGATCGTGGGAGATGGCCCTCCTGTAGGCATCCGCCGCCTCTGCGTAGCGTCCCCGGACCACGAGCAGGCCTCCCAGGAGGAGCAACACCTCCTCATACGCCCTCCTTAGCTCCTCCTGGCGGGCGAACGCCCGCTCGCCCTCTACCGCCAGGTCCTCCAGGTAGTCTCCCCCGTAGATACCGGCTGCCTCCTCCAAGTGCCGGATGGCCCCGTCGGGCGATTCGTCTCTGAGCCCGCGGGCCATGGAGACGCTCTCCCCGAAGGCCTCCACGTCGTAGGAGTAGGAGAGCGACCGTCCGAAGGCGTAGCGTCCCCTCTCGAAGGAGACCCACTCTTTAGCGCCAAGCGCCCGCCTAAGGCGGTAGAGGGTATCGTGGAAGCTACTTCTGAGTTGGGCCGTCGAGGCCTCGGGCCAGAGGGCCAAGCCTATCTGCTCCTTGGTGCGTCCCTCCGGGTGCGAGAGCAGAAAGTAGAGCAGCTCGCGGGGCTTCTGGCTCCAGTCCGGAGAGCCCAGAGGGCGCCCTTCCTTCTCCACTCGTGCCGGACCCAGGGCGAAGATATCGAGTGAAGGTGTCTCGACGGCCGGCGGGAGGGTATCCTTATCCTCCTCGTGGGGCGTGGCCGGTTCGTCTAGCGCGTACTCGAAGACCTGCTCGGGGGACATGGCCCGTCCTTCGGCCCAGGCGGCGTCGAAGGACGCTTCGTCCAGCGCGGAGCTAACGGCGGCCAGATCCCGCCTGTAGCCGGAGTGGGCGAGGTCGAATTGGGAGAGCAACATGCCCATCTGCTCCCGGAGGGCCTCGGCGGCTCCCCAGAGCCTCGCGGCGCGGACGGGCCTCCCTCGCATGGCGCTCACCTTCCCAAGCCCCAAACCGTAGTAGGCGCCGCCCAGCCTGCCTTTCAGCTCCCGCGCTATCAGGGCCCCTTCTTCGAGCAACGTCGCTCCCCGGTCGAGGTCACCCCGTTTGAGCTCGATCATGCCAAGGAGGAAGAGAGACATGGAGGTATTCCGAAGGTCGCCAAGCTCGCGGCACAGGGCTAGGCCCTCTTCGAGCTGCGCCACCGCCCAGTCGAGATCATCCTCCTCCATCGCGGCGTGGGCGAGGATGATGCGCAGGAAGGCGCGGGGATGGCCTTCCAGGTCTCCCTCCTGCATCAACGCCTCACCCTCTTGGACGAAGGACGCCACGCGCTCATGGTAGCCTCCGTGTACCACGGCGTAGCCGAGGTTGGCGAGCGCGTACGCGGTGCCCGAGGCGTCTCCCAGCTCCTTGTAGAGGGCGATGGCCTCTTCGAGGGCGGCTATGGCTCGTGCGTAGTCTTGCTGGAAGAAGAGGATATAGCCGAGCCCTCTGAGCGCCTTTGCCCTGACAGTAGAGAACCCCCCTGGGTCTTTCTCCAGCGCCGTTTGCAGCCACCGTTTGCCTTCCTCGAACCCCTCCGCGCCCCAGAACCGCCACAACGCGGCAGCGAGCCGCAGCCGCAACCGTGCGCGCTCTTCCTCTTCACCAGGCTCCAGGGACCACGAGAGCGCCGCCCGCAGGTTCCCGAGCTCGATCCGCAGCCGCTGGAGCCACCGTCCCTGATCTGCTCCCAGCAACTCGGGTTCGGCCGTCTCGGCGAGGGCCAGGTAGTGCTCGGCGTGCCGGCGGCGCACTTCCGGTGCCTCCCGGCTTTCTTGCAGCTTTTCGCGGGCGAACTGCCTGACCGGCTCGAGCATCCTGTAGCGCAAAGCGCTCTCGGCTTCCGCCTCTGCCACCACAAGCGACTTGTCTACCAGGTTCGAGAGCAGATCCAGTACTGGCAGGTTTGAAACCAGCCTCGTTTCCTCCTGCTCTGCTGCCCCCACCACCTCTGCAGCCTCCAGGTCCCAACCCCCGGCGAACACGGACAGCCGGCCGAGCAGCTCTCGCTCCCCCTCGCTCAGCAGCCCATAGCTCCACTGGAGTGTCGCCCTGAGCGTATAGTGTCGCGGAGCCGCCGAGCGGACACCCGTGGTCAGAAGCGCCAAAGGGTCTTCCAGCTTCTCGGAGATCTGCCCGATCGTAAGCACCCTCGTCCTGGCCGCCGCCAGCTCTATGGCCAGCGGTATGCCGTCCAGCTTCCGACAGATGTCCACCAACGCAGGGGCGTTCTCGGGCGTCAAGACGAACTCGGGCATCCGGGATCCGGCGCGCTCCACGAACAGCTGCACCGCCTTGTAGGCCGCCAACCCTCCCGTAGGTAGCAACCGCCCGGGATCGGGCAATGAGAGGCTTGGCACCACGTAGTTAGACTCGCCGGCTGTGCGCAAAGACTCCCGGCTGGTCGCAAGGATGCGCAGATCCGGGCAGGCCCTGAGCAGCGTATCGGCGAGATCCGCGCATCCCTCGACGAGGTGCTCGCAGTTGTCCAGGATCAGGAGCGTCCTCAGGCCCTTCAGATGCTCCACGAGCGCCTCGGCCGGCGAACGCTCAGGCGCCTCGCGCATGCCAAGCGCGGAGGCCGTTGTCCGCACCACGAGCTCGGGGTCGGAGAGGGGGGCCAGTTCCACCCACCACACGCCGTCCTCGAACTCCTCGACCAGGTCCTGTGCTATTGCCAGGGCCAGCCGCGTCTTGCCCGACCCTCCGGGGCCACGAAGCGTCAGAAGGCGGCTATCGGAGAGCAGCCTCTTGACCTCGGCTATCTCCCTCTCTCGCCCGATAAAGCTGCTCAGCTCCAGCGGCAGGTTATCTAGTGGCGACTCCGGGGGGCGCGGGGCGGAGGATCCTGGCCTACCAGGCTCCACGCGAAGACTACGGGACGCACCCTCCGCTGAGGGATCTGGTGATTTCATCGTCTCGTGTCCACGGTATCTGTGAGTATCCTCCCAGATACCAGCTTAGCCGACCTGGGCCACTGACGCGAGGAGGAGCTCCAGCAGCAGGCCGAGAGCCATCACTTTGCCTGTGGTTCCTCTGTTTCCTGTCGTGGTGATCATCTTTCGCATTCCTTTCTCTTGATCTGTCTGCGTTGATGATTTCGGTAAGCCGGGGCGACTGCTCTCGCCCCGGCTCCATCGGCACCTCGCATCCGGTCCGCCGCTGGTAGATCTTGCGGTTTTGACGACCCGTGGGGGGCGGCACCGTCGTCGCGGCGTTGGCCTTACATCCCCTGCACGCCCCAGTCGGGGTTGTAGTCGTATCCGGCGTCGTTGGTGAGGTTCTTCTTGCCCGACCCGTCCAGGATGTTCATGCGGTAGACCTCAAGGTCGCCCTGGGAGTTGGAGGCTTGAACGCCGCTGCTCAGGTAGACGACCTTCGTGCCGTCGGGCGAGAAAGCTGGGTAGTAGTCGCCGACGCCGCTGCCGTTGTTGGAGAGGTTCTTCTTGCCGGTCCCGTCCAAAGCGCTCATCACGTAGACCTCGCGGTCGCCCTGAGAGTTGGAGGCCTGGACGCCATTGCTAGCGTAGGCGACCCTCGCGCCTCCGGGGGAGAAGGCTGGGTCGTAGTCGCCGACGCCGTTGCCGCTGTTCGAGAGGTTCTTCTGCCCCGAGCCGTCGGTAGCGCTCATAACGTAGATCTCGTAGTCGCCCTCTTGGTTGGAGGTCTGGACGCCGTGGCTCTCGTAGGCTATCTTCGTGCCGTCGCGCCGGTGGTGCGCGTAGAGATGAAGACGAGCTTGCCGTTGGTGCCAGGGAAGGTCGCTTCGGCCTCCCGCGCCGTACCCGCAACTAGGGCCTCCAAGATCGTTCCCAGCGCCAGGCTCAGGAGCACCGATCTCCTCGTCCTGCCACCTGTTCCGACTTCTTGTATTGTCGTACGCGTCGTCATTTCTGAGTTCCTTTCCTCTGTTGGTGCTTTGATCGCTCTAAGTGCTACGTCTCTTGCTCAGCCGCCCACCCGCTCCTCCTCTCGTGCCCGCACGTGGTGCCCGCTCACGCTATTTGGAGTTGCGGAGGCGCCGGCGAGAAGTCCTCTGTATCGAGGTACCGGGTGAGGGCCCAGCTAAGATCCCGCACCACGTAGGGCACCGCTTCGCGGTCCTCACGCGGCATCGTTGCCGGGCGTTCAGTCGCGACTTCGCCCCGCGTGTCCTCGTGGTGTTGCCGCGGCACCTCGTATTCAGCCAAACTGTACATCTCGTCCTCCTTCGCATTGCTCTTGACCGTTTCGTTGAATGCACTCTAGTGGGGGATGCTCTCGGAAATCCTCAAACCTCCCTGTGTCCATGAACGGGCCAGTCCTGGACGACGGTCCCAGCGGTCTCCTCCACGGAATCGTCCAGCCTGTCGCAGACGTAGTCGCGGGAAGGGTCGTAGTCACGGCCGTCCACCTCTTCGAGGCGGGGCCCGTACAGATGAACCGAGACCGCCGTCTCGCCGTGCGGGTTACCGACCCTGTGGATGCCCCCGTTGCTGGGGAGCACCGTGGAGGCGCCGTCCTGGGGGCTCCAGGAGAGGTGCCACGCCTCTTCGAGTCGGGCGTGCTCGAACCGGGACCCATCATCTAGCCTCTCGTAACGCTCCTCGAAGACGGTGCCGGCCGCGCAGGCGTAGGCCCCCCAGGAGGAATGGTCGTGGATCATGGTGCGCGTCCCCGCGGGCCAGACGAACATCTGCAGTGAGAAGGACCTGTCGGGCGCGTCCCAGCGGCGGGCCACGTACCACCTCTCAGCTCCTTGCGCCTCCTCGAGGACGGGCAGGACCTGGGACTCCACAAACGAACGGTCCTGCACAAGATCCACGAGGAATGCCGCCGCCCGCGGCAGGG
>Ga0126314_10001815_pt1 | contig 10437 bp, 15 predicted proteins | sample Plot105B_FD_92535 | JGI IMG/M metagenome (GOLD analysis project Ga0126314, IMG submission 92535) | Serpentine soil microbial communities from UC McLaughlin Reserve, CA, USA - Plot105B | ecosystem: Environmental > Terrestrial > Soil > Grasslands | place: USA: UC McLaughlin Reserve, Lake County... | reverse complement strand
CTCAGGAAGGAGGGGCCTGCGTTCGACCTTCCGATAGCGCTTGGGATCCTCGCCGCCTCAGGCGCGCTGCCGGCGGGGGGATTGGAGGGCGCTGGCGTGGTAGGGGAATTATCCTTAGATGGCGGCTTGCGGGGTGTGAGGGGAGCACTATCGATAGCCGAGGGTGCAAGGCAGGAGGGGTTAGCGCGTCTGCTCGTCCCTGAGCGAGACGCGCCCGAGGCCGCGGCCATCGGCGGCGTGGAGGTCTATGGAATGCGCAGCCTCAGAGAGGCTGTGGAGTTTCTGGGGGACTCTGTGCAGGTCTCTCCAGCTGAACCGGTGGCCGAGGATGAACGGAATTTCGATGCGGGCGAGGACTTTGCCGACGTAGCAGGCCAGCGCTACGCAAAACGGGCTCTGGAGGTGGCTGCGGCAGGAGGGCACAACGTCATGACGTAGTTGTCAAGTGCAACGAACCGCCCTCAAGAGGGAGTTCCAGGCGCATTGTCAGGTCGCCCGCCGCGTCCACGGTGAAGCGTGCTCCGAAGCGGGCGTAGGCTGCTCGGACTTGCTCGGGCGACGAACCGGAGGTCAGCAATTCGCGTGGCCACACCGCGTCGGGGTCCTCGTACCACTCCGCGTGGATGAGAGAGTAGCGGGCGGTCTCGAGTCGCCGTGCCGTCTCCGCCTCGTCATCTACGACGCGCAGTTCCTCGGCGAAGCCCGCGCTCTGCTCCTCGACCTCTCTAAGCATCTGATCTAGCTCCGCGTCGGAGAGTACCCCACGCGCGTTCTGGCGCAGGTAAGCCTTGCGTTCGGCTTCCAGCTCCGCGAGCCTGCCCGCCAGGGCTGTACGCCGCTCGGCGGCTCTGTGCGATCGGCCCCCGAACTGCTCCTCCACGGCCCGGTCGTAGAGCTCCACCATTGTCTCGTAGCTCGCCTCCCACTCGAACATCGAAGCGGCCTGGTCCTCCAGGTCCAAGGCCGGGTGGCTCTTGCGGTTCGGGCACGCGTCCAACGTCGAGGACGGCCGGCAGCGGTAATAGTGATTGTATCCGCTCTTGTTGGCTCTCCTGTAGCCGATCATGTTCCGGCCGCACTCGCCGCATTTGAGGAAGCCCCCTGAGAGCTCCCAGACACGATCCCCCACCGAGGCGGAGGCGTGGTTCTGTGCCACAAGCGCCCGAGCCCGGTCCACCGTCGCCCGGTCCAACCCGCTCCCCGCCAGGTCAACCGGGATGGCGACCCACTCCTCGGGTGGCGTCTCGTAGACAGTACGTGCCTTGCCCCTCGCGCTCTTGAACTTGCTACGCTTCCTCCCCGACCAATGTATGCCGTAGACGCGCCCCGGCAGCAGCCTCTCGGCCGCCTTCGACGGCAGCAGTGGTCCGATCTCCTCCACAGAGAGCGGCCGGAACACATCGTCCTGCACGATCCCCTTGAGCGTCGTTGTGGACCATCGGGGACCGCCAGAGGGGTTCGGCACGCCCTCTTGCTCGAGTTCCCTGCGGACGCCCCTCAGGCTCCCCCCGTCAGTGATGGCCTCGAAGACGCGCCTCACGATCGCCATCCGCTCCGGGTCTACCTCGTAACCGACGCTCACCTCCCGCCCTGCCTTGTTGCGACCCTTCACGAAGCGGAGACCGTACCGAGCCCGGAAGCCGCCGAAGACCTCGCCGCGCAGCGTCTTGTCGCGCCGACCCCTGTTAGAGCGCCGCACCCTGTCGCGCTGCTCCCGGCGGGCGAAGAGGCTCCTGATAACCTGCATGTCCTCTCCGTCCTCGCCGCCCCCACCATCGTCGAGAGATCGCAGCTCTACGCCAGCATCTCTAAGCTCCACGGCGAGCACCTCGGGCATCGGAAACGCACCATACCGCGACCACTCCCACGCCCAGACTTCCTCCACAGCCCCAGACTCGGCGAGATGCCGCAGCCTCTCCACGCCTGGCCTCTCGAGCGTGTGCCGCTTCTCGGCGAGGTCGCGAACCTCCTCGACAACCTCCAGCCCCTGGCGGGCGGTGTGCTCCCTCAGCTCCCTAAACTGGCCTTCCAGCGATGCCTCCTGCGGGTCGGTCGACACCCGCGCGTAGAGCGCGATCCGCCTCTGCCGATCCTCAGTCATGCTCTCTCCTCTCTGCTAGGTTCTAGCGGCCCTTCCCTGTTCGCTCGTCCTCCCTTACCTGGGCGTCAGTCTTCCTGTTTATGAGGATAGCGGTTTCTAGCGGACCTCCCATCGTCCAAAGGTGATGCCCATCGGCACGGTACATTGTGTAGTCCGACCCCCACCATCGCTGCTGGCAGCCGCATTCTCTGATGTGCAGCACTATCTTTTGGAACATAAACAGATCGGTGTGGCGCCTGAGCGTATAGCTGTGCGGGTTGTCGGGTCTCGTGACCGCTAAGCGCCACTCCACGCTGCGGCACCATTCTTCGACCTCTTTATGAGTCAAGGGCCACTCGCCCGGCTTCTCGGCGCTCACGGCGCCTCTTTCGGCAGGATCGGCGCCGTCTGCCTGTGCAGCTGGTGTAGGCTCAGGAGCTCGCCGTCGTTCGTGAGCTCGGGGATCTCGTGTCCGGTCTGCTCCAGCCACCACAAGCTGACCACGACGCGGTGGCACCTGTGCCCCCTCGCCGGGGTGACATCCTCGAAGCACAACAGCGCCAAGCTCTTGCCGCCCTCCGTCCTGGAGATCGCGGCAAGCTGGGTAGCGATCTTCTCCACGCCGATCGTGTTGAGCTTCCGCCACATGCAGGTCGAGAACCTGGGCCATTCTCCAATCATGTGCCGCTCCGGTTGGAGTGCCCTGACGCTGTACCTCAACTCATAGGGGAGTTCGCCGAGAAGTTCCTGCGGTGGGAACATCGAGATCCTCACCGGCACGACCAGACCCGACGAGAGCAAGTCGAAGTTGAGGTACCTGCTGGTGTAGATCTCCAATTTAGTAGTCCACCGGGCGTAGGACGCATGTTGAAGAGCGATCAGCCTCAGTGATGCTCCAAGCTCTCCCGAGAGGCGTGTCGTATGCGGAGAAGACTCGGAAGCCCTCTCGGACGCCGCGCTCGTTCTCGCGCCGGTCGTGGGTATCCATGTCTCCCCAGTCCCCTCCAGCGTGGCGGCAGAGCAGGTCGGCTATTAGGTCAGGGCCGAAGTCTAGGAGGGCGCCTGGGGTAGCGACGATTGTTCCCAGCTCGAAGTCTGCACTCATTGCCGTTCCCGAGCCGTTTCCAGGTCCTCGGGCGAGATCCGCTCCCACCGCCTCAAGGCCAACAGCCTGAACCAGGACGGGCCGTAGCGGTAGTAGGTGGTGAGGCCGCCGAGGCGGCCCCACGTCGCGCACATCGAGGAGTAGGCCGCCGAGTCCCCAAGCCTGATCCTCTCGGCCTCCGCATGGTCGCGGGCCAGGGTCAGCGGGTGTGGGTACAGGTAGACCTGCCCTCTTGCGTCATCCCCGATGGTGTCTGTTTGCGCGGGGTGCGCTAGACTGGGTAAATGCATCAGGATCTCCGTTCCTGGTGCCGTGCTCCGGGAGGCTGCTACCTCGCCGGAGCTTCTCTTTACCGGCGCCCTATCTCAACTGCGCCAGGTTGTCAACTTGTTACATGTTATCACATACACCGCCCATGGTCAAGCAGAAATGGCTTATATAAGCGGAATGCTCGCTTCAACTGATTGTAACGTGTGCACGCTTAATTCTCCGTCACCCAGAAATTGTATGGGCCGGGACCCTACCCTAGAGTCCCGGCCCATGCTCGCTTAGATGTCCCACTCCTCTACGTAGTCGGGATCCACCTCTCTTCTGGCTTCAGCGAGAATGTGCTTCGGCCACCCTGCGCCTTCGGCCGCATCTAAGGAGGGATAGGTATCCAGAACGGCGTGGGAGTCGTCGTTGACGTGCGTGCAATAGACTTCGATCTGGCCCCGCTTGGTGCGAGCCACGCCGTAGTAGCTACCGGCATCGTAGCCTGCCTCGGTTGTCCTTGTCTCGTCCTCATCTGGCTGCACCAGCCACGTGCCGTAGAACCTAACCGTGCGTGCGGCATCATCTCGTCCACCTACTTCGACCTCGATTGCCCCCATACTCTTCTCCTTTCTCTAGTCGATGTCCCGCACTGGCATGGCGTCGACAGTTTCTCCGAACTTCGGATAATCCTGCTCCACCTCTTCGGCGGTGTAGTAACCGTAGTCCAGCTTGCCCGTGGCACGGTTCTCAGAGTTGGGGTACGCAGAGCTTGCCAACAGCTTCGACTTCCGGGCAATAGAGCAACGCATCGAGTATGAGGGCGGCGAGGACAAATAAGCACTGCGGCGCGCTTGCCCAAGTGGAGCGGCTACTTGAGCAGGGCGAGTACCTGTATCGCGGCGCGTTGGTCCGATTCAGCTACGCGATGGAGCGCCACAGTTGGTTCACTGGCGCCGTCATGCAGGTCCTACTAGGCTTCGCAACTCAGGCGATGAGATAACTCTCCATCCCACGTCAGTGCCCGCTCCGTCTTCGACTCTATGGCCAACGCGGCGTAGAAGATGAACTCCAATATTAGTCAAGGTCGGGGAGATCGGCCATCGTCAGCTGGGGCCAGTCCCTCTGCGGACCAGCAGCGTACTGCCCTACTCGCCGGATGAGACACCTCAAGGCACCCTCGGGTATCCACTTGACCTCCTGGTCGGTGGGTGCGCGAAGCTGGCCTTGCGGAGTTACCTTCCGCGCCTCCACCTCGTCGCCCAGCGTGTTGGTGAGTTCGCCGAGTTTATCGAGCACCTCGTAGTCGACCCAGTACATACGGGCTGCCTTATGCCTCTTCGTCCCCTTTGCAGGGTGAGTTCGTGCTCGGTGCTCCAGGCGAGCTAGGCACGAGTAGGCCATCGGTAGCAGACGGTCGCGACCCTGCTTGTACCGCTCGTATTGCTCCCACATCGTCGTCGCGTCCGTGCTCGCGACAAAGTCGCTGGGCGGCCGAGGATAGTACCTTCTATCGACAACCAGGGTCACAGAAGGTACCGCTGTTGAAACGACCGCGGCTTCGACCTGAATCGTTTGCGGAGTTCCGGGAGGAGGCGGTGGCAAAGGGGCGCGGTCAATGATGCTAGACCTGTCGAACATGAAGCGCAGGTGGTAGCTATCGTGCTGGAGTGCTACGTCTAGTTCCCAGGCCCTCAGGTACCCATCGACCGCCTGCCTGGCGTCGCGCTCGGTAGAGTAATATTCCTTCATGGAGAACGTAGCCACGCCGTTGGCCAGAGTCATTCGGAAGGCGTCGGTCTCATCCTCGATGGGCGGAGGGTCCTTAAAGCGCAGTCCTTCCCCGGGCTCGATGTGGTAGATGAGTTCTTCGACTTGCGGATCGTTCACCGCCTCACCATCCTTCCAGCCGACCCCTCTTTCTCAGGAGCGCCCGGTCGGCGTGCTCTCGGGAGAAGGCGAAGCGGCCGTCATGGAAGCGGAAGAGGTCCTTCTCTTCGTCGTAGACGTACGCCGGACTGCCCTACCCAATCTTCCTGAATTCCATCTCTAGATCGTCGAGTAGCTGTGCATCCATTCTCTGCTGTTCAGCCTCGGTGCGCTTCGACGCCCAGGGTGCCCGTCCGGCACATGCCTGGATTGTCCTGGCAGTTACGCTTGTGGACAACACCGGAAATCGGCATCGCTCAAAGTCCGCGTCCCCCGTATCCGCCGCGGTAGATCGGCACCTTTTTCGAAGTTTGTAAGCCTGCTCTACGCTCGAAATCCTCTTTAGGAACCTGCTTACACTTGTTACATACGCTACTCGCCTATTGGTGCAGCGCTTTGAGCTCCCTATCGTCCAAATAGCCTAGCCGAGAAACCCCTGCGCTGTTCAGCTTCAAGACGTTCAGACAGCCGTCGTTGCTCGGCCCTCTCCGCCTCCAGCTCCGCTATCAGCTGGTCTAAGGTACTTGGATCAGCTCGTACACGTTTAGGAACCTTACCTATTCGGGACGCTTCTTGACGCGAGAGCGGATCTTCTGGTCGAGGTCCAAGTATGTCTGGATCTCCTCTAACGAGATCTCTGATAGGTCATACTCCGCCTCGGCTTCGACCTCGCGCCCAGGGGACAAGCCCGCCACCGCGCCGGCCGCCAACTGCGCCAGCTGAACAGCGGTCGCCTTCGTCCACCTCGCGGGGCTGAAGACGTAGGTGACATCGCGGCCATCCTCGTCCTTCCGGAGAATGCGCTGTTCGCTGAGTGGCCAGCGCACGATAGAGAGGGCCTGCTCCGCCGCGTGCTCCTGGATCTCCAACAGCTTCTCCTGGATCCTCGCCTCTCTAGCAGCATGGTCCTGTACACGGGCTTGCAAGTGCTCTTCGATCGCATCCCTGCGCAGCATCTCGTCGCGAGCTTCTAACGCGGCGACCCGGTCCACCCAGGAGTGCACCGCCGACCACCGCTCCATCAAACCCGTACTCTTACCCAACAGCTCCCCAACTTTCGCCAGACTCCGTGCCGCGCCCAGATCCCTGTACGTGCTAAATGCCTCATAGGCGCGGCTAGTCTCGCCGGGTTGTCTTTCCCACGCTCTCACAGACCCTGCTCCTTCAAACGCTCCTCGAGCTCGGCGATCTCCCTGCGCAAGAGCTCCTGGCGCGCCGCGAACATGAGCTCGCGCACCGGCACATCCGGGTGAACCTCCTCGATCTGGCGCACGAGCGCTTGTCGGCGAGGGTCACCGGTGCTGTCGATGAACTTGTCCTTCATTCGTCCTCCTCCATGGGGTTCTTTAGCTCCGCGTTTGTAGCCAGCCGCCCGAAGACGGTGCGGCCACTCGGTCATGCACTATTATTCCTCTCTGCTGCGCGCGCATCGACTTGTATGCTTCCCTTCGATCATCTCTGCCATGCCCTCCTGCACTATCTCCAGCTTCACTGCGTCGCCTCCTACGATTGTGCAGTCTGGGTAGGGACGCGTCGGATCTCCAAGTCCTCCAGGGACTACCACGTCCTCCATCGTGTTGTTGGGCAGTTCTGCCACGTTCACCGCTCCTTCCTCTCGCCTTTTATGTCTGTTCTGCTTCTCCGAAGCCCGCTCCGCGGGGGCCTCCGGCCCTGCGGACACGGCGCGTCCGCTAGTATGTAAAAAAGGGACCATCACTCAAGCAAGCGTCTGACGGTCCTTGCCGACTTTCCCATAATCTGGCCAATCTCTGTGGTAGAGAGGTTGAATTTTTTCCGTAGGTGGTGGGCGGTCGCACAGTCGTTCTGGCGGGAAAGCTTCCTCGCCTCATCGTACTGAGGCCGAGGTTGTGAGCCGGCGGCACGACGCTTCTCCCGCTTGCTCTCGGTGTTACGCCGGCGTTTCTCGTTCGCTCCGATGAGGTTGAACATTTGGTGCTGCTCTGCCGCGGTGATCTCCAACCACTCGACGATAGTGTTCGACCTGAACCTATAGCGTGGGTCGATCTCGATCCCCTGCCACATCACCGTCTGGCCGCCGGCAACCATCCGGACGCGCTCGAGGACGGCCTGAAGCTTCGACCTCGACCGCCCTTCGTCCCAACCTCCCCACTCCTCCGCCAGGCCTAGTAGCTCGCGCTCGAAGAATTTTGGTTCAGGCGGGTCCGTGATCCAGCTCAGCGCTACTCCAGCGACAAACAGCAACCTGTCCCGAAAGTCCTTCATCTGCTCATCACCGTACCGGAGGCGTCGGAGAGTCTGGAGGTCAACCCACCTCGCAAGCCACAGCGACCGCTCGGTGCGGAGTCTCGGGGCCTTGTACTCGCGCCGTGTGGCGCGCTGCGCCCTCAAGTCGTACAGGTCCGCCCCTGGTTGCTCTTCGTCCTCGCCGAGATCTGCTCGGAGGATGCTGGCGGCCAAGTCCTCGAAGGATTGGCGCGGCCCGGCGTCGCGCAGGGCGTAGACGGGACCGCTGTTCTTGCTGTTAGTAGTCCCCACCAACCGAAGCAGCCGCGCCGCGTCTCGGGCTCTCGGGTCGGCCCCCAAAGATTTGAAGATCCGCCAGATCCGGTATTGGCAGTCCTGCCACTTCGGAAGCTCCTTCCAGCCTACCGGGGAGTGGAGCCACCCTACGTATAGCCCCTGTCCGCTGCAGATGGCCAGGGAGGGCTCCGGCATACCCGCGCTCCGAAGTCGCTCCAGCACCAGCTCGAACACGGCCTCTGGGGTACGTCCTGCCAACTCTGGCAGGTCGTAAAAGTCGAGATCCGCGAAGATGGCCGATAGCTCGCAGACGTGTTGCTGGAGGACCTTGCGCCGGCCTTCAAAGCGGTTCATCGTCGCGTATATATCTCGGTCGCCTGCGATGCCGTAGAGCACCATGTCCAGCTCCCAGGGGTGGTATGGGTCCGGATCAGTGGTCCACTTGCCCGCAGGTGGCAACTTGCGTGCTATGAATACCTGTCCCTTAGCCTTGACAGGATGCAAAGCCTCGGCATGCTGCGACGGGGTAAACGGGTAACGTGGCTTATGGCGTTGTGTGGCGTGATCCTTGGCGCTCGACAAGGCCGTGCCTTCTAACATAGAAACTGCCAGTGACTGATTACGTCTCCTCCTAACTACAGCTCTGCTTGAGATAAGCAGTATAGCAAGAGAGGAGGCAAGTTGTGTTAAATATCACAAGGTGCGCCAGTTGTCAAGGGGGCAAGGTAAGAATGCTATCTGCTCAGCGCTGCTTCGGCCCTCCCTGTTATCCGCGGACAATCCTTTCTCTTGGACTACGATTCGTGCTCACTGTGGTGGCGTAGCCCTATTCCTCTTAGGTGTTCTCGCACTAAGGGTTCAGAATTGCAGCGTGGTAGGGGCGCTGAGCACCTTGAGCACCATCATGCGCGTCTCTATTCACCCAACTACCGTTAATGTACGTTCTCGGAAGTTCAGATTCACGATCCTGAATATCCTGGTCTATGAGATCGGGGGAGAGCGGTTCAGCCCGGCCTCATAAATAGGATGCTTCCACAAGATGTGGGGGCTTTGTGGGGGCTCTGCATAGAAATTCGCTGTCGTGAACCATGAGAGCTTCCCGCAGACTGGAGGAGGAGCCTACACAACGGCTTCCCATCTTCCCCGTGTCGGGTCGTTAGCTATGGGTTAGCCCATGCGCTACTTCTGAGGCGTCGGCTTCGACGAATGGGAGTCGGTTCGGCGGGGCACTCTACCACCGATGTAGGCTTCATCGAAGTGCTTAAAAGGAGTCTTCTGCGAACTTCGCATGTACGGAGTTCTAAGAAGTTCGCACCGATCTTGGTCCAGTGGCATCATGCTTGTGGTGGAAGGGGTCGTCCCGCCCAGCGTCGCACGTGGGGCTTCGGGGCACTTACGCACAAAGGAGGACACGTGATGGAAGCACGCACAGGGGCTGATACATTCACTACCCGAACCGGAGCGGTAGCGCTTCCCCTTGCAATCATCGTGTTCGTGGTTTCGACGGCCATTCATCCTTCCAGAGAAGCACCCATGGATAACACGGCCATCTTTGCGGAGTACGCCCAAAGCGATGGATGGATCGCCATCCACTTCGCCCAGTGGGTGGGAGTTTTGCTGCTATTCGGTGGTTTCCTCGCTCTTTACTACTCCATTGCGATAAAGCAGGAGGCGGCTGCAGGGGTGGCGCGCTTTGGCTTTGGTGCGGCTGTGCTGACGGCGGCCTCTCTGACCATGCTACAAGCCATAGACGGCGTGACGCTCAAGTGGGCTGTGGATGCCTGGATAAGCGCTCCCGCTGATCTAAAGGGAGCTGCCTTCACAGCTGCCGAAGTGGCAAGGTGGACCGAGTATGCTACTCAGAGCTACTCGAACATCCTGCTGGGACTGACCCTTCTTCTCTATGGGTTGGCTATCGCGTTGGGTACCGTTTACCCCCGGTGGCTAGGGTGGATAGCAGTAGGCTCTGGAGTGGCATGGATCATCCACGGACTGATGGTGCCTTACATCGGCTTATTCAACTCGATCCCCAGGCTGGTGGCCCTAGTTCTCATGGCCGTGTGGGCGTTCATCATAGGGTATCTGATGTGGCGCGACGGTAGCCGTGGTCGTATACGTCGCACTCAGTCAGCAACGCCACACGCTCCCCCACGCTAATGGTCCGTCAGTCTCTAGGGCCAGAGTTGCTAAGAGTCCCGTTCCTTCTCTAGAGAGCGTTATGAACTCGGCTGAAAGACCGCATAGGAATGCCAATTTGTGGGTTAGATCGGTTCTCCCTCAGTCTCCAGTTTTCCGCATTAGGAAGCCATTTCTGAGCAAGTTCATAACCGCCAATAAGCTTCTATTCACCGAAGTGCCTGGAAGGGGAATTCTCCGAAGTTCGGATGCCCTATCGTGACGCAGGTGCATCTATGGAGCTCTGAAGCTGGCGAAGTACCCGAGGCTTCCTCCAATCCTACCCTCGTAGGTCAGTCCTGTTGCATCTGCCAGCATCCGAAGCTTATCGAAGGACACCATGTGGGGGTCGGGTTGACCTTCGCCGACCACCAAGCGCCCGCCGGGTTTGAGG
>Ga0126314_10001814_pt1 | contig 10440 bp, 9 predicted proteins | sample Plot105B_FD_92535 | JGI IMG/M metagenome (GOLD analysis project Ga0126314, IMG submission 92535) | Serpentine soil microbial communities from UC McLaughlin Reserve, CA, USA - Plot105B | ecosystem: Environmental > Terrestrial > Soil > Grasslands | place: USA: UC McLaughlin Reserve, Lake County... | reverse complement strand
TACCTGACGGATCGCCACCGTTCGTCGACCTGTCGGCGGTGTACGACGAAGAGCTCGCGGCCGCGGCGGCGAAGGCCGGGGCGGAGCTCGCCGAGCGAGCGGCCCGCGAGGGTTCGTCGGCCGTTCCGGTTCGCGAGGGCGTCTACGTCGCCTTTTCCGGCCCGACGTACGAAACGCCCGCCGAGGTCGAGCACGTCCGGCGGATCGGGGCGACGGTGGCCGGCATGTCGATGGTGCCCGAGGCCGTCGTCGCACGAGCCCTTGGCCTTCGGGTCCTGGGACTAAGCTTCGTCACGAACGTGGCTGGGCTGCCGGTCTCGCACGAGGACGTGCTCGCGGCCTCGGATCGTGCGGGCGCGTCGATCGGCCGGATCCTGGCGTCGATGCTCGACCGGTTCTGACGAAGAAGTCTCGTCGACCCGACCACGAAAGGACGCGGATGGAAAGCGACGTCAAAGACGCAGGTCTCGCCGGCAAGGGACGCGAGCGCATCGAGTGGGCGGGCGCCGAGATGCGCGTGCTCGCGCAGATCCGCGAGCGGTTCGAGAAGGAGCGGCCGCTGGACGGTCTTCGGATCGCGGCGTGCCTCCACGTCACGACCGAGACGGCCAACCTGATGGAGGCGCTCAAGTCTGGCGGCGCGGCGGTCGCGCTGTGCGCGTCGAATCCGCTGTCGACGCAGGACGACGTCGCCGCCGCGCTCGCGGACGAGGAGATCGAGGTCTTCGCGATCAAGGGCGAGGACAACGACACTTACTACCGGCACATCAACGCGGTCCTCGACCGGCGGCCGCAGGTCACGATGGACGACGGCGCGGACCTCGTGAGCCTCCTCCACAAGGAGCGAGCCGATCAGATCGCCGACGTCATCGGCGGGACGGAGGAGACGACGACCGGCGTCATCCGCCTGCGTGCGATGGCGGCCGACGGCGCGCTCAAGTACCCGATCGTCTCGGTGAACGACGCGAACACCAAGCATCTGTTCGACAACCGTTTCGGAACCGGTCAGTCGACGATCGACGCGATCATGCGCGCCACGAACCTCCTGCTCGCTGGTCGAACCATCGTTGTCGCCGGGTACGGGATGTGCGGCCGGGGCGTCGCGTCGCGCGCGCGCGGGCTCGGCGCGCGAGTCGTGGTCGCCGAGGTCGATCCGCTTCCGGCGCTCGAGGCGGCCATGGAGGGCTACACCGTGATGCCGCTGCGCGAGGCGGCTCGGATCGGTGATGTCTTCGTCACGGTGACCGGCGACAAGGGCGTGATCCGGCGCGAACACATCGAACTGATGAAAGACGGCGCGGTCCTCGCCAACTCCGGCCACTTCGACGTCGAGATCGACAAGGACGCCCTCGCCGAGATGGCGGCGAGCAGCCGTCGCATCCGGGAGTTCGTGGACCAGTATCAGCTTCCGGACGGCCGTCGGATCAACCTCCTGGGCGAGGGGCGGCTCGTGAACCTCGCCGTCGCGGAGGGGCATCCGGCCGCGGTGATGGACATGTCGTTCGCGAACCAGGCGTTGTCCGTCGAGTGGGTGCTCGACCGGCGCGGAACGCTCGACCGCGGCGTCCATCCGGTGCCGCCCGAGATCGACGCCGACGTCGCGCGGCTGAAGCTCCGCGCCATGGGCGTCGAGATCGACCGGCTGACGCTTGAGCAGGAGGAGTATCTGCGGTCGTGGGAGCAGGGGACCTGACGACGTTCCGCGAGGCCGGCCGCGCGCTGCTGTCGCTCGGCATGGTGCGTGGGAGCGAGGGCAACCTGTCGACGTGGGACGGGGAGCGCCTCGTGATCACGCGCACCGGATCCGAGCTCGCGCGGCTCGAGGCGCGCGATGTGCTCGACGGCTCGCTCGAAGCGCCGCCCGCCGGGGCGTCGTCGGACCTCGAGACCCACGTAGCCGTATACCGCGAGCTGGGTCCCGGAGCGATCGCGCACGCGCATCCGCCCGGGACCGTTCCACCCGGGTGGGTCGAGGGGCAGGAGCACGGCCGCTACGAGCACGCGGCGACGCTTGCGGTGGCCGTCGAGCGGATCGTCCGCGGCGCGAGGGCCGACGTGTGACGGGCGGGAGCGCGCCGCTTCCGGCGGCGGTGGAGTGGGGCGGCGACGTCGTTCGGATCCTCGACCAGCGCGCCCTCCCTGCGCGCGAGTCGTTCCTCCTGTGCCGGACGGCGGACGAGGTCGCCGATGCGATCCGTTCCCTCGCCGTCCGGGGCGCGCCGATCATCGGCGTCGCGGCCGCGTGGGGCATGGCGCTCGTCGCCGCAACGTCGACGGATCTCCAACCGCCCGCCCTGCTCGCCGAGCTCGAGGACGCCGCCGAGCGCTTGCGGTCCGCACGCCCGACGGCCGTCAACCTGGGGTGGGCGGCCGATCGGATGCTCGCGGTCGCCCGCGCGCAGTGCTGTGCCGTCGGCGCGACCAACCAGCGCGTCCACGAGGCGATGGTCGGCGAGGCGCTGCGGATCGAGACGGAGGACCGCGCGGCGTGTGAGGCGATCGGCGTCGCGGCGGCGGAGTTCGTGCCCGATCCCGCACAGATCCTGACGCACTGCAACACGGGCGGCGTCTGCACGGCCGGGGTCGGGACGGCGCTCGGCGTCGTCGTCGCGGCGGACAGAGCCGGCAAGCGCGTGCACGTGTGGGTCGACGAGACGCGGCCGGTGCTGCAAGGCGCGCGGCTGACCGCGTGGGAGCTGCAGCGGCTCGGGATCCCGATGACGTTGATCCCCGACGGCGCCGCGGCCTCGGCGATCGCGGCCGGCCGGGTCGACCTCGTCGTCGTCGGAGCCGACCGGATCGCGGCCAACGGCGACACCGCCAACAAGGTCGGTACGTATCCCATCGCGGTCCTTGCGCGCCGGCACGACGTTCCCTTCTACGTCGTTGCGCCGACGTCGACGGTCGACCTCGCGACGTCGTCGGGCGCCGCCATACCGATCGAGCAGCGGGATCCGCGCGAGGTGACGTCCGTCCTCGGCACGCCGGTCGCTCCGGAGGGGACGCCCGCCTGGAACCCGGCGTTCGACGTGACGCCGGCCGAGCTCGTGACGGCCATCGTGACCGAGCGCGGCGTCGCGCGGGCGCCGTTCGAGCGCTCGCTCGCGACGCTCGCCGGCGTGCGGGGCGCCGCGTGACGGCTGAGCTGTCCGTCCGCGCGCGCTTCGAGCGCTTCCCGGCGACGCTCAAGGGCGCGTTCATCCTGCGCGGCGAGGATCCCGACCCGCACCAGCTCGTCCTCGGACCGGCGCGGATCGTGCGGGTGACGGGCGGCGAGGGCCGCCCGATCGCGATCGCCGAGTCGACGCTCGACATCGCGCCGAAGCAGGACGTGTTCGTTCCGTTCGAGACGAACGTCGGCGAGCTCGAGCCGGGCTGGTACGACCTCGAGTGCGAGGTCGAGGTCGACGGCGTTCGGCGCACGTACCCGGGCGGCAAGCGCTTCTCTGTCGCGTGGCCGCGCGCGAGCACCCGCCGTGGGTCGGTCAAGGTCGGCAAGGACGTCAAGGCCGGTGTCGTCCTCGTGAGGCTCCAACAGCTCGACTGCGCGGCCGATCACGCGACGGTTGCGTTCACGACGACGCCGCCGACCGCCGTCGAGCTCGCGCTCTCGGCGGACGGCGCCGACCTGCCGGTGTTCGACGTCGCCTGGGACACCGAGACCGGCGCCGGCACGGGGACCGCGTATCCGATCCCGAAGACGGCGACGGCAACCAGGATCGAGGTCTCGACCGGCGGCGCGTCGGCCGGCGTCGACGTCGCCCTGCCCTAAGCGCGTTCGGGATCGAGATGTCGGTTCCTCGCGCTAGCGTCGCGCCGTGTCGCCCGCCGGTCTCGAGCTGCTGTTCCCGCGGCGGTGCGCCGGATGCGGCTCGGGGCCGTGGCCGTTCTGCGCCGCGTGCCGTTCCACGCTCGTCGCGTTCACGCCGCCGTGGTGTGTTCGATGCGGCGTTCCGCTCGAGCGCTACGCCGAGTTCTGCCGCGACTGTCCGCATCCCGTCGTCGCCCGGACGCGCTCCGCGTTCCTGTTCTGGGGCGCCGCGCGGCGCGCGGTCCACCGGCTGAAGTTCTCCGGGTGGCGCCCGGTCGCATCGGCGCTCGCGGCGTCGATGGCGGCGGTCGCCGACGGTTTCGCGCTCGACGCCACCGTCAGCTGGGTGCCGCTGTCGATGAGGCGACGCGGCCGCCGAGGGTTCGACCAGGCGGAGCTGCTCGCGCGCGCACTCGCCGCCGAGCGCGGCGTGCGCGCCGTGCCGCTCCTCGGGCGAGTCCACGACGGCGGCCCGCAGGCGCGGCGCGCCGGCGAGGAACGCCGGACGGCGCTCCTCGGCTCGTTCGCGCCGACGCGGCCGGCTCCCGCGCGCGTCCTCCTCATCGACGACGTGGTAACGACCGGATCGACGGTCGCCGCGTGTGCGGCCGCGCTACGCGGCGCGGGCACGACCAAAGTGCTCGTTCTCAGCGCGGCTCGGTCGGTCTCGGCGGCGTTGCCCCGCCGCTATACTCGCCACGGGCTCGCGCCCGGGTCTGTGGTTGCCCGGGAGACGTCCTCCCGGTAGTCGATGCCAGCCGCAGGCGAAGCGACCCACGTAAAGCGACCCTTGGTCGTCGAGCATGGTGCGGTTTAGAGGTAAGCCCTGCCCCGCCGGAGCTTCGGCTCGGACGGGAGAAGGCGCTAACCCGCCGGCGACGGCGGGGATCCCCTCGGCAGGCGAGTGTGGGGGCAAAGACCAGGTCAGTCGGGCGCGAGTCCCTCTCCTCGGAGTAGCCTTCCATAAGGCACGCGACGGAAGGAGCGCCGGATGGACGTCGTCGTGAAGGGTCGCGGCACCAAGGTCACCGACCGGATCCGCGGTTCGGCCCAGCACAAGCTGGCGCGGCTGGAACGCATCGAACCGCGCGCGACGCGCGTCGACATCCAGGTGATCGCCGAGCCGAACGCGCAGCGCGTCCTCGCCCGTCGCGTCGAGGCCGCCGTCGCCACGCCGCGGAAGACGTTCCGCGCGCACGCCGAGGCCGGCGACGTCGACTCCGCGATCGACCGGCTCGTCGACAAGCTCGAGCGGCAGATCCGCGATCATCACGGCAAGCGTCGCGCTCGCGTGGCGGCCGGGGCCAAGGGTGTAGCATCGGCCGAACGCGAACAGGAGCCCGAACCCGAGGCGTAGGGAAGCCCGACCCCAAGGCCCGGAAGACGCCGCCTCGGTCCACGCGAGGAGGCATCGTGGCGGACCAATCCGAACGGACCGAGGACACCGCCGGCCGGGAGCGACTGCGCGTCCTCGTGGTCGACGACCACGCCCTGTTTCGGCGGGGACTGCAGACGATCCTCGAGCAGGAGGCCGACCTGGAGCTCGTCGGCGAGGCGTCGGACGGCGCGGAGGCGGTCGAGAAGGCCCAGGAGTCGATGCCGGACGTGGTGCTGATGGACGTCCGCATGCCGAAGCGCTCCGGCATCGAGGCGACCACGCAGATCAAGGACCTCCTGCCGCACGTCAAGATCCTGATGCTGACGATCTCCGACGAGGAGGCCGACCTCTACGACGCGATCAAGGCCGGCGCCTCAGGCTATCTGCTCAAGGAGATCCCGATCGAGGAGGTCGCGGACGCGATCCGCTCGGTGTGGGCCGGCCAGTCGCGGATCAGCCCTTCTATGGCGTCCAAGCTGCTGAGCGAGTTCTCGGCGATGGCCAAGGGCGGTTCCGACCGCCCGCAGGTTCCGACGCCGAGGCTTACGGACCGGGAGATGGAGGTCCTGCAGCTGGTTGCCAAGGGGCTCAACAACCGCGACATCGCCAAGCAGCTCTACATCTCTGAGAACACCGTCAAGAACCACATCCGGAACATCCTCGAGAAGCTGCACCTGCACTCGCGGATGGAGGCCGTCGTCTACGCCGTGCGTGAGAAGATGATCGAGATCACCTGAGCTCCGGCGCGTCGCTTCAACGCGACGAGCCGGCTGGCAGACGCCTCCTTGGCGAGCGCGCTCCTTTGGGCCGCGGGTTGAGGACTCCGGATGCGGCGACGACGTGACGATGGAGCTCGACGCGTTCAACCGAAGGTTCCGCGTCCGCTCCGAGGACCGCGGCTTCGCGTACGCCTCTCGACCAGCGGATGATGCAGACGCTCGCATCGGTACCGCTCACCGTACGAGTCCAGGCCGCAGGGGCGGTCGAGCCTCGATCCGACGCCCCAAGTCGAGAGCGGTCGCGACGAGCGCCGGACGGGTGCGGCCCGAGGGCGAACCGGGAAGAGGGGAGCGTCGAACGGCGTTGGAGGTGCCGGGAGGCGAACCGGCGTTCGGTACGATAGCCATCCCCAGGCACGGCCCGTGAACGCGGCCCTCCGAGGGTGCCGGCGCAGCGGCGCCGGCAGGAAGTCCGGAAAGGAACGTCTTGGTCCTTCAGAAGCTCGGAAATCTCGGTGAGGGCCGCAAGGTCAAGCGCTACGACCACCTCGCGCAGCTCGTCGGCACGTACGAGCCCGAGACGGAAGACGTGACCGACGAGGAGCTCCGCGCAAAGACCGCCGAGTTCAAGCGGCGCGTCGAGAACGGCGAGCCGCTCGATGACCTCCTGCCGGAGGCGTTCGCGGCGGTCCGCGAGGCGGCCCGCAGGACGATCGGCCAGCGCCACTTCGACGTCCAGGTGATGGGGGCCGCCGCGCTCCACGAAGGCAAGATCGCCGAGATGCGGACGGGCGAGGGCAAGACGCTCGTCGCCACGATGCCGTCGTACCTCAACTCGCTGGCCGGACAGGGCGTCCACGTCGTGACCGTCAACGACTACCTCGCGAAGCGCGACTCCGAGTGGATGGGTGGCATCTACCGGGCGCTCGGGGCGACCGTCGGCCTGATCCAGTCCAACATGTCGCCGGCCGAGCGGCGCCCAGCGTACGCGGCCGACATCACGTACGGCACCAACAACGAGTTCGGCTTCGACTACCTCCGCGACAACATGGCTATGCGCGCGGACGACATGGTCCAGCGCGGCCACCACTACGGGATCGTCGACGAGGTCGACTCGATCCTGATCGACGAGGCCAGAACCCCGCTGATCATCAGCGGCATGGTTGCGGACAGCGCTAAGTGGTACCAGACGTTCGCGCGTCTCGTCCCTCGCCTTCGCGCCGAGGAGGACTACGAGGTGGACGAGGCAAAGCGCACGATCGCGATCACCGAGGTCGGCGTCACCAAGGTCGAGGAGGCGCTGAACATCGAGAACCTGTACGAGCACGTCCACACGCCGCTCGTGCACCACCTCCAGAAGGCGCTTCAGGCCAAGGAGCTGTACAAGCGCGACGTCGACTACATCGTCACGCAGGGCGAGGTCAAGATCGTCGACGAGTTCACCGGCCGCGTGCTCGAGGGCCGCCGGTACTCCGAGGGCCTGCACCAGGCGATCGAGGCCAAGGAGGGCGTCCGGATCAAGGAGGAGAACCAGACGCTCGCCACGATCACGGTGCAGAACTACTTCAAGATGTACGACAAGCTCGCCGGCATGACGGGCACCGCCAAGACGCAGCTCGCCGAGTTCCAGGAGGTCTACAAGCTCGACGTCGTCGAGATCCCGACCAACCGGCCGATGATCCGCGTCGATGAGCAGGACCAGATCTTCAAGACCGAGGACGCCAAGTGGAACGCCGTCGTCGACGACCTCGTGCAGCGCCATGAGGAGGGGCAGCCGGTCCTCGTCGGTACCGTGTCGATCGAGAAGTCCGAGAAGCTCTCCGGCTATCTCAACCGCCGCGGCGTGCCGCACACCGTCCTGAACGCCAAGAACCACGAGAAGGAGGCGCAGATCGTCGCGCAGGCGGGGCGGCTCGGCTCGGTGACCGTCGCCACGAACATGGCCGGGCGTGGCGTCGACATCTTGCTCGGCGGCAATCCCGAGTACCTCGCCCGCCAGGAGATGGCGTCGCGCGGTTTCGACAACGACCGGTACCTCCTGTTCGACATGGACGAGGAGGAGCGCACCGAGTACGAGGGGGAGTACGCGCCGATCTTCGCCAAGTTCAAGCAGCAGACCGACGCCGAGCACGAGGAGGTCGTGGCCAAGGGCGGGTTGTACGTCCTGGGAACCGAGCGCCACGAGTCGCGACGCATCGACAACCAGCTTCGCGGTCGTTCCGGGCGTCAGGGCGACCCCGGCGCGTCGCTGTTCTATCTCTCGCTCGAGGACGACCTGATGCGGATGTTCGCGTCCGAGCGCGTGTCGTCGATCATGGAGCGGCTCAAGTGGCCGGACGACGAGCCCATCACGGCGAAGATGGTCACGCGCGCCGTCGAGAGCGCTCAGCGGCAGATCGAGGAGCTGAACTTCGAGCGCCGCAAGAACATCCTCAAGTACGACGACGTGATGAACACGCAGCGCCAGGTCATCTACGACGAGCGCGCGCGGCTGCTGCGCGGCGAGGACTTCAAGGCGCAGGCCGTCGACATGGTCGACGATGTCGTCGGCCGGACGGTCGATCAGTGGGTCGGGGAGAGCGACTTTGCCGAGGACTGGGATCTCGGCGCGCTCCGGGCCGCGCTCGGCGAGGTGTACCCGGTCGGGCTTACGCAAGGCCAGTTCGAGAGCGTGTCGAACGCGGCCGAGCTCGCCGAGACGGCCAGGGAGGACGCGCTCGAGCAGTACGACCGCAAGGAGTCCGAGCTCGGCTCCGAGGTCATGCGCGAGCTCGAGCGGATGGTTCTGCTCAACATCACCGACACCAAGTGGCGTGAGCACCTGTATGAGATGGACTACCTCCAGGAGGGCATCCATCTCCGCGCGTACGGCCAGAAGGACCCGCTGACCGAGTACCAGCGCGAGGCGTACGACATGTTCCAGGAGCTGACGCAGAGCATCCGCGACGACTTCGTACGCTACATCTACCGCGTCGAGCTCGTGCGGCAGGACGAGCCCGCTCGGCCGCGCCCGCAGCGCGTCACGATGAGCCGCGGCGAGGATGACCAGCCCAACACCGGCCAGGCGCCGCAGGCCAAGAGCGACAAGGTGCCGCGCAACGCGCCGTGCCCGTGCGGATCAGGCAAGAAGTACAAGAAGTGCCACGGCGCCGTCGCATAGGCCGGTACCATCACCTGCATGAGCGACGACACGGAACGCCTGCGGGAGCTGTCCGAGCGCGTCGCGGCCGCGAAGGAGTTCCTTTGACGTCGAGGCCAAGCGTTCTCGGGCCGCGGAGCTCGAACGGCAGACGGCGGACCCGTCCCTGTGGGACGACCAGTCCCGCGCGCAGCAGCTGACGACACAGCTGTCGCGCCTGCGCGCCGAGGTCGAGCGCTACGACTCGCTCGAGCGCCGTATGAACGACGCCGTCGCGATGGACGAGCTCCTGTCCGAGGAGCCCGACGTCGAGCTCGCGGCAGAGCTCGACACGTCCGTCCGCGAGCTCGGATCCGAGATCGAGAGGCTCGAGCTCGCGACGCTGCTCGGTGGCGAGCACGACCAGCGCGACGCCGTCGCCACGCTACACGCCGGCGCGGGCGGCACCGAGTCGCAGGACTGGGCCGAGATGCTGCTTCGGATGTACCTGCGGTGGGCGGAGCGCGAACATCTGAGCGTCGAACTCGACGAGGTCTTGCCGGGGGAGGAGGCCGGCATCAAGAGCGCGACGTTCGTCGTGCACGGGCCCAACGCCTACGGCGTGCTCTCGGCCGAGCGCGGCGTCCACCGGCTGGTCCGCATCTCGCCGTTCGATGCGCAGAAGCGCCGGCACACGTCGTTCGCCTCGCTCGACGTCATCCCGTTCCTCGGGGACGCCGACGAGGACGACGTCGAGATCGACCCGAAGGACCTGCGGATCGACGTGTACCGCTCGACGGGACCGGGCGGCCAGTCGGTGAACACGACGGATTCCGCCGTCCGCATCACGCACATCCCGACCGGCATCCAGGCCGCGTGCCAGAACGAGCGGTCGCAGCTGCAGAACCGCGCCGTCGCGATGCGGATCCTCAAGTCCCGCCTGGCCGAGCTCGAGCGACGCAAGCGCGAGGCGCAGCTCGAGAGCCTCCGTGGCGAGCGACGGGGGATCGACTTCGGCTCGCAGATCCGCTCGTACGTCCTCGCGCCGTACCGGATGGTGAAGGACCACCGGACGAACGCCGAGATCGGCGACGTCGACCGGGTTCTCGACGGCGACCTCGAGCAGCTGATCGAGGCCGAGCTCCGCCGCCGGGCCGAGACCGGCGAGGCCGCTTAGGCTTCGATCGCCACGTGCTCGCGCGGTCGGTCCTCGGCCACAGGGATCGAGCCGTCGACGTCAGGATCCCGGTCGCGCCCGCTCCGCCGGCTCCACGCCGCTGCGACGAGGGTGACCAGCGCCAGCGCACCCCACGCGGCCGCCGAGCCCACGAGCCCGCGAGCGATCGTCGGGTCGCGATAGACGAGGCGGATCCGGTGACGGCCCGCCGCAACGGCGATGCCCTGGAGGAAGTAG
>Ga0126314_10001813_pt1 | contig 10441 bp, 9 predicted proteins | sample Plot105B_FD_92535 | JGI IMG/M metagenome (GOLD analysis project Ga0126314, IMG submission 92535) | Serpentine soil microbial communities from UC McLaughlin Reserve, CA, USA - Plot105B | ecosystem: Environmental > Terrestrial > Soil > Grasslands | place: USA: UC McLaughlin Reserve, Lake County... | reverse complement strand
GGTCGGTATAAGGAGGGTGATTCTGCGTTGACCTCGGCCGATAAGGGAGGAGGAGAATATGGTTATCTCCCTGCTATTTGGTCAAGGTGAATCAGACAAATGGCTAACTTTGCTCATGACGGCTCAAACCCCGCTTAGGATACTAGAATTGAGTAGATACCGAAAGGAGGTCAAAGTCATGAGCGATGGCTTAAAGGTTCTGGTCGGGGCGCTGGTCGGGGCTGTCGTCGTCCTGCTGCTCGTCGGGGGCTTCTCCGGCTGGGGGATGGGCTACGGCATGACGGGCGGCATGGGGTCGATGATGAGCGGCGGTATGATGAGCGGTGGACTCTTCGGTATGTTGTTTGCACTGCTGTTCTGGGTGCTGGTCATAGCCTTGATCGTTGCGCTCGTAGTCTGGATCGTCAACGAGACCCAGCGTCGCTAGGGCGTGTCTGCAAACTAGCTGTATGAGACTGAATTAGGCCCGCACGACCGCACCGGGCAAGGCTGGGCACTTATGGGCGGACGGCTTCAACTACGCTCCAGTCCGTCTCTGTCGGGAGCACCCTGATCTCTCCGAACCAAGTCGCCTCCAGCAGCTCCTGGTACTCCTCCGCGGTGCGCTCCTGTCCACCGAATAGCATCAACATGTTGAGGTCTAGCAGCGTGAGCTCGACGGAGTCTTCGCCGGGCTCGATCACCCATTGCCGCGCGCCCGGGGCCATCGCCTGTTGGCAGGTGCGGAGGATCTCAAGCGCCTCCTTTTAGGACGGCCGGATGCAGCGATCGTGTGGTTGGCGGAGAAGATGGGGGCAGGGCTTGTGGTGGTAGGAAGTCGAGGTCTCAGGGGGATAAGGAGGACCCTGATAGGCAGCGTCTCCGATTCTGTGGTGAGGCATGCTCACCGCTCGGTTATGGTGGTGTGTCAGGAGAAAGAACGCTCAGCCGAGCATGAAGCAAATATACTTACCTAAGGGTCTGTACCGAGCCCCTGCACGCTGAACCGTGTGCACAAAACGAGTAGCCAAAGGCGGCTGAGAGTCGGCGCTGGCGGAGGCGGGCTGGACGGCGGTTTCGACGAGCCCATCACTGTGCCCTCGCAGGGCTAGCAGACGTGCATGCCCCGGCGGTCTCGTCTGTTGGTCGCGAGGATGTTCCTCACGTCCTGTGTGCGACGGAGCAGCTTGCCCTTGTCGATGTCGGCGAAGTACCCGGGGATGAGATCAGGGGAGATTGGGTATTTTGGGTCTCTGATGGTCGGGGTGGGGCTTAGGAAGAGTGGAGTTAAGATCTGCCTTCCACCAACTTCACCATGTGCTCATATAGCGCATGAACGATCCGGTCTTCGGGCCGCCCGCCTTCGCCCTGCTGCTCCAATTCACGCGGGTCCAAGGGCTCGCCGAAGACGACAGTGATCTTCTTGGACCGTGGCCAAGCCTTCCCCGGTGGCAAGGCCTCGTTGGTACAATATATCGACACGGGCACAACCGGCACCCGGTAGCGGTTCAGGAGCATGCCGATACCGGAACTGAATGGCAGCAGTTCACCGGTGTGCGAGCGGCGACCTTCAGGGAACCACACCAGACTATCTTGGTGCTTCAGCACGACAGCCCCGAATGCGAGGCTAGAAAAGATCGCCCCGTGGGAATCGATAGGCACAGCGTGCGCGAGCCTGCTAACCAGGCGGCGCAATGGATTGCTGAAGGCAGTGTCTGCCCTGCTGCCCCAGTAAGTGTGGCGAAGCTGATGGTAGTCGAGCGCCGCGGCGATCGCGCACGGGTCGAGAGAGCTGATGTGATTGGAGGCTAGTACAAAGGAATGCTGTGCCGGCAGGTGCTCGATGCCCTCCACGCGAAGGTGAAAAGCCTTCCGAGCGATCGTCCGGTTGAGGGCATACATGCCCCTCGCCACCGCCGACCCGGCTGGTCCCAGCGGTCCTAGCCGCCGCTTCTGCTCGTCGCTCAAGATCTGTTCTGGATGCTCGAGCAGCAAGGCCTGAGACATGTCTCCTGCAGGTGCTTCGGCCTGCCGACCTACCTCGCTCAATAGGTCGCGAACCGTGTAGATGCGGCCGATTGCCTCCTCGCTAAGTTCCACGCCTGCGCTCTGTGCGATCTGGAGCGTCAAATCCACCCATCCCAGGGAATCGATGCCGAGGTCAAGCTGCGGGCTCGTATCCGGAGTGAGGTGCCGGTCGGGGTAGCGTTCGGCGAGCAAATCCCAGACTCGTCTTGCGGCCGGGTTCTCGAGCAGGGACCGGTCTTGCTCCGACATCATTTCCAGAAGGATAGAGCCGACCGCCTCGCCGGCACCTTCCTCACCACTTTTCGCCCGGTCGAAGCGGCCTTCCAAGAGGTGTCGGCGGACCTTGCTTAGCTGCGTGCGCTCCAAGGGCTGGCGCGTGATAGCGTACTCAGAGATGCGCTGATAGGAAGGTAGTCGTTCCGATACCCCTTCGACCGCCAGGCGGATAGAGCGGACTATCTCGCCCTCGCGCCGGCGAATCTCCTCCAGATCCGGCATGATCACCGCGACGAGCCGACCGTTTCTTTGCAGCACGCCGATCTCGCGAACGACCGGGTCCTCCAGGTACGCTTCTTCGACCTCCTCGGGCTGGACGTTCTTGCTGCCTGCGGTGACGATTAACGTGGAGGCGCGGCCCGTGATATAGAGGTAGCCGTCTTCATCGCAGTAGCCGAGGTCGCCAGTGCGAAACCATCCGTCTTCGGTGAAGACCTCTTCGGTCTCTTTGGGTAGATTGCGATAACCCGAGAAGACGCCCGGTCCGCGGGCCAGTATCTCGCCTTCATGGTAAGGTTCGGCCGTCAGGCGCCCTCTCCCTTGCCGGTTCGGATTCGTCTCGCGTATAGCGGAAGTGTCGATGCAGATATCGACGCCCGGGACCGGTGGACCGACGCTCCCAAGATTTTTCCCATCAGGTCGTTTGAGCGTCAAGAGCGGGGCAGTCTCCGTGAGGCCGTAACCGATGACGACTCGCCAGCCCATGCCCTCGAGTTTGTTGGCCAGATGCGGGTCGAGCGGCGCTCCACCGGAGGCTAGAACTCTCAGCCCCGGTCCGAGCCTCTCGCGTAGGGGACGCATCAGGAGCTTACCAGCGTCCAGGCCCGTACGGCTACGTGTCCAAGTGCTCAAGCCGGCACTTGTCCCGAACAACGCTGCTGCCACCTTACCGCCGGATTTGGCCCGCTCTTCGATGCCCGCATACAGCGCGCTGTATAGGCGCGGTATGCCGACGATCACGGAGACCTCGCCCTCTTTGAGGGCGCGCACGAGCTGCGGCCCGGTCAGAGATTGGGGCAACACGATCGTAAGGCCGAGAGTGAGCGGCGCGAGTATCCCCATAACGAACGGATAAACGTGATGAAGCGGCAAGGGCACAAGCATGCGGTCGTTCTCGGTCACCACATTCGCCCCAAGTATCGCGTCGATCTGAAATGCCAGGTTGGCGTGGCTTAAAGGTGCGCCTTTGGGGGCGCCGGTCGTGCCGGAGGTGTAGAACAGCGCCGCGGTTTCGTCCGGCTCTGGCCGCGCTAGCTCTGCATCCCAGTCTCTGCTTGCCAGCAGGTGTCGCCAGCTACGAGGGTCCTCTCGACCTACATCGAGCAGGATAGGCTTTGGTTTGACCATGGCCTCGAGATGCTCCAGCCTCTTGGTCTGATCGACCGTGGTAAAGATGAACTCGGCCCCACTGTGATTCAGGAGGCGAGCGAGCGCCTCGTCCCCGAGCTGTACATCCACGGGCGTGGCGACAGCCCCTGCCCCAACTATCGCCAGGCACGCCACTACCCACTCGGGCTGACTAGGGGCGAACAGCATCACGTAGTCGCCATGGCCAACACCGAACCTGGTAAGCCCGTGGGCCAGTCGTCGTGCGTGTTCGGCCAGATCGCCATAAGACCAGGACTTGAAACCTTCCTCTTGCAGCGCCAATACGGCGCGCCTGTCACCGTGCTCGACAAGCGCGTCGATCAGGGAGCCAAGCGTGCGTGGGTCGCTAACGGCTTTGAGGGATTCAGGAGGCACACCCGACCCCTGTCGTATCAATGATTCTATTCAGAAGGATTATCTTGGAACCTGGAGGGTGGATTACACCTTCGTTTTGCAGGTATTTCGCAACATTAGATCCAGCTGGGAAATCTAGATAGGCTGTCATTTCGTGCGAGACGGTAGGCTCCTTGTCAGTTGCCAACATGATGCCATTAATGCTACCTCGATACCATCGATGCCCCCGCGTAAGCTCGACGTTATCCCCTACGTCTGGCTGCCTCCACCCTGCTTCACTTGGGCGAGGAGTGCATTCTGATGTCCGCACTCGGCAGGTGCAACTCGGTCCGGTCTCGTAGGGGCGCCTATCGGACTTTGCGTGCTCGGGCGCTCTTTGCTCCCAAGCGGAGTGTTGGGTAGAAGATAACGGCGAGCAGAAGCGGCATCCAGTAGTTGAAGAGGCGGTAACCTAGCACGGGGATCACGGTCTCCGCTGGACCCATGCCGAGCAAGGCGAACAGTGAGACGAGTACCCCCTCGGCGGCGCCGAGACCCCCCAAGGGCATGAAGGGCAAATTCGCGATGAGCTGCGCCACGGCGTACGCCACAAGCAGCTTTCCGGGCCCTACCTCCACCCCCAGTGCCGAAAAGACGAGGAGGAGGCACAGGACATCGAGGAGCCAGTACCCGAAAGCTAGCGCGGCCAGCACCGTAGACCGTGATGGATGCGCCAACAGGACCCTCCCTGTCACCTCGATTCCTCTCCGGAGAGCGTCGAGGAGACGACTCGCCCGCGCGTGGGCGGCCTCGCGAGACCAGCCTCGCCGCAAGAGACGCTGGGCTGAGTAGGTCAGCTCGCCTAGACGGAATTTCGCCTGCAAAGAGGGTGCATAGGGGGCACGAGCGACGAGAACCACCGCGGTGAGAAAGATTGAGAGCGCGAGCATCGCCGCCGCGACCATCGATGGGACGTTGCGGTAGCCCATAAGGTAGACGAAAGCTGCTGCGCATAGGACACCCAGAGCGCCGTAGATTAGCAAGAAGCCGGCGGCCAAGGCGATGCCGACGTCCCCTGCCTTCAGGCTGCGCCTCCGGAACTCCTCGAGGGTGATACCGACCTGGAGAACCGCGCCCCCAGGCAGTAGCCGTCCCGCTTCGAGACCGATTATGGCTAGCCGGAACACAAACCATGGCCCCAGACCGCTGCGGCGTCTTTCTTTGAGGGAGGGTCTCATCTTCGAAGCTGCTACCACTGAACGGCCGAGAACTTCCGAGTAGCACATTAGGCTGATGATCTCCGCCGTCAAAGCTACGACGAGGAGCGACTCGGAGGCCCCACCCAAGACGGCCGCCGAGCGTTTGAGACCAGGTAGCAATGGTAGCAGCAGATACAACACGACGCCCAAGAGGGCGACGTAGAGCACGTTGCGTAGCGTGCTCGTGGAGAACCACCCTCTGCCAGAACCGCTGCGAAACACATCGAACGCATCATAAGACAGGTGCCAACTCGCCGCGCCTCTCGATCCGCAGACCCAAGCTGTCGATGGACTCACCCCGACGTAGGTGAGTTCGCCATGGGGCCAATCCTCAGAGGCACCTGTACACCGCATCCCGAAGCGCCTTCTCTCGGGGATCTTCCCAAATGTAAAAGCCCATCTTGTTCGGCGCATATGCGAAACCCAACCGCGCATCCGGGTCGGCGAAGCCGAAAGAGCCTCCGGCGCCTATCGTGCCAAAAGACTCTTCGCTGCTGCCGAAGCGAAAGGCCTTGGAAGGCCTGTTGAACCCCAGCGAGTAGGACATCTCGGCCTTCAGGACCTCGTCGCGAGATCCAAGGGAGGGCGGCGCGGGAGGCGCGGTTAGCGCCTCGAGCGTGTCTTCGCCGATACCGAGATCGTAGCCGCCTGCGGCGAAGACCCCGTAGGCCCTGGCTATGCTCCTGACCTCTCCGATGCCGTTGCCAGCGGGTAGCTCTACGCGCCGGTACTCGGGTCTGTTGAGGTCCGCGGGAGAGCTGAGCTTCGGGTTGCCGAAAGTCCGCCTGGTGAGCGACGTAGGGTTCATGTAACCGAGCACCATCCTCAGCGGCATGGTGTTCATGTGCATGAGCATCTGGAGCGGATGAAAGCCTTCGATGGTCGCTACATTCGAGTCGGGCACGCTCGGCGGCAGGCCGATGTAGAACGAAAGGCCTAAAGGAGCAGCGAGCTCATCCTGGAAGAAGCGCCCGAGGCTCCTGTGCTGTGGGTCCGTACGGCGGATGAGCTCACCCTCGTAGAGGCCCAGGCTCAGGTAGTGGTAGCCGTGCCTGGTTCCGGGCTCCCAGGCGGGTCTCTGCCGGGCGAGGATAGAGGCCACCGCGTCCAAGTCGGCCAGTACTTGGGCGTTGAGGGGTTTGTCGATAGAGCACAGTCCGGCCTGGTGGCCGAGCAGTTGTCTGACGGTAACGTTCTCCTTGTCGTTCTGTGCGAACTCGGGCCAGTAGGTCGCCACCTTCTCGTCGTAGTCGATCATGCCGCGAGAATGGGCCAGCGCAACGGTGAGGGCGGAGATGCCCTTGGTGGCGGAGAAGACGAGCACCAGGGTGTCCTTCTCCCAGGAGGCCAGGGTCTCGCGATCCCGGTAGCCGCCCCACAGGTCCACGACTTTGCGCCCTTCGTGGTAGACGGCGCAGGCAGCGCCCACCTCCCCGCGCTCCGCGAAATTCTTCTCGAACTCTAAGGCAACCTCCTCGAAGCCGGGTGCCACCTCACCTTGGAGCAGGCTTACTTCGATCTTGACGCTGGCATTCGATTCTCCGTTATCCATCTTCCTTCTTCCCCGTCTGCCCTGCACCACGAAGCGTGATCGCAACCCCAATAGAGTTATTGTAGTGGCAAACCGATTTTCGCAGCTACCGGCTCGCGCTCCACCCGAATGCGGCCATGGTCTTGAGTCATAGGCACCTATCTCCTCCTTCTCGCGCACGTTTAGCCTTCCTAGGTGCACCGCGCGTAACTGGTCACTATTTCCTAAGGAGGACCTTGGTGGTTCCTTCTTAGGAGCGACCATTGGGCTCGCCAAAAGCAGCTGCCGACGCCGTTCAGCTCACTGTCGGAGCCGCGCCTCAGCTACTCCTCGGGCCGATCGTAGTCTCCTGCAACCCGCAATACACATCGCGAGAGTTGACGCATAAGCTCGCGGAAGTGAGGGCGCCCGTCCAGCTCAAGCCCGGCAAGAGCGCTCGCGAAATTCAAGGTCCCCGTCGCGTCGAGATCCGCGAGACGCTACCCGTGTCGAAACTCGGCAAGGTGCTCCGGAAAGATCTTGCCGCCGAGGAGGCGTATGGATTGAAGGAGATAGCCCACCATCTTCCCTGGCTGATGAACCGGAGCGCGCCGAAGTCGAGCATGGCCCTGCCGGGCGATGAGGTGGCGGCCAACGAGGCGAGGGGAGTCGTGTCGAAGTTGAACCGAGGATACAGGGTGTTGCCGTTCAGCAGGAACCGGGGAATGGTAGTTATAAGTCAATGAGCGGGTTAGGAGCGAGGAACATGAAAAAATTGATCTTGCAAACAGTGGCTGTCGGGGGTGCCCTGGCCCTTGCACTGTTCGCCCACAGGGCGGGCCGGCGAAACTCGGCCCCGGACAGAACCTCCCAGAGCGATACCTTCGAAGAGATCGACGCTCATATCAAACGGCAAATGGAGCGGCTGAATATTCCGGGTGCGGCCCTCGCTATTGTTGAGGACGACGAGATCGTACACCTGCGCGGCTTTGGCGAGGCTCGTCCTGGCGGTGAAGTGCCCACTCCCCATACACCCTTCTTCATCGGCTCCCTAACCAAGTCCTTCACCGCCCTGGTGGTGATGCAGCTCGTCGAAGACGGACGGGTGGAGTTGGATGCCCCGGTTCAGCGCTACCTGCCCTGGTTGCGGGTGGCGGACCCCCGGGCATCCGCCCAGATGACCGTGCGCCACCTGTTGAACCAGACCAGTGGCCTGCCCACGTCGTCCGGGGAGATTCAACTGGCCGATCTCGACCGGAGCCCGGGGGCTACCGAGCGCCAGGCGCGCGTTATCAACGCTCGAACTCACCCGCCCGGTCGGCTCGGTGTGGGAATACAGTAACGCGAATTACAACTTGCTCGGGCTGATCATCGAGGCCGCAAGCGGTGAATCGTACGCGGGCTATGTCCAGCAACACATCTTCACCCCGCTGAAGATGTGCCACAGCTATACCTCACCGGCCCTGGCGCAACAGAACGGTCTCGCGGTCGGCCACCAATACTGGTTCGCCATGCCCTTCGTCGCGCCCAATCTGCCCCTCCCGCACGGTTCGCTTCCAGCCGCCGGGCTCATCTCCACCTCTGAAGATTTAGCCCGCTACCTGATCGCGCTGCTGAACGGGGGCCGCTCCGGCAACGTGCAACTCCTCTCGGGCGCCGGTATCGACGAGTTGCAGCGCGGGGTGGCGGACATCCGTGAGATGGGCCTTTCCTTGGGGCAGTACGGGATGGGATGGGTCGTCGATAAGATCGGGCAGACGAAGCTCGTCTGGCACACCGGCACCCTCCCCGACTTTGGGGCCTATATGGCGCTGCTGCCAGAGCAAAAGAAAGGCGTGGTCCTGCTCTTCAATGCCTGTCATCATTGGATGAACCCCGTCCAGGCGGAGTTCGGTGGGCGCGTGGCCGCTATGCTGGCCGGCGAACAGCCTGCTCCCGTCCGGTTTGGTCGCATGATCCCCTTGGCACTGCGTGGCCAGCTGCTCATCCCGGCCCTCCAAATTGCCGGCGTCGTCGCCACACTGCGGCTGTTAAGCCGCTGGCGCCTAGATACTGAGCGCCGCCCGAGCGGTGGACGCAAGTGGGGGCTTCATATCCTGCTCCCGCTGATCCCAAATCTGTTGGTAGCCCTCAACCTACTACCTGTGCTGGGTAAGAGGCGCAGCTATCTGATGCTCTACATGCCCGACTATTCTTGGATCGCTATGGTCTGCGGCAGCTTTTCGCTGGTATGGAGCTTTTTGCGCACCGGGCTGGTTCTCGGGACGCTCCGAAAGCGCTCAGTGGCTTGATCCCTTGTTAGACGCACAGCCCATGACAATAGGGCCAGAGGAGGCGCGTTGAAGAGAAACCGAGGATACCGGGTGGTGCCGTTCAGAGGGAGCCGCCGAATGATGGCGGCAGGTATGGCCGTCTCCAGTGAACGGCACATTATGCTCGCCATTACCGAGGTGTACATTACCGAGCCGAGGCGGGCACGTCATGGTGGACCAGGAGCGCCGGGTCCAGCAGGAGGTGCGCGCCTTCTTCGGCGGGCATGTGACGAACAAGAAGGAGGGCGACGGCTCGGATCAGCTTCCGACCGGCGTTCCTCTTGCTACCCCTGTTCCTGCTATGGGTCGCGAGGTTTGATGCAGAGGGCCATCATGGAACCCGTAATTGCCCTGCTAGACTAGAAGCAAATGAAAGTCTATGTTTTCGGCAACGAATATGTGGCGGAAGACAGAAGGGCGATCGAGGTCGCAAGAGAACTGGAAGGTACACTAGACGGTATCTCGTTCGTCTTCGTCGATCCCAACGCAGACATCCCCTTTGTGGACGAGCAACATGTTGTGATCCTCGATACGGTACAGGGCACGCGCGACGTGGCGTTGGTCGAAGGAGGCGAGATTGATGGGTTGATCCTGTCCCCTCGCGGCTCAATACACGACTTCGACCTGGCCTTTCAACTGAGATACCTGAAGAAACTCGGCAAACTGGGGGAAGTCACCATAATAGGCATCCCGCAAGAAGGAGAAGTAGATCACCTTCGTATCAAGTCCATTTTCAGGAAATTGGTCGCGCACGACATACAAGGATCGTAGGCTCGCACGATGCTCTCGGCACTCACACGCAACGTCTTCTCATCCTTATCCAGGTTCTCGATGAAGTAATCTTTCAGGTCGTTCTCGATATTGATCTGGTTCTGGGCCGTCGGAACGATCACGTCGTAGTCCTCGACAATGCCATCCTCGTTGATCTTCGCCATGTGGTAAAGAAGCCCGCGCGGCGCCTCTATGAGGCCCACGCCTGTACCGAGCTGGGCCTTGGCCCGGACGGGCTTCTCATCCGCCAGCTCTATGGTTCTCAGGATATCGATCGCATCGTCAACGCACTGTAGGATCTCGATCGCTTGTGCCAGGTTGTTGTGATAGACGTTGTTCGAAGGAAAGACCGAAAGGGAGGATGCCACGTCCTCCCTCGTCCTGGGATGAAGAAGTTCCCGGTTCAAGTTGATCCGCGCGAGCGCACCGACTAGGTAATCTTCTCCTGTAGCAGAGAACCGATACCCTTCTGCATGTGAATGCGGGATCTGCACGTAGCGCAGGTAGTCCTCGAACTCTGGTCGAGCGATCCGCCTCCCGTTCGAGTTGAGAACGTCGCCTTCGAGAAAATCGAAACGCGTATCGTTGCGTAGACCCAGATAGTC
>Ga0126314_10001812_pt1 | contig 10444 bp, 5 predicted proteins | sample Plot105B_FD_92535 | JGI IMG/M metagenome (GOLD analysis project Ga0126314, IMG submission 92535) | Serpentine soil microbial communities from UC McLaughlin Reserve, CA, USA - Plot105B | ecosystem: Environmental > Terrestrial > Soil > Grasslands | place: USA: UC McLaughlin Reserve, Lake County... | reverse complement strand
GATCATCGACGTCTCCGAAGCGAAGCGCCGTAACGTCCTGATCGCGGAGGAGAACTTCACGGGTGCGCTCTGGCGGGAGGACGGCGGGTATGTCGATCCGTGGCTCGTCACTCAGGCCTATGCCACGGCCGCAAAGGCCATGGGCGCCGAGATCCACCGTTTTACCAAGGTCGTGGACCTTCGGCAGCGGCCCGACCATTCCTGGGACGTGCTGACCGACAACGGCGTGATCCGCGCTGAGCACGTCGTCAACGCTGCGGGTTTATGGGCTCGCGAGATCGGCAAGCTGGCGGGCGTCGTCCTGCCGGTGCTCGCCATGGAGCACATCTACATCGTCACGGAACCCGTACCGAAACTGCGGGACCTGGAACGTGAGATCATCAACACGTCGGACTTCACGGGCGAGATCTACCTTCGCCAGGAAGGCGAGGGCGTGCTGCTCGGGACCTACGAGCAGGCCTGCAGGGTTTGGTCACCCGACGTGACGCCCGACGACTTCCATAGCCAGCTCCTGCCGGACGATCTCGACCGGATCGCACCGGAGCTGGAGCGGGGGTTCAAGCACTTCCCGGCGCTCGCGCGGGTCGGCATCAAGAAGGTCGTCAACGGACCCTTCACGTTTTCGCCTGACGGCAACCCGTTGGTCGGGCCCGTCCGGGGCATCCGCAATTTCTGGTGCGCCTGCGGGGTCATGGCCGGGTTTAGTCAGGGCGGTGGCGTCGGGCTCGTGCTGTCGCGCTGGATGGCCGAGAACGATCCTGGCCAGGATGTGCTCGCCATGGACGTGGCGCGCTACGGCGCGTTCGCGACTCCGCGCTACACCTCCATCAAGGTTCAGGAGAACTACCGCCGGCGCTTCCGCTTGCTTTACCCGAACGAGGAAATGCCGGCAGCGCGGCCCTTCCGGCGCACGCCCGTCTACGACCGGTTCGCCGCGAGGGGGGCGGTCTGGGGCGCAAATTTCGGGCTCGAGACGCCGCTGTGGTTCGCGCCCGAAGGGGTCGAGCCGGTCGAGGAGCCGACGTATCGCCGGTCGAACGCCTTTCCGCACGTGCGGGCAGAGTGCCACGCGGTTCGTACTGCCGTCGGGATCTACGAGACTTCGAATTACGGGAAGTACGAGGTCACGGGAAAGGGCGCGCGCACCTGGCTCGACCGGGTCTTCGCGTGCCGCATCCCGCGCCCGAGCCGCATGGCGATCGCGCCCATGCTCAACGAGCGCGGGCGGATCATGGGCGATCTCTCGATCGCATGCCTCGCGGAAGATCGTTATCTCATTGTGGGTTCGGGCTTCGCCGAGGCGTTCCACATGCGCTGGTTCTGGCATTCTAGCCCGCCTGACGACGTTTTTGTGCGCTCGGCATGCTCGACACTGACGGGCTTCGCGTTGTCGGGCCCGAAGGCCCGGACGCTCCTGCAGCGCCTGGTGGACTTCGACGCGTCGAAGGACGCCTTCAAGTTTTTCGCGGTCCGCGAGGGGGCGGTCGGACAGTCGCCCGCAATCGTTCAGCGCTGCGGGTTCACCGGCGAGCTCGGTTACGAGATCTGGGTGACGCCGGACTACCAGCTGCAGCTCTACGACGACGTCCTTGCCGCGGGAGCGGACCTCGGGCTCGTGCATTACGGCGGCCGCGCGATCTCCTCGCTGCGGCTCGAGAAGAACTACGGGTCCTTCAATAAGGACTTCCGCCCCGACTACACGCCGGGCGAGACAGGGCTCGACCTCTTCGTGGACTATTCCAAGAACACGGACTTTACCGGTCGCGCTGCTGCCCTGGCCGAGAAGGAGAGGGGCCCGCGCCGGCGCTTCGTGACCTTCATGGTGGACGCGCCCCATGCCGACGTCGTGGGCTACGAGGCGGTGCTGAAGGACGGGGAGGCGGTGGGCCACGTCACCTCCGGGGGTTTTGGTCACTGGGTCGGGAAGAGCCTTGCCGTCGGCTACGTGCCGACGCCGCTCGCGCATGACGGCGAGGTCTTCGCGATCGACATCTTGGGAAGGGAGTGCCGGGCCGTCATCACCGCCCGGCCGCTGCACGACCCCGAAGGCACGAGGCTGCGTTCATGAGTTCTCTGCGCGGAGTTTCCCCTGCCGACGAAACGACTCACGCCTTCTGCGGAGGGAGACACCATGCCTGAGGCCGCCGAACCGATTCCACACTCCCGTCGCCGCGAGCGTGCCCGGGTTGGTCGCTCCACGGGCCCTTCGACGAGCCATTTGCCGCGCCTGACCAACCGCTGGGCGCCGGTCGAGGTACTCTCGATCGAGCAGGTCGAACGAGTGATTGCGGGGGCCTTTCGTGTCCTCGAGGAGGCCGGACTCGAGATCCGCAGTGCCGAGGCCCGGGCCATCTACGCCCGCGCCGGGGCGCTGGTCGACGACGAATCCGGGTTGGTCCGCGTGGGCCGGGACATCGTCGAGGCGCACCTCGCGCATGCGCCGGAGCGCTTCGTCCTCTATGCCCGCAACCCGGAGCGGGACCTCCACGTCGGCGGAAACGTGATCAACTTCGGCCCGGTGAACGGCGCGCCCCACATCAGCGACCTCGAGCGCGGCCGCCGATACGGGGATCTCGAGGCCTTTCGCGACTTGCTGAAGGTGACGCAGCGGCTCGGCATTCTTCACTGGCAGGGCGGCGTGGTGGTCGAGCCGATGGATCGGCCGGTCCTAACCCGTCACCTCGATATGTACCTTGCCCACATCGAGTGCTCGGACCTCGTCTGGGCCGCCCGCGGCGTCGGAGGCGTGCAGGCCTCGGATGCGATCGCGATGTCGGCCATCGAGCATGGCGTCTCCGTTGAGGAGCTCAGCAACCGGCCGACCCTGCTGTCGGTGACGAACGTCAACTCGCCCCGCCGGGTGGACGAGGAGATCCTCGCCAACATCATGACGATGGCCCGCCATGGCCAGTGCGTGGTCATCACGCCGTTCACGCTGATGGGTGCCATGGCGCCCGTGACCCTCGCGGGCGCCCTGGTGCAACAAACCGCGGAAGCGCTCGCCATCATTGCGTTGTGTCAGATGATACGGCCGTCCGCGCCGTGCGTGCTCGGCGGCTTCACCTCCAACGTCGATATGCGCACCGGCTCGCCAGCCTTCGGGACGCCGGAATACGTCAACGCCACCTTGGCAACCGCGCAGCTCGCGCGTCGGCTGAAGCTGCCGGTCCGCTCCAGCGCGCCTAATGCCTCGGTCGTGGTGGACGCACAAGCGACCTACGAGACGGGCTTTGCGCTCTGGGCTTGCATCATGAGCCATTCGAATCTCATCATGCATGCGGCAGGCTGGCTCGAGGGCGGGCTGTCGGCCTCGATGGAGAAGATCGTGGTCGACGCCGAACTGCTGCGCGGCTGGGCGGAGATTCTCAAGCCCATCGAGTTCACGGACGACGATCTCGCGGTCGAGGCCATCAAGGAAGTGGCTGCGGGCGGTCACTTCTTCGGTTCGCCGCATACGATTTCGCGGTACGAGACCGCCTTCTATAGGCCACTTCTGTCGGATTGGTCGAACTACGAGAACTGGCGCGACGCGGGCGCCAAGACCGCGACCGAGCGGGCGCACGAACTCTGGAAGAAGATGCGGGAGGAGTACGTGGTGCCGCCGATCGATCCGGGCGTCATGGAAGCCCTCCACGCGTATGCAGCTCATCGGCGGGAGGAGATCGGGAGAGGCACTGCCTGAAGAAGCAAGCTCCGGCCCAGCGCCTGGAGGTGCTCTTCGAGCCGCTCGACGGCGAGGGCGAAGGCACGGGACCTGGAGTTAAGGGTTCCCGAGGACGGGCAGCTGGCCGAGGTCTTTGAGGATCTGCCGGATCGCGAGCTCCTCGATGTCGAGGAAGCCGAGCAGCGACTCCCGCGTTCGAGGCCGCTCGCGATCCGCGCAGGGCGCATGCCCGCCTCGTCAGGCGTTGTCGCGCGGAATAGCTCGCCGCCAGCGTCGTGCGAATACCTGCACGCCATTTTCGAAAGCCTCCAGCTCGGCTTCGATCAAGAACTCGACCGCCGTCGCCGTCATGACGGTGTGCGATCGACTATCGACATGCCACTCGCCTCTCGCAAAGGCGACGGTCCAGGCGCACTCGCCGCGGGCGGACAGGGGATCGTTCGGCAGAATGGTGAAGCGCTCCCGGACCACGGTCCGTGTGTCGAGTCCAATAGCGTCGTAACGAAGCAGTCCCGAGTCGTTATCGTAGCGCGAAATGAGCGAGCCATCGGCGCGTTTGCGCACGAACTCCTCGACGAGGTGACCCGGCTCCAGCGTCATCACTTGGATGGGCTCCGGAAGCTCATGCGGCGGCAATGCGGGCAGGCGCGCATCCGCGCCGACGCCGACTCGCACCGGCAGGTCAAGCCGGCTTTTGCCCGCGGCCAGCGTGAGCGTGACCGGCTCGGGTGACGGCCAGACAAACGGCCAATAGGTCGTCGATATCGAGATCCGCAGACGATGACCGGCGGCAATCCGCCAAGCCGTATCGTTCAGCGGGACCCGCACTCGGTAGCGTCTGCCCGGTTCGAGTGGTTGCGGCTCCACATGGCCATCGCGGTGAGACAGATTGAGCAAGCCGTAAGTGATGCGGGTGGCTGCCCCGTCGGGGTGAACGTCCGACATACGAACACAGACGCAAGCCTGCGGTTTATCCGATTTCAGGTCGAGCTCGACGACCGGCGCGCCGAGAACCGTCAGCGGCTCCCCGAGGACGCCCGTGTCGAACACGAGAGAGCCGCCGTCGTCGTCGCGCTGATCAGCCGGGAAGTCCGAGTTAATGCCGTAAGGGCACCATTTTCCCGCCGCTTGGCCGACGATTTGCGGCGAGCACACCGAGAGCGCCGCTTCTTCTTCAGCGCGTTCCGAAAGCTGGCCCCGATTCAAAACAAAGCTGCGGGCTTTCACGCTCTGAGGCGGCCACGCATCCTCGGCGATCCACGAGCCCGGCAACGTTTCGTAGCGCTGTCGGGGCGGGACCGAGTCGACGACGTAGATGCGCATCCTCGGCTCGTCCATGATCCCCGTTTCGATCCCTTTCAGCCATTTGTCCCACCAGCGGAGCGCCTCATGAAGGAAGCCGTAGGGGGGTCCTGGTCGGGCGATATGCGGATAGCGGTGGCCCCATTGCCCGATCAGAGCCTTGCTGGGGACCGAGAGGTTCGCCATCAGACGCGGGATCGCGTTGGAGTATGCGTCCGACCAGCCGCCGATCGCGAACACGGGGCACCGGATCGCTGCGTAGTTCTCGCACACGGAGCCTTGTCGCCAAAACCAGTCGCGCCGCTGGTGCTCAAGCCAGTCCGCGAGCCAAAGGCCGCTTTGGTCCAGCCGCTGCAGCCATCTCGATCGCCAATCCTCTCCCACAATGGCCGGATCGGGCGGTCGACTATTGTGCGCCAGCATCGTCGAGGCCCAACGGAGGTTCTCGTTGAGTAAAGCCCCGCCCATGAAGTGGACGTCGTCGGCGTAGCGGTCGTCCGTGGAGCACGAGGTGATGATGGCCGCAAGATCCGGTGGTTGCAGCGCGGCGATTTGCAAGGCGTTGAAGCCGCCCCAGGAGTTGCCGAACATGCCCACTTTGCCCGTGCACCAAGGCTGGCGCGCAAGCCACTGAATGACATCGGCGCCATCGCTGAGCTCGGTGGGCAGATATTCGCCCGCCAGGACTCCGTCTGAGTCGCCACTGCCCCGGAGATCGACTCGCACGCAGGCATACCCGCGTGCGGCGACGAAGGGATGAGTGAAGGAATCGCGGACCGAGGTGGCATCCCTCCGCCGATAGGGGATGTACTCGAGAATCGCCGGGACCGGCTCCGCGTCCGCGTCCTCCGGGAGCCAAATCTTGGCAGCCAACCGCGTGTGGTCAGAGAGCGGGATCCAGACCGGATCGACTTCTCGGATGGCTCTGATCCGGTGCGGATTGGTCATGTCTCGTCGCTCTTTCGTGCGTTTGGCAGGCCGAAATTCCGGCGAAATTCTGTCGGATGTAACCGGAGGCAGGAACATACACGGCCCGGGGCGGATCGTCAGTTGGCCGATTGCCCGAGCTGATCGTGCGGCGCTACGGCCGGCACGCCGGGCGAGGTTGGTTGAAGGATAGTCCGGGGAAAAGGGGCGGGGACGAGCGGGTCCCTTGCTACGAGTTCCCTCTGTGGCTACCTCTTTTCCCCCGATCCTGGCGGCATGCCCATTCCGGCCACGGCGCGAATTGCAAATGCGGCTTGCGCAATCCGTCGTGTTGCTTTCCGATAAGAGCCACCGCGCCGCTCTCTAAATGAGCGGGATAAAGCCCAGGGAGAAACGAGATGCCAATCGACCTGAACCGCCGGCAGGTCCTTGCCGGAACCGCCGCCACCGGCCTCGTCGGCACTGTCGCGCCCGGCCGTGGCGCCCAGGCGCAGACCTCGGGTCCGCGGACCAGCATCACGGTCCGCGTCGACCGGGACCTCACCAACCTCGATCCTGCCGAGCGCATCGGCCCCGGGGACGGGAACGTCATTCGCACGGTCCACCAGCGGCTGATGAAGCAGAAGGCGAACTCCGCCGAGCTGGAGCTAGATGCCGCTGCCGAGGTGACACAAACCTCTCCCACGACCGTCGACTTCCGCCTCAAGCCCGGCCAGATGTTCACGGACGGCTTCGGTGAAATGACGGCCGAGGACGTGAAGTTCTCCTTCGAGCGCATCGGGCTCGCGCCCGCAGGCTCCAAGGAGGCCACCTACAAGGGCGATTGGGTCAACCTGGAGCGCGTCGAGGTCACCGGCCCCTATGCGGGCCGCATCATCCTATCCAAACCACGCGCCAACCTGTTCGACATCGCGATCGGCGACGTCTCGGGCTGCATCATGTCGAAAAAAGCGGTGGAGCAGCGCGGCGCCGAGATCGCGACGAAGCCCGTCGGGTCGGGCCCCTACCAGGTGGTGTCGTTCGAGCGCCAGAGCAGCGTCGTTCTCAAGCGCAACGCAAACCTTGCCGGCCCGAAGCCGGCCTTCGAGGAGATCGCAATCCGCTTCATATCGGACCCTCGCACGACCGACCTCGCCTTGCGCTCGGGCGAGATCGACCTGGCGGTCCTGTCACCCTCGGGTGCCGAGCCGCTGCGCTCCGTGGCCGGCCTGACGGTCACGCCGGAGCCAAGCATCGCCTATGTCTGGCTCGGCATGAACCTAGAGAAAGGGCCGCTGCAGGATCTGCGGGTGCGCCAGGCCATCCGACTGGCGCTCGACACGGATCAGATGCTCGCCGCCGGGTACAACGGCAAGGCCCCACGGCTCAACACCCTGCTGCCGCCGCAGATCCTGGGACACTGGAAGGACGCGCCGGTCTACAAGCGCAATGTCGCCGACGCCAAGAAGCTGCTCGCGGACGCGGGAGCGAGCAACCTCAAGCTGAAACTCCTTATCCTGAACCAGCCGGCCTACCAGAACATGGCGCTCGTGGCCCGCGCGCTTCTTGCGGAAATCGGCATCACCGTAGATGTGGATTCGCAAGAAGGTGGCACCTTCTGGAGCTCGGGAAAGGGCGACACCGGGAAAAACCTCGATCTGTTCCTGCTGCGCTTCAGCGGCAAGCACGACCCGAACTTCATCATGCAGTGGTTCGTCTCCGACCAGGTCGGCAACTGGAACTGGCAACGCTGGAAAAGCCCGGAATACGACGCTCTCTTCCTGCAGGCGGCGAGCGAGCTCGATAAGGAAAAGCGCGCACAGCTCGTCGTCGAAGCTCAGAAGCTGATGGATAAGTCGAGCGCCTTCGTGTGGCTTACCAACGAGGTCAACGTGCTCGTGCACCGTGCCTGGATTAGACCGGCCGCCGTGCCGGGCTGGATCGATTGGCAATACGATAGCTTCGCGGCATCGGCCTGAGCGGCGCGATGCCGGCAGCCAGGATTATGAACAGCGAGACGGCGCGATATCTCGCGAGCCGTCTCGTCACGACCGTGCTGATCGTCTTCGGCGCGATGCTCCTCCTGTTCACGCTGACAACGCTCGTCCCGGGCGATCCGGCGGCGACGCTCCTCGGACCGCAAGCCACGCCGGAGCTCGCGCGACGGTTCGTCCACGACATGGGGCTCGACCAGCCGCTTCATGTGCGGCTCTGGCGGTTCTTTGCCGCCGTGCTCGCGGGCAATCTGGGCGTCGACATCATCTCGGGTCGCTCGGTCGTCAGCATTATCGCAGCCGTGATGCCTTACACGCTGATCCTGACCTTCTCCGCGATCGGCCTTGCCGTCGCCACCGGGCTGCCGCTCGGCATTTACGCCGCGACGCACCGAGGCTCGGTCATGGACAACGTCCTCGCCTTCGTTTCCGTGGCTTTCATTGCCGTGCCGAGCTTCGTCATAGCGATCTTCCTCCTTCTGATCTTCGCTATCTGGCTCGGCTGGCTGCCGGTGCTCGGCACGAGCCGGTCGGGTGCCTTCCTAGACGAGTTCAAGCGCATGATCTTGCCCACGGTCGCGCTCGCCGCCGGCTGGATCGGCTTCATTGCCCGGCTGGTGCGCGCCTCCATGCTCGAGGTCATGGGCGAGCCGTATATCCGGACCGCGCGAGCGTACGGCCTGTCCGAGCGGATCGTCACCTACAAATACGCACTGAAGAACGCCTGCATCCCGACCCTCGCCATCCTGGGCCTCGGAATCGGGCGGCTGCTCGGGGGAGCGGTTCTGGTCGAGATCGTTTTCGCGCGGCCGGGCATCGGTCGCTTGCTCTACGATGCCATTGCCGAGCGCAATTACCCGGTGGTGCAAGGGACGGTGCTCGTCACCGTCATATTGTTCGTTTTGGTCAATCTTCTCGTCGACCTCTCCTACTCCGCGATCGATCCGCGCATCCGCCGCGAGGCGATCTCCTCGGCCAAGGCGGCATAGCGATGGCGTTCGCTGTCCTTGCGGTCCTGCGCCGCACCTGTGCCAGTCTCACCGGCGCCATGGGTTTCATCGTCGTTGCCCTTGTGGCGATCCTCGCCGTGTTTGCACCCCTGATCGCCATGCACGATCCGGACAGGCTCGATGTCCTGAATCGCTTTGCCGCCCCCTCTGCCGAGCACTGGCTCGGGACCGATCATCTCGGGCGCGATCTGTGTTCACGCCTCGTGCACGGCGCCAGGGTGGCTATGGGCGTAGCCGTCACGGCCATTGCGATTGCGATGGCCGTGGGCACGATGCTCGGCATCCTCGCAGCATACATCACGGCCCAAGCGGAGCGGGTCGTACTGATCGTTTTCGATGTGATCTCGTCGTTTCCAAGTCTCGTTCTGGCGCTTGCCGTGGTCGCCGTCTTTGGTCCCTCCACGCTGATTGTGGTCGTCATCGTCACGGTCACGCTCATTCCGCACTTCGGACGTGTCGCCCGCGCACAGGTGCTGGCGCTTCGCAGCGCACCCTTTCTCGAAGCCGAACGCATTCTGGGTGCCTCGGGTACACGGATGGTGTTCAGCCATATCGTCCCGAATATCCTGGGGCCCCTGTTGGTGCTTGCCTCGATGGATATCCCGGTCGTCATCACGATCGAGGCGGGATTGTCGTTCCTTGGCCTGGGCGTCCGGCCGCCGCTCGCAAGCTGGGGTACGCTGATACAGGACGGTTATCAGTTTCTCTCGGACAGCTGGATCCCCGTCCTGGTGTCAAGTGCCGCGCTGGCGGTTGCAACCCTGGGCTTTACGTTGTTCGGGGAGGCTCTCCGGGACGCGGTCGATCCGCGCCTCTACCGGGAGCACTAACATGACCGCGGTCCTCATATCGCAAACACCCGCGGGAGCACGGGAGCTCAAGCAGCGGGAAGGCCAGCCCCTCGTAGCCGTCCGTGATCTCACGCTGGAGGCCTCGACCGCTCGGGGCACGGTCCACATCCTCCGCGGTATTGACCTCGACATCGGTCGCGGACGCATTCTGGGTGTGGTGGGCGAGTCCGGCTCGGGCAAGTCGAGCCTCGCTTCCTGCCTTCTACGGCTCCTCCCGGCCAACATCTCGCGCTTGAGCGGCAAGATCGTGTTCGACGGCACCGATCTTCTCTCGCTGGAAGAGGCCGCAATGAACCGGTTCCGCGGGCTTCGCATCGCAATGATCTTCCAGGATCCGATGACGGCGCTGAACCCGCTCTTCACCGTCGGGACGCACCTCGTGGACGTGGTACGCCGCCGCAATCCGTCGCTCTCGCGTCAGGCTGCCCTCGCACGCGCCAAGATCGCGTTGGAGAGCGTCGGCCTCTCGGATGCCGAGCTCCGCCTGCGAGCCTACCCGCACGAGCTTTCGGGCGGCATGCGCCAGCGCGTGATGATCGCCATGGCGCTTCTGGTCGAGCCAGACCTCTTGGTCGCCGACGAGCCGACCACGGCGCTCGATGCCACTGTGGAGGCGCAGATCGTCGCGCTCTTCCAAGGGCTGCGGCGGGATTTTTCAGGGTCCGTGGTCTTCATCTCGCACCAGCTCGGCTTGGTGGCGCAGCTCTGTGACGATCT
>Ga0126314_10001811_pt1 | contig 10445 bp, 7 predicted proteins | sample Plot105B_FD_92535 | JGI IMG/M metagenome (GOLD analysis project Ga0126314, IMG submission 92535) | Serpentine soil microbial communities from UC McLaughlin Reserve, CA, USA - Plot105B | ecosystem: Environmental > Terrestrial > Soil > Grasslands | place: USA: UC McLaughlin Reserve, Lake County... | reverse complement strand
GGTTCGGCCACAGCCGGCAGTATCAGTTTTTCGCCGCAGTCATTGCAAAAGGCGAAGGGCTTTCCTTCCTTCGTCCGCTGACGCACGACTGATCGGTCCAGCAACTGGCCGCATTCTTTGTTGGTGCAGCGAACCGGTTCATAACGCATCACGGTCAGATTCCGGCGCGCCAAGAAACTCTCGAACAGTCCCTGAAAAAGCGTTCGCACTGGCTGACCCACCTTTGGTCCGAAGCAGAGCACTAAATTCAGCTCGCCATCACGTTCCGCTTCCTGTCGAAATCCGCAGGTCAAACCCTCGCCGACTTCGTAGCGCGCGTTGCTGTGCCATTGTGCCGTGCGGGTAAAGGTATGCGTGTAGCCAAGCAACACAACTAGCGATGCAAATACGTTTTCCGTGGGGCCAGTTACTGTATAGGCAGCGCCGTCCTCTGTAGCGGCATCCTTCTCCAAAGGCTTCTTTAGATTTATTAGCTCAGGAAAGACCAGATATGGTTCCATCCGCAGCGGATCGGTCTCGCGGAAACAAACGTTGTGCTCCAGAAACAGCACCGCAGCTGAATCGAGCAGCACGTCGCGATCGGAATGGTCCAGGTCTCTCAATTCTGGAAAGTCGTAGCCGCCGGCCAGTAATCGTTTTTCTTCGAGCGCACCTAATCCTTTCGGATTCCGGCGTGCCTCGAGCACGAACGAAGATGCGAGATTATTTAGCCTTTCCGGTTCAAGGAGAATACGCACTTCACCTTTCGATGTACGTAAGCGCTTCACATAACCGTAATTCTCCAGGTGGCCCACTGCAGTCAGCATTTCGTCATCAGTGAAATGCCATTGGGCATCCGTCGCTTGTAGCTTTTCATGTAGTTCCTTGGACGTAACGATAGTTTGACGTTGCGAGTCTGTTTCTTTGAGGCTGAGAACGTAGTCTTTAATTCGCTTGAATGTTGTCGTCGTTACTGTAGCTGCCTTTTCCTCCCACCTAATCAGCGACTTCATCCGTTCGACCAGTTCGTCAATGCCGACTCCCGTTGCAGCACTCGTTGCAATCGGACCAACAATTCCGTGGCTCTGACAAAACGCGCTCAACTCGTCCTGCGTGAGCGGTGAGGTTCCACGATCCGTCTGAGCAGCCACGAGAATGATAGGACACCGACTTTGTCCGCTTTGCAGTTGCTTGAGCCAGAAGCCGACGCCATGCAGCGGGTCGTGAATGTCTGACGCATCGAACAGCACGAGCGCCAAATCAGCATTATCAATGAAGAGTGCATGGACCAGTCGATAGTCTGGTTGGCCCGCGAAGTCCCAAAGAATGGCTTCACACTCAGTGCCATCATCACGGCGCTTACCCAAAGCCGGAAAGACCCAGAATTGCTGTCCGTGGGTCGATGCTTGCTCCTTAAACTCACGATGAATCAGTCGATGTCCGAGCGCCGATTTGCCCACGCTATGATCACCTAAAAAGACGATCTTTCCGGTTGTGTGATGAACTGCACCAGTAGCCGCCGCCTCTGCCGTGCGCTTGCCTAATAGCACGTCATAGTCCAACCCCCATAGGTAAATGTGCCGGCATCGCTCCTCATTCCGTGTGTCAGCTGGTGAACTGGAGGCTGCCAGCAGGCGCAGGGTGGGATGAAGAGCGAGTGTAGGAATCCATGTGTGCGCCAATGTAGGAGCTGGGATAATTCCGACTGTCTCCCATGTCTCGCAACTCCAAAGTCTGATCGTATGATCCCCGCTTTTCGAAACCAAGAGACTACCGTCCAATGAGAACTGAACGATATCGATGTGATCGGTGTGCCCTTCGAGCGTGCGCAATTCTTTACCGCTACGCACCTCCCAAAGCTTCACTGTGTTGTCAAAACTCGTGCTAGCCAAAACGTCGCCTTTTGGATCAAAGGCCAAACTACTTACAGGGAACTGGTGGCCTTTGAGTGTGCGTAGGTACTTGCCACGGCCCATCTCCCACAAATTCACAGTGTAGTCGTCACTGGCAGTGGCCAGGGTGCCGCCCTCTAGATCAAAAGCCAAACTCCTAACAATGCTTGTGTGGCCTTCGAGCGTTCGCAACAACTTGCCGGTGCGCACCTCCCAGACCTTCACGGTGAAGTCATCATGTCCGCTGGCCAGCGTGCCGCCGTGTGGATTAAAAACCAGACTCCTGACACGACTTGGGTGCCGTGGGAGCGCGCGCAGTAACCTGCCGCTCGGCGTCTCCCAGAGCCTAACTACTCCGTCATAACCCGCGCTGGCCAGAATATTGCCTTGCGGAGCAAGTGCCAAAGTAATAATGCCCGTGTGGTGGCCTTCCAGTGTGCGGAGTAATTTGCTGCGGCTCAACTCCCAGAGCTTCACTGTGCCGTCATCACTTCCGCTGGCCAGCGTGTCACCCCTCGGATCAAAAGCCAAACTCTTAACGATGCCTTGATGGCCTTCGAGTATGTGCAACAATTTCACGCCCGGAGGCAGTTTAGCCTGAACGTTGTTGACAGCTTGAGATCTGTGCTTTTTCCGGTTCTTTTTAGCCATCAGGCACCGTCACTTAAAGCCCCAGCGTTTTAACTTCCGATCGCTGCGACACGCGGACAGCGGACGCGCCTTCGCACTCTCAATCTCAATCACTCTATGCGTCTCACGATCGACGCGGACCTTCATGCATGCGCAGCCGTAACCATAATGCACATTGGTTTCGATCCATTGCTTTGGTCCGAAGTCGGGCCAGTCGTCTTCGGCTTGATAACCGCCTTGCACGCTGATGATCCGCTCCGCTTCCCGGTCGTGTAATGAAGCGTTCGCAGGTGTCGGATTGCTGAACCAGCCGCAACGCATTTCAGACTTTTCAACTTCCGCACGTCCGCTCATGAAAGTTGCTAAAATTAGGAGTAAGCAACCGCAAAATACTAATCGTCTTTTGAACATAAGATCATCGTCTCACGGTAGTTAACGGAAAGTCCCTGTTTGTCCCTGCAAGTGCGCGAGGGCTTTGCCGGCCATTAGTTTGCTGACGAACTTTGTCACTTACGAAATCAAAGAGCTCGCCAGTGGTAACAACACGATCGCGATTCACGTCAGCGATTCCATTCAAGCCTTCAAGAACGGCCCACGTGAAAACTCCGTGCCCGCCGCCCCACTTCTTCCCTTCCTGAGAGATCTCGTTGACATCAGACGATGTCAACAGCGCTCGCCCCTCTCCGCTGAAGAGCTTTTCAGCGTAGACATTGAAAGTGTTGTTCTCGTTACGCTCGAGCTGGCGCGACCCAGTCGCGGGCGCGGCATCGACGCCGCCGCTATGACAAGCATCGATCAGAATCACCATTCGCTTCGCTCGCAAACGAGTCGTAAACAACGTTTGCAACTCGCTCATATTCAGTGCCGTGCGCGACATGTTCGTCACCTTGCTGTCGTGCAGCACAAGATATAGATTCTTCGGGTCAAACGGGTCCTGCGTTCCGTGGCTCGCAACGAATAGAAACACCAGATCATTTTCACGCGCGCGGTCCAGAAAAAGATCAACCGCCGCACGTACGTTCTCCACCGTCGCGTTTTCGTTTTCCAGATAACTAATGTCTGCGTCTTTGAAGCCCGCGCGCGTTTTCAGAAAGTCTGCAATGCTCCGCGAATCCACATGCGCGTACTCCAGATCATTCAGTCCGCCCTCGTGAAATTTATAACGCGAGACTCCAACAACCAGCGCATAGCGACGACCTCCGAACTGAGACGAGCCCACCGATATGACAGGGCGGGCTGATTTTGACACCTGGTTAGTTCCTGCATTGATCACAAACGAAGCGTAATACTCTTGTTGCGCGCGGTCGATAGCGCTGATCTCGACAACGTTCTTACCCGGTCGCAGGCGAAAGCGCTCGTGCCGTTCTAAATCGAGTGTAACCACTTTGCCGGCGGCGGCTGCTTTTACTGTCTGGATCGTATTAGCCGACTCCGCATTAACGACTGTGTAGATTCTTTCGTAAGGGATTTTATCTGCCGCGGGTTCGGCTATGTGAATCTTGACTGTGTTTATCTGCGTGCTGTCGGTGCGAACTTCCAATGAAGTGATTCCAGACCGATTGAGTTGCGGGATCTCAAGCGAGAACGGCACGCGCGATGGTATCGCCTTGAGGTCCTGGGCTCCCGCAAGCTGGAGGACCAATGCGCCCACAAGTGCGAGAGTCAGAACTAAAAAAATTCTTTGTCTGTTCATTTGGGGATCATCATGTTTGACAGGATGACAGGATTTACACGATTGGAAAGATATCGTGTAAATCCTGTCTCCCACTGCTATTGCCGTCGAGTAGTTGTCTTCTTACCCTGCGGCTGCGTGACAGGTGGCGCTGGAGCTGGATCATTCGCTGGAGCGACGACTGCTCGCTGAGCGGCCGGCGCAGTGACACCGATCGGCTCGATGTTCTTCGTCGAGACATTCATTGCCGGGGTAGCCGTCCACGACGTTTCACCCGCATCCTGCATGTAGTCGTAAATCATGTCCATATTGGCAGGCAGCGCGCCGGCATTCTGGCGCTGGTACAACTGCACATACTCTTTGAGGTTCTCGACGATCTCACGCGTATGCGATTCTTTACTGTCGATCATTGCGAGGGCGCGATGGAGGTATGGCTCGGCAAGGACCTTGCGCCGGTCGTATTGGACCGCAAGTGCAAACTCACTTAGCGCTCGCTGTTTTTCTCCCAAAGTCCGAGCGGTTAGTTTGAGCACGACGCCGTAGTAGTAATGTGCAAACGGATCGTTGGAACGAATTCTGATCGACTCTTCGAGGTTCTCGCGCGCCATGTAGAACATGTCGTAGTAGAAAGCGCGTATCCCGTTGTCGCGTCGAATCGCGGCCATCACGGCTTGGAACTCAGCGCTACTGCCAATCAACTCACCGGCGTCCAATAGCTCTTTGATCCTTGCAGCATGCTCGCCAGTAACGGCAGCCTGACTCGCTTGCTCGCGGGCGTCGGCACTTTGGGTCGGGTCAAGCTTTTTACCTGTATCCTTCTTTTCCTCCTTTGGCAGCATGGCATTTACAGTTTCCCTAAACTGGTTCTGCATATTCTTCATATTGAGGGTAATTGCGCCGGAAAACAGCATACCGGAAACTGAGGACGTCATCAGTGGAATCATTTGCGTCAGCAAAGGCTCGCGTTCGGAAAGACGCGCGGCACTCGCAATAAATCCCAAGCCTGCCCGCTTGTCGCGTTGACTGAGTGCTTTCAGCTTAGCGTAGAAGTTCGGGACTTCGCGCGGATCATATTTGCGGTCCAACATGTAACGCAGAGCAACCTCGTCAGCCTGATCCTCCTGCTGGCGATCCCAGCCAACGACGGTATCGGGCATGGCGAGCTTCAAGATTGTCGGCATTGCTGCATCCGCGAACATACCGCCGGCGAATGCCGTAAAGCTGGAGGCCATGCCCATCGTGGCAATGTTTATCCCGGCTTTGGCCAGTAGACCAAATTTCTCTTTTTGTTGCCGGTTCTTCTCATTCCATTCTTCCAGACCTTCGGCTACCAACACATCATCTTTCCAGTGTTCCTTCTCGACGTGTGCTATCTCATGTCCGAGCACATAGGCGAGTTGAGCTTCGTTATCGATTGAGGCGAGCAACCCGGTTGAGACATATATCGTGCCGGTAGAAAGCGATCGTGCTTCAGGCACAGGGTTGAGCATGATCTTGAATGCGTAGAGCTTGTCGGACCCAACAGGCACCATCGATTGTCCGACACGATTGACGTAATCCTGTGCGAGCGGATTCTCGTACAAGGTCGTCGTGGCCTTCGCCTTGTATTTATCACTCTTTACAAACTCGCCTTTGGCGTCTTGCGCATTGATCGAGAAAGCATATTCGCTATGCTCGCGCTGCATCCGGCGATAGGCTTCGTCTACGTCAAGGCGAAAGTCGGGATTAACCTCATAGCGTTGTTTGCTGAATTTGAATACTTCCAACCACTTGCGTTCCTGTTTAGAGAGCGTGTTCTTTTCGTCTTTTGCAGGTTTCTCCTTTTTGTTTTTGTCCGCCGTTTCCTGCTGTGTTTTTGCGCGCGCGGCTGCCAGGCAAGGAAGAAGCATGGGCAACAGCAGCGCGAACATGACAATCGAGGCAATTTGTGATCGACGAGAATGGATAACCATCAGAGAGATCTCCTGGGAAAGGGCTGGCGATTGGTTGGGCGCCAACGAGGGTTTGATAGAGCGATCGCGGCCAACAAGGATGCTAATCACGCGGAAGAAAACGCGTCAGCAGACCGCGGAAGTTTTGCGTGGCGCATAATCTAAGGCCGGACCAGGCACAAGTCAATTGAATTAGCCACAAAGAGGCACAAAAAACGTAAAAGTTGAGACGTAAGTCACTCGTGCTTTTTGCTTACTTGTTTTCGTGAAGGAAACATCGCGAAGGAGGGTTTCAACAACGCAGAAGTTTGATCAGAAGGGGCGGCCACGGCGGGCCGCCCCTGCAATTGCGCTTACCGAATCGCCACTAATACGCTGGAAATCCGATTGCCTCAATCAACGGCAGGCAGGATGACCGCAGCTACAGCGGATTTCTGTTTCAGTAACACTCGCAGCGTTCTCACAATAAGTGCTGCAATACTCTTCGTCCTCGGGCGCCATGCATCCGCAGGCCCCGTGCGCGCACGTTTCTCTTTCCTGGGCGCTGTTCATTTCTTGATCTCCTCAGGGTTATCAGTGTCGGGTTGGGTAAGTTGAAAGTCTGTCCGCTTCCGAACAAACATTCTCGAGCAGTTCTGCGCTGCGACTGGTGGACTCGTTTGAGCCAGAAAGCACAAAAAACACAAAAAATGGTGCTAGCGTTCCGCTCGTTAAGCGGAGGAGATCAATGTCAGAACAAATAGAGTCGAATACTGAAATGCCGACTCGTACGCTGGGCCGGACCGGAGTGAAAGTATCCCTTGTCGGTCTGGGCGGTTGGCACCTCGGTTTCAAATTTCTCGACGAGGACTTAAGCATACGCCTCATTCGCACGGCCATCGATAACGGCATCAACTTCATGGACAACTGCTGGGACTACAACGAAGGCGCGAGCGAAGAGCGCATGGGCAAGGCGCTTAAAGATGGTTATCGCGAGCGCGTCTTTCTGATGACGAAGATCGACGGGCGCACGAAAAAGGAAGCCGCAAAACAGTTGGACGAGTCTCTCAAGCGGATGCAAACGGATCATATCGATCTGGTCCAACATCACGAGATCCTTCGTTTCGAAGATCCGCATCGCATCTTCGCCAGCGAGGGCGCGAACGAAGCATTGCTCGAAGCCCGCGATGCCGGAAAGATCAGTTTCATCGGTTTCACCGGCCACAAAGATCCACGCATTCACATGCACATGCTCGATGTCGCGATGGAAAACGATTTTCAGTTTGACGCAGTGCAGATGCCGCTCAACGTGATGGATGCGCACTATCGAAGCTTCGAGAAGATTGTCCTGCCGGAGCTGGTCGAGCAAAACATCGGCGTGCTGGCGATGAAGACGCTCACGAACGGAACGATCCTCGAGTCGAAGACTGTAAGTGCGATCGAATGTCTTCAGTATGCGATGAACTTACCGGTGTCAGTCGTGATCACTGGCTGCCAGAGCATGGAAAATCTCGAGCAGGCGCTCACAGCCGCGCGCACGTTCAAGCCGATGAGCGATGAGCAGGTGCGAAGCATTCTTGATAAAACTGCCGAAGCAGCATCACACGGAGAGTATGAGCTCTTCAAAACCACGTCGATTTACGATGGCACGGCTGTGCATCCGGAGTGGCTCGGTGAAGAGCCAAAGGAAGTGCAGCGAGTAATGCAGACTAATTAGCCGCAAAAGGTACAAATTAGATCGTTTCGCTCTGTAGATCGAGCGAGGCGTCCTGGCGCATGAGTCGTCGCATGAGCAGCGGCGTGTCAAACATCTGCTCGAGCCCGCGCACGATCGCGTACCGCGGATCGTCAGCTACCCGCACCGGCAGTTTGGTTTCTTGATGTAAGTACTCGTCTAAGCCACCAAACAACGCGCCGCCACCAGTGAGGATGATTCCTCGATCGTAAATGTCGCCGGCCACTTCAGGTGGAAGCTCTCCAAGGGTAGCGCTCACGCCCGCCACAATCTGTCGCACCACTTCCTGCGCCACCGGATAAATTTCACCGGCAGTGACCTCGATCGAGCGCGGCATCCTCGTGAGCACGTCACGACCTTTGATCGGAATTTCCCGCGCGAGGTTTTCGGGAACGGTTGCTGAAGCAAGTTCGAGCTTGAGCCGTTCTGCCGTCCTCGAGCCGATCAGTAAACCGCGATGACGTCGAACGTGATTGATGATCGCGGCATCGATGTTTGAACTTCCGATCCGCTCGGCGCGTGCGCGAATGCTTTTGCCGCTGGCAACGATCGCGACGTTAGTGGTGCCGCCGCCGATGTCCACAACTGCCGAAGCACGCAGATCGTCGGCGCTGACGCCGGAACCAAACGCCGCGGCAAGACCCTCTTCGATCATCCCGACACGACCGACGTGCGCGTGTTGTGCTGCACTCAGCAACGCGCGTCGCTCTACCGGCGTGACGTCAGACAAAACGCTCATTAACGCGCGACGGCTGAAATGTGAGACACCGCCACGAGCCTGGCGTACGAAATGCGCCAGCATCTCCCTTGTTCTTTCGAAATCTGCGACGACGCCGTTGAGCATTGGAAAGATCACGCCGACGCCACGTGCTTCGCGACCATACTTCTGCTGCGCTTCGCGTCCGATCGCGATCACTTCGCCGGTAACAGTATCGACAGCGACCAGCGAAGGCTCATCGACTACTACGCCGCGCCCGCGCACCGCGATGATGGTCGATGCCGATCCCATGTCGATCGCCATCGAATCCGAGACGAGATTCTGCAAAGCACCGACACCGAGGAACGCTGCTGTGTTCCGCATGAACGCCATTGACGAACATGATAACGCATAACAGAACCGAGCGCGGTAGCGCCGGGTCAATTTCCATAATCACGCCCGTTAATGGAGTTGACCCAGCGCTACCGCGCTCGGTTCTGTGCGATGCTCGGTGTTACATCAGTTGGTCGCTATCTAAGCCCGAAGTGTTGCGATCCTTGCGCGGAACCGGTTCCTTGGTGCGTGGATCAGTGGACAGAAGGTTTGTGGTCCCTTCAGTAACCGAAGTAGGCGCGGGAGGGAGGGCAGTAGTGGTGACGGACGCCTTAAACGCATGTTGCGCAGCAGTCGTTACGCTCTTCATGGCGGCTGGATTGAGAGTACGGTGTAGTTGCCAGGCTCCATGAAGCAATAAAAATAATCCATAACTCGCCAGCGGAATGCCAACCCATAACATTGGTCCAACGATCCTTCCGCCAACCACGACGAACCATGGCGCCACGGTCAGCAAAGCGAGCAGCAGCGCGACTATGCCGACGAACATCCTGTGATAACTTCCGCGCGCGTTCCTGGTGAGACGCAGCACTTCAAGCTCCGGAACGTCGAGCCCGAGCGGAACTCCGCAACGGCGGCAGAAGTTCGACTCATCCATCGCTTGAGTTCCACAGGTGCGACAAGCCGAGGCCACCGCACGCTCCATCGCCAACGCGGCTATCGCCTCCGCTTCACGCGCAAGCGTTTGGCGGTCGCCTTTCGTCATTCGCATGTAGCTCTTGATCTCATAGTTGAACGTAGCGAGCACGGCGGCGTCATTGGTCTGCTTCAAAGAAATCGTAACCGTGGTGGGATAGTCGAGAACGTTAAGCGAACAGTCCCACTTAGCCGCGCCCTGCCTGCCGCGTTTCGCGTAAAGTGGTTGGTCTCCGAGGACCTTGTAGCCGAGTGTCTGAACGGCATTAACCAGACGCGCACGCACGCTGCCGACATCGCCGGGGATGGCCAAAGTAAAGTCGTGATCGCTGATAGTGGTGGTGGTTGTGTAATCTGCGCTCATAGAAGCCAGTACGATTCGAGCTGTAAAAGGGTTTCTTTTTGTGCCTTTGTGGCTAAATAAGTTCTTATTGGTGGCGCAGGACGACGATTGGGTCGACGCGCATGGCGCGCTGCGCGGGAATCAGGCAGGCTAACAACGCGACGAGCCCGAGCAGCGCGACGATCATCACGAACGTGAGTGGATCGGTCGGAGTAACACCAAACAGCATGTTCTCGATGAAGCGCGTCAAACCAAACGATGCAAACACTCCGATGACAGCACCGACACTCACCAGCACCAGCCCGCGACCAACAATCAGCTTCAGAATCGATCGCGGTTGAGCACCGAGCGCCATGCGAATCCCGATCTCGCGCGTGTGCTGCGCGACCGTGTAACTCATCACTCCGTAAACACCGATCACGGCGAGCAGCAACGAAACGCCGGCGAAGACACTCAACAACGTCGTATTCACGCTCTTGTCTTTCACGGTGTTCTCAATGACGAGATTCATCGTGTTCACGGCGTAAATCGGCTGCCCCGGATCGACCGCCTGCACCT
>Ga0126314_10001810_pt1 | contig 10448 bp, 9 predicted proteins | sample Plot105B_FD_92535 | JGI IMG/M metagenome (GOLD analysis project Ga0126314, IMG submission 92535) | Serpentine soil microbial communities from UC McLaughlin Reserve, CA, USA - Plot105B | ecosystem: Environmental > Terrestrial > Soil > Grasslands | place: USA: UC McLaughlin Reserve, Lake County... | reverse complement strand
GGTCCAGCGGCACATACAGTATATCACTTGTTCCGGATTTTGCCTCAATTGTCAGCAGAGTGCCAGCGTCGTTGTTAACTGCCACAATATCTGGAAGACCCGTACTGCTGCCGCCCAACCGTCGGGCACGCCACTGCCCGTTATTTAGCCTCTGAACAAGAGTATGCTCATAGTTGTAGCCTCGGCTGCGGCGGATGTTTCCCAATTAGCTATAGCGATAATTATGTCATATCTTTAAATTTATCTCTAGCAAGTGTTTTTATTTGAAATTGCCGTCAACAACTTCAACGGTGTTTGTGTAAAATGTCATCAGCATCAGATATACAGAGTTCTCTAGAAGAGATAGATAAGACCCTCAAGGATGTGCAAGATCGGCGCGAGAAATTGATCAAGGGCACTAGGGATGTTGTCATGTTATGCAGCAAATCAATAGTCGCCCTGCATCACAGCCAGCTTGAAGATGCAAATAGCAAGATGGATAAGGCAAAGACAATGCTTGAAGAGTTTAGAAAGTATGCACGGCAGGATCTGTATCGCTACATTGCAGTCGCTGAGCAGGAGCTTGTAGAAGCTTACGCATTGAAGTCTGTAATGGAGGACAAGCCAATGCCATCTATGAAAGAGCTCGATGTCACAGGTGAGTCATATCTAACAGGGCTGCTTGACTGCGTAGGCGAGATAAAGCGCCTTGTATATGATAGGATGCGCACAGGCAAAGGAAAAGATGCAGAGAAACTATTTGCAACAATGGAGGAGATCTATAATGCTGTCTACCCGTTTGCAGTTTATGATAATATTGTATCCGGCCTCCGCAGGAAACTTGATGTTGCAAGGATGCTAATTGAAGACATAAGGGCAACTGTGACTGAAGAAAGCAGGAGGAAGGCGTTGATAGAAGCAGTCGACAGTTTTGAAAAAAGGACATCAAAAGAGCAATAACGTTAAGAGTTTTTTGGCATCAGCAATTCAAGTAGTATACCCCTATGACAACATGATATACTGTTGTGCAAGAAACTTGATGTTGCAACGATGTTGATTCAGGACGTAAAAGCAATATCCTCCACCGAGGAAAAATAAGAGGAGCGCCGATTGATGCTGTAGACAGTTTTGAAAGCAATAATATTAAAAGCTAGATCTAAAGTCGCTTACTACAAATTAAGTACCAGTTCTTTTCCTGCTATACAGAATATAAAATACCATACTGACGACATAACAACAGAAAGTATGAGGACTAAAAAGCTTCTAAAGGAAAGTGTATCAGAGGAAATCGATGCATCTAGATATACATTTACGCAACAAAAGCACAAGCACCTCGTCGTGACTTTTTTTCAGCTTTGCCGGGTTCTTTGATCGGCATTCTGGCCATTGAATCAAAGAGTTATTACCTTCTACGTATATACTTCTACTACAATTTAGTTACATCCGATCAGGTATACAAGCGTTTTTGATAGACTGATCTGCCCGCAATCAGAAATGTCACTATAACTAATATTAAATTTAGAGTATAGTATATCTGCGCTTATGTATACTTCTTCATGTTTATGATTGTATATACGACGAATTATTAATTTCATTTATCACTATGAAAAAACTAGCTCTTTATATCATGCACTATATAAAACCCGGTATCTTAGCTCAATCAAGATGACTATCAATAGCATGCCAAAGAAAAACTATCTACAGATGATAAAAATAAAAGCGGAGGTTGTAGCTATTTGAGTACAGTCGAGCAGACCGACATTCAGAAGATACATGAACAATGGTGGAAGTGGATATTCACCACTAAAGATGATGTAGGTCATCCATTGAGAGGAAATCACGCTGTTAAGCAGGCTCAGAATGGCGAGTATCTATTGGCTGGAACACTTCCGAAGGAAGAAAAAGAACTGCTACAGCCAGAGCGTCGTCAAATCGAGATACCCGTTGGCGCCTCGGTTTTCATCCCAGTTGACAATGTCCTTTGTACCGAAACAGAGAAAGATCCAGAACCATTAGCTGATGCGTGCGCTAAGGCAGATATAGATGGTGCAGAAGGTAAGATTTTGGCTAGATTAAATGGCCAGGAATTGGAACCTAATCAAATTATTCGAACACGACCCCACACTTTCCGTCTAAACATAACTCAACTAATTAAGGGAACAAGAAAGGATAAGACAGGAGAGCCTCTTGGTGAAACTGGCGCTGCCGCGGATGGATATTGTGCTATCTTTAAATTGCCTCCATTGCTAGAGGGAAAAGACTACCATGAGTTTGAGATTAAAGGAAGAGGGATCTGGGTAACTTATCAAATATCTCCTCCGGCCGAAAAGCAGTAAATGCTTAACTAAAAGGAGTTGTAAAGTCTGTGGCTAAGATAAGCTACGGTAATTTAGAATATTTTTCTCCGGAGTCAACCCCCTACGGCAAATCATATAGTGGGTGGACTGCCAAATGGTGGCAGTGGGTATTGTCAATACCAAAAAGTGAAAATCCATTAATTGACGATACTGGTGAAAATTCTGCCAAAAATCAAAGTGGACCCGTATGGTTTTTGGCAGGGACGCTTAAAGGTCCTGCTGAGCGCACTTGCACTATTCCTGCTGATAGGGCTATTTTATTTCCAGTTATTAACGTGGAAGCATCAGTCGCAGAAGGGGATGGTACAACCGAGGAAGAACTGGCAGCTCGCGTTAAATTCGAGATGGATCAGATAACAGATATACGAGCCATGATTAGTGGCACGAATGTAAATGAGTTGAAGCAATATCGCATTCAGTCTCCTTTATTTGATGTGACACTTCCTGTAAATAATGTGCTTGGGCTGTCAGCTCAAACTACTGAAATGATGTCTGAAGGATTTTGGCTTTTTCTAAAACCTTTGGAGCCTGGAAAGTACGATTTAAACTCGTTCGGGTCGTGTTTGGCCGGAAGGATTAAGATAGGCGTCTCTTACCATTTGACTATTGAAAAGTAGTGAATGTAAGAGCTTTTCTTTTGTAGGCTCATGTAGATGTCATCATATTCTGAAGCTTTTGAATATTTACATCCCTATATTGTGGGACTGGTATAAGCCTTCCATATGCTCGACAAACCATTCAAAAGTACATAAAACTATAAGAACGACTACTACTATACAATACTAATGAGTATAATATTTGCAATCCTGCTCGGTTTGCTGACAGGAAGAGCAGTAGTAGATTCTCGGACAGTTGATGCGGCTACCCATCAGTAGTAGATTCTCGGACAGTTGATGCGGCTACCTATTGATGTCGGGTTCCAATCTCTATACGCTAATCTTATTTCAAGGGGTTTCATTTGTGAAATGTCCTTCCTTTTTGACTGTTTTAATCTCTTTTAAGACAGCATCCATATATTGGTTCACATCTTCCTCATCAAGTGCTGACGGAACACCAACTTCTGCAGCCACATCACTCCTCTTCAATCTGGCGATATGAAGCACCCTCTTTCTTATCTCCTCCTCTTTCTGAGCTAACCCGATTCTGTCCAACAATTCTAATTCTCTTATGGCTAGATGTCTGATCTCCCGTCTCAACTTTGCATCTTGAGAGATTGAAATAGCTGAAGAATAGATTCCAAGTAACACAAGGTATGAAGATAAACCTACAAAGCAGATTGTTACGAGTCCAAAAGGTGGATATTGAGTAAAAGTTAGAACTACCGCTTGATTTGATGTAAACAATAGCAGGAAGCCGCATGCGGAGATAATTAGATAGTTCCTTACAAGATTCTCTTTGCGAATATTTTTTGCTACCATCCAGAAACCAATACCAAAGATAATGCCACCAATAGGTTTGCTTAATGTAAAGAGCATTATGAATAGGATCCCATAGAAGATTGGATTCGATATAAGCAGCGGACCAAGAAGACCAAGGGAGAAAAAAAGGAACTGACTTACAAAATATGCTAACGGAAGAATCAGAACAAGCGAGTACCTAAATTTTCCCATCTTGTGAATGTAATTCCTCAAGAGACCTACAGTAGCACACCATGTGATTATGAATGAAGCGATAGTAGTTATAATATAAGCATAATTCAGAGTACTGTTGACAGAGTTAGAAGCGACAAATGGGACATTCAGTGATGCGGCACGTGGTATTACCTCTCGGGGCCTATCTACCAGTAGACTATTTACCAACCCTAACGTGATGCATGTGTTAGCAACAAGCATAATAGATGACAATCCATAGAGTAATATGACGTAACTCTTATTCAATCTAAACCATGAAAAAAATCGACGGCAAAGTATTGCCATCATTATTATTGCCAATACATAACTAATAGTTACGGTAGTAATTAACAAAACCACATTATAGCGTGATGTTAAGAGCATTTGCAAGATTGCAAATACGATAATTGCAGCAAGGACGTAATGAACTATGACAGCTACTTTGTAGAGTGAGTTGAGATGGAGGCTTTTCTGAACAGCTAGACTTTCGTCGACCTTCCGCTTAATAAAACGCAATATTAGGTTTTGTCCCGCCAAAGATATACCCGCTATAATTGTGAATAAGCCTATTGGCCAACTTGAAGTTGACTTCAGAGTTAGGTCAGAAACCCGGCTAATTGTCGTGTCAAGTAATAGCGCACCTATTACGATTGATACTACAATGAAAATTTGCTTGCCGCTATATTTTTGTGTGAAAGTATGTTTTGAGCCATTTGGGGTATTATCGGCCATGCCTCATCTTTGTTGAGTATTATTTTAAAAGGGTTCTTTAGCCTAGCTATTTCATTTAATTATTCATAATAGTTTATTATATATGAATTTTTAATCATAATTTATCATTATATAGCTTCAAATTCATTAAGTATGTGCAACATGGTTCAGAGTTGAAAGCAAGTTTGAGCTACACACTACAAAAAGCGGCTACAATATTTGCAATAACGTTATTTGCCATTGCCATTATTAATAGTCTGTCAGGAATTCCGTTCGTTCACGCTCAGCAGGGTAGTGGCAGTGATATTTTAGGTGTATCTCCTCCAGATTCTAAACCGTATGGTTTGACATATGGCGAATGGACGGCCAAATGGTGGCAATGGGCTTTGTCGATGCCAGAACCACTTAACCCCACGATTGATGATACTGGTAGGAACTGTGCAAATAATCAGACTGGGCCGGTATGGCTTTTGGCAGGTACTAACGGAGGCGCTGTCACTAGAGAATGCACCATTCCTTCTGACAAGGGAATACTTATACCGATAATCAATGTGGAATGCGATACTGCAACAGACCCAGCTCTTCACACCGAAGCGGAACTACGAGCATGTGCCAAGGCAGATCAGGACACGGTGATAGGAAAGGAAATTACCATAGATGGGCTCAATGTTGGCAATCTTGACAGCTATCGATTTCAATCACCCCTCTTTAATTTAACCTTTCCACAAAATAACATAGCAGGAGTAGCACCTCAGACGACTAAAGCGGTATCAGATGGATTCTGGATTTTACTAGAACCTCTTCCTCCAGGAATGCATGAGATTCACTTTAAGGGTCTGTTAGGCGATCCTACAGCTACAGGTACTACAAATTTTGCACTTGATGTTAGATATCTATTAACAGTAGTAGCGGGACAAACGGCAGTAGCACCAACGCAAAATGTCAATAACCAGTCAGTTACTTTACAAGGTTCAACCGGAGTTGAAAATTCAACGTTGAAGTAATATGGGCTCCAAATGACATAAGTAAAGAAAAATGTTTGCCATCAGAATTGCAGAGCTGGTGTAAATCAGCTTAACAATACAATTTATGACATAATGGTCTTCAATGGAGTGAGCCTCTTTAGTGAGGCTCTCACAAAGCTGGTCAAATAGCAGCAGAACAAGTATATATGTTCTCTGAGCAGGATGATTATCTTTTAAGGATTGATAACACCAATACCTGCGAAGATCTAATAAACATTTCAGTAATGTATTACCTGAGTTTCGATTTGATATAGTTGCTATAATGAAAATGATAATACTTGTAGCATATTTGTAACCAGATCTGGGATAAGATGGTTAAGAATAACTTAATTAAACGAGATCATGTATTATTACACTTCCATAGCCGGCTCGGCGCAATTTTTCTATATGCAAAACCTTCGGACTATTTAGATAAATAACCTTCTCAAGGTAAAGGCAGTTTGCAGCCCTAATTAACGTAATGAAAACCTGTTTTCCTAATATTAGGGCCTTGACTTATGGAAAGATTTGGTGAAGTAACAATTTTCTCGGTAAGTCTGACAGTAAAGCGAACTGCCACTGCCACTGTCATCGTTAGCATGGCTGTATCTATCAACATAGGGTGAAGTAAGACATAGTTCCCTCCCTTTCTAGCTTTAGAAAAAGGTGGTTTCGTATCTGCAAAATATAATAGATAATGCAGTGTAGAAAACCGCGGAGAACACTGGCTGGTATAATGACAGAGCAACAGCTGAAAGAGCGCCATGTAACAATTTCAGAGGTGCTCGAAGGAGATTTGACTATTCCTTTACGGGCACAAGCAATTGTTCTATTTGCACATGGAAGCGGCAGCAGTAGGTACAGCTCTAGAAATAAGTGTGTTGCCAGTGTACTGAACAATAAAGGAATTGCAACGTTACTTGTGGATCTTCTCAGTCAGGAGGAGAAAAGAATAGATGAAGAGACGAAGCATCTTAGATATAACATAGAACTGCTTGCAGAAAGGTTTGCAGCAGTCACAAATTGGCTTGTTCAACAACCTGAAACAAGGGACTTGAAAATAGGATATTTCGGATCAAGTACAGGAGCAGCTGCTGCGCTAATGACAGCTGCAAGACTTGGCCTTGCTAAGGCAATTGTAACACGTGGAGGCCGTCCTGATCTCGTTGATGAAAGCACCCTCCATCACCTCAAAGCATCTACGCTATTCATAGTAGGGGGCAATGATACGCCTGTAATCACAATGAACAAAAGGGCACTCGAATTGCTGAGTGATGCTGCTGCTAGAGAGCTTGCAATTATTCCTGATGCAACACATCTTTTTGAGGAATCAGGCAAGATAGAAGAAGTCGCGCATATTGCAGCTGATTGGTTTGAATGCTATTTGCTTGAAACCCGCAAGAATAAATTTCACAACAAGTATTCTAGAATACCAAGAGAAGGATTTTTATCCTCCCTGCGGCAGGGGCGTGCCTTTCAGATAAAGTTTAGAGATCGATTTGCGGCAGGACAAATACTCGCTTCATTTCTCGGCAAGTACAAGAATGACCAAGACTGCGTTACTATTATAGGAATTGCAAGAGGAGGAGTCGTGGTGGCAGATCCTATAGCAGAAAAGCTAAATGCAGATTTTGATATTATCGTTACAAGAAGGCTAAGGTCGCCGCATAATTCAGAAAATGCCATTGGCGCAATCATGCATGATGGGTCAGTATTTCTAGACACCTCGAGTTTGAAAACCCAATATGATATTTCTGATGAATACATAGCCATGGAAAAATTGGAACAGAAAAAAGAAATCGAACGTAGGTTGAGGGTCTATCGTCCTAATGATAGAGACTACAAAATAAAAGACAGGATAGTAATTATAGTTGATGATGGTATTGCAACAGGAGCAACTGTAATTGCAGCTGCAAGATGGATAGAAAAACACAAGCCTAAGCGAGTGATAATAGCATCTCCTGTTGCCCCAAAACATGTTGTCAAGAGTTTGAAAAATGAGGCAGATCAAATCGAGGTAATAAGAATTCCTTCAAACTTCAAAGCAGTCGAGCAGTACTATCAACTTTTTGATGCTATTTCAGATGACCAAATCGTGCAAATTGCTAAAAGGCGATTTGTTTCTTAGATTTTATCTGGACTGTCAGCTAAAGCTCATCATCCATTTTAATGTTAACAGGCATGTATCCCGTCTTTAGTTATCTTTTCAAATTCTGTGATCAAACGTATCAGCTACTTTAACTTTGCTCGTCTATCTTTCTAGCCTCAGGTATGAATCAAAACATCTTATGATAGTTTTTGTTATCTTACAAAGAAGCAACTGTGATGATCCAAACTCATTTATACTTAAGATCTTAATTCTGAATGTCGTCCTTATGACTGAATTTTCAAAGGCTGTCATCAGCTGCATCGCCGACTGGGGAAAGACATCTGAAGCCTGCAATGGCAACACTCAGTGCTTAGAACAGTCTGCAAGGCGGCTGAGGGAGTGCCTTGATGCTGCATTTCCAGATTCTAAAAAAGTCGAGCTTGAAAGCGACAAGGTAAACTACATGCTCTCATCTGTGTTCTTCCTTGCAAACAGACTTTCAAAAGCCGCGGAGGGTTTAGCTGAATTTGACAGAGTTATGAACAACACCGAAAAGCTAGGTAAAACAAGCCTTGAAGAAAAAGAGAATCAAGAGCTGCACACCAAGTTCCAAAAAGAGCTAGACGACATACTGGGCAAATACTTCTAGCAGCAGCAACTACATCTCATCACACGATTCCTTTTTCAAACTGCTCATACACTTTAGGGTTTGCAAGCACCCAGCCGTAATGATGCTCGTCGTGGATATAGCGTACTTCGCGCACATTTGGCACGACGTTTCGTCTACGCAATCCAAGCAGAAACTCTCCTTGAAATGCATGTCCTATCATCTTTGCCTTCCTAGTTGATTTTTGATCCCGGGGTAGTAATATGCGATAGCTAAATTTTCCCAGAGGGCCCTGTACCAGATAGGCTTCGACCATTCTATCGACCGCTTGACGGATGGTAGATGATGTTCCGACTAGGTCTATTGTCTCAATCACTGGGAATTTGGCATAAAGCGGATGTGGCATAATTGCTTACAGAAAAATAAAAATGCAAAAGTGAGATATTAATTCATTCTTCTGTCAGTATGGCGGTGTTGTTGTTGTTTTTGTTGTTGGGTGATTATTACTGCTGATTCTTCCTGGAGCCGCAGCAGTAGCAGAAGTGTTATTATCTTTGTATCTCAAAAATGCATTCTCAAGATGCGTAGTTAGGACATTGTGCCACTCTGGGAACCCTTCCGGTGCCTCAGGATAATTGTGGTAATGATCAGTCAGCATCCTATTAATGCTGGCACAATACTTCAAGTCTTCGGCAAGTTTCTTATTCATTGCTCCTCTGATTATCATACCCAACTTATCGACAGTACTGAACTCTGGATGCTCGCCTTGGGTAATCTTGTCAATATCCATCTTGGACAAAAAGTGCTTCATGCCGTAGTTTATCTGCTCATTTGTCAACCCTTGTAGCATCCTGCGGAAGACTTCAAGGCCTGCTGTTTTGTATCCATAGTCGTCGATAAAATGCTTATTGTATTGCCAGAGCCCTTTTTCAGAAGTGTCGCCTGCTTGTATCGCTTCCACTGCATCCTTGCCAGCTATTGTGGCAGCAATTATCGCCGGTCCGATGCCTCCGGCATCCAGCGGTTTAGGCATCCAAGCAGAGTCGCCAACTAGCATGTAGCCATTTGCCACAAGGCAGTCGTTCTGCCGCCTTACTGATACTTGCCATGTTCCCCATGCATTACCGTCGTCATCAGGTCCATCTGCAAGGCGCGGGTTCTCAATAGCAGGGTTCATTTCAACATACTCATTTATGAGTGTCCTCAAGTCAGAGTGTTTCCCCATTGCCTTGTTGCGTATATCAAATGCCTTTTGCTGAACGCCAAGTCCGATGTTTACTTTGCTCTTGCCTTTTGGAAACACCCATGCATAGCCGCCGGGCGCTAATTTTTGGTCTAGATGTATGATGCAGTAGTCGGAATCAAAGTATGTCTTGTCTTCCTGTGCGGCATCGAAATTGTAAATGTATCTTCCAGTGGCTTCGAGGTCATCTCGGTCAATCCTGCGCTGTATAAACGACTTGACCGGAAGGTTTGTTCGCATAACAGATGTTACGCCTGTACAGTCAACTACTAGACTTGCAGTCTTTTTGAAGATAGTCTTGTTAGCCAAGTCGTCGCCTTCCACTCCTACGATAGTGTTATTATCCTCTACAAGAAGCGAGCGAAGAGCTACACGCTCTTTGATCTCGACTCCTGCTTCTTTCACATCTCTCAGCTGCCTCTGCGGAAGAAGCCGTCTGTTTAGCATGTAGCCCTCGCCGTCAAATGAAATGCCGGTTTCATGGTCAGGGGAGTATGCAATTACTCCCTTGACTGGGTGCTCTATTTCTGGCTGGCTCCAGTTGATCTTGATTCTACTAGTCATATAGTCAACAGTATTTTTGCCTACTGCGTCGCCGCAGATCCAGCCAGAGACTGTTTTTCTTCCCTGATCAGATAGTGGATTCCTGTCGACAACTAAAATCCTCATTGACTGGTTTGAATAGTATGCCGCAGAGGATGCTACTATAAGGCCAGCGAGGCCGCCGCCTGCCACAATAATGTCATAATCCCTTTTCATTAGTGCAAGACAAGCCGTGAAAGCAGAAAACTCTATTTAAAATGTTGCCTTCTAAGCAGAGCGATAGATGCGCAGAATGACAACACAAT
>Ga0126314_10001807_pt1 | contig 10452 bp, 10 predicted proteins | sample Plot105B_FD_92535 | JGI IMG/M metagenome (GOLD analysis project Ga0126314, IMG submission 92535) | Serpentine soil microbial communities from UC McLaughlin Reserve, CA, USA - Plot105B | ecosystem: Environmental > Terrestrial > Soil > Grasslands | place: USA: UC McLaughlin Reserve, Lake County... | reverse complement strand
CTCGGCCGTGAAACTCGCAGGCTGCCTGAGCCAGAGAAATACAAAAGCCGTTCCCGTTTTCTGGATTGCGGCCGAGGATCACGACTTCGCGGAAGTTGCGAAAGCGGAGTTTATCGGTCGTGACTGTCAGCTCAAGGACGTCGAAGTCTCCATCGCGCTGCACCGCGAAGGACAGCCAGTCGGACAAGTTAACCTGGACGATTCGATCGATGCAGTAGTCGATCAGCTTTTCGAGTTGCTGCCGAATTCCGAATTCGCAGCCGACATGAAGGTCCTCGTGAAGAATGCGTGGCAGCCGGGCCGCGGCTACGTGGAAAGCTTCGCGACGATGATGACTGCGCTGATCGGGCGTTATGGTCTGATCTTTCTCGACCCGCTTGACGCAGCGTTGAAGCGACTTGCCGCGCCACTCTACTCCGAAGCTGCGCGCCGCGCGCCGGAGATCGCGGCAGCGATCGAGCAGCGCAGCAGTGAATTGGAGCGCTTGGGCTACCACGCGCAGGTGCTCGCTTCCGCAAACTCTTTTCCGTTGTTTCTCCACGACGAGGATGGCGCGCGACACGCAGTCGTGCGTGCTGAGAATGGAAAGTACAAAGCCAAGGCCATCGAGCAGGAGTACACCGCGGAAGAGCTCGCCACGATGGCCGCGGAGCAGCCGCAGCGATTCAGTCCCAATGTAACTCTTCGCGCCGTGGTCCAGGATTACCTGTTGCCGACGATTGCTTACTACGGGGGCGCCGCGGAGATTGCGTACTTTGCACAAACCGCCGAGGTTTATCGCGTGCTCGAACGACCCGCGACACCGATACTGCCGCGTTCAAGCCTCACGATGATCGAACGGCACACCGGCCGTGTGCTCGAAAGATACGGGTTGACGCTGGCGCATTTCTTTCAAGGACCCGAACCGGTTATGAAACGCGTGGTCGAGGAGCATCTCGGCGCCGACACTGCCAAACTCTTTTCCAATGCCGAGCAGAACGTCAACCACGAGCTTGACCGCTTGCGCCAGGAGCTTGAAGGGATCGATCCGACGTTGGCGAGCGCACTCGACACCGGGCGGAAGAAGATTAACTATCAGCTCGACGGACTTCGCACGCGGTTTGTGCGCGCGCAGATGAACCGCGACGAGGCCGCTCACCGGCAGTTGCAGCGTGCTTTCGATCAGCTCTATCCAAACAAAGATCTACAGGAGCGTCACATCAATATCACTTCGCTGCTCGCCCGCCACGGCACTTACGTGATCGAGTGGATCTTCAATGCCATCAATCTTGGATCGAGTGAGCACCAGGTCGTTTATTTATAGGTCATATACGTCCGAGAGGGACCTATGACAATCAAACATAAGAAGAATGTCCAAAATCCGCGTCCTCGCAGATCACGTCGCCAATCAAATCGCAGCCGGTGAAGTTGTTGAGCGGCCCGCTTCCGTGGCCAAAGAACTGGTCGAGAATTCGATCGACGCGGGCGCTACGCGCATCACGATCGAGATCGAGGCCGGTGGCCGTCGCTTGTTGAAAGTTTCGGACGACGGTGAGGGCATGGTGCGCGACGATGCAGTGCTTGCCTTCGAAAGGCACGCCACGTCGAAGATTCGCGAGACGGACGATCTCGCCGCCATCGGCACGCTTGGTTTTCGCGGTGAAGCCCTCGCCTCGATCGCTTCGGTTGCCAGAGTCGAGCTGACGACCTGCCTCGAGGGTGCAAGTGCCGCTACGCGCGTCACGATCGACGGCGGCCGGATGCGGGACGTGAAAGACGCTGCGCATCCGCGTGGCACGACGATCAGCGTGCGCGATCTGTTTTTCAACATTCCCGCGCGGCGAAAGTTTCTAAGGTCGGAAGCGACTGAGACGTATCACCTCACGAACCTCGTGACTCACTACGCGCTGGCCCATCCCGAGATTGCCTTCACATTTACAAACAACGGCAGGGAGGTCGTGCGCGCGGCGCCTGCGAAGGACCTTCGCGAACGTGCCTACCAGATCTTTGGCGAAGAGTTTCTGGAGAACCTGCTCGAAGTTAATGGCGGCGAGCCGCAGGTTGCCGGTGTGACGGGTTACGTTTCCGCGCCGAGGGATCGCCGCACGTCGCGCGATTCACAGTACCTCTTTGTCAATCGCCGGTTTGTGCGCGATCGGATGATCGGGCGCGCGCTCTCGGAAGGCTATCGCTCGATTTTGCCGCATGGAGTTTATCCGGCGGCGTTGTTGTTTATCGAAACGCCGCTCGAGGAAGTCGACGTCAACGTACACCCGGCGAAGACGGAAGTGCGCTTCCGTAGGCAGGCTGCGGTTGCCGACGCGGTTCGCGAGGCAATAAGGGCGGCGCTTGCAAGTGCCAATTATGTACAGGCGCAGGAGCAGGAACACGTTTCCTTTGATGTTCCTCCGGTTTTGGAACGGATGGTAACGGCGACTGCCGCGGCAAGTTCAATCTCTCCTCAGCCGCGGATCGAGTTTGTTCCGCCGCCTTCGCAGCGCCCGCCCGTCGAGGCTTCCGGCGATGAGATCGCGCGCGACATCGAAGTGATGATCCAATCCGCGGCCCAATCCGCGAAATCTGCGGGCGATTTGCCGCCACTCAATTCCGCTGAGAAGTTTGCCCACGCAGTCACTGCCGAATCACTCTCAACAAACATCCGGCCGTTGGGCCAGCTCGAGGAGAGTTTCATCATAGCGACCGACGACGATGGCTTGCTGTTGATCGATCAGCACGTGGCCCACGAGCGAATACTCTTTGATAAGTATCGCGCTTTGGAAGCAGAGCGTCGCAGCGACTCGCAACAGTTGCTCGTGCCTGAGACGTTCGATCTCACGCCGGCGCAGGCGGCAGTGTTCGACAGTCTGGCCACTGAGCTGGAAGGCTATGGATTTGAATTGATGCGACTCTCGGGACGCACCGTGGCGATCAAGGCGATACCCGCAGATCTGCCGCATGGCGAAGCGCGCAACATGCTTGCCGAGTTGTTGGATACGGTTGATGCGGAAAAGAAAAACATGGCGCGCGAGACGTTGCGTGATGAGATTGCGGCCTCGCTGGCCTGTCACGCGGCGATCAAGGTGAACATGCCGCTCGCGCCCGAGAAGATGCGCTGGCTCATCGATCGACTGTTGCAAACTTCTTCACCGACGACGTGCCCGCACGGCCGGCCAGTGATACTGCGCCTGAAAACCCGCGACATACTTAAAGGCTTTCACCGCATTTAGACAGGATTTACAAGATGTTTCAGAATTTACAGGATTTATCTTGCGAATCCTGAGACATCTTGTAAATCCTGTCTAAAGCTTACCAAGTGTCTCAAGCACCAACCTGGTATCCACAAGATCCGGCAACAGCGCATCAGGCTCGCACGCCAGAATCTCTGCCCTCGAATAGAAGCGCCCGGTTCCAACAGCCACAGCGCGTGCCCCGAAGTGCTGTGCACAGTCAATGTCATTCGGTGTGTCACCGATCACGATGAACTGTTCCGGCCGGAGATCCATCTTCAGATGTTGGCGAATACGTTCAGCCGCGCGCGCGGGGAGGTCGCGCCGATTGTGCGATTCGTCGCCAAACGCACCTGGCAGCGTGAAGAAATGATCCAGTCCCACCATTTCCATTTTCAGCTCCGCCATCGGCTTCATATTTCCCGTCACGAGCGCTGACTCGTATCGAGGGTGCGCTGCGAGAGCTTCCCATGTTTCGCGCACGCCCGGCAGGACTTCAAAAAACTTCACCCCGTTCCCAGTCACTCTTCGCGCTTCTTCGGTCAAACGGGAAACAAGTACCTCGGCGCGAGCCAAAATTTCCTCCTGAGTAATCCCCGCATCGCTCAGCGCTTCAAACACGATCTGCAAGTCAGTCATGCCCGACACGTGCATCTCGGCGAGTCGTCCGGCCGTCCCGAAGACTTCCTCGAGCACAGGGATCGTGTAGTCCTTGTACGCTCCGGTTTTAACGGATCGGATTAGCGTTCCGTCAATGTCCCACAAAAGAATACGCATTTGTTTCAGTGCCACAAAAAGGCACAAAAGTCACAAATGAAAACCGTGAGTTGAGCCGAGACGTTGAATCATCAATCGTTTATGTGCTTTTTGTGCCTTTTTGTGGCTCATTCGATTACGGCGAGCACATCGCCCGCATTCACAGTGTCGCCGGGCTTCACGTTTATCGAGACCACCACACCGGCGCGCGGCGCTTTCATTTCGTTCTGCATCTTCATCGCTTCTACCACCACTATGCCCGCTCCCCTTTCAACGGCAGCGCCTGATTCCAGATGCACCCGCACGACTTTGCCGGGCATGGGCGCGCGGATCTCCGCTGCTCCATGATGATGCCGGTCTGAATTTTGTCCACTGCGCAACCGCTTTGGATCGACAATCGTTACTTCATACCCGCGCCCCTGAGTGGTGACATCAAAAGTCCCCTTCGACGTGTGTTGCTCGCTAACGCGAAACTGGTGCACGTTCGTATTCAGGAAAAACAGGTAACTATCCGGCTGTGTCTCACGAACGTCGAGAGTGTAAACACGATCTCCAATCTCTGCTGAGACTCTTCCTTCTTCAAGCTTGAAGAGCAGATCTTCCTCGCGATCGCCAATACGAACTTTGAGTTTCACCGCTTCCTCCATTTCGAGGAAGTTACCTGCGACTGCGACTGCAATCCTGCGTTCCTGCCCGCCATCTTCCAACGACTCTTTGCAGTAGCGGTTATTTGCACGGCAGCCTGTTGTTGCCGCAGAGCGTAACTAAGCGCGGCTGCTATCGCTGCCAAGTCGCTTTCAACCTGTCTCGAAGGTGGTCCCTGTGAAGCGCGGCGATCGTTGAAACGAGTAATGAAACCGGTATCGAGCCGTCCGGAAATGAATTCGTCGTCTCTAACGACTTCGCGGAAGAAGGGCAGGGTAGTGGTGATACCCGAGATCTCATACTCATCCAGCGCGCGCTTCATCCGGTCGATGGCTTCTTGCCGTGTCCGGCCCCAAACGGCCAGCTTCGCGATCATCGGATCGTAGTGAATAGAAACTTCAGACAGGCGCGTGACACCGCTGTCGATTCTGATCCCCGGACCCGCCGGTTCCTGCAAATGTGTGATCGTGCCGGGACTTGGGAAGAAGTTGTTTGCCGGATCCTCTGCGTAGATCCGGCATTCCACCGCATGGCCCTGCCAACTGATATCCTCCTGCGTGAACGACAGGCGCTCGCCAGTCGCAACCAGGAATTGCTCACGCACGAGATCGCGGCCCGTGACGAGCTCCGTTACCGGGTGTTCGACCTGGAGTCGCGTGTTCATTTCGAGAAAATAGAAGTCGCGGGTCGCGTCAGCCAGCAGAAACTCGACCGTGCCCGCGCCTGTGTAGTTCACTGCGCGCCCGATCTTCACCGCCGCTTCACCCATTTTCTGCCGCAGGTCGGGATCGTTTATGGGCGAGGGACATTCTTCGATCACTTTTTGATGACGACGCTGAATGGAGCATTCACGCTCGCCGAGATGGACCACATTGCCGTGTGCGTCGCCGAATATCTGTATCTCGATGTGACGCGGGCGCTCGACAGCCTTTTCCAGGTAGAGTGACGAGTCGCCAAAAGCCGCGGCCGCTTCAGTCTGTGCCGTTTCAAATGCAGAACGCAGATCGCTGTCATTGCCGACGAGCCGCATGCCCTTGCCGCCGCCGCCTGCCGCCGCTTTCAACATCACGGGATAACCGAACTTCTCCGCCGTGGCCTTTGCTTCATCAAATGAAACGAGCGGCTCAACTGTTCCCGGCACGATCGGAACGCCGGCTGCCACGGCGGCTCGCCGCGCACTCGTCTTCGATCCCATGATCTCCATCGCTTCGGCTGATGGACCGATAAAGATCAAACCTGCTGAAGTGACTGCGCGCGCGAACGCAGCGCTCTCGGCGAGAAAGCCGTAGCCAGGGTGAATCGCTTCTGCGTTGACTTCTTTGGCCGCAGCGACAATCGCGTCGATCTTCAAATAACCCTGGCTCGACGACGCCGGCCCAACACAAACCGCTTCGTCAGCCATTCGGACGTGCAGACTCTCGACGTCCGCTTCCGAATAGATCGCCACCGCGCGTATGCCCAACTCGCGGCACGCGCGGATGATGCGGACGGCGATTTCGCCGCGGTTGGCGATCAGTACCTTACGAAACATTTCCGTATTGTGCTTTTTGTGCTTCCTTGCGGCAAATCAAACGACAATGGAGTTCACCGGTCTTCTGGGATCATAACGAATGACAACCTGTTTTCCGGGGGAGTAGTCGTGGGAGTGTTGTTGTTGCAGGTAACTGAGAGCTTGCGAGGATTCGTATTGAACCCCGGCGAGCGTGTAACTGTAGGTGACTTCTGTGATGCGGCCGTCGTCGTCGGAGACAGCATCGATAATCCGTCCGTCGGCCATACGGCCCGTCTTGGAGAGACGCGCGATTCGTGAGGCTTCGTCTTCGATTCTTTTACGGAAACGGTCGAGGAACGACATTGAAGTCGCTATGGTTCCAGGGCGCTTGCCGAGACGGAACGGCCGACTCCGCCTTTGGCAACCTCGGACAACTTGGTGATCATGCCGTCCCTGACGCTCCAGTCGTCGTCAGTTCCGGTGATCTTGTCTTCGCCCGGCAGTCGCACCACGTAATTGGTAAACGACAGTCCTCCAGGCGGTGTATCGTCAGTAGCGGACGAAAGCGAGGCTCTGCGAATGACGGCGCCACGCAGTGCGCGCGACTTTTCAGTTGCGACGGCAGCAACATCAGCGCTGGGCCGGTATGCTGTCGGATCGAGATTCATTATCACTGCGGCCAGCGACCCATCGGGATCGGGAATGCGTTCCAGCAGATCTTTCATGTCAGCGGGATACGTTCGATACTTGAGCTTGTATTCAGCCAGAGCTCGCTCAAGGACGTATCCCTGAGCACGGATGGCGGCTTCTCTGGCCCACTGCCGGTGCTGCAAACGAGCCGGAACGGTGACTCCGATTAACAGGGCAATCAGCATCCCGACGGTTGCGGAAGCGACTAATCCAGCCTCGGCATATTTGGCACCGCAAAACTTGTGCGGTTGGCGCAGGATGGACCGGTAGAGCTTGCGTCCGAACCACAAAGCCGCGAACAGGACAGGAATAGAAATCCACTTCAAGCGCCACGCAGCAGTTTCACCGGCGGCTAACCAGTTCCAGAATCCATATTCACCTGATGAGTGTTGGAAAAAGGCAATTAATGTTTGGACCAGGAAGACCAGGACCAGCAACGAGCCGCTGACTGCCAGAACCAGGGCGCGGCCGTAGGAAGGGAGTTCGTGGGCGGGTTTTGGAAGCGGCTCACCGACAGAGCGCGCGCCACACTGTTTACAACCACTGCTCAATGCGCCGTGGAATTTAAAGCCGCAGCACGGACAGGTAGTCAAGCGTTTTATCCTCACAGAAACTGTATAGGCCCAAATGGTCCTATAAAACTTATGAAATCGCTACTTCCGCACGTTTATGCCGATCCTTCGTCTTGGCAGTAGCTGCTTCAGCGTCAACATTCGCTGTTTTTACTTCTGCCTTTGTCAGCTCGCGCCACGTGTGATACATGCGGTGGGCGAAGGTCCAATAAGATCCGACTGCAAGGACCCACAAAACAGACGGCATCCGATTGGCAAAGAAATTCGTTGAACCTGGATGAGTACTGAGCGCCCCTATAATAAATAGTACAACCCGTTCCGGGCGCCGCAGAAAGCCCACGTCACACTTGGGAATCAGGCTCTCTGCCCGGGCGCTGGCGTAGCTTACCATAACCGAGCCCATTAATCCGGCGCCCGCAAGAAAAACGTTAAGAGTTGAGTGGAATTCAGTCTCCCGGGCATAAAAGACCATCAGGCCCACAAAGACCACCATGTCTGATAGGCGGTCCAACGAGGAATCGAGAAACCCTCCAAACCGCGTCACGCGGCCTGACAGGCGGGCCACCTGGCCGTCGAGCATGTCGAAAAGATTCGCCACGATCAGCGCGATACCGGCGTAGAAGAAACGGCCCATCCCAAAAAGAAGACCGCAGCCGACGTTCAAAGCGACGCCGATGACGGTCAGAATATTGGGATTGATATGCCCGATGGCGAGCCAGCGAACTATGGCATCGATGATCCGCTGAGCTGCACGTCCGATCCTTGCGCCGAACATATGTTGGCTTAGTTTCTCCTCAACGCATCAGGTATTAGAACTTTTTTGTCGCGTTGTTGTTTCTTCTTTGTGAAGGACTGTGTCCTGCCTGTCGCTGGTGGTTTGCTTTGTACGATATCGAACGACGACGACTACTTTTCAGCTTCCAGTTCGTCGTGCAGAGTACGCATCTGCCTGATCTCGAAGTTGCGAGCGCCAGCCGGCGTGCGCACCACTACTTCATCGCCTTCCTGTTTACCCATTAGGCTTCTTCCCACCGGCGACGTGGTCGAGATCAGTCCCTGTGGAGGATCGCTCTCTTCAGGAGTCACCAGGCGATAAGTCACCTCTTCATCTTTTTCACTGTCGTATAAAACGAGGGTGGAACCATATGAGGCTTTGTCGCGGGGCACCTTGTTCGGATCGATCGAGGTGATCTCGCTGATCCTTTGCCGCAGCTCGACGATGCGCGCTTTGACTACGTTCTGACGGTCGAGCGCGGCGCGGTATTCGGAGTTCTCGCGAAGGTCGCCAAATTCAAGTGCGCGTTTGATCTCCTTCGGTAAGTGAATGCGCAGCTCAGCTTCCAGTTCGTCGAGTTCGCCCTGAAGTTTGGCCTTGATTTCCTGTGACACCGCTCACATCCTTATCCGGCAAGCCTATTCGGCCAAAGCCTCAATTGGTTGGCAAGTTCAATGCCAGCCATGTGCCCAATTATTGTGGCTTATGATAACTGGGTTCGTCAGGAGCACCAAAGGAAATACCTGTATCGCGCGCGGTCCGGACGAGCTGTCCGTTTGGAGGCACAGTCTTGATGCCCTTGATTGCCTCAGTAAGCGGAACAGTAATAACGTCTCCTGCCTGCAACGCGACCATTACGCCACTTTCACCATTCGCCAAGGCCCGGACCGCACACGAGCCGAAATTCGTGGCCAGCATACGGTCAAACGCATTGGGCCGCCCGCCTCGCTGGAGATGCCCGAGCACGACGCAACGCGTTTCCCGGCCGGTGATTTTTTCGAGATCCTGCTGGAGGTGCAGGCCGATGCCACCGAGCCGAGGTGCATGATCCCCATCACCCTTGTCTTGATAAATCAGATCGTGTCCGATCTCCAAAGCACCTTCAGCGACGACGATGATACTAAAGTTTGATCCACTGACGTCGCGCGCGCGAATCTTTTTTGCGACTACTTCCAACGAAAACGGAATCTCAGGAATCAGGATTACGTCCGCGCCGCCCGCTATACCTGAGTGAAGCGCAATCCATCCGGCGTGCCGGCCCATCACTTCCAGGATCATCACGCGATCGTGCGACTCGGCAGTCGTGTGCAAACGATCGAGAGCTTCGGTGGCGATGTCGAGGGCGGTGACAAAACCGAAGGTCAGCTCAGTGCAAGCGAGATCGTTGTCAATTGTCTTCGGCACACCGCAGACAGGTATGCCGCGTTTGTCAAACTCAGCGGCGATAGTAAGTGTGCCTTCCCCGCCCAGGACCACCAGCGCATCGATGCCAACAATTTTCATGTTGGAGATCGCTTCTTCGTAGACGCTTTCGATGTCCCTCTCCGTTCCCTCGCAAGCCCTTTCGACAAACTTGCCGCGATTGCGCGTGCCGAGAATTGTCCCGCCACGCGGAAGCAATCCGCGGACGTCGCCGGGGGAGAGGAGGCGAGTTCGGGTGGCGCCGAGGAGGCCTTCGAAGCCGTCTTCGACGCCAATCACGCGCATGCCGTGCTCGCACGTGGCAGTCTTCACGACGGCGCGAATAACGGCGTTAAGGCCGGGTGCGTCACCGCCGCCAGTCAGAATTCCAATCGTTCCGTACATAGTGGCCAGTCTACCATTGCCGATTGGGAAATTGGGAGTTGGCAATCTTCCGGGACTGTCGTAGCATACCAACAAAATGGAAATTGATGATGATGCAAAAGAGATAGTTCGAGAGATCGGCACCGCGATAAACGAGTCGGTGGAGAATTCGACGAAGGTGGCCGAAGCGATCGAACGCCTGCGCGAAGCTGGTTACGAGATGGAATTAACGCTTCGACTCGAGATCGGCTTGAGGCCTCACGCCGGAGACGATGACAGTTTAGAAACCACCGACCTCGAGCTTACCGAAGAGGACCTGCAGGTCCTGCAGCGAATGAAGATTCGCATCGACCCCGAACATTAATAAGCCGCAGATGAACGCGGATGAACGCAGGTAAATCTTCATCTGCGTTCATCTGCGGCTGTTTTTGTGCTTCTTTGCGGCGTGTGTTATCTTATCCGGCTTTCAATCCTACCAGTTTTGTTCGCCTTTATAGGTGGAAAGAGGAGTTCAAAGACAGTATGGCTACG
>Ga0126314_10001806_pt1 | contig 10453 bp, 11 predicted proteins | sample Plot105B_FD_92535 | JGI IMG/M metagenome (GOLD analysis project Ga0126314, IMG submission 92535) | Serpentine soil microbial communities from UC McLaughlin Reserve, CA, USA - Plot105B | ecosystem: Environmental > Terrestrial > Soil > Grasslands | place: USA: UC McLaughlin Reserve, Lake County... | reverse complement strand
CGCCCGCGTCGCGCGCCTCGCGCACCACCTGCTCGAGGAGTTCGGGCTTGTCGGAGATGCCGGGCAGGATCGGTGCCATGCCGACGCTCGCGCGAATCCCGGCGTCGACGAGCAGCTTGAGCGCCCGCAGGCGCTGGCGAGGATGGGCCGTCCCCGGCTCGGTGCGGCGCCAGATGCCTTCGTCGAGCGTCGGCACCGAGAACGTCACCGAGACCTGCGCCCGTCGGGCGGCCTCCGACAGCACGTCCACGTCCCGGACGATCAGCGGGCCACGCGTGATGATGCTGAACGGGTTCGACGCGTCACGGAGCGCCTCGATGCACGCGCGCGTGAGACGGTAGCGCCCCTCCGCGGGCTGGTACGGGTCGGTCGCTGCCCCGATCGCCACCGACTCGCGCTCCCAGGCCGGCTTCGCCAGCTGGGCTCGCAGCACCTCGGCGATGTTGGTCTTGATTCGGATCGAGCGGCCGTAACGGTCGTCGAACGGTCGCTCGGCGCGTAGCTCGAACCCGCGGACATAGCAAAAGGTGCACTGGTGGACGCAGCCCATGTACGGGTTCAGCGACCACTTGAACCCCATCCCCTTGACGCGGTTGAGCGCGACCTTGCAGGGCTCCTCCCGGTACTCCGCCCGCATGCAGGAAGTATAGAACGCGTGTTCGTCCGCGGGCGAGTCGGATGTCAGGATGCCCACGTCCGAGCCGCGGGCTGCCGACGACGTCTCGGTTCTCTGGCACCGACGCGAGCGGCGGTCGTTTCGCGCGCGTCGGGGACACTCTCCCACCTGGAGCGGCTCGCGTTTCAGGGTCTGGCCCGGCGGAACGGGAACGGCCAGACCACCGCCTATACTGAGGCGTAGATCCTGTTGGACGACGACGACATCCCTAGACGTCCCCCGCGCCAGGGGCAGGCGTGACCCTTTTCCTCGAACTCGCCGGCGTTGCAGCGCTGATCTTGCTGAACGCGTTCTTCGTGGCGGCCGAGTATGGCCTCGTCACCTCGCGCAAGACGCGCATCCAGGAGCTCGAGCAGCAGGGCAATCGCAACGCTCGCTCGGTCCTCAAGATCGTCGCGAACCCGCCGCGCTTCATCGCCGCGATGCAGCTCGGCGTGACGGCCACGAGCCTGGGCATCGGCGCGCTCGGCGAGCACGCGCTCGCACGCGTGTTCGACCCGATCGTGGCCGGCGGCATCGCTCTCGCGCTCGCCTTTTTGATCATCACGTTCCTGCACGTCGTCGTCGGCGAGCTCGTGCCGAAGGGAGTCGCGCTCGAGCACTCGGAATCGACGGCTCTCGCGGTCTCCGCGCCGGTACGCGGTTTCTTCGTCCTGATGCGCCCGCTGATCTGGGTGCTGCAGCGCTCGACCGAGCTGATCCTGCGCGCGCTCGGCTTGAGGCCGCCCGGCGGGGAGACGGAGGCGTACTCCGAGGCCGAGTTGAAGATGCTGCTCTCCCGCTCCCGCGAGACCGGCGAGATCGAGGAGCAGGAGCAGGAGATGCTCTACAAGGTCTTCGACTTCGCCGACAAGGAGGTCTCGGCCGTGATGGTGCCGCGCCCCGAAGTCGTCGCCCTCTCGATCGACCTGCCGCCCGAGGAGGCGCTCGCGGCCGTGATCGAGTCGCCGTACACCCGCTATCCCGTTTACCGGGAGTCGATCGACAACGTGGTGGGCGTGCTGCACGTGCGCGACCTCTTCTCGGCGCTCAACGACCGCGGCCTGGACGCCGTCCAGCTCGACCAGATCCTGCGGCCGGCGCACATCGTCCCGGAGACGAAGGACCTGGCGGCGCTGCTCGCCGAGTTCCGGCGCACGAACCAGCATCTGGCCGTGGTCGTGGACGAGTACGGCGAGCTCGAGGGGATCGTCACCCTCGAGGACCTGCTCGAGGAGATCGTGGGCGAGATCGAGGACGAGTTCGACCTTCCGGACGAGTCGGTCGAGCGGCTCGAGGACGGGCGCATGCGCGTCCACGGGACGTTCCCGATCGACGATTTCAACGAGCAGTTCAGCCAAGCGCTGCCGATCGAGGACTTCCACACCGTCGGCGGCTTCGTCTTCGGGATGCTCGGCCGCGCGCCCGAGCCCGGCGACGAGGTCGAGCACGAGCGCTGCCGCTTCAAGGTCCTGCAGGTCGAGGGTTCGCGCATCGAGCGGCTCGAGGTCGACCTCGCCCCGCACCCTCCGTCCGAGCACCGGCTGGAAGAAGCCTCGTAGGTACCATGGCCCCGACGGGGTCATCAACCTGCGAGGAGTCTCATGAAGCGCATTCTCTCCCTGGTCGCGGCGCTTGCCGTGGCCGCTGCGACGGTCTTCGCGGTCGTCGCCTACGCCGCGCCGACACAGTCGACGGCGACGAAGGTGAAGGTGACGATCAAGGGCTTCAAGTTCCAGCTCTCGAAGCGCAGCGCGACGCACGGCAAGGTCACGTTCATCGTTGTGAACAAGGACTCGATCAAGCACGACTTCAAGATCGCCGGCAAGAAGACGCCGCTCCTGAAGAAGAATCAGACCAAGTCGTTCACGGTCACGCTCAAGAAGGGCAAGAAGTACACGTACATCTGCACCGTCCCGGGCCATGCGGCCGGCGGGATGAAGGGCAGGTTCAAGGCGACTTAAGTCGCGATCTCGATGGGCGAGACCTCGCCGCCGGCGATTCGCCAGGCGGCGAGCTCGCCCGTGCCGAGCGAGAGGATCAGGTACGGCCGGCCTTCCCAGAGGCCGATGTTCTCGACGTCCGTGCGCGACGGCCGCGGCGGCGAGGAAGTGTGGGAGTGGAAGACGGCGAGCTCGTAGCCCTCGTCCTCGAGGAACCAGTTCTCGGGCTCGGTCTCGAGCTCGAAGCGATAGGGGCTCGCGGCTGCGTTCCGCGCCGGCAGGTAGCGCTCGGCCACGCCGTCGCGGAGCGCTACCAGGCCGCAAGCCTCGTTCGGCTCCTCCGCGCGAGCGTGATCGTCGAGCGCCTCGCGCACCTCCGCCGAAATCACCACCAGACGGCCTCGTCCATCTCGGGTTCCGGATCGACCGCGTCCCAGAACGGCGCCGAGAGGTACTTCCAGCCGGCGTCGGCGAGGATCGCCACGACGACGCCCTCGTCCAGCTCGGCGGCCAGCTTCCGCGCCACATGGACGACGGCGCCGGAGGAGACACCCGCGAAGATCCCTTCCTGGTCGAGCAGCGCGCGGAGGCCGGCGACGGCGTCGGCGTTCGAGACGAGCATCTTGCGATCGAGCTGCTCGACGTCGAGCACCGGCGGCACGTAGCCGTCCTCCAGCGAGCGGAGCCCCATCACGGGGTCGCCCGGAAGCGGCTCGGCGGCGGCGATCGCCACCTGCGGGAACGACTCTCGCACCCGCGCGCCCGCACCCATCAGCGTGCCGCCGGTGCCGAGCCCCGCGACGAGGACGTCGACGCGGTCGAGGGCCTCTGCGATCTCGGCGCCCGTGCCGTCGTGGTGAGCGCGCGGGTTCGCCGCGTTCGCGTACTGGAAGAGCATCTGGAAGCGAGGCTCCCGCTCGGCGAGCTCGAGCGCGAGCCGGACGGCGCCGTTCGAGCCCTCGCTGCCGGGTGACTCGACGATCTCCGCGCCGTAGAGGCTAAGCAGGCGGCGACGCTCCTCCGTGACGCTCTCGGGCATCACGCACGTGACGCGGTAGCCCTTCAGCCGCGCGACCAGGGCGAGCGAGATGCCGGTGTTGCCGCTTGTCGGCTCGAGCAGCTCTCGCCCCGGCTCGAGCTCGCCGACACCCTCGGCGCCCTCGACCATCGCGAGCGCGACGCGGTCCTTGATCGAGCCTGTCGGGTTCTGGCCCTCGAGCTTGGCGTAGAGCCTGACGGATCGCTTCGGCGAGAGGCGCGGCAGCTCGACGAGCGGGGTGTGGCCGACGAGCTCGAGGAGGGAGGTCGCGACCCGGCTAGCCACCGGCCATGGCCGGTAGCAGGATCACGGTCGAGCTCGCCTCGACCGGCGTCTCGAGACCATCTTTGGTGCGGACGTCCTCGCCCTCGACGTAGACGTTGACGAACGGCGCCAGCTCCTGGTCCTCGAGCAGCTGCTCGCGCAGGGACGGGAAGCGGCCCAGCAGGTCGTCGAGCAGCTCGCGGACGGTGCGGCCGCTCGCCTCGACCTCACGCGCTCCCTCGGTCTCGGAACGCAGCGTCGGTGGGATCCGCACGCGGCTCAATGGCCCACTCCTGCGCAGAACTCGACGTAGTCCACGTAACCCGTGATCGTCGGCGACTCGCCGCAGACCGGGCAGCCGGGATCGCGCCGAAGCTTCATCTCCTGGAACTCGCCCGAGAGCGCGTCGTAGAGCAGCAGCCGCCCCACGAGCGAGTCGCCGATCCCGAGTGCGAGCTTCAGGGCCTCCGCCGCCTGGATCGAGCCGACGACGCCGGGCAGGACGCCGAGCACGCCGCCCTCGGCGCAGCTCGGCGCGAGCTCGGGCGGCGGCGGCTGCGGAAAGAGGCAGCGGTAGCACGGGCCTTCGCCGGGCTGGAAGACGGTCACCTGGCCCTCGAAGCGGAAGATCGAGCCGTGCACGACGGGAATGTCGTGCCAGACCGACGCGTCGTTGACGAGGTAGCGCGTCGGGAAGTTGTCGGCACCGTCGACGATCACGTCCCAGCCCGGCTCGAGGATCCTGTCGACGTTCTCGGACGTCAGGCGCTCACGGAACGGCACCACCTCGACATCCGGGTTCAGCGCTTCGACCGTTCGACGCGCGGAGTCGGTCTTCGGCTCGCCGAGGGAGTTCGTGGAGTGTGCGATCTGCCGCTGGAGGTTCGTCTCGTCGACCACGTCGGCGTCGACGATGCCGAGCCGTCCGACGCCGGCCGCGGCCAGGTAGAGCGCGGCGGGCGAGCCGAGGCCGCCTGCGCCGATCAGCAGGATGCGCGAGTCGAGCAGCCGCAGTTGTCCTTCCTCTCCGACCTCCGGGATCAGCAGGTGGCGGCTGTAGCGGGTTGCGCGCTCGGGGCCGAGGGAGCGGGGAAGATCGGTGGGGAAGCCGCTGCGCTGCCACTCGGTGTATCCGCCGGAGAGGGAGAGCGCGTGCTCGTAGCCGAGCTCGCGCAGCGTTCGGGCGGCGAACGCCGAGCGGTTTCCTACGGCGCAGTAGAGGAGCACCGGCCGTGAACGGTCGGGCGCGACGTTCTCGATCCGTGACTCCAGGTTGCCGCGCGGGACGTGGACGGCGCCCGAGATCCGCCCCTGCTCCCATTCGTCGCGCTCGCGCACGTCGACGAGCAGCGGCGCGTCGTCGGCCGCGAGCAGCTCGCGCGCGCGCCGGGAGTCGACCTCGTCGATCGACGCCTTCGCGGCCTGCAGCAGCTCGCGGTAGGTCGGCATGCTTTCGATTGTATAGCGGGCAACGCGGGTAGCCGCGGGCGCGGCGGCTATCGTCGCAGCATGAGCTCCCGCGGGCGCGTGTTCGTAGTCGTCGCGCTGGCTGCGGCCGTGGTTTCGGGAGTCGTCGTGGTCGGCGTCCTCGCGACCCGCGGGCACGTTCCCGCGGCACCGGAGCCGCGGGCGGGGCGGCCGCCGATCTCGCTCTACTTCGGCGTTCGCGGCGATCCGGAGACGAGGGCGCTCGAGCGTGCGCTGCGCCTCTATTCGGCCAAGCACGTCGACGCCGCGCGGAAGATCTTCGACCGCTACCACTCGCTCGAGGCCCAGGTCGCAGCCGCCGTCGCGGCCTGGTCCGACGGCACCGTGTCGAAGCTGCAGCGGCTCGCAGCCGAGCACCCGAGGAGCTCGCTCGTCGCGCTGCACGACGGGCTCGCGCTCTACTGGTTGCGGCGGACGAGCGAAGCGGAGGCTGCGTGGGAGATCGCGGCGCGACAGCAGCCGGACAGCCCGTACGCGGTGCGGGCGGGGGACTTCCTGCACCCGCAGTTCGCGCCCGGCCTGCCGCGCTACGTGCCGTCGTTCCCGATGCCGCTCCGCATCCGGATCCTGCCGCCGGCGCAGCAGCTCGCCGCGCTCCGCGGCGCCGCGCGCCGAGGTGATGCGCACGCGAAGATCCTCTACGGCGTTGCGCTGCAGCAGCTCGGGCACCCGCGCTCGGCCGAGCGGCAGTTCGCAGCGGCTGCCCGACTGGCGCCGAACGACCCCGACGCGCGCGCGGCAGCCGCGGTCGGCCGCTTCGACAAGGCGCGCCCGGCGAAGGCGTTCGGCCGCCTCGGCCCGCTCACGCGCGCCTTTCCGCGGGCGCAGACGGTGCGCTTCCACCTCGGCGTGCTGCTCCTCTGGTCGGCTCAGGTGCAGGCGGCGGAAAGACAGCTGACGCAGGCGCGCGCGCAGGGCACCGAAACGGTGCTCGGCAAGCAGGCTGCGCAGTACCTGAAGGCGATTCGCGGCGTTGGGACCGGCTGACCCAAATTAGGGCCGTTCGGCCTATGGCGTCCGTCCGATCGCCGTGAAAGAGTGCCGCATCCGCAGTGCCGCGTGCGGAATGTCACGAGCCCAGGGAGGGAGCCGCAAGTGAGCGAGCAGGGGGTCGTCAGGACAAAGCCGTCGAGCATCGCCGAGGTGCTGGAGACGGACGAAGCGAAGGGGCTGCTGGACGCAGGGCGCGACGCGGGGTCGCTGAGCACGGACGAGATCGCGCTGGCACTGGGCGAGCTCGAGCTCGACGCGGCGCAGGTGGACGACTTCTACCACGCGCTCGAGGAGCTGCACATCGAGATCGTCGACGCCGCCGAGGAGTCCGAGCGCGTGGCGATCAAGGAGACGCGCGAGGTGACGACGGACTCGCTGCAGCTGTTCCTGAAGGACATCGGCAAGGTCGACTTGTTGACGGCCGCGCAGGAGGTCGAGCTTGCGAAGCGCATCGAGCGCGGCGAGCATCGAGCGAAGCAGGAGATGGTCGAGGCGAACCTCCGCCTCGTGGTCTCGATCGCCAAGAAGTACCGGAACCAGGGCCTGCCGTTCCTCGACCTGATCCAGGAGGGAACGATCGGCCTCGTCCGCGCAGCCGAGAAGTTCGACCACCGCAAGGGGTTCAAGTTCTCGACCTACGCCACCTGGTGGATCCGCCAGGCGGTCGCACGTGCGCTCGCCGACAAGGCGCGGACGATCCGGATGCCGGTCCATATCGTCGAGAAGCTGAACAAGATCGTCCGTTCGGAGCGGAAGCTGCGCGCCGAGCTGGGACGCGAGCCGCACTCGTTCGAGATCGCCAGCGACGTCGAGCTGACGATCGAGGAGGTCGAGCAGATCCGCCGCAGCTCGCAGGCGCCGGTCTCTCTGGAGAAGCCGGTCGGCGACGAGGAGGAATCGGAGTTCGGCCACTTCCTGACGGACGAGAACGACCCGCTGCCGGAAGAGGTCGCCGAGGTCGAGATGCGCAAGGCGGCGCTCGGCCGGGTGCTGCAGTCGCTGAGCGCGCGCGAGCGGCGCGTGCTGGAGATGCGGTACGGGCTGAACGGCGAGCACCCGCGGACGCTGGACGAGGTCGGCAAGACCTTCAACGTCACGCGCGAGCGTATTCGCCAGATCGAGAACCAGAGCCTGAAGAAGCTTCGGGCGCTCGCCGACGCCGTCGCGTTGCGCGAAGTCGCCTAACGCTGCGGCGGAGACGGGAGTCGCCTCGCGGCGGCTTCCCTCGGGGTCTCGCGTAGACTCGCCCGCCGTGGCCGACGCGTGGTTCGACGAGCTCACAGAGCTGCTCCGCATCCCGAGCGTCAGCGCCGACCCTGAGCGCGCCGACGACGTCGGCCGCGCGGCGGAGTGGCTGGCGCAGTTCGTGCGCGGCGCGGGCGGCACTGCCGAGGTCGTCGCCACCGACACGCACCCGTTGATCGTCGGCGACCTGCCGGGCTCGAACGGCTCGGCTCGGACAGTGCTCGTCTACGGCCATGTCGACGTGCAGCCCGCCGATCCGCTCGAGCTGTGGGAATCGGAGCCCTTCGGCCTCGAGCAGCGCGACGAGTGGCTCTACGGGCGTGGAGTCGCCGACGACAAGGGCCAGCTGTACATGCTCGCGAAGGCGGCCGCGGATCTCGCCGCAGCCCGCGAGCTGCCGGTGAACGTCCGCTTCGCCTGCGACAGCGAGGAGGAGACCGGGGGCCATCAGATCGTCGACTTCCTGGCGGCGGACGAGCACGGCGCGGATGCAGCGCTCATCTTCGACAGCGGGATGACCACGCGCGGCGTGCCGGAGTTCGCGGTTGCGACGCGCGGCCTCGTCTACTTCCACGTCACCGTGCGTACCGGCGGGCGGGACCTGCACTCGGGTCTCTTCGGGGGTGCGGCGCTGAACGCCGTGCATGCGTTGACGCAGATCCTCGGCGCGTTGCGCGCGGCGGACGGGCGCCTGCCCGAGCCACTGCGCGCGGGCATCGCGCCGCCGACAGACGAAGAGCGCGCGGCGTGGGACGAGCTCGTGCCCGGCACGCAGATGCTCGCCGACAGCGGCGCGCGGCCGACGGACACCGAGGCGGCAGCGGAGTTCTACCTGCGCACGACCGCCGAGCCGGCGCTCGACGTGAACGGCATCGTCGGCGGCTCACCGCTCCTGCAGAAGACCGTGTTGCCGGTCTCGGCCGAGGCGAACCTCTCGATCCGCCTCGCACCCGGCCAGGAGGTCGATCGGATCGGCGACGCCGTCGAGCAGCTCATGCGCGACGCGACCCCTGCCGGCGCGGAGCTCGACGTGCAGCGGCTCTCGACCGCGGCCGCGGGGCTCGTGCCGCCGGACGCGCAGGCCGTCCAGCTCGCCCAGGATGCGTTCGAGCGCACGATGGGGCGCCGGCCGCTGCTCGTCCGCTCGGGCGGGACGCTCCCGATCGTGCCGGCGCTCGTGGAGAAGGGCATTCCCACGATCGTCACCGGCTTCGCCACGCCCGAGAGCAACATCCACTCGCCGAACGAGCGGTTGCTGGCCGAGTACATGCCGCTCGGGATCGAGACGGCGCGGGAGCTCTACAGGAGCCTTGCCGAGCTAGACGTGTAGCGCCGAGCAGTCGACGAGCCAGTCGTGGCCGAAGCGGCGCATCTCGTCGATGATCGGCAGCAGCCCTTCGCCCTTCGGCGTCAGCTCGTACTCCACGCGCGGCGGCGACTCTGCATAGCTGCGGCGCACGACGATCTCCTCGTGCTCGAGCGCGCGCAGCCGTTCGGAGAGCGTGCGCGGGCTGATGCCCTTGCACGAGTGCTCGAGCTCGGTGAACCGGCGCGGGCCCTCGGAGAGGTCGTGGACGACGACCGCGGTCCACTTCGCCCCGAGAATCTCTGCGCACGCGGCGACCGAGCACGTCGAGTCGTGGATCGGGTTCATCGTCCGCATCGCCCGGATGGTAACGTGACGGAGCCGGAACGAGTAGGGTCGGGAGCCGTGTCGCAGCTCGACAAGGAGCTCCGCGAGCGCATCGACGAGCCCGCCTCCGAGGAGGCCGAGCGCGAAGCCCGCCTCGCGCCGGGGGACGCGGTTGCGCAGATGCGGATCAAGGTGCCGGCGCAGCGCAGCCGCAAGCTCCGGACGCTGCTCGAGCGCGTCAACGGGGACGACGGGTTGAAGGCGTGGTGGTACGTCTCGAACGTCAACGCCGTCAAGCGGCTCGGCATCAACGACCACTCGTGGGTGCACATCCAGATCGTGGCCAACATCGGCCTGCGCCTGCTGCGCCTCCTGGCCAAGCGGGGGGTGCAACCGGCGATGGTCGACGACTACGACCTGAAGCAGGAGGACGCCGAGGTGGTCGTCCTGCTCGGCGCCATCTTGCACTGCGTGGGCATGGCCGTGCACCGCGACCGGCACGAGGACTGGAGCCTCTTCCTCGCCGAGCCGAAGGCGCGCCGGCTGCTCGCCGGGATCTACGAGGAGCCGGAGCTGACGGTCGTCGTCTGCGAGGTGCTGCAGGCGATCACCTCGCACCGCGAATCCGGCCATCCGCTGACACTCGAGGCCGGGATCGTCCGCGTCGCCGACGCGCTCGACATCGAGGAGGGCCGCTCCCGGATCCCGTTCGAGCGGGGCCGCGTCTCGATCCACTCGATCTCCGCGGCCGCGATCGACGAGGTGGTCATCGGCGAGGGCCAGGAGCGTCCGGTCTCCGTCGAGATCAAGATGAACAACTCGGCCGGCGTCTACCAGGTCGACGAGCTGCTGAAGTCGAAGCTGCGCGGCTCCGGCCTCGAGCCGTACGTCGAGGTCGTCGCGCGGATCGAGAACGAATCCGAGAAGAGCCTCGTGCCGATGTACCGGCTCGAATAGCAAGTAACAGACTGTTACTAGACGACGGCAAGCCGCCTACGCGCGGCGCTCCCGTCGGGGCCAGTGCCCAAGTAACAGAACTGTTACTTGGCGGTCGACTGTCTGGCTATTTCTCGGCGGGCTCGAGGCTGTAGCCGACGCCGTAGCGGGTCTGGACGAAGGTGTGCTTCGAGGCGCGCGCGTCGATTTTCTCGCGCAACCGGCGCACGCAGACGTCGACGGTCCGGTCGCGGTGG
>Ga0126314_10001804_pt1 | contig 10458 bp, 14 predicted proteins | sample Plot105B_FD_92535 | JGI IMG/M metagenome (GOLD analysis project Ga0126314, IMG submission 92535) | Serpentine soil microbial communities from UC McLaughlin Reserve, CA, USA - Plot105B | ecosystem: Environmental > Terrestrial > Soil > Grasslands | place: USA: UC McLaughlin Reserve, Lake County... | reverse complement strand
GGGGCGGTCGCTCTGTTCAGCCTCGGCAGGACGGTCGGTTGGATCGGCCACGCCATAGAGCAGTATGAGAGCGACTCACTCATACGTCCCAGAGCCCGCTACGTCGGAGAACAACCAGGCCAATAGCCCGACAAATGCTGATACCGAGTCCGGCTGAAAAGGAATTGCTTGTGGCGGTGGACACACGGAAGCCCTCCCGTATGTCGTTCCCGCGAAATCGGGAACCCACGGCGAAGGCAAAAGACCCGTGGGCGATGGCCGGCATCGTCGCGCCATTGGTGTTCATCCGGACCAGGTATGAGGGATCAACCCACACGAGAATCGCGCATCTGACAAACGCAAGAAGACAGCAAGCTGAAATGCTGACTTGCTGCTAAATCGGTACGTTCAGAACGCCCAGTCCATCCAGGACGATGATGGCGGTGGCGAAGGAGTTGAAGGTCGCGTGCGCCACGAAACACGGCAGCAGGCTGCCCGTGCGGCGAAAGAGGAAGCACAGGATCATCGCGAGTATCAGGAGGGTGGGCAAGAGCACTGGCTCCAGGTGCAGCAGGGCGAAAAGCACAGAAGACGCGAGCGCGGAAGTGACAAAGATAACTTTACCAAAAGGTATCACCGCGCTCTCTTTGCTTTTCGCCCTCGTAGAGAACCAACTCCCCAGCCGGTAGAGGCCGTTGAAGACGACGCCCCTGAAGACCAGCTCCTCCACGGCGGGACCGAACACGACGACGACCAGGACTATCGCGGGTACGGCGACGCCCGGGCTCTCGCGCACCCAGCCTGTGAGCCCCTCCATGAACGGTCGTTGGACCGTCGATTCCGTGGAGTAGCCGAGCCGTTCGAGGACGAGCGCGCTGAGCGGGTTTACGGCGAAGCTCAGTACGATGGCGAACACACCGACGAACATCCCGATACCGATCCCTCCCAGGATACCGCCGCCGGGTCGCGAGAACCCGAGGGGAGAGAGGGAGTAACCTACCTTGTTGCCCAAGCTCCTCATCAGGAGGACCGAGACCCAGAACCCCCCGATCGCGAACCCCGCGACCAGCGCATCCAGGGCGACCACAGAGAGCAAAGCGCCCTGCGCGTCACCCACCAGAGTCCCCCAGGTAGACGTCGTCAGGGGTCCATCCGTCGCCTGCGTCTCTCAGGAGCCGTTGCTTTACGGAGTCGGGCAGAAGCTCGATCCTCCGCAGCTCACCGACGCCTACCCAGCGAACCTCCCACAGGGTCGGCTCGGCGCCGGGCGCGACCTCGGGGTCGCTCCCGAGGACGGCTTCCCCGTCACCTTCCAGCGCCATCCTGGCCACGACGTCGATCGTATGCCGACCCTCGCGGAAGAACTCGCCCACGTAGAGGACACCGGAAAAGTCCGCAGTAAGGCCTGTCTCTTCGGCGAGCTCTCGGACGGCGCACTCCGGTATCGTCTCGCCCGGCTCGAGCCTACCTCCGGGTAGCACCCAATAAGGGTCCCTATCCGGTTTCTGGTGACGAACCAGGAGAATGTCCCCTCCCCGCTCCACCACCGCCGCCACCCGCACCCCGAAATCCATGCCCGAAACCGCGCGGTCCTTACCCATGTCGCGAGTATACCTGCGGCGTTAAACGTCGTTGTGGAGCAAACCACTGTAACCTTCACACAGGCTGACAAGCCCGCGAAGCAGGCGTGCCGAGTTGCCGAAGGCAGCTCGCTCAGCACAGAAGCCCCGGTGACGCGTTGTTCTTTGCCTGGTGCGGTTGGGATCCGCGCTCTGACCTACGAGACGTCCGCTGGCTCTTCTTTTTGGTCCTGGGACCGGCTGAGGCGCGAGACCTGGGCCTCCAGCTCTTCGCACGCCTCGAGTATGAGTCGCAACCCTTCGGCTTCGGAGAGGTGACCGTCAGCGGGGGGGTAGTCTTCGAGGATGGCGGCCTCGGTGGTCGGGTAGGCCCCGGTGGCGCTGCGGTGGCATCTGAGCTCGTTGAGCCTTTCGCCGTCCCCGGCCATATCGAGGATCGAGTCCAGGTAGGTGGCGATTGGCTCCTCGTTCGCGCCCCCAGTGACGGCTGAGTAGAGCAGGTCCCCGTTCAGACGATCGAAGTCCGGCACCCTGAGCAAGTCCCCCGTGACCTCGAAAATACTTACCCCTCTGTCGGGCACGACTTTGAGGCCGTCTCGCCTTACGCGGTCGGCAGCGCCGAGGATGAGGGCGGCCGTCGTCAGGGTTACCTCGGGGTGGTTGCTGTCCATGCCACGCAGCTCTAGCGTCCCCTGGCGGTTGAGGCGCACCGGGTTCCAGGCCGGTCTCAGCAGGTCCCCGCCTGCCTCGGCGAAGTATCGTCTCTCGACGCCGGCCCGGTCCATGGCGGAGAGCCAGGCCCTGTAGCGGTCGAACTGCTGTTGGATCAGGTGTTCCGCGTCGTCGGCGTAGGGCAGCAGGGCGCCGACCTGGGGCAGGTCCGTGTAGACTCCCTCCCACCCGAAGACGGCGTTGCCCCTGTAGTGGACCGTCCGGACGGCCAGCCCAGCCGTTCTCCCCTCGAAGAAAGGACACGAGCGGGTGAGCGAGATCAGGGCCGGGTCCAACGCCGTCGCGAGGTTGTAGATGTTCAGTGCCTCCTCGCGCCCGGCGGCGGACGCCGCGGCGGAGATCGCCGCCCCCGCATCGACAGTCCCCGACCGCAGCTCCAGGTGCAGGTGCGTGCCGGCGCACCTCCCGGCGTCCACGAACCTCTCCGACCCGACAGTGCCCACCTGCACCCTGTAGTCCAACCCGCCGCGGACCGCGGGCTCAAGGGGCAGGGGATAAGTACCGAGCGGGTAAAGCCTGAGCCCCAGGGACCTCGCCGCACGCAAGGCTAGATCCAAATTCTTCAAGTACTCGCGCTCCAGGTCGGAGAGGGTGTAGACCGGGGGCGTGTTCACCTCGACCAGGCCCAACACGAACTCGGGGGCGAAGCACGCCGCGGAGCCGGATTCTTCCTCTGTTAGAGCCTGGCAGACCTTCAAGAACTCGTCGGCCCGCTTCGAGGGGCGTCCCGAGTCCTCGACCAGGAAGAATTCCTGCTCGAGCCCGACCCGTCGATCCAACAGCCTGTTCCCTTCGCTCAACCTACCCCCGAACGGCAAAGCATATTGTCTACGTTCCTCGGGACGAACTCTACCCCAGGAGCGGGGATTGGGCTTTGGCCGAAGGCAAAAAGTCCGGGGGCGGGCAAACGGTCGGGCGCTCCAGCATGTAGTCTTCCGTGGTAGGGAGGTCCGATGCGGTGAGCGAAGAGAACAAAGACACGTCCCAGCAGAGTCAGACCGAGATCAGGGAGCACCTCGCCAACGAGCGGACGCTGCTCTCGTGGGTGAGGACGGGGATCAGCCTGATCTCCCTGGGCCTCGTCGTCGAGAGGGCTGGTGCTCTGGCGAAGGCCGCCGAGCTTCAGGTCGGTCCCGCCAGCGCCACGGAGCTCTTCGGACTCGCACTCGCGCTGCTCGGGGCCCTCACGCTCATCCTTGGGACCATGCAGTTCCTCAACAACCGGCGCAGCATCTCGGCGAACGAGTTCGAGCCCTCGGTGGTGGCATACCTGATCATCGTCGCGGGCAGCTTGGCTTTCGCCGGGGCGTTTGTGATCTACGTGGTGTTCGGGTAGCCGATGGTCTAATGACTGCCGGTAGCCGGCTCTCTGGTCCCGACCTGGCTGCCTACCCAAACGTAGCCGTCTGACCAGACCTCGCGCTTCCAGATGGGCACGACCTCTTTGATGCGCTCGATGGCGTGGCGACTGGCCTCGAACGCCGGCCCGCGGCGTTCAGAGGCGACGACTATCGCGACGCTGGTCTCACCTGGATCGACCCTTCCCAGACGGTGCACGATCGAGATGTGCCTCACGTCCCAACGTTCCATTATCTCGGCCCCGATCTCCTCCAGCTTCCTGTCGGCCATCGGGCGGTACGCCTCGTACTCTAGGTGCTCGACCGACGCGCCTTCCGAATCATCGACCCTCGTCGTGCCCACGAACGTAGCGATGGCACCACAATCCGGCCTCTGAGCACCAGCGATAAGTGCTCCTACGTCAATGGGCCCGTCGACTATGGCAAACACCTAACCGCCCGAGACGGGCGGAAGTACAGCCACCTCGTCGCCCGCTGACACGACGGCGTTGGCGCGCGCGTACTCGTCGTTTACGGCGAAGGCCAGCGTGTCGCGCATGGGCGCGAGATCGGGATGACGCTCGACGAGCAGCGGCCAGATCTCCGCGAGCGTCATCCCGTCTTCAACCTCCAACTCGGCCTCGCGGGTCCCAGCCCGGTCCGCCGCGGCGCCGAAGAATAGAACCTTGATCATGGCTCTATTCTATCCTTCCGGCTCTGGCACGTACTCGGGTCCGACCACGACCTTGAGGGCTTGCGGAATTACGGAGAACTCGGCAGGCTCGTCGCCGATGATCTCGCCGTCGGCGGTGAACTCGAGCCCGGGCGGTTGGGTCTCGACGACCACGTCTTTGGCCCGTGCGAAGAAGATACCGTCTTTGTCGAGGTAGTCGAACTGCGCCAGGGCCGTCGGGGCGAGCTTGAATAGTTCTCCGGCCCCCAGTGTCTCTATGACGACCACATCGAGAAGCCCGTCCTCGGGGTTAGCCTTCGGCGCCGCCGGCCAGCCACCCCCCGTGTATCGGCAGTTACCCACCGCCATGTTGACCGCCTTCACCTCGTGCGCCTCGCCGTCGAGGTAGAGCGTAAGCTCGCGCACGTCGAAATCTCTCGCGACCTCAAGTGAGGCGCGCAGGTAGGAGAGCTTGCCCCAACGCTTCTTGAGCTCCTCGTCGTTGACGTTGGAGATCTCCGCCCCAAGCCCCCCGGTCGCCACGTTAATAAAGAACCTCTCGCCGATCCCCTCGGACCGCACCCGCGCCACGTCGAGCCACCGACCCCTGTTCTGAAGGATAACGTCCTTGGCGAGGTCGGGGTCCTCGGGGATGCACAGCGTGGCGGCGAGGTCGTTGCCGGTGCCCGCCGGAAGTATGCCGAGGGTCACGCCCTCTGGGAAACCGGCCTTACCGAGCCCGTTGACCACGTCGTTGATCGTGCCGTCACCACCGGCGACGATGAGCAATCCCTCGCACCATTCCCGGGCGGCCTCTATCGCATCCTCCGGTCCCTCGGTCTCTATCCACTCGACCTCGAGTCCTTCGAGCTCGGCGCGGATCTCATCGGGGTCGTAGACCCCGCCGCCCGAGGTGGGGTTGCAGATCACTCGTGCTTTGGACTTCTCCATGACACGCCCTCTGTGGCAGTTACAACCCTGCTAGTCTACCGGAAAGACCACCGCCAGAGACAGGCCCCACCAAAGCAGCTTGCAAAGACGCTCAGCCTCTCAGAGAGTCAGCAAAACGAAGATCCGACCAGCAGAAGTGCTGACAGCTGAAATGGGCGATTTGCGGAAGTCGAACTTCCGCAAATCGCTCTAAGACGCGCGTCGGATCGCTGCGCCTGGACGCGAAACCCGCTCGGCCGGCAGCCAGACCTCGTAGTCGTTGTCTAGCCTGATGGCGGCGTTGGCGCCGTCGCCGGAGACGTAGCAGACCTCCCCGAAACCGAGCGGCGTCTGTACCCGCTCACCGACGGAGAGCTCCGTGATGAAGGCCTCCCTGAGCGCCGCGACGTAGGCGAGCGCGAGCGACGTGTCGATGTGCGCACCCTCATCACGCCTGTCGGCAACCAAAATGCCCGCAATGCGATACAGGTTCGCCCGGGAAACCTGAGAGATCAAACACGCCCTTACTGTCTGCCGCACCAACTGCTGCTCGAACTCCGAATACTCCTCGCCACTCCGCCTCAGAATATCCATCACCCTCGGAAACGCCCGGCGAGTCGCCTCCTCCACCGTCAACCCGTTGATGCCACGCTTGTACACATGGGGGTCGAGCCGCTCTTCCTCCCGATGCCTCGGTACGCTGAGCCAGTCCTGCCTGATATTTTTCGTCTCTGTCATGGTCTGATTATATCTCACTGAAGCTAGTGAAACAATACTAAATCGCCTGCAAAACAAGCACTTTGGCGTATCGGCTGATATGCCTGGGTCTACGCTCCTCGCGGGTGTCCCTCGGCTACTTCGAATCTGGAGCGGCCTGGTGTCGAGGGTCGAGCGCGGTTATTTCGCTCTTACCGGATTGTTGCGCTTTTGTAACCTGGGGGCGTGCTGTGACGTTTAGTCTTATGTATATGCAGAAGACACGCCAGAAGATAGAAGAGATATTCGAGGGTGGTCGGTACGCCCGTACCAAGGAGGAGCTATACGAGAAGGCGTTAGCTCTGCTCGACAAGTGCAAGATAGAAGCTTCGCGACCGGATCACGAGCCTGCCGAGTCGGAGCCCACCGTCAACGATTCTTGATTGGCCCAAACGCCGACCTGCCGGAAGCTTGCGTTAAACTGTGGGAAGTCTTCTGGAAGGAGAGACGGGTGGACTCGAAGGAGTTTCTACAGCGCCTGAAGCGGGAGGTCATCGGGCACCCCGCGCTAACGCATCCATTTCTCGAGCGGTTCGGGGAGGGCGGAGCTGACGCCGAGGGGATAAGGACCTTCGCGATCCAGTACTACAGGCACGTCAGGGTAAGCCGGTTATACCTGGCGGCACTCATCTCGCAGTGCCGTGAGGACGAGGGGCTGCAGCTCGCCCTCGCCGAGGTCCTCTTCGACGAGTACGGACATCTGAACCCGGATGAGACGCACCCCGCTCTGTACCGGCGCTTCTTGATGGCTCTGGGCATCCATGAGGCGGAGTGGGAGGCGCCACGGACGCTTCCGGAGATAGAAATGTACATCTCCACGCACTACGCGCTCTCGGGACATCCGGACTTCAGGATCGGGCTAGGTGCTCTGGGGCCGGCCAGCGAATGGCCGGTGCCCCCGATCTACGCCCGCCTCTCCGACGGGCTCAGAAAGGCCGCAGGCCTGCCCGACGAGGCGCTGGAGATCTTCACGAGCCACGTCACGATGGACGTGACCCACGCCCGCATAATGATGGACGCCATAGCGCCTTACGCGGGGGATGAGAAGGGCCAGCGGAGGGTTCGCGAGGGAGCCATGCGTTCGCTCGACGCCCGCTCCGTTATGCTCGACGCCCTTTACAGGGCGGTCTTCGGAGAGCCCGTCCCCATGTTCGACGCTTCCTCCGTACAGCTTACCGGGGGCTGAGAAGTGGGCGTTGGTACGGAGAGGACCTCGCGTATATCCACGATGTCGAGCACGCAGATTTCGCCCTCGACTCCGCGCCAGGGATACTCGACATACTGGAGCGTAGCGGTATAGGCGAGGGGCTCGTCGTCGACCTTGGTTGCGGGGCCGGTCTCCTGACGCGGGAGTTGATCGACGCCGGGTACGGCGTCTTCGGCGTGGACATCTCCGGGGCGATGATCAGGATCGCTCGCCGCAGGGCGCCCGAGGCCGAGTTCCAAGCGGGGTCGCTCTTCGAGGTAGATTTGCCGTCGTGCGCCGCGGTCACGGCGATCAGCGAGGTCCTCAACTACCTCTTCGACCCCGAGAACCTGGGATTGGGTCGCGTCTTCCGGCACGTCTACGACACCGTTGCTCCAGGCGGCGTATTCGTCTTCGACGTGCTTGGTCCCGGGCAGGTCCCCGTGGGTACGACGGCGAAGGGTTTCAGCGTGGGGAGGACTGGGCGGTCCTCTCCGAGCGGGAGGAGGATCCCGGGCGGGGCACGATGGAGCGACGTATCGTGAGCTTCCGGAAGGTGGGGGAGCATTACAGGCGAATCGACGAGGTCCATCGCGTGCGGCTGTACGAACCGCCGGAGCTGGCCGCGGAGCTCCAACGTGCTGGCTTCCGGGTCCGGACGATGCGTTCTTACGGCGACCTGCCGCTCTCCGAGGGCCACACGGCCTTCGTCGCGCACAAACCGGCGTAGGAAAACCCGCAAAACGGGTATAACAGGCCTATGCCCGAGCTGCCGGAAGTCGAGACCATAAAAGAGGACCTGCGCGGGCTAGTCGTCGGCTCGAAGATAGAGCGTGCGGAGGTTCTGGACCTTTCGCTCGTGGAGCGGCCCTCGACGGAGGAATTCGTCGGCCGGCTCGAAGGCGTCGGTATCACGGGTGCGCGGCGGCGGGCCAAGCACCTAATCGTGGAGTTGAATTCGGGAGACTCGCTGGTCTTCCAGCTCAAGATCGGGGGCCAGCTCCTGCTCGTGCCGCCGGTTGGTGAGCCCGCGACAGCGCTGATGCTCGTGTTGCATCTCGACGGGGAGAGGAGGCTCTTTCTGCGGGATGAGACAGGCTTCACGCGGGCGCGGCTGCTCGACGCCGGAGAGCTCGAGGAGCGGCTCTCCTCACTCGGACCGGAGCCGCTCCAAGACGGGTTCGGGGCGGACTATCTGCCGCGTACGATCGGTTCTCGGAGGGCACAGATCAAACCCCTGCTCCTCGACCAGAAAGTAGTCTCGGGAATAGGTAACATCTACGTCGACGAGATCCTGTACGATGCGAGGCTGCATCCCAGGCGCAAGGCCAACACGCTCTCGGAGGGGGAATGGGAGTCGCTCTATGACGCTATACGATCGAACCTCGCGGCCGGCGTGGAGCACCGGGGCACGACGGTACGTCTTTTCAGGGACGTGTTGGACAGGCCCGGCGAGCATCAGAATTACCTGCGGGTCTTCGAGAAACACGGACAGCCCTGTCCCGGGTGCGAAGGCCAGGTGGTTCGGGAAAAGGTAAGCGGTAGACCGTCTCACTTCTGTCCGGCGTGCCAACGGGAGGATGGCCCCAGAATAGGGGGAGGGGTAGAATCATTGTGGCAATAGACCTGAAAGGAGCCAAGGGTGGCTGAACAGTTTGACCTCGTGATCATCGGCGGAGGGAACGCGGGGTACATACCGGCGATCCGGGCCAGCCAGCTTGGGATGAGCGTGGCCCTCATTGAGAAGCGGGAAGGTGGGCACCTCGGGGGTACTTGCCTGAACGTGGGCTGCATCCCGACCAAGGCGCTGCTCCAGACGGCCCACCTGTTGCACGACGCCAAAAACGGTGAGGAATACGGGGTCATGGTCGGCGAGGTGGAGTTCGACTACCCGCAGGCCGCCAAGCGTCGCGAGCAGGTCGTCACCCAGCTCAGGCGCGGCGTGCAGGGCCTCATGAAGAAGAACAAGGTTACCGTCTACAACGGCGTCGGCAGCTTCGTCGAACCCAAGAAGATCAAGGTCGAGACGGCAGACGGCGAGAAGGAGCTAGAGGCGGAGAACGTCCTGATCTCCACCGGTTCCGCCGTCAACACCCTGCCAGGCCTGGAGTTCGACGGGGAGAAGGTCATCTCCTCCGACGACATCGTTACCAACAACGAAAGCTATCCCGAGAGCGTCATCATTCTCGGTTCCGGGGCCGTCGGCGTCGAGTTTGCGAGCATGTACAACGACTTCGGCACCGAGGTGACCATCGTCGAGATCTTGGACCGCCTGGTGCCGCTCGAGGACCCGGAGATCTCCGACGCCCTCAAGAAAGAGTTCGAGGGTAGGGGCATCACGGTGCTTACGAGCACGAAGGCCGACCCCGAGAGCCTGGAGAAGACCGACGTCGGCGTCAAGATCTCCATCGCCAGCGCCGACTCCGGCGAGCAGGAGAAAACCGAGGGCGAGGGCGGTGGCTACGGCGGCGAAGACCCGCCCACCGGCGAGGTCGACGGGGGGGAGACCCTGGAGGCCGAGGCATTGCTCGTAGCCGTCGGACGCAAGACCGTCACCGAGGACCTGAACCTCGACGTGACCGAAGTCGAGCTCAACGATCGCGGCATCATCCAGGTCGACGGGTACGGGAGGACGGCCGAGGAGGGCGTGTACGCGGCCGGCGACGTGGTCGGGGGCTTCTGGCTCGCCCACGAAGCCGGGCACGAGGGCATCATCGCCGTCGAGCACATGGCCGGCGAGGATCCGATGCCCAAGGACCGTAACCTCGTCCCACGCGTCACCTTCTGCCGGCCCGAGGTGGCCTCCTTCGGGCTCACCAAGGCGCAGGCCGAGGAGGAGGGCTACGAGGTCAACGAGACCAAGTTCCCGTTCAGGGCCATTGGCAAAGCCTTGATCGAAGGCGAGTCAAACGGGTTCTTCAAGATAGTGACCGACGCCGAGACCGACCTCATCCTCGGGATGCACGCCATAGGGCCCAAGGTGACGGACCTTATCACAGAGGGCGTCTTCGCCAAGCTCGTCGAAGGCACACCCGAGGAGATCGGAATGACCATGCATCCCCACCCGAGCCTCTCCGAAGTCGTCGGCGAGGCCGCGATGGCCGCGGAAGGGCATCCGATTCATTTCTAGCTGTCAGCAAGTCAGCTTGTCAGGCGGGCTTCGGGCAGCGTTGGCATCACACGCCAACGCCGCCCCGGCTTTTTCTGTGGCCTGAAGCCTGCTCTGCGATAGGATACACGGTGCAGTTTCGCCAACGTGCGCTACCATAATAGGGCGCAAAATGT
>Ga0126314_10001803_pt1 | contig 10460 bp, 7 predicted proteins | sample Plot105B_FD_92535 | JGI IMG/M metagenome (GOLD analysis project Ga0126314, IMG submission 92535) | Serpentine soil microbial communities from UC McLaughlin Reserve, CA, USA - Plot105B | ecosystem: Environmental > Terrestrial > Soil > Grasslands | place: USA: UC McLaughlin Reserve, Lake County... | reverse complement strand
GGTGAGGAAGGCCAGAATGGCAAGGCGCCAGCTCCTGAATGCGGCCTGAAAGAGCAGAAAGATGGCGATCGCGACCACGATCCCGAAGCCCACCATCCGCGTCACGTTAGCCTCCTGGCTCGTGGACTGCTCGAGCACCTCGGCGTGATACTGGAGTGGGAACCCGACGTTCGCGAGGCGATCTTTGACGTCAGCGGCCACAGCGTCGAGACTGCGGCCGCTGACGTCGGCTTGGACGTCGACGTAGCGCGAGACGGCGTCACGCTTGATGACCGTCGGCGCCAGCCCGGTGCGCACGTCGGCCACCTGGTCCAGTCGTACGTGACCGCCGCCCGGCGTGTCGATCAGCAGGTTGCGGACGCTCGCCACGCTCTGGCGCACGGCGGGCACGCCCATCACGACGACCTCGAACACCTTCTGCTGGCTGAAGATGCTGCCGACCGTGATACCCTGCAACAACGCGGCCTCCGCCCGGCGGACGTCGCCCGCCTTGATCCCGTAGGGTTGCGCCTTGGCGAGGTCCGTCTCGACCTCGAGGACCGGCTTATCGGGCACGACATCGACACCTGGATCGACGACGCCGTCGACCCCGGATATGGCCTGTCGCACCTTGTTCGCCTCGCTGCGCAGGACGTCGAGGTCCTGACCGTAGACGCGCACCACGAGGGGTTTGCCCGCTCCCGTCAAGACATCGAGGTTGTCGCCGGAACTCGGCCCCTCGCCGCCAGTGAGCGTCCCGACGTCGCGTATCTCTTGCTTCGAGTAGGTCGCGACGTCGGGATGGACCGCTTCGTCAAGGCGGCCAACGACGTCCTCGATCGACGCCACCGTCGCGTCATAGTCGGCGTCGGAGGCGATCCTGACCCAGAGCTCGCTGGAGCTGACGTCGACGATCCGATCTCCGCTCACGGCACGTCCGACGAGGGCGCCGGCGTCCTCGACCCCCGGAATCGCCCTCAGCTCGCCACTGAGCTGCGCCGCCGTGCTGCTCATCTTCGGCTCCGAGGTGCCAGGCTGGCCCTCGAGGTGGACGAGCACGTCCCTGTCCTTGAACGAAGGGATGAGCGACGTGTCAAGCAGCGGCAACGCGGCGAGGCCGACAACCACGCAGACCCCAGCAGCGATGAGCGCCGCACGCGGCGCACGGAGGAACCGTGAAAGAGTGTCGTCGTAGCGCGGGCTCAGCCGCCGCAGGATCGGGGACTCGCGGCGCTCCAGCGATCCCCTGGAGAACAGCAGCAGGCTCAACGCCGGCGCGACCGTCAGCGCGATGCCCATCGACGCCAGCAGCGCGAGCACGTAGGCCAGCGCGAGCGGCTCGAAGAACGCGCCCGGCCGGCCCTCCATGACGACGACCGGCACGATCGCGAGCAGAGCGATAAACGCGGCATACGTGATAGGGCTGCGCACCTCAGCGGAGGCCTCGAGCACGACCTCTGCGGTGGGCCTGTCGCCGCCGGCCTGGCGATGCTCGTGCAGGCGCCGGGCGACGTTGTGGACACCGACGACGCCGTCGTCGATGACAACCGCGATCGCCACCGCGAGCCCCGCGAATGCGATCGCGTTGAACGTCTCCCCGAGCAGGTCGAGCACGAGCGCCGCCGCCACTAAAGAGAGCGGGATCGTCACGAGGCTGATCAGCGCGGTGCGCCACTCGAAGAGGAAGGCGGCGAGGGCGAGGGCCAAGAGAACGCCGGCGATGATGAGCGCGAGTCTCACATTGTCGATCGCGTTTTCGATAAAGGTCGCCGGCCGGAAGACTCCTGGGTCGACCTCCATGCCGGAGAGACCAGGTCGCAGCTCGTCGAGTGCCCCTTCGACCCCGCGGGTCACCTCGAGCGTGTTGGCGCCAGGGAACTTCTGTACGACGAGCACTAGCTCGTCGCCGCCGTTGACGGTGGCGTCACCGATCAGCGGCTGGTGACCCTCCACCACGTTCGCCACGTCGGTGAGACGCAGCTTGCCGCCCGTGTCCTCGACCGGCACTTGGCCGAGGCTCTCCGGCGTCCCGAGGTTCTCGAAAATATGCTGAACCTGGAGCCTCTGATTGGGCGTCTCGATGAACCCGCCTGTGCCGGGCGTCGAAGCCTCGAGGAAGCTCAGCGGCGATACCACTTGCGCGTTGCCGGTCGTCTCGATGACCTGGTTTAGGGTGACCCCTCGATCCTGCAGCTGCTCCGGATCGACCTGCACCTGAAGCTGCTCGTCGCGCATGCCCCAGATAGCTACGTTCGCTACACCCGGCACGCCCATCAAGCGCGGCCTGATCACCCAACGGGAGATCACCGACGCCTCGGTCGGGGACACCTTGTTTGGGTCGAGCCCGATTATCATCACCCGGCTCGACGAGGACAGAGGCTGGATCATCGTGGGTGGTTTCGACACGTTGGGCAACCCAACAGCCCCTATGAGCCGCTCTTGCACCAGCTGCCGTGCCTGGTAGAGATCGGTTCCCGGCTCGAACACCATCACGACCGACGAAAGCCCCGCAACCGACTCCGAGCGCATCACGTCGACGCCTTGTATGCCGTTTAGCAGGTCGGCCTCCATCGGAACGGTGATCAGCTGCTCTACTTCGTCCGCGGAGAGCCCGAGGGCCTCGGTCTGGATCTCCACATACGGCGGCGTGAACTCGGGGAGAACGTCTACAGGCGCATCGCGGAGCTGTACGATTGCCACGGCCATCATGCCCACCGCGATGCCGACGATCAAGAGCCGGAATCGCAGGCTCGCTCCGATGATCGAACGAATCATTGCTGGCGACCTCCTAACGCAGGCGCTTCCGAGCTCTCACTCGACCACGAAGAACGATGGTGGCGGGGCTGGTTTGAGATGAAGCAGGCGATTCCGGCAGGGCTTCTGCCGGCAGGGCTCATGCAGTCATGAGCCAGGTGCATACACATGCGGTGAACCAATACACCATCCTCGCCCTATTTGCTTATCGCATTCCCCCTAGACGACACCTTAACAAAGGTTAATCAACGGCACAAGAGACCACCCTTCTCGCACCTTCTCGCACACCCACTGCCTGCTATCTGAAACCGTCCGAAAAACAGCGAGAGTGCGGTCCCGCCATGGATTTTGCTGGCACCCGACGGCAACGGTGGGGTCAAGTCTTGAATACGCGAACGCCGAGTCATGCCTCGGCTCTCAGCTTTCTGGAGCGGATATCCGGTTCGAGCTGGTGCTCCGCCACCTGGTGCCCTTCGGGCCCGCGACGGTGAAGGACGTCCAAGCATGGTCGGGGATGGTGCGGCTCAGCGACTCGATCAAGGGGCTCAAGCCGGCGCTTCGTTCGTCCCGAGCTAACGAGGCGAAGAGCGCCTCGAAATCCTGGACATGCCCCTCGGACATGCCTCTCGGACATGCCCCTGCTACCCGCCCGCGGATGTCTCCGCGCCGCCGCGCTTCGTTCCGGAGTATGACAACCTGCGCTCTCCCACGCCGGTCTCACGCGGGTAGTGCCCGACGAGCCCCGGGCTTCGGTCTTCCTCTGCGCCGGCCGGGTCCGGGCGACGTTCCTAGCTGACGGGTTCGTGCGCGGCACGTGGAGGATCGAGGGGTCTCGAGGATGGCGGCGCTCGTGATCGAACCCCACTCGAGCCTCTTCCCCGCGATACGCGCGGCGCCCTACTTGAGGAAGGGAGAGGCATCTTCGGAGGAAGGGGGAGAGTTCTCCACTTCCTCGTAGACGGCGCACAGGCGGTCGAAGTTCGGTTCGTGGGGGAGCCTTAGGTCTGCACGGTTCCGCGTGCCTGCCAGCCCGTTTATCATGGGCGCATGCGCCTCGGAGGGTTACTTGTGGACCTGGACGGAACGCTCTACGTCGGAGGCGAGCCGGTAGAGGGTGCGGCGGAGGCCATAAAGAGGCTCGAGGCGTCTGGCGTCTTACTCCGCTACGTCACCAACACCACCCGGAAGCCACGTCGGGAGGTGTGGGAGCATCTGCGCTCGTTGGGCTTCGAGGTCCAGGAGGCGATGATTTTCGCGCCCGCCAGGGCAGCGGCCGGCTTGATCGGGAACAAGAGCTGTTTCCCCCTCGTGGACGAGTCACTGCTAGAAGACCTCGAGGAGATCACCCTCACGCAAGACCACCCGGACCACGTGCTCATTGGAGACCTCGGGGAGGGCTTCACCTACGGGCGCCTGAACGCGGCGTTCCGTTGCCTCATGGACGGAGCGGAGCTGATAGCGCTGCAGAGAAACCGCTACTGGCGCAGGGAGGATGGGCTCGCCCTGGACGCCGGACCATTCGTCGCCGCGCTCGAGTACGCCACTGCCAAGAGCGCGACCGTTGTCGGCAAACCCGAGAGAAGCTTCTTCCGGCTCGCCCTCAAAGACATAGGGCTCGACCAGCATGAGGTCGCAATGGTTGGCGACGACGCAGAGGCGGACGTTGCTGGGGCGCAGGCGGCGGGGCTCGTAGGAATCCAGGTCAAGACGGGCAAGTATGGCCCCGAAGCGGGGGTAGCACCGGACCTCGTGCTGGAGAGTTTCGCTGCGCTGCCGGACGCACTCGGGATTTGAGAGCGGCCAGCCTTGTCGTTTGTGATGACATCTGCGGCGAGAGAGTAACCTCTTGGGGTGATCGCCACGAACCACCGGTCAGCGCGGGTGCGGCCAACGCCTCGACCCGCAACTACTACCCACCGAAGGGAGGGAGATGAAAATCAGCGACATCACCGTGCGGACCAGCGAGCGCTACGAGTTCGTCTCGATCACGGGCGAGGTACGTCGCGCGGTTAGCGAGGCGGGGGTAGAGGAGGGACTCTGCGTGGTCTCCTCCACCCACACGACCGCCGCCGTGACCGTAAACGAGGACTACGACCGCGACGTGGCACGCGACCTCGCAGCCGCATGCGAGGCGCTGATGGGGTCGCTCGGCGTACGCTTCGAGCACGCCGAGGGCAACAGCGACTCGCACCTCCTCACCAGCCTATTCGGCGGGGCGCAGCAGCTGCTGGTGCGGGGAGGAGAGCTGGATCTCGGCCGCTGGCAGGGCGTCTTCCTGGCCGAGTTTGATGGCCCGCGGCAGAGGAGCGTGCGGGTCGCAGTCTTCTAGGGGCGTGGGGGCGCATGTTTTCGGGTTGCGCCGTTCGGTAAGATAAGTAGCGGGTTGACAGGCTAACGTCTCGATGCCAGGGTGACGTCGATCGCGGGAGGTCGGTATGAACGCATGGGTCAAGGGCGGGTTGGCGCTCGGCGGACTGGTCGTCGGGGTCGGGACGCTCAAGAGAGCTCTGAATCCCTCGCCACGCTATGCTCCGTGGGAGAAACCTCCCTACGAGGATTTCGACAAAAAGGTGCTGGTGCTGGGTGGCGGCTTCGGGGGGTACACGGCGGCTAAGGACCTTTGCGAGCTGATCGAAGACCGGGACGACGTTGGTGTCCTAGTTCTGGCCAAAAACAACTTCTTCACCTTCTGGCCCATGGTGCCGGGGATTGTCAGCAGCGATATAGACGCCCGCAACGTCGCGCAGCCCTTGAGGCGAGCCCTGATCACCGCCGGCGCCAGCTTCCGGCGCGCGGAGGGCAGGGAGGTGGACCTCAAGCGCAAGGTCGTGGTAGCCGACGGGGGCATAGAGTTCCCCTACGATCACATCGTGATCTCGCTGGGCGGGCTGCCAAACTTTTTCGGCATCCCAGGGGTCGAGGAACACAGCCTGACCATGAGGGGTGTCGAGGATGCCGAGCGCATCCGCAACAGGGTCATAGAGCGGTTCGAGGAGGTCTCGCTCATCAGGGGCGATGTGCCCGAGTCCAAGCTCACCTTCGTGGTCATAGGCGGCGGCGCGACGGGGGTCGAGGTGGCCTCAGAGATCCACACCCTTGTCCACGAGAACCTCGCCCCCGACTACCCGAACATAGACCCGCACCGTGTCCGCATAATCCTGCTCGAAGGCCTCCCGAGCATCCTCCCTGAGCTCGATCCCGCCCTACGCAAGGCCGCCCGCGCCCGGATGGTCAACCAGCGCATCGAGGTCAGGACGAACGCCATGGCCGAGGAGATAACCGAGGGCTGCGTAAAGCTGATGGGTGGCAGCGAGATAGCCACCGAGAACGTGATCTGGACCGCCGGCAACCGCCCGAACCTGGGCATCGAAGTCGAGGAGCTGCCTGTAGACCAGCGGACCGGCATAAAGGTGGACGAATACCTGCGTGTTGAGGGACAACCCAACGCCTGGGCCATCGGGGACTGCGCCGCCGTCGAGGACGTCCGCGCAGGGCAGGATGGGAAGATCGTCCCGCCGACCGCGCAGGCCGCCGTGCAGCAGGGCCACGTGGTCGCCCGGAACATTCTGGCTGTTCTCGACGACAGGGAGCATGACCTGAAGAGGTTCGAGTACCGGCCCATCGGGCAGCTAGTCGAGCTCGGGAGTGACTTCGCAGTCAACGAGGTGATGGGCGTGCGGTTCACGGGGCTCATCGCGGCGATCTTCTGGCGCATGGCCTACCTGGTGCGCCTAAACAGCCCGCAGAGCAAGGTGCGCATTGCCGCGGACTGGATCGTTGGCCTCTTCTTGAGGCCCGCGGTCACCCAGATCCGGGGCACCTCCGAAAGGTAGGCCCCGCACCTTGAGCCGGGACGGGAAAGATGCTAGGTTAGCCGCGGTCGCGGGAGAGCGTTGAGTCTCGGAGAGCGGGCTATGGTAGGGCGTAAGCCGGGGTGCGGGATCGGACGAGCGAATTGCGCCTGACCCTCGCCAATCAGCTCACGTTGGTCCGGATCGTGGCGGTGGTACCCCTCATGATCGCCCTTTACCTGCCGTTCGGCTGGGCCCGCTGGGCCGCGCTCGCGATCTACGTCGGAGCCATCCTCACGGACTACTTCGACGGCCTCATCGCCCGCCGCTCTAACGAGGTCACGGGTTTCGGCAAGTTGATGGACTCCATAGCGGACAAGGCGCTCATAGTCTCGGTCTTCTTCGCGCTCGTGGGCGAGGGCTCGATGGCGGCCTGGATGGCCGCGATCATGGTGATCCGGGAGTTCGCCGTAACCGGACTCCGGATGGTCGCCCTCGAGGCCGGCGAGGTGATCGCTGCCAACCGGTGGGGGAAGGCCAAGATGAACGCCCAGAGCATCGCGGTCTTCATACTCTTGCTCGGGGAGCCGGGGGCCGCCGGATGGCGCGGTGCGCTGGCCGAGGTGGGCTGGTGGGCGATGCTGGTCGCCGTGCTTCTCACGCTGCTCTCCGGTTGGTCTTACCTAAGGGATACGCCACGGATACTCTCCGTCACCTCAAAGCGAGATCAGCGACTGTGACCTACCCAGGTTTTGGGGCGGGGCTTGCTGCTTCGATGAGGTGGCTAGCGAGCGGGATCTCCAATGGATTGAAGATCCCTCTCTACAGGTGTGATTGCGGGCGGTTCCCGCCCTACGTTGGATATTGATGGCCGCGTTGTGGTCCCGAGCAGTAGTAAGGCCGCATCGAAGACAGCGACGTACTCTCTCTGCGAGATCGTTGGCGGCAACGGTACCGCACCCGAACATTCCTGGCTCATTCCAGCGCGCACTACTAGAACGAACCGCTTACCAGCTTTCTCGGCTTTGTAGGCCGTCACGTTGCAGACCATAGTCCAGCCTGCATCGGCGGCGGCCCTCGCCAGCTTGTGGTTCTTGGGCATGCTCTGAACCCTCCACTATTCGAGAGCATGGCCTTCATGAGAGGCTACTAGGTGGCGGCTGGTTTTGTGCAAGAAGTCTTTTCTTCTGTTGGATACTCTCTCAAGCAGTCGTAGTGGTTCGAGCCATCCGTTCATCTTCCGCTGCTGTTCTTCATCGGGATAAAGGCGGTATCTAAAGGTAAGGAACACCATATTGCAATTGTCGGGTATAGCTTGAGATTTCTGGGTAGCGAGTTGCTCCCTTACCCGCGAGGCTTATCGCTTACGCCGGTGGCCAAAACCTGTAGAATCACGCCCCATATGGCGGAAGTGCCGAGCAAGCGCCTGAGACCCGCCGAGGTCGAGATGATCCTGCGCCGCGCCGCGGAGCTGAACGCCCGCCGCTGGTCAGGCGACGCCGATGACACGCCCTCCGTCTCGCCCGAGGTTCTGGTGCAGGTGGCCGCGGCCGCCGGTATTCCTGAGCAGGACGTCCGAAGGGCGATGTGGGACCTCGCCTCGGAGAAGACGGCGGAGCCCCATACGCTCGCTTGGAAGATCTACGGCCCCGCGCGGCTTCGCGCCATGAGGGAGGTCGAGCAGCCCCCGCAAAGGACCCGGGAGCACCTTGAGTCCCTCTTGCGCCTCGAGCAAGGGCTCAAGCTGCGGCGCAAGACGGAGAGCAGCTCGCTTTGGGACTCGGGGGACCTGCTCGGCGCGGTGCGCCGGACGCTCGACTTCTCCGGCCACCGGGCGCTACTAAAGACCCAGTCTGTTGAGCTTCGGGTCGAGGGGCTCGACGAGGACCGGTGCGACGCGAACCTGACCGCCGACATGTCCAACCAGCGCGGAGAGTACCTCTCGCTAGGCGGGGTTATCGGGGTAACGCTCGCTGTGCTCTTCATGCTCGCCGGGGCCCAGAATTTCCTGTTCTTCCTCGGCGTCATCCCGGCGCTCGCCGCGCCGGGCCTCGGGTTCAAGTTCGCCTACCGCAAGGCGTGCGCCGACATCCGGCGCAGTCTGGAGGACCTTCTCGACGCAGCGGAGGAGGGACCGCCGCTAGAGGACGAGGAGCCGCCCGACCGGGGCGACCGCCCGCCCGGCCAGATCCGGGGCCTTAGCCCCATCCCTAGGTTCACCCCGCAACACCAGAGGGAAGGCAACTAGAAAGCCTCCGCGACCCCTTCCGGTCCGCCGGCTTTAAAGCTGGTGGCCGAGGGCCTATATTTAGACCATGCCCTCAAAGGTGCTCAAGGAGATCTTTGGCTTCGACTCGTTCCGGCCGGGACAGGAGGAGGCGATCCGGGCCGTCCTCGAGGGCCGGGACACCCTGGCGGTGATGCCGACCGGCGGCGGCAAGAGCCTTTGCTATCAGGTCCCGGCGCTCATGCAGGAGAGCCTCACGGTGATAGTCTCACCCCTGATCTCGCTGATGAAGGATCAGGTGGACTCCCTGGTCCAGAGCTCCGTCGCAGGGGCGGGGACCCTCCACTCCGGGCTCTCGCCCGAGGAGCGTTGGGAGGTCGAGCGGAGGGTGAGAACCGGGGAGATCAAAATGCTCTACGTCGCCCCCGAGCGCCTGCGCTCGCTGGAGTTCGTACTCTCGCTTCGACGCGCTGGTGTCGGCCTCTTCGTCGTGGACGAGGCACACTGCATCTCCGAATGGGGTCACGACTTCCGCCCGGACTACCTCTTTCTGCCCCGCGTCGTGCGCGACCTCGAGAGCCCACCTGTCCTCGCCCTGACCGCCACGGCCACGCCGCGCGTCAGGCAGGACATACTCCGCTCGCTCAAGATGCGCTCGCCCGAGGTGGTGGTCACGAGCTTCAACCGCCCGAACCTCACCTACAGGGTCCTCTCCGCCAAGGAGAAGAAGCACAAGTTGCCCTTGATCCTGGACACCGTACGCACCGCCACGCCTCCCGGCATCGTCTACGCTACCACGCGCAAGGAGTGCGAGGAGCTGGCGGCGCACATGCGCCGCTCCGGGGTGGACGCGGCCGCCTACCACGCTGGATTGGGCGCTGCTGAGCGCTCCGGCGTCCAGGAGCGCTTCATGACCGACGAGCTCTCCGTCGTCGTCGCCACCATCGCCTTCGGGATGGGGGTGGACAAGCCGAACGTCCGCTTCGTGGTCCACTCGAGCGTTCCTGGGAGCCTCCCGGCGTATATGCAGGAGTCAGGGCGGGCAGGCCGCGACGGCGGCGCGGCGGAGTGCCTCGTCCTGTACCGGGGCGCGGACCTCGGACGGCGCAAGCGGCTGGTGACGCTTGGCACCGCGGGAGAGCGGGATGTCGGCTCGCTCTTCCGCTCGCTCGCAGGGCTGGAGAATAGCGGGAGGGTCAACATCCCGCCGGGCGCCCTCGCAGCGCTCGGCGGGGTGGATCCGGATGCGGCCTGGATCGTCCTCGGCAGCCTGGAGGACTCGGGTTTGATCCACCGGGGCTACGACCTCTGGGCCGAGGTAGAGGTGCGTCACCTGGAGGAGAAGACCGAGGGGCTGCGCGAGGAGGTAGCTGCCGTGCACGCGGCGCTGCCGGGCGCCGGCACGATCGGGCTGCCCGAGCTAGCCCGGCGCGCGGGCGTGCGACCGGCCGTCGCGCAGGGCGCCCTCTACCGGATGATGGTGGACGGGACGGCGGAGATAATCCCGCGCGGCTCAGTGGTGGACGTGAGGCTGAAGACCTCGGCGCTCGACGCACACAGCCGCCGCACCATCGCCAAAAGGCTCAAGAGCCGCGCCAGCGCGGCCTATGCCCAGATCCGGGACGTGGAGGCCTACGCGAACCTGACGACCTGCCGCCGCGAGCACCTCCTCAGGCACTTCGGCGACACCGCGCCTGTGGCGCCTTGCG
>Ga0126314_10001802_pt1 | contig 10462 bp, 15 predicted proteins | sample Plot105B_FD_92535 | JGI IMG/M metagenome (GOLD analysis project Ga0126314, IMG submission 92535) | Serpentine soil microbial communities from UC McLaughlin Reserve, CA, USA - Plot105B | ecosystem: Environmental > Terrestrial > Soil > Grasslands | place: USA: UC McLaughlin Reserve, Lake County... | reverse complement strand
GTGGAGTCCTGGTGATGGCGCATCGACGGTGCTGCCTGGAGATGGGGGCATCCACCGGGTGGGGAACCCCGGTGAGGAGTTGGCGGTCTCGGTCCACCTCTACGGACCCCGTCTAGAAGAGATAGACGGGCGGGACTACGACCCTTCCCGTGACTACGTCTGCGACAGGCGAGAGGACTGAGGCATGAGCCAGAAGAGCGACACAGGGAGGTCGAAGTTGTACGGCATGACCGAGTATCTGATGATCGCACACGAGATGGAGAAGGCGCGGTTGCTAGGCCGCAAGGCCCGAAAGAATCTGCGCCGTTCGCCGCGCTCACCCACACGGCACCGAAGGGAGCATGGCGTTCTCGGAGCAATGCTACGAGGACGGCAGCGCGAGGGTAAGAGACTGCCCTGACTTGTACCAGTGGCGAACCGCAAGATCGTCGCCCAGACCATCCACCACACGATTAAGGAGCAACCGCAATGAACGAAACGACCGGCCAGCAGGCACCCCGCCTCGACGAGATGGATGAGAAGGAGGCGCACCGCTTCCTCACAGTACTGTTGTCCAACCTCGATCCCGAAGAGGAATACGCCGCACGCCACGAAGACTACGTGCTCGAGATGCCCCAGTCCGGGGAACGCATCCGGGGACGGGAGAACATGAGGGCGTTCCAGAGGTCCTACTCCACCAGCTCGCCGTCCGACCCGATGCGCCGTATCCGGGTGCACCGGGTGATAGCCAGGGATGGGCTCTGGGTCGTGGAAGGAGCCGCCGACTACGACGACGGGCGGCAGGCATTGGACGTGGTCGTAATCTCCGAGCTGCGCGACGGGAAGATGTGGCGAGACAGATGGTACTTCGCCGAACCGTTCGAGGCGCCGGAGTGGCGCTCCCAGTGGGTCGAGCGGATGGAGACCGGAGCGCCGCCACGAGATGAAAGAGGAGATGTAGGATGACGCTGGATCCGAAGGTACGAGAGCTGCTGGACCTCACGGCCGACGCACCGCCGATCGGGACCGATCCGGTCCAGGTGATGCGCGAAGACACGCCCTCCCAGATGGCGGCGTGGTTCCGAATGGGGTTGGTCTCGACACTCGTAGCGGCGGTCGAGGATAGGCTCATCCCCGGTCCAGCCGGCGACCTGCCGGTGCGGATCTACACCCCCGAGGGCCGTGGACCTTTTCCGCTCGTCGTCTTCTTCCACGGCGGCGGCTGGGTACTGGGCGACCTCGAAACCCACGACCCGATGTGCCGGGCGCTGTGCGCCGGCGCCGACTGCGTGGTCGTCTCGGTAGGCTACCGTCTCGCGCCGGAACACCCCTTCCCTGCCGCAGTCGAGGACGCACTGGCCGCGACGCGCTGGGTGGCGGTGCACGCCGCGGAGATCTGCGGCGACCCGGCCCGGATAGCGTTGGCCGGCGACAGCGCGGGTGGCAACCTCTCGGCGGTAACGGCCATTCGCATCCGCGACGAGGGCGGGCCGGCGCTTCGCGGCCAGCTCCTGATCTACCCCGCCGTCGGCTACCACACGCCCCCGACGCCCTCGTACATCGAGAATGCCGAAGGCTACGGCTTGACGCGCGAGTCCGCGTTCTGGTTCTGGAGACAGTACCTTGCCGAGGAGTCGCAGGCCACAAATCCACACGTAGCGCCGATGCTCGCCCCGGACCTGCGCGGGCTGCCGCCGGCTCTCGTCATCACCGCCGAATACGACGTGCTCCGCGATGAGGGAGAACTCTACGTCGAGCGGCTGCGGGCGGCGGGCGTGTCCGCACGGGCGTCGCGCTACGACGGGGTACACCACCGCTTCGCCGAGCTGATAGGCATTCTCGGCCAGGCGGGGCAAGCGCGCGACGAGATGTGCGCCTGGCTGCGGGAAGTGCTCGCCAGCTCCGATCCCTCGACCGTGACGCTTGGCGAAGGGGTGGCGATCACGCAACCCAAGACGGACGGCGTGATCGGGAATGGCAGCTTTCTGCCATGTTCGCCACGAAGCTCAGGGGCTACCTTTGTGGCTGACGTATCGCACAGCCGAAACAAAGAAAGGCGGTGATCGGCGTGAGGGACGTGAGAGAGCGCAGAGGTAGGCATGTAGCGTGACACGGCGCGGGCGTGAAGAGTAACCGCACGGAAAGCAAGCACGAAAATCGATCAACGCGAAAGGAAGAACAGACGATGAAGCTAGCAAGCGAGAAGGCGACGCCGGCGAGCAGGACGACCGAGGTGACCATCGTGATGGTCCCGGTCGGGCTCTTCATGTCGCTGGCCGAGACGGCGCGAGGCGCAAGTAACCTTTTCCGAAGCCATGAGGCGCGCTGAGGAGGACGCGGCCATAGATGCGGAAGACATCCTGACGCAGGCCGAAGAAGCGGAGGCCCTCAACCCCGTCGGATGAGACAGACGATCACGAGAACGCTGGAATCACGACACGGGGAGAGAGACACGGGGAGAGAAGATGAGGACGACAGAGAAGATCGAAACGCTAAGGTCCGGAAAGCGGCGCTACTACCACCCCGGCCAGAAGGACTACGCCACCTTCCTCCAGACCAGCGAGGAAACCGGCGGCGAGCGCACCCTCATAGAGATAGAGCTCGCCCCCGGCGGCGGTAACCAGCCGCATTATCACCTGACCTACGACGAGCATTTCGAGGTCCCGGAAGGGGCCCTGGAGGTGCAGCTCGGCAAGGCATCCCGCACGCTGCGTCCCGGTGAGAAAGCCACTGCCTTAAAGACCGTGCTGCACCACTTCCGCAACCCCCGGAGGAGCCTGCCCGCTTCCTGGTCGAGTTGCGGCCAGGCCACAGCGGGTTCGAGAAGGCGCTCAAGGTCGCCTACGGGCTCGCCGCGGACGGGCTGGCCGCCGCCAACGGCGCACCCAGGAATCCCTATCACCTCGCGTTGGCGCTCGAGTGGGGAGAGGGCCGATTGCCCGGCATCTTCGCCGCCCTCGAGCCCGTGTTCCAACTGCTCGCGAAGCGGGCTAGGCGCAAGGGGATCGATCGGGAGCTGGAGGAAAGGTACTGCCAGTAAGAGACGAGTTACCTGCAAGATTCATAGGAGGAGAGAAAGAGATATGGCAAGAAATGGAGACATAGTAGAGCACCCCGTGACGGGGGAGAGGATCACCTTCCTCGAGACATCGGAGGAGACGGAGGGCGAGTACGCGACGGCCGAGCTGCGCGTGCGTCCCCATGGCTTCGTGGCTGCCCCCCACATCCACCCCATCGCGGAGGAATCCTTCGAGATACGCTCAGGCACGTTCACCTTCGTCGTGGACGGTGAAGAGAGGCAGGTTCGAGCGGGAGAAGGCGCGACCGTGCCGGCGGGCACGCCGCACGCGTGGTGGAACTCGGGTGAGGATGAAGGTGTTGCTATCGTCGAGTTCCGTCCGGCCCTGAAGACCGAGGAGTTCTTCGAGTCCTTCTTCGGACTGGCCCAGGACGGGAAGGTCAGCCAGAAGACGGGGCTGCCAAACGCGCTGTGGCTGGCGGCCATCTTCCGCTCCTACCGCGACTTCGGCTACATCGCCAGACCCCCGCTGCTCGTGCAACGCGCCATTTTCACCCCCCTCGGCGCCCTGGCGTGGCTGATCGGATACCGTCTGCCACGCCCCTACCCCCCGCGCCGCAGAGCACCGGTCGCGGCCGTCGATCTTTGGCAGGCACCGCTCAGAACATGCCGCTCAGACAACGCTTAGAAAACAACGGAAGAAGAGAAAGGAACTCAGAAATGACAAGGCAAGCGACAACACAGAAATCAGAAGGACGTAGCAAGCAGCGTAACGCGGTGATCGCAAGCCTGGCGCTTGGAGCGGCGTTGGGTGCTATGGTGACGCTCGCTGGCACGGCGCGGGAAGCTTATGCGACCTTCCCCGGCGAGAACGGCAGGATCGCCTTCGCCTCCAACCGCACTACGGGAGAAGGAGTGAACATCCCCGAAGGGGACTTGGAGATCTTCACCAGGAATCGCAGTGGAACGGACCTTCGACAACTCACCGAGTACGCCGCCTTCGACATCGACCCCGAATGGTCCCCGGACGGCGAGAAGATTGCGTTTCAGAGCGATAGGGCTCTCTTCTTCGACGTCTTCGTGATGAACGCTGACGGCACCCAGCAGACCAACGTGACCAACAACCCGGCTTTCGATAGGGCTCCCACCTTCTCGCCCGAGGGTGAAAAGATCGCCTTCGACAGCAACCTCGCCACGGGAGAAGGAGTGAACATCCCCGAGAAGGACATTGAGATTTTCTCCATCAATCTCGACGGCACGGGCCTCGAGCAGCTTACCCACAACGTAGCAAGGGACTTCCAGCCCGACTTCTCGCCGGACGGCGGGAAGGTCTCGTTCGTAAGCGATCGGGACTTCTCACCAGGCATCTACACGATGAACGCCCACGGTGCGAATAAGAAGAAGCGCTCCCGGGGTCCCGCGATGGTCTTCGCGACTCCAGGCTTCTCACCCGACGGCAGCAAGATAGCGTTCCACACCAACCGAGACGGTAACTTCGAGATCTATGAGATGCGCACCGACGGCACGGGACAGGTCAACCTCACCAACAACCCGGCCGCAGACTTCACCCCCGACTGGCAGCCGCTAAAGAGTCAGTATTAGACGAGGGGCCAAGCCACTGAACGAAATGGGGCTACGGCGTGTTCCGCCCCGGGGCAGGAAAGGAAGCCGAAATTGTACGGGATGAGCGAATACCTGATGATCATGCACGAACTCGAGAAGGCACGCCTGGCAGGCCTGGTCCGGAAACCTCACCAGAAATGGGGATACTTCCCGGGAAAGAATCCAGCGATCAGAGTGGTCAGGCGCATCCTTAGAACGAGCGCCAGGGAGGTAGCAAAATGTCTGTAGCGAAGAGCAAGATCTACGTCGCCCCTGATGATGGCCCGCACCTGCCTATCCTGGACATAGTGCACAAGGTGACGGCGGAGGCCTCAGGCGGTTCGCTCCTGATCGAGGAGTGGGCCCTTCCTCCCGGCGAGATGATCCCGCCACACACCCACGCCCGCGAGGATGAGTGCTCATACGTGCTGCAGGGCGAACTGACCTGCTACGTAGGCGGTGAGGTCGTGCTCGCCCCGCAACGCTCCTACATCGTCAAGCCACGCGGCATGCCCCACGCCTTCTACAACGCCGGCGCCGAGACAGTGCGGGTGATGGAGATCCTCACGCCAGGAGACGGTTTCGAGGGCTACTTTGACGCGTACGAGGAAATCGTGTCACAGAATATAAGGGGCGAGGAGCACCGGAGGGCCAGGGCCGAGCTCGGCGAAAGGTTCAGAATAACCTGGCACGACGGGATCATCCCCGAGGTCAAGGCCCGCTTCGGCATCTAGCAGATTCCCCTGCGGGACCATCGGCGAATCAAGAACAGAGACGAGGTCATGAACGCTACGAACGAACAGCGGCCCCCAACCTGGACGAAATGGACGAGAAGGAGGCACACCGCTTTCTCACTGAGCTGTTTTCCAACCTGAGCCCCGAAGAGGAATACGCCTTATGCCACGAGGACTACGCGATGGAGATGCCCCAGTCCGGAGAGCGCATCAAGGGCCGGGAGAACATGAGGCAGTTCCAGGAGGCATACCCCAATCCCCCGAACATTCAGCTGCGCCGGGTGGGTGTCAGAGAGGGCCTATGGGTCGTGGAAGGTGTCAACGACTACGGTGGCGGACAGGTATCCACCGTCCTGGTCATTTTCGAGTTGCGTGACGGCAAGATCTGGCGCGATACCCGCTATTATGCCCAGCCGTTCGACGCGCCAGCGTGGCGGGCGCAGTGGGTCGAGCGGATGTGAGGCAGAACCCGGGGCGACGTTCTAAACCGCTTATCCGGCGCTCTGGGAGCGGACCGTGGCTATCGCGTCCGGTGCGATGAGGCCGATTGAGGCCGCGTGTTCGGCCGCCGCGATTGTATCGGGCACGGCCACCATCTCCGTCCCGAGCTTGCGGGTCTGATTGGCCAAGGCTTTGACCTCCACGTCGCGTTCGTGGGAGGTGACATCCCTGATGTAAACGGCCTTGATGCGTTTCGGATACTCCCGCACGGCCTGCAGGTAGATCTCCGGGTCCTCCTCGCCGGAGTCCCCGATCAGGACGAACGGCAGGTCCTCGTAGGTGTCCAACAGCCGGCTGATCAACCCCAGTTTGTAGTCCTGATGCTTCCCGAGGACGGTCGGGCTCCAGTCCTTGAGGAATAGCGGGCCAGGGGGAACGCCGTGCACGTTCAGAAAATCTTCCAGCATGTCGTAAATGTTCCACGGGCTGCTCGAGACGTAGAGGATGGGGTTAGAGGCGTCTCCGTCCTTGCCGCGCTGCAGCGCCTCGTAAAAAGCGCCGACGCCCTCGAAAGGAAGCCGCGTGTGGGCGTTGTTGCGAACCACGATCCAGGCCATCTTGAGCACGTTGGTCGCGCTCGACCTGACCACCGTGTCGTCGAGGTCACTGATCACCCCGAAACCCGCCCCGCGCGGCACGAGCACGTGCCCTACAGACCGTACCTCCCCCCCGCCCGGAGACGGGGGCGAGAGTAGATCCAACTCCACCGGGTGCCACGTTGCGGTATCTTCGAGGGGCTCCGTAAGCCGGAAGCACACATCGAAAAAGCCCTCAGCGTCTGCCGTGGTCTCGACCTGCAACCCTCCGAAGGAAGCCCGTACCCGCGCGCCTGCGACCTCGTCGCTCGCGAAACGCCGCGCCATGTTGAGCACGTTTCGCCATACCGGATCATCCTGTCCTGCGTGGGTGATGCCGGTCTGCTCCAGCACCCGGCCCCTCAAGAACAGCTCCCGATTCGTGCCGTGTCCCCTGTAGGGTAGGATCTCGAACGGGTCGAGAAGCCCGAAGCGTTGCTTGAACCGGAACCTCAAAGCGTCGAAGCGCTCCTCGATGACACGGGCCGCCGATAGTGCCGTACGCCTGAGGCCGGTCAACGGGAGTCCATACCGAGTAGCTCACCAGACCCTTTACCCGTCTGAGGGTTATCGTCTAGATGTTCACCTGCTCGACACTCGACCACGACGGGAATGCTTACGTTGGCCATCCTGCCTCGAATCCTCGTCACCCCTCGTCACCGTTACGCCTGCGGCCACCCTACCCCGCAAACTTGAAACTAACACTACCGGCAAGCCGCTTGCAAGAACCTCTCACGTGTTTCGCCCCGCAAGCACGACCGAATTTGGTGTATGCCAGCCTGGTAAGGCCTTGCCCGGCACCACGATGATCCTGGCTGGATCACAGCTCGGACTGTTCGAAGATCCTCATGACAGCGCAAACCATACACCACTCTAGCAGCGCGTGTTCGCCGATGCGCACCTCAAGCACATCATCTCCGCACGCCGCGTGCGCCAGGCTGAAAGCGGCGCACGCGAGGTCTCCCCCGCCCTCGGCGCCAACCTCAGGGAGGTCCGTCGGATGTACGTCGTATCGCATGACGTTCTGAGTATCGACCGCTTTGCGATCGACCTCTAGTCCGCGGGAAGAAGGCCATTGGAGGACTATCCGTTGCTCGGTACGGGCACACCCAGGTGTCGGTAGGCTCTGGGCGTGGCGATCCTACCGCGCGGTGTGCGCTGGATGAGGCCGCTCTGCAACAGGTACGGTTCGTAGACGTCCTCGACGGTGTCGCGTGCCTCGCCGAGGGCCACGGAGATGGTGCCGACGCCGACCGGTCCGCCGTCGAACTTGTCGATGACGAGCCCGAGGTAGTCCCTGTCAGCCCTGTCGAGCCCGAGGTGATCGACGCCCTGCATGTCGAGGGCGGCGTTGGCGGTCTCCTCGTCGATCTTGCCTTCTCCGACAACCTGGGCGTAGTCGCGCACCCTCTTCAAGAGCCTGTTCACGATACGTGGTGTCCCGCGACTGCGGCGCGCGAGCTGGCTCGCGCCGCCCTCCGTGATGGGAACCTCCAGTATCCCCGCGTTGCGTATCACGATCTTCTGAAGGTCATCGGGCCCGTAGTACTCGAGCCTCTCGGCGACGCCGAATCGGTCGAGCAGGGGCTTCGTAAGCAGGCCCTTCCTGGTGGTTGCGCCGACCAGCGTAAAGCGCTGCAGATCCAACCTGATCGTCCGCGCCGACGGTCCCTGGCCGAGTATAACGTCCATCGCATAGTCCTCCATCGCGGGATAGAGGACCTCTTCGATCTGCCTGTTGAGGCGGTGGATCTCGTCTATGAACAGGAAGTCACCCTCCTCGAGCGAGGTCAAAATGGCCGCCATGTCCCCGGCCTTCTCAAGCGTTGGCCCGCTCGTCGGCCTCAAGCCCACCCCCATCTCTTCGGCGAGGATGCGGCAGAGCGTGGTCTTGCCGAGCCCGGGAGGACCGTCGAGCAGGATGTGGTCGAGCGCCTCCCCCCGCTGCTTGGCCGCCTGAACGAATATCTTGAGGTTCTGCTTGAGCGCCTCCTGCCCGACGAACTCGTCGAACGAGCTGGGCCTGAGCGTCGGCTCATCGTCCCCGACGTGGGCCTCGGGATCGAGCGGATGCTCCCCGAACTCCCCGAAACCGGCGGCCCCCGTTATGTCCTCGAACGACTCCCCATCCCGTCTCTCGTCGCTGACGGTGAAATCGTCCATCTCCCCGGCGCTCAACGCCTGCTCCCTATCCGCCGTAACGCCTCCTTTATGTACTTCTCGACAGACACTTGCGGCGGCACGTCGTTTAGCGCCTTCTCGGCCTCCTCGATCCTGTAGCCGAGCGCCGTTAGCGCGTCCCTCGCCTCCATGTAAGGCCCGCCCCCCCCGCCGCCGCCCGCGACGACCGGCTCCGGTCCGAACGCCGCGAGGCTCTTGCCCTTGAGCTCGAGCACCAACCGTTCCGCGGTCTTCTTTCCGAGGCCAGGAACGGAGGCGAGCTTGAGCACGTCCCCCCTGGCCACGGCCTCGGAGATCTCCTGTGGCGACATCGAAGAGAGTACGGAGAGAGCCAGCTTCGGCCCGACCTTGCTGACAGCCGTCAGCACGTCGAACGCCGCCCGCTCCTCCCGCTCCGCGAACCCGAACAGGAGCATCGCATCCTCTCGCACAACCAACCTGGTGTGTATGACACAATCCTCGCCGAGCGAGGGCAAAGCCCTGAGCGTCGCCAGCGACGCCGAAGACCGGTATCCCACGCCACCAACGTCAAGGACCACGCCTTCAGTATCTTTTTCGACCAGAGTACCGCGTAATCTGTAAATCATGGGCTAATTATCGCGCATGGATAGCTATTTCCCCACCCCAACCTTGCCTGGCAGACTACTCGAGAAGGCGTGACAGATAGCGATCGCCAGACCGTCGGCCGCGTCGTCGGGCCTGGGTACGGCCGGCAGGTTCAACAGAGCCTTCACCATCTCTTGCACCTGCTGCTTGTCCGCCCGCCCGAAGGATGTGATCGCCTGCTTTACCTGCAAGGGCGTATATTCAGTCACCTCGATCCCGGCCTTGTACGCCGCGAGCATCGCGACACCCCGCGCTTGCCCGACCGTGATCGCCGTCGTAACGTTGGTATTGAAAAACAACTCCTCTACCGCCACCGTCTCGGGCCTGTAGCCCCGCACGAGCTCCGTAACGCCATCGAAAAGCCGCCCGAGCCGCCGGGGCATCCCCCAATCTGGAGGGGTGGTGATCGCGCCGTGTTGCACGTACCCCAGCCTGCTCCCCTCCTGACGAATAACCCCCCACCCCATCGTCGCCGTCCCGGGATCTATGCCTAATATCGTGTGTCCCCTACCGCCGGCCGCGAGCATAAAGTAAGCTTACTCTCTACAATCAGACCTTGCACCACCTTCTACATATTGTGCAAGTGACCACCATCAGCACAATCAGGTACTTGGAATCAAGAATTGCCGGCTCCATGAAACTATTTCCTAACTCAAAATTCCAAGGGTAATCGTCCCAGCCCGCGCAAGAACAATCCGCGGCGCCATCGCATAGACTCTGAGGTCACGGCCAGATTCATGTCGGGGAAGCGTCGCAGGAGCGCGGTAATGGCGATCTGACCCTCCATACGGGCAAGCGGCGCCCCGAGGCAATGGTGAACGCCGCCCCGACCGAAGGCAAGGTGCTAGTTGGGATGGCGGGCCAAATCAAGGGCGTCGGGATCTTCGAAGTACTGCTCATCACGGTTGGCCGAACCGAGGACCGCGAGTACGAGTTCTCCTCGGGGTACTTCGGTCTTTGAGACCTCGAGGTCCTCACGGGCGTAGCGCTCGGTCGCGATCTCGATGGGAGACGTGTATCGCAACAATTCCTCGACCGCCGGCTTGATGAGTTGAGGATCGGCCTTGAGGTTTTCGAGTTGCTCGGGGTGTTCGATGAGCGCGAGCGTGCCGCTGGCGATGAGGTTGACGGTGGTCTCATGCCCCGCCACGAGGAGCAAGAACGACATGGCCAGGAGTTCGTCCTGGCTGAGTCTGTCCCCCGCTTCTTCGGCCTGGACTAGCGCGCTGATGAGGTCGTCCTCCGGTAAGACGCGCCTCAGCTTG
>Ga0126314_10001801_pt1 | contig 10464 bp, 10 predicted proteins | sample Plot105B_FD_92535 | JGI IMG/M metagenome (GOLD analysis project Ga0126314, IMG submission 92535) | Serpentine soil microbial communities from UC McLaughlin Reserve, CA, USA - Plot105B | ecosystem: Environmental > Terrestrial > Soil > Grasslands | place: USA: UC McLaughlin Reserve, Lake County... | reverse complement strand
TCGAGACGTTCGAGGAGGAGCGTCGCGAGGGCGAGCGCTTCCATGAGTGGGCCAGGCGCAAGAGGAACGCCGAGCTACGCGAGGCCCTCAGGAAGCCGGAACGGAGCGGGGTGTCCGCCTAACATGGCCGGCTTCGACATCAGGGACATGATGAACGACATCGACGAGGCCCCTGGCAAGGTCTGGTTCTGGGACCTGGAGAAGGCCGTTATCGACGCGGACCGCTGCGTGCAGTGCGGCGTGTGCGTCGCGGCCTGCCCGACCGATTCCATCGGCCTGGGCAACGACGACCTTCCCGAGCTCGTCAAGATGTGCACGGGTTGCTCGCTTTGCTGGGATTTCTGCCCGCGCGGCGGGTTGCAGTACGAGTCCACCTGGAAGATTACCGGCAACGGGAACAGCATCGAAGGAATAGGGCGCGTGGAGGAGAGCTACACGGCCCGGGTCAAACAGGAGATAGACGGCGTGCAGGACGGCGGGTTCGTCAGCGCGCTCCTGATCTCGCTGCTACAAGAGGGTGAGATCGACGGCGCCCTCGTGGCCCGAGAGAGCGAGACCGAGCGCTGGAAGGGCGAGGCTTTCCTGGCGAGGACGCCAGAAGAGATCCGCGATTGCGCGGGCAGCTTCTACAACCAGACGCTCGCGCTGGGGCACGTAGATTTCAAGGACTACGATCTGCCGCCCAACCCCAGAATCGCGGTCGTGGGTACGCCGTGCGAGATCGAAGGCATCAAGGCCATGCAGGCGAGGCCGTGGACGTGGGGATCTTCGCAGGTCGAGGCCATAACGCTCACCATAGCGCTGCTGTGCACCAAGAGCTTCAACTACGAGAAGCTGATGCTGGAGGAGATCAGGGACAAGAGGAACGTGGACCTCGAGGACGTGGGCCGCGTGGACATCATCCGCGGGAAGATGATCGTGCAGGACCTCCTGGGCGAGACCATCTTCGAGGAGCCCATACGAGACTTCCACGGCGCCGCCTTGAAGGGCTGCGACGAGTGCGCGGACTTCATGGGCCACGCCGCCGACATCTCCGTGGGCAGCGTGGGCAGCGCGGACGGCTACTCCAGCGTTCTGGTCAGGAGCGAGGAAGGGCTGGCCGCCTTCGACAGCGTCAGGGACCGTCTGGAGCTGCGTCCCCTTGACAAGCCGCAGGCTTTGGATAAGCTTGACGACTTGGACAAGAGGGTGGCTTTCAGCAGTCTCAAACGGGCCTTCGACCCCGAAGCCCCGCTCTTTATAGACTACGAGGAACACCTGAACGACTACGCCGGGACGGACCGGGCCCCGGTCGAGCACGAAGCGGTGAGGTACTAGTTGGAACGCGCCATAACGAGCCTTCCTGTGCCGGATGAGCCGGAGGACCTGAAAACCGAGACCCGCGCCCTCCTGGAGGAGTCGCCCGAGGAGGGTAGCCGCGTCGTCGAGGACGCCACCTTCGTGGCCGATCTCCTGTGGGATGAATGGGGGGAGGATCTCCAGGGGGCCGGCATGGATTACGACCGGTTCCTGGGGATCTCACGCGGTTACGCCGCAGAGTTCAGGCTCTGGGTGGTCGGTGAACGTCCCTGGAATCACTGCGCGGCCGGTCTCGCCGGCCGCGCGTTGCGTAGGATCCCGGCCGGAGAGGCCAATATTCCCGCGGAGGTAGAACTATGAACGTCAGCACCAAGTTTACGACCATCGTGCCGCACGGCGGCGAGCTGGTAGACCGACTGGCTCCCGAAGAGGAGCGCGACGAGCTACTGCGGCGGGCCGAAGGGCTGACGAAGGTCGTCCTCGGACCGCGGGCGCTCTCGGACCTGGAGATGATCTCCACGGGGGTCTTCTCTCCGCTGACGGGCTTTATGGTCAGCGAGGACTACGAGAGCGTGGTCGAGACGATGCGCCTCAAGAACGGCCTGGTCTGGAGCCTGCCCATAACGCTCCCTGTGAGCGAGGAAGAGGCGGACGACATCAGGGTCGGCGAGGAGATAGCCCTGGCCGACGGCACGGGACGCATCCTGGCGACCATGATCGTGGAGGACCGCTACTCCTACGACAAGGAGCAGGAGGCCCGGCAGGTCTTCGGTACCACCAACGACGAGCATCCCGGCGTCGCCGCCGTCTACCGCCAGAAGGACGTGCTCCTCGGCGGCGAGGTGACGCTCCTGGTGGACGACCCGAACCCCAAGCCTTTCCCGGAGTACCATTACAGGCCGCGCGAGCTGCGTGAGGCGTTCGCAGAGAAGGGCTGGAACCGCGTCGTCGGTTTCCAGACCCGCAACCCCGTCCACCGCTCGCACGAGTACATCCAGAAGAGCGCGCTGGAGATAGTGGACGGTTTGCTCCTGAACCCGCTCGTCGGCGAGACGCGCTCAGCGGACATCCCCGCCGACGTGAGGATGAAATCCTACGAGGTGATCCTGGACCGCTACTACCCGAAGGACCGCACGATGCTCGCGGTGTTCCCGGCCGCGATGCGCTACGGCGGCCCGCGCGAGGCCATCTTCCACGCCATCTGCCGCAAGAACTACGGCTGCACGCACTTCATCGTAGGGCGCGACCACGCCGGTCCCGGCAAGGACTCCCAGGGCAATCCCTTCTACGGCGACTACGAGGCCCAGCACATCTTCGACGAGTTCGAGGATGATGAGATCGGGCTCACGCCCCTGTTCTTCGAACACGCCTTCTTCTGCCTGGAATGCCAGGGCATGGGAACGACCAAGACCTGCCCCCACGGCAGCGAGCACCACGTTTTCATCAGCGGCACCAAGGTGCGCGAGATGCTCTCCAAAGGCGAGTACCCGCCCCCCGAGTTCTCCCGCCCCGAGGTGATCGAAGTGCTCATGGAAGGCCAGCGCACGTAGCAAGATTGTTCAAATACGTTAAACTAAGTTAATCACGTAACAGTACGTAACTGGTAGGCAAGGAGATCAAAGGATGGAGAACGGGACGAGGAACGGTCGTGGGTTCACGTTGTGGTTTACCGGGCTATCCGGGGCTGGCAAGACCACGATCGCGGAGATCGTCGAGCACGAGCTAAGGATTCGCACCCGCAAGATCGAGGTTCTGGACGGGGACATCGTGAGGACCAATTTGTCCAAGGGTCTCGGGTTCTCCAGGGAGGACAGGGACACCAACGTACTGAGGATCGGGTTCGTGGCCGACCTGTTGACACGCCACGGGGTAGGAGTGATCGTCAGCGCCATCTCGCCCTTCAAGGAGGTGCGCGACCAGGTCAGGCAGAACGTGGGCGAGGATTTCATCGAGATCTTCGTCGATGCTCCGCTGGAGGTGTGCGCCGAGCGTGACGTCAAGGGCCTCTACAAGAGGGCATTCGCGGGGGAGATCCCGCAGTTCACCGGCGTCTCCGACCCTTACGAGGCGCCTGAGGCTCCCGAATTGCACATCAAGACCGACGAGGAGGAGCCTAAAGAGAGCGCGGCCAGGGTCATCGGCTACCTCGAGGACCTCGGCTATCTCACGCCGGTTGGGGCGCTCAACAAGGTGTAGGAACACGGGCGCATGATAGTAGATCCTGCCCCCGCGCTGTTCGGCCTGCTGGTCGGTTTCCTGGTCGGCCTCACCGGCGTCGGGGGCGGCTCGCTGATGACCCCTTTCCTGGTGGGTGTTGTGGGGGTGCCGGCCCCGACCGCCGTGGGGACCGACCTCACCTTCGCCACCCTCACCAAGCTGACGGGCTCATTCCAGCATTTCCGGCAACGCACGGTCAACCTTGAGTTGGCCGTCTTTCTCGGGTTGGGCAGCATTCCCGCGGGGCTTCTCGGGGTGGGAACCCTGGAGTGGATCAAGGTCGCCTTCGACCCCGCGACGGTGGAGTCGATCATGGTGACGATCATAGCCGTAACCCTGGTCGTGGTGGGTGTGTCCCTGATCTTCCGCGAGTACTTCATGCCCAGGGGAACGAGGCCGCCCAGGCCCGGGGCGTGGACCGGCAAGGGCCCGATGGGCGCGCAACGCCGGGTGCTCACCGTCTTGCTCGGCGCTTTCGGCGGCTACCTAGTCGGGCTGACCTCCATCGGCTCGGGGAGCGTGATGGCCGTCCTGTTGCTTCTCTTCTATCCCATCGCGCCGGCCGTCATCGTTGGTACGGACATCACGCACGCCATGGTGCTCTCCTTCGTCGTGGGCATAGCCCACATGACGCAGGGCAACGTGAACTTCGGTCTGGCAGGAACCCTGCTCCTCGGCGGTATTCCCGGCGTGCTGGTGGGTAGCAGGCTCGCGCCCTACATCCCGGCCAGGCCCCTCAAGGCGGTACTCGCCATCATGTTGATCTTCGTGGGCGTGCGTCTGTTGTTGGTGTAGCCGCCCGGGTATCCTCGTCGAGCGCCTCCGCGACCGCCTCTTGCACGGTCATCGCCTGGCCCTCGGCCCAGGATGCTTGGAACGCTTGTGCGTCGAGCCGCGCTCTGACGGTCGCCAGGTCTTGTTCGTAGAGGGCCCGCGTGGGTGGAAACGCGATCGTCACGGAGGCCGCCTCATCCATGGCCTCCGCCGCCCCGAAGATACGGGCCGCGCGTTCGGGTTCGCCGCGTCTGGCGGCGATTCCCGCCAGGCCGACCAGACCGTAGACGAGCGTCCAGCTATCCCGCAGGGCGGACGATAGCGCGACGCTCTCCCCGAGCACGACCTCCGTGCGCCCCTCGTCGCCCTGTAGCTGCGAGATCGTGGCCTGGATGTTCAGGTTCGTGGCGAGCATGAAGGCGTCTTCCGTCTCGCGCGACAGGTCCTCGCCTTCGCGCAGAAATTCCATCGCCCGTTCGAAGTTGCCGTGGGAGAGCGCTACCTGGGCGAGCGCGTTGAGTACCGGGGCGGCGCCCCAGCGCCCGCCGCGGTCGCGGAGAACGGCGAGCGCCCCTTGCAGGGCCTCTTCGGCGGCGTCGAGGTCTCCCCGGAACGTGGCCGCGTAACCCCTCTGGATGAACAGGAAGTTCAGCGTCTCTTCGTCGCCAGCCGCGCTGGCCTCCGTTATGGCCTCTTCTACGAGATCCGTCATCCGTCCGGTTTCACCCTTCGCCAGGAGCAGCAGCGAGATCGCGCCCAGCGTGTTCGCTCGTTCGCTGCCCGTGAGCCTACCCGATGCTAGCGCCCGCTCCAGCCACATCTGGCCCTCTCCGGCGTGGCCGCGCACCACCCAGTAGAGCCAGATCGCCGAGCCGAGCCTTGCGGTCTGTTCCGCCCGACCGTGCTCCAGCAGCCATGCGAGCGCCGTCCTGAGGTTGTCGTGCTCGCTTTCGAGTCGCTCCAGCCACGCGACCTGCCCGCCGCCTTCGAGCTCGGGGGTCGCCCGCTCCGCGAGCGCCACGTAGTAATCGGCATGCCGCCCGCGGATCTCTTCTCCCTCACCGCTCTCTTCGAGGCGCTCCAGCCCGTACGCGCGCACGGTCTCGAGCGTCGTGAAGCGGGGCTCGACGACTTCTCCATCCGAGGGACGGGCGCCCGGCCGGACGAGGCTGTTCTCCAGAAGCGCGGAGAGCCCTTCGAAGGCCGCGGATCCTCCCACCGCCTCCGCCGCCGGGAGCCCGAAGCCGCCGGCGAAGACCGAGAGGCGTCTGAAGAGGATCTGATCCTCGGTGTGCAGCAGGTCGTGGCTCCAGGCCACGGTGTCACGCATCGTGCGCTGGCGTTCCGGCAGGTCGCGCGGCCCGCCGGAGAGCAGCGGCAGAGCCTCGCCCAGCCGCGCCAGAAGCGCCGTCGGCGGCAGCACCTTCAGGCGCGCCGCCACGAGCTCGAGCGCGAGCGGCAGGCCGTCGAGACGGCGGCAGATCGTGGCGATCGCGGCGGCGTTCTGCTGCGTGAGCCCGAAGCCGGGGGATGACTCCCTGGCGCGATCTACCAGGAGCCTCACGGTGTGAGGGTAAGGGAGTTTCCTCACGCCCCGCTCCAGCTGGCCCACGGCGTTGGCGCTCAGCCCGGCCATCTGCGCCAGTTCCTCCTGGCTGAGGCCGGAGGCCACGCGGTGGTCCCTGAGGCGCGCCGAACGTTTCGTCTCTGGTATCGGGCATTCGAACTCCTCCTCGCCCGCATGGTAGCACGCCCACTCATGAGGACTGAGTGGGTCCTGAGTGGGCGGTGTTGGTGGTCCCCAAGTCCTTCGAGACGCAGACTGAGGCCAGCAAGAAAGCCAGGCAAAGGAGAGGGAAATGATCAGGGACAAGGCCATCAACCTGGAGGAACTGGAGATCAGGGCGCTGGGCGCTGCGGAGATGGGAGAGGCGATCGGGGTCATCGTACGCGGCATGGAGGACAATCCCCTCATGGTCGCGGCTCTTGGACAGGATCCCGCGATACGACACAGGAGGCTGCTGCGCCTCTTCGGCGCGATGGCCGCGGCGGAGGTGCCCGGTCGGGACCGCGACATGCTGGCCGCGCGCGGTCCCGAGGGTTCGATCCTGGGCGTGTGCGGCATAATGCCGCCAGGACGGTGCCAGCCGGGGATAGGACGACAACTCCGCCTCCTGCCAGCCCTGTTCGCCCTCGATCCGGGGGGGCCGGGCGCACCATGAAGTGGCTCGGTGCGTGGTCGAAGGAAGACCCCGACGAGCGGCACTGGCACCTCGGGCCCGTGGCGGTAGACGCCCACCTGCAGGGAAAGGGCATAGGCTCGATGCTCATGCGGGCCTTCTGCCAGAGGATGGATGAGGTGGCAGAGGACTCTTATCTGGAGACCGACAAGGAGATCAACGTCCGCTTTTACGAAAAATTCGGCTTCGTGGTGACGGGCGAGGAGGAAGTGCTGGGCGTCCGCAACTGGTACATGTTCAGGCGGGCGCAGAAGTGAATTTAGGGATAGCGGTAGTACGCCGCGGAAGGAGGACGTGATGAGCAGAGCGGGAGACGTGATCGAGAACCCCGTTACCGGGGAGCGGGTGGTCCGTGTGGGCACCGAGGACTCCGGAGGCGACTTGCTGGCTGTCGACGGGTACGTCAAGCCCGGTGGCGCCGTCACGGGAGAGCACGTGCATCCGGCCATTGACGAGCGGTTCACCGTGTTGTGCGGGCGGGTGGGCTTCCGTATCGACGGCCGTGAGTCGATCGCGGAGCCTGGAGAACGCCTGCACGTGCCGGCCGAAACGGCGCATGATTGGTGGAACGCGGGCGACGAAGAGGCGCACGTCAGGGTCGAGATCCGGCCCGGCGTCCGCTTCGAGGAGATGGCCTTCAACCTGTTCGGTCTGGCCCAGGACGGCAAGACGAACTCCAGGGGCATGCCCAACCTATTGCAGGCGGCGATCTTCGTCCGGGAGTTCAGCGACGTGTTGTACTTCACCAGACCTCCCCTGTGGGTGCAGCGACTGTTGTTCGGCGCCCTGGCGCTCTTCGCCCGTGCCCTCGGTTACAGGGGCAGCTACCCCGAGTACCTGGAGCGTGGACCCAAGGAGCGGGTCGAGGTGGAGTCGTGGACGAGCCAGGTATGAAGGTGGCGCCTGCGGCCCGAGAGTCGGGCATCGCCGTCCTCGTCCGGGGTGAAGACACGGCCGGCACGTGCGGGCTGGTGGAGACGGTGGGAGAGCGGGGCGCGCATTCGCCCCGCCACCTCCATCTGCGGGAGGACGAGACGCTCTACGGGATCGAAGGTTCCCTAAGCGCCTGGGTCGCAGGCGAGTAGGTCGAGGCCCCGGCGGGCACGGCGCTTTTCCTGCCCCGTGGTGTGGAGCACGCCCTTCTCGCCGAGACGGAGGGGACGAGGATGCTCTCCTTCTTCACGCCGACAGGTTTCGAAAAATTCTACGGGGAGATGGCGACCGTAGGCCCGCCCGGCGTCGAACGTCTGGTGACGACGGTGGCCAGATACAGTTGCGAGATAGCAGGGCCCACCCCCGAACGGCACCTGGCCGCATCTGCTGGTGGCAGGGGCGACGCCGTTTGCTAGGTATCGCCGTTGGAGAGCGCCAGCGCGCAGTTGATCAGGGCTAGATGCGTGAAGGCCTGCGGGAAGTTGCCGACGAGCCTTTTGGCGCGGGTGTCGTATTCTTCGCTTAGCAGGCCGACGTCGTTGCGCAGGGCGAGCAGGCGCTCGAAGAGTACTTCGGCCTCATCCTCCCGGCCGATGCCCCTTAGCGCGTCCACCAGCCAGAAGCTGCAGATCAGGAAGGATCCCTCACGCCCCGAGAGGCCGTCGTCGGATTCGTCCGTCCTGTAGCGGAGGACGAGTCCGTCTTCGGTCAGCTCGTCCCGGATCGTCTCGACGGTATTTACCACGCGCTCGTCGTCATAGGGCAGGAACCCCACGCGCGGGATGAGGAGCGCGCAGGCGTCGAGCACGTCGGAGTCGTACGCCTGGGTGAAGGATTTCTTGCCGGCGCTGTAGCCTCTCTCCGTGACATCGGTGTGGATCTCGTCTCGCACGGCGCGCCAGTGGTCCAAGGGGCCTTCGAGCCCGAAGCGCTCGATGCCCTTGACCAGCACGTCGAACGCCACCCAACACATGACCTTGGAGTAGACGAAGTGCTGTTTGTCGCCGCGAGACTCCCAGATACCGTTGTCCGGTTGCTCCCAGGCTTTTTCGAGGCGACCGGCGATCCACTGCTGAAGCTGCCAGCCCCTCGCGGTAGGCATTATCCCCGCGACACGGCCCACGTGCGCCGCGCCGAGCACCTCGCCCGGCACGTCGAGCTGGGCCTGTCCGGCGGCGTCGTTGCCGACGCGCACGGGCGAGGCGCCCTCGTAGCCCGAGAGCCAGGGTAGCTCGTACTCGCGCATGCGTCGGGTGCTGTCGATGCCGTACATGATCTGTGCGTCAGAAGGGTTGCCGGCCGAGGCCCTGAGCACCCACTGCTGCCAGGATTGGGCCTCCTCCCGCAGGCCGGCCCCGAGCAGCGCGCCCAGGGTGAAGGTGGCGTCGCGCAGCCAGCAGTAACGATAATCCCAGTTCCTGGAGCCGCCGAGGGTCTCTGGTAGTGAGGTGGTGGCCGCGGCGACTATGCCGCCACTCGGCTCGTACGTCAGCCCTTTGAGCGTCACCAGCGAGCGACGTACGGCCTCTTGCCAGCGACCTCCATAGGCGATGTCGGAGGCCCAACCGCCCCAGAAACGCTTGGTATCGTCGACCGCCTGTAGCCCGTCGATGGCCAGGGGACGCTCGCCGTAGGAAGGCGTCCAGGTTAGCACGAACGGGACGCGCTCCCCCTCCGAGACCGTGAACCGGGAGACGATTCGGCCCCCGGTCTCCTCGTGGGGGACGGAGGCACGCAGCCACAGCGCGTCCGGCCCAGCCACCGCGTGCACCTCGCGACCTTCTACGATGATCCACGGCTGGACGTGCCCGTAGTCGAAGCGAATCGCGAGATCGCTCGTGATCTCCACCCTGCCTTCTACGCCTTCGACGACCCGGACCAAATCCGGCGCCATACCGCGCGGCGGCATGCAGTCGACCACCCGCACCGTGCCGCCAAGGGTGTCCCACTCCGTCTCCAGGACGAGCGTGTCCTCGACGTAGCGACGCCGCGTGCAACGGTCAGCAGAAGTGGGGGCGATGCGCCAGCGGCCGTTCGCTTCTTCGCCCAGCAACGCCGCGAAGCAGGATGGCGAGTCGAAGCGGGGGAAACACAGCCAGTCTACGGAACCGTCGGCGCCGACGAGCGCCGCGGTCTGAAGGTCACCAACCATCGCATAGTCTTCGATTCTGCTCGCCATAAGCACGCTCCGGCTTCGCCTCCGCTTGTCGGCACGCTGCGGCCTGACGGCCTCCGCTTGTCGGCAACGCTTCGCCCTTATGGGGCTCGCTTTCGGCATTCTAGCTGGTTGGGCCTAGTTGGGTGCTCGCGTTGGTTCGGGGGCACGCCGGATTTCAGTCTAGTCCGCGCTGGCGATGGGGCTGGCGGTGGCTGTTGCGGTCGCGGTGGACGCGGTTGATGCGGATATGGCGGGTCCGGCGCTCAGGGTTAGGATTACGGGGGCGCCCGGCTTTGCGGTGGCGCCGGCGGCGGGGTTTGTCCTCAGGGCCGTTTCGGGGGTCAGTGGGCTGGTTCTGGACTCTATGGCGGCTACTTCGAAGCCTGCGCCGGAGATGGTTTTGACGGCTTTTTCGAGGGTCTGGCCAGATACGTCGGGTATGGCGGCTTGATGGTCCGGGGATGCGCCGTTTTGTAGGGATGCTGCTTTCGGGGCCTCGGGAGGCTCGGCCGCAGTCTCTGTCACCCTGGGTACGGGGGATTCGGTGTTGTTAATACGTGGCAGGGCTATCGTCGCCCATGCGATGCAGGCCGCTAGTGCTAGCGCCGCCAAAAGCGTCAGGGCGCCGCGACGGCGGCGCCTGCGCAGGGCGCCGAAGTCGGTGTGGCCTACCGCGAGCGTTCCGCCCACGTTGTGGTCGTCGGTAGAGGGGACGGTTTCCTCGCCGGTTGAGATTTCGCCTGGGGCACCGAGACGAGCGCGTACCTGACGTTCCGGCGACACTTCTTTTGTCTCGATGTCCTGGTAGATGCGCTTTCTTGGCTTTCCGCTGGCGAGCAGGAG
>Ga0126314_10001800_pt1 | contig 10466 bp, 5 predicted proteins | sample Plot105B_FD_92535 | JGI IMG/M metagenome (GOLD analysis project Ga0126314, IMG submission 92535) | Serpentine soil microbial communities from UC McLaughlin Reserve, CA, USA - Plot105B | ecosystem: Environmental > Terrestrial > Soil > Grasslands | place: USA: UC McLaughlin Reserve, Lake County... | reverse complement strand
TCTTGTCGGCAGTCTCGCCAAACAAGATGCGCCGCGCTGTAGGCGTCAGGCTTTGCCTAATTCTGCCAGTGTTCTCCATAACAATTCCTCATGAGTCACAAAGAGGCACAAAAGGGCACAAGAGACCTTCGGGTAGAGTGTTTGTGCTTGTGGTCTGTTTATTCCTTGGTGAGATGTGTCTCCAAATGCAAGATAAAATCCTTGTATCAGTAGAGCTTCCCGATTCGCAAGGCACTAAATTGTTCAGCAATATTTTTGCTTCTTTACGTGCCTTTTGTGGCCACGATTGGTTGGACCAGGCTGCCCGCGAGATCTGCTGTGGCTCTTGCGTCTGCTGCGCTGGAGCCGATGGCGATTACATGGCCGATGCGATCGCGAAAGTCGCCGCGCACGCTTACCGCTGTTCCGAGTTTCGCGTACGACTGCACCTCCGCGACTCCGGAAACACCCGAAGCTCGCTTCTGCCCTTTCCACTTCATCAACAAACCGTCGCGTGGCGGCAGGATAAAACGAATGGATGCATGTTCTTGTCGTGTGCCTTTTAACCTGGGTCGCTCGCCGCGCGTTAGTCTGATCGTTTCTGCAATCAGATCGACACCGGTGGCCATGCGAACGAGCTGCGGAATGTGACCGCCGGCAAGACGTGGATTCGCTTCAATGATCTTTGGACCACGGCTGGTAAGACGAAGTTCAAAGTGCGCCGGCCCCCAGCTAAGTTCCAACGCCTGCGCCGCGCGAGTTGTCTCACGCGTGATAATGCGCTGCGCTGCCGCTGAAACAGGGGCGGGATAGTCGTGACCAACTTCGACGAAGTGAGGATGTGGACCAAGATGCTTTTGCGTTATGCCGATGACTTTGACGCCAAAAGTTTCGATCGAATACTCGGGACCATTCGCCAGTTCTTCGATCAGGATGCGCCGTCGACTCGGCATCCCACGTTCGTTCTTTCTCTGTGACAACAGCGCGCGTGAGTGCACCGCCACTTCTTTTTCGTCGGCACAAAGTCTGACACCGGCGCTACCGGTTCCAGCGACTGGCTTCACTACTACGGGAAAGCCCAGTCGTTTTGCCGCGGCCAAGGCCTGCTTCACGTAACTAGCTGCGGCAAAGTCGGGAATGCCGACGCCTGCTTCATGCAGGCAGCGACGCTGAAACTCCTTGTCGCGACATCGCTTGATTGTTTCTGGCGCCGGCCCGGGAAGACCCAGCTTCTGCGCGAGCTTTGCAGCCGACAAAATGAAATATTCAGAACTGGAGGTAACTCCCGCGAGATCCGCTTCAGACGCCAGCTTCTTGCAGGCTGCAAGCAACGCAGCTTCATTGCTTGTGTCAACTCTCAGAACATCCAAACGATCTACTTCGACATAGTTGTAGCGACCCGGATCGTCAGTTAACAAGATTGGACGAACTCCCTGCCGTGCGGCCTCGCCTGCGAATAGTCGCCCCGTACCGCTCGTATTGCTCTCAATAAAAACAAACCAGGGCGTTCTCATGCGGCTGCCTCGACCAATGCGGTTGCTTCCATCACCTCTTCGTAACTGGCACGATTCCAGAGAATGCGCGACCAACCCGGGCCTGCATCAAGCGGACTTGAAACCAGGCGAGGCTCTTCTGGTAAACGCCGTACCCAGACGCCGTTATCGTGCAGCCACTGATCGTTATAGATCGTGTCTTGATACCGGTAGCCTTCATCCGGAAACAGCACTACGGCGCGCTTGCCCGGATGTTTGTTGACCCACCAGTTCGCAACCATGTAGGCTGCGCCGCTCGTGCCACCCATGAAAAGCGCTTTCGTTCGGTGCAGGACTCGCGTGGCGCGAAACGCCTCGGCCGCCGACACCCAATGAATCTCATTAAACGTTTCGTGATCGACGTTGCCAGGCATGAGGCTGTTGCCGAGTCCGCGCAACAGGCGTTTCTCGTCAGGCTGGCCGAAGATTACGCTGCCGAGCGTGTCTACTCCGATCGTTTGCAAGTCCGGCAGGAGCAAACGCAAGTAGCGGCTGGTGCCGCATGTCGATCCACCTGAGCCCACGCTGCCGATCAGGCAATCGAAACTGCCGAGACATTCCACTAACTGTTCCGCGAGTGGTGCGTATGCACCGGGATTGTGAGGGTTGTCGTATTGCGAGGGACAGAAGTGATTCGGATGATCGGCTTGAAGCTCCGCCATACGATTGAGCCGGGCTCTCTGGTAGCCACCTTCAACGGCCGGCTCTTTCACGATCTCGACGCGCGCGCCGAGTTCTTCCATGCGCCGCTTGAGCGCCTGGTCCACCGCCGGATCACTGACGAGAATCAGTCGATATCCTTTGAGGCCGCAATAGATTGCGAGCGCGAGACCAAACGTGCCCGAAGTGGTCTCGATGATCGTCGAGCCGGGTCGAATGACGCCGGCATCGGCAGCACGATCGAGAATGAATTTCGCGGGCAACAACTTCATTAGGAAGAAGCAGGCGCCAACGAGATTGTCATTCAACTGTATAAGCCGCGGCAGTGCGGTCGCATCGGTAATCGAGTGCGACACTTGATTAGTTCGCATACTCTTGCCCCGTTTTGTCTAAGGAAGTTTAGATTCCGTTCACGCAAAGGCGGAGGCTGGCAAAGAGAGCAAAAGGATTTACTTTGCTGTCTCTGGGCCCCTGCGTGAAAATTCCCGCAGAATGGTTGCTAGATTCGCTTGTTGGTTTTTAGTTTGATTTTGAGAACTCTGGCGCCCCGCTTGACTGTGAGTAAAAACTCTCGTTCCTGCTCTTGCAACAACTTTTCGATCTGTTCGAGGCTGAGTGAGCTCGTCGACTCGTTGTCGATCGCGATGAGTTGATCGCCAGTTTGAATACCTGCGCCTTGCGCCGCAGACTCTTCCTTCACATCCGTCACTTTAACTACGCGCCGCGGTTTCGTCTGTAGTTCCAATACGAGTCCACTGACATTCGCTCCAAAGGGATCGGTGAGATGGGCGTTCGGTTCAAGAATCATCTCTTGCCGCGAGTAGTCAAAGATAACTTTGAATCTGCTCAGGATCTCGTTACCGATCAATCCCGAAACATCGTGATCGCCACCGGAACCACCCTCGCCAACACTGAAATCACTCACCACATCCAAAAAAGAAAAGCCACCAAAGTCAAAACGTTCCACTCGAGCTTTGGTAGCTGTCGACGACTGTCCCAGTCCCTGTCTGGTGCTTTGATTACCCGCGGCAGGCGGCGCCAGAAACGGGTGAGCATTGACGAACGGTTGATAGAGAGTCATCGCACCGTCGTAACCGCTATCGATCTCGAACCGGCCCGCGACTGGCTCGTGTCCGCTTACCTTCACGTCCGCCGAAACGAACGGCGTACCCTCAATAGTGATCGGCACATGCTTACCTGGTCCTTCATATTCATAACTCTTTGCATCGTGCAGCGTCAGGCGCTTGTTGAGATAGTCGATCTCCAATACGAAACGACTGATGAAGTCGTAACCAAGTATGCCTCCGAAATTTGGTTTCATTCCGCTGATCTCTTTGCGGAAAGGAATGGTAGCCACACTTTGGTCTATCAGTTTCACGCCCGGCAGGGTGAAATTCACTCCCCTGGCAAACTTCACCTGCACACTGCCGCCGGTTCCACTGGCCGCAACGTTACCGACGGATTTCAGGCCGAGCGAGCGCGCGCGCCGCGCATCGATAAAGGTGGCACTGGCGCCGGTGTCCAAAACGAACCAGAGCGGAGGGGAGTTATTGATCCGGGCCTGCACGAAGATCGCATTGCCGAGTCGATCGATTGGCATGCGTGAAGATCGTTGGCCATTCGTGAAACGAAAATCCGCTGTGGCCGGCGCAGGGCGCGTAAAGTTCGTAGCAGCAATCGACGTGTTGAACTGTATCGACTGTTGTTGGACCAGCGCGTTGTTGCTGGCGTTGGGTTCGACCTGACGAAAGCGAAAAGGCATTTTGACGTCGTTCACCGCGCGCCAATCTTCGAAATAGGTGGTCGTGGTCCCATCCTTACTCAAGGTCTCCATGCTGAAAGGCAGAAAGGTTGTTTTGTCCACAAAGTAAGTGGTTGCGACGCCACCCTGCGGTTTGATCCGAAGCAGATAATATTTCTTCGCCGGATCTTCACCCGCTGCGGTCACGTTGCCCGCAAGTCTTCCGGAAACGAGATACGAGAAACTGCCGAGGTAAGTGGACAGTATCTCCTTTTCGAGTGAGACGCCTGCCAGGTCACTAATTTGATCGTTGCGGTCCATCACCCAACCGCGAGTTCCATCGAAGATCGTAGTCTGTTTGTAGACGTCACCCAGATCGACGATCTGCTTGTGCCGGCCGCTGGACGTCTGCCAGTCTTCGACAGTTCCACTTAGTCCGGCTACTTCGACTTTGCCGCGCATGTAAATGTTCTCCACCTGGCGCAACTTCTCGATCCCGCCCAGTGCTTCTGCCATGCGACTCAAAATAGTTTCCGCCGTCATCGGTGTTGCCTGTCGATTGTTTTCCGCACTCACAATCGCTGATAGCTGGACTACTAACATGAGGATTCCCAACCCTGCGCTGATGTAGAGTAAAAATGAACGATTCACTTTTCTTCCCCTTACTTAATGAGGTTCCCCGGCTTTAGACGTAGAGCGTCGTTCCTTCACGAACAAACTTCGGCAGCACAAGGCTCATGAAGCGAACTCCTTCGCGGAACAACAACCTTCGCTCTTCCAAGTCCGCAATCTCTTTTTCGACATTCAGATCCGGCCGTTCCGACATCGCTTCGGCCAGCGAACCTAATGTTTGTCTTCTGGATGTAATTTTCAGTATTTCGATCGCTGTTTGACTGAGCTCATGTACGACGGGTTTATCAAAACGTGAGTCGTAAACCACCGTCGTCTCGCCATTCTGTTCAAATGCCAACTGCGGCCGGTCTTTCGGTGCAATGCCGTTCCACCTGATGCGCCAGGCTTCGTGTATGCGCCTAAGTCTATCAATATACCTGATCATGGTCGTCATGTACTCACCAGCCAGATTGGTATCGGCGAAATAATAAGCGAGCTCGGTCAGCGACTCTTCGCTAAATGGATAGATGTGCGAATAAAACTCCATCGGCTTCAGTTTCAATCCGTATGCCTCTGCCTTGTTGAAATAAGGGCTGTAACGATCGAACCGCACTGCATGAACGCCACTCGGCGGACAGATATGCGCCAACAACGGCAGGTCGAGAAGATATTTCTCGTAAACTTCTTTCCCTTCACCGGGAAATCCCACTAACAAGTTCCACGCCGGCCTGATGTCGTAAGTCACACAGTTCTTCAACAGCTCGAGATTCTGAAATGCCGTGGTCCCTTTCTTCATTAGTTTCAGTGTTGTCGTCGCCAGCGATTCAATTCCCGGTTGAATCTCCTTCACTCTCGCATTAGCGAGAACCTTGACGTCTTCTTCGTGCAGATCGGCTTTCACTTCATAGAAGATGAGGGCGCTTTGCGGCGTGTTGAGTTGTGGCAGCACTTCTGTCAAGTAACTCTTGTCGAGAATGTTGTCCACACATTCATATCGCAGAATCCCGGGCGAATACTCAAACAGACGCCCGAATTGCTCGAGGGCCAATTCGGGGCGCATCGATTTGTAAGCCATGCTGGCGCCGTTGAGTCCACAGAAAGTGCAGTGCGCACGCTCACCCCACCAGCAACCGCGAGAGGTTTCAAAAGTCAACGTGGGTCTCGGCGCCTTTGGAAAATTGTTTGCGTAGGCTTTTAAGAAAGGTTTGTAATCGAGACTGATCTTGCGGTTAATGTCCAACTCGTCGCCAATCTCGCGAAACGTTCCACACTGCGCTCCGATCTTGACGAGCGGCAACTGCGGCTTGGTGTTCTCTTTCGTAAACACGCCGTTGATCATATTGGCCTTCTCGAATTCTCCATCCATGCAACAGCGCAGGAACTTCGGAAAACTCTGCAGCGAAGGTCCTGAAAAAATATAGTCAATCTGTTCCACATGCTTGACGATCTCTTTGCCCATCGGCGCTTCGCAATTCGCCCCACCCATCACTGTGATAATGTTCGGATTCCGGTTCTTCAAACGTTTAGCCATCGCCAGGCAGGCAACGTTCTGAGAGAACATCGACGTGAAGCCGACCACGAAAGCGTCTGCCATGCCGTACTTGTCAATCTGTTCATCGAGAAACGCATCCAGACCCTCGCGCTTCTCTTCAATGAAGCGCAGGAAGTCCTCCGTCCGCGGATCGCGCTTGGGGTAATAGCGTCTGAAGTAAGTTTCGACGTTGTCAGGCAAATCAGGAAACGCGCTCTTTCTGAAAAACCAGTCGCCGAGGCCGGTGGTATGCGCGCCGGGAGAATCGATGATGCGCCGCGAACCTTTCATGCCGCCCAGGTAGTGCGCGAAGTCCTGATTGAGATAGTGAATCTCGACTGAAACTTCCGCTCCGAAACTCTCCTCAACAACAGACCGCAACTGAGTGAGGCCGATCGACGGAAAAGTCAGATTGGCAAAGGGCATGTTGATCAAAAATATCTTGTGCATGTGCTTCTCCTTACAGCGCGCAAGGCCTGCGTGCTGGCATGTGTCGTTATAGTGTCTGTTAGGTGTGAGCTTCGTGCGGGACTTCAACTGGCTTTGTCTGTGCAAGCCACTTCAACTAATCACTTCAAGCTCATCAAGTTCGTCGAGGACTTTCACAATATTGTCGGTTCCCTGTTTTTGTAACAACTCGTCAACCAATATTTCTGCAAGACCGGCGACAGTTGGAACATCAAACATCGTTCGCAGCGACAACTCGATCCCAAATACTTCTGCCACCCTCGTAAACACGCTCGCGGCAAGAAGTGAATGGCCGCCGATCTCGAAGAAGTTGTCGTGAATACCAATCGGCTTCACTTCCAATACCTCACTCCAGATGTCACAGAGCAATTCTTCGAGCGCGGTGCCGGGCCCCGTGTAACTCTGGGTGATTTCCTCTGAAGTTTGCTCGACGACGAGGAGTGCCGCGCGATCGACTTTACCGTTGCTCGTCAGCGGTATCTCATCCAGCAGGATGAAAGCCGAAGGAACCATGTAGTCAGGAAGTTTTGTCTTTATCTGATTTCGGAGAGTGTTTGTTTCGACGGTCTTGTCTGGTTCGGTAACGAGATACGCGATAAGGCGTTTGTCACCGCCCTCATTTTCCTTCACCAATACCACGCTCTCTTTCACGTTGGAAATCTGGTTGATGACTGCTTCGATCTCGCCCGACTCGATGCGATAGCCGCGCACCTTTATCTGATTATCAACCCGTCCGAGGCACTCGATCACGCCGTTGGATCGATAGCGAGCCACGTCTCCCGTCCGGTACAGACGCGCGCCGGCAATTCCCGATAAAGCATCGGGCACAAAACGCGCTGCGGTAAGTTCTGGCCGTCCCAGATAACCGCGCCCGAGCCCAAGGCCGCCAATGTACAGCTCCCCCTTCACACCAATACCAACCGGTTCACCTTCCGCATCGAGCACGTACAATCGCGTGTTTGCAATCGGCCGGCCTATCGGTATCGCTCCAGGCTTGCTTTCGTCTTCGTCTCCGATCTCGAACACACAACAACCCACTGTCGCCTCTGTTGGTCCATACTCGTTGACGATCCTTGTTTCCGGAGCATGTTGCCGCCACCACAGGGCGGTCTCGCGCCGTAACTGGTCGCCTCCAACCACCAGACATTTGGCAGCCCGACCTGCTTCTGTTTCACTCATTCGTCCACGCAATACTTCCAGGTGTGCCGGCGTCAGCTTCACCAGACCGTAGGCTCCCTGCTTGATCAAGGCCGCGGTTAGCTCAGTCGCCGCTCCAGCGGTTTCCTCCAGCAGTTCAATGCGTCCACCGCTAATGAGTGGTCCAAAGATCGAAGTCACGCTGAGATCAAAGGAGATCGAAGAATGCACCGGCGTCGTGTGTCCGTCAGTCATTCGATACACGTCTCTCGCCCAGGTCAGATAGTTGCTCAGCGAGCTGTGCTCGATCATTACTCCCTTGGGCTTTCCGGTCGATCCCGATGTGTAAATCACATAAGCGAGGTTATTTCCTTCTACGCGCCTGTGCGGATTGTCGTTACTCCGTTCTGTAACCTCATTCCACTCGCGGTTCAGACACAACGTCTGTCCCCAGTAGGCGGGCAACTCGTCGGCCGCAACACCACTCGTTAGCAACATGCCGGCACCCGCATCTTCAAGCATGAACGACAACCGTTCTCCCGGTTGCTGTGGGTCTAATGGCAAGTACGCAGCGCCCGACTTGAGTACTGCGAGCAAGCTGATCACAAGTGACGGCGATCGGTCCTGGAGGAGGCCAACCACCGACTCGGGCCCGACTCCACGGGCAATTAGCCAGTGGGCCAACTTGTTTGCTCGCCCATTTAGTTGCTGATAATTGAGTGTTTCTTCCCTGGTGACGAGAGCTGTAGCCTGGGGAGTCCGACCTACCTGTTCCTCGAATAACTCGTGAAGGCATCGTTTCGCAGCGGCGGTTGTTCCGGTCTCATTCCACTGCCGCACTACTTGCTGCCACTGTTCGCGATTGAGCATAGCCAATTGCTTCACAGGCTTGTCTGGTTCTGCTACCGCAGCTCGCAGCAGGGTTTGGTACTGCTTCGCCAGTGCGCGGATCGTCTCCGACTCGAATAGATCGGTGCGATAACAGATTGTGCCCACGATACCGCGCGTCGACTGGCTCATCGACAACATCAAGTCAAACTGCGTGTACTCCACATTGGACCGTAAGGCGTCAACTTTCAGCCCCTCGATTTCAATCGTTGAACCTGGCGCATTCTGAAGAGAGAACAAACTCCTGACGAGCGGTTGCTGACTGAGGCTTCGATCCGGCTGAATCTCTTCAACTAATTTCTGGAACGGAATGTCCTGGTGCGCATATGCATCCAGGGCGACTTTGCTGACACGCCGGAGTAATTGACGGAAGCTTGGATTTCCCGAAAGGTCGGTCCTCAGAGCAAGTGTATTCACGAAGAAACCGATCAGGCCTTCGGTCTCTTTCCGGTTACGTCCTGCGATCGGTGTTCCAACAACAATGTCCTCCTGACTGCTATACCTGCTGAGCAATAACTGGTACGTGGTCAACAGCACCATGAATAACGTCGCACCTTCGCGGCGCCCGAGGATCTCGAGCTGGTTTGCGAGTTCGTTAGACACCAGAAACTTCTCGTGTCCGCCACGGCTATTTCGTCCCGCTGTCTGCACCCGGTCCGCCGGCAACTCGAGCACAGGAGCGCCACTCAACTGTCTTTTCCAGTAATTAAGTTGACGATCCAGCACCGGACCTTGCAGATAGTCGCGTTGCCAGACAGCGTAGTCGGCATACTGAATTGGCATCTCCGGCAGCGGCGATCGCTCGCCGCGGCGGTAGGCGTTATAAAGGACGGCGAGCTCGTTAAAGAGGACTCCAAGCGACCAACCATCAGCGATCACGTGATGCAAAGCGATAAGCAGGACATGGTCCTGCGCCGCCAGTTTCATGACTATAGCCCGCATAAGTGGGCCACGCTTCAGCTCAAATTTGTGCTCAACACCCCTTTCAGTAATCAATCTCCGCGCCTCGGTTTCTCTTTGCGCAAACGGGAGATCCGTAAGATCCAGGTGCTCCACTTGAAACTCGTCCGCCGCAGCGATCACCTGCCGCGGTTCGCCTTCGATAGCGGGAAAACTCGTACGCAAGACTTCGTGCCGCCTGACGATCTCGTTCAAACTCAACTGAAGAGTTGCGAAATCGAGTTCTCCAATTAATCGTTTCACCACCGGAACGTAATAAGGACTCTCAGGTTCAATCTGGTCCATCAGCCAGAGTCGAAGCTGTGCAAAGGAAAGCAACGGCGGTGAATCTCCCTCTCGTCGTGGAATTGGATCGTCTTGCGGGACACGTACTCCCTCCTCCTTGAGCAACATCTCATAGAGCTTTTTCTTGTCCCCAGCGAACAGAGAGGTACGCATTGAAACTTCGCTCATATCAACTCCAACTTGTCGTTAATTTCCAATACGGATGTAATTTAGACGGATACTGCTTCACGGTCGGAAAGCATGGTTTGTATTTCTGCTTCGGAGAGTGCGTTGAGCCGCACCAGCAGGCGAGCCGCTGTTTCTACGTCAACCCCGGCTTCGCCCGCGTGTGATTCGATGTGTTCTGCCAACCTGGCTATTGTTCCACAGTGAAAGATCGTCTGGAGCTGCAAATCCCATTGGAAGAGTTCACGTATGCGAGAGGTCGTGAGCATCGCCAACAATGAATGGCCGCCGAGTTCAAAGAAGTCATGGTGAATGCTGATGCGATCTTTGCCCAACACCTCGCACCAGATGCCACTCAGCACTTCTTGCAACGGCGTGCGTGGTCCAACATACTCGCCGCTGCTTCCCAGCTCTTCCCAACGCGGTTCCGGCAGTGCCCGTCGATCCACTTTCCCATTCGTCGTCAACGGTATCTCCGCCAGCCAGACAAACGCCGCCGGCACCATGT
>Ga0126314_10001798_pt1 | contig 10469 bp, 6 predicted proteins | sample Plot105B_FD_92535 | JGI IMG/M metagenome (GOLD analysis project Ga0126314, IMG submission 92535) | Serpentine soil microbial communities from UC McLaughlin Reserve, CA, USA - Plot105B | ecosystem: Environmental > Terrestrial > Soil > Grasslands | place: USA: UC McLaughlin Reserve, Lake County... | reverse complement strand
TTGGCCTGGTTCGAGCAGGAGGGCAAGCTGCTCGAGGCCCAACGGCTGCGAATGCGCACGCAGTACGACCTCGAGATGATGAGCGAGGTCGGTTACTGCAACGGCATCGAGAACTACTCGATGCACATCGACGGCCGCGACTTCGGGGAGCCGCCGTTCACGCTCCTCGACTACTTCCCCGACGACTTCCTGCTCGTCATCGACGAGAGCCACCAGGCCGTGCCTCAGCTGCACGGCCAGTACGAGGGCGACCGCAGCCGCAAGGACATGCTCGTCGACCACGGCTTCCGCCTGCCGTCGGCCCGCGACAACCGTCCGTTGCAGTTCGACGAGGTGCTGGAGCGGATCCACCAGTGCGTGTTCATGTCGGCCACGCCGGGCCCCTACGAGCTGCGGGTCTCCGACCAGGTGGTCGAGCAGATCGTGCGTCCGACAGGTCTCGTCGATCCCGAGGTGATCGTCAAGCCGACCAAGGGCCAGATCGACGACCTCATCGAGAACATCAACGAGCGGGTCACCAAGGGCGACCGGGCACTGGTCACGACGCTCACGAAGAAGATGTCCGAGGACCTCACCGACTACCTCTTGGAACAGGGACTGCGGGTGCGCTACCTGCACTCCAACATCGACACCGTTCAGCGCATCGAGATCCTGCGGGCCCTGCGCCTCGGGGAGTTCGACGTGCTCGTCGGCATCAACCTGCTGCGGGAGGGGCTCGACCTCCCGGAGGTGTCGCTGGTGGCGATCCTCGACGCCGACAAGGAGGGCTTCCTGCGCTCCGAGACGTCGCTCGTGCAGACCATCGGCCGGGCGGCCCGCAACGTCGACGGCCAGGTGATCATGTACGCCGACAAGATCACCGATTCGATGAAGAGGGCGATCGACCTCACCAACACCCGGCGGGAGTCGCAGATCACGTACAACGCCGAGCACGGGATCAACCCGCAGACGATCCGCAAGGCGGTCGGCGACATCCTGTCGATGCTGCGCCCGGCCGACGACGGCGCCCCGGTGCCCGGTCGCGATCGACGCCGGCAGCGAGAGCGCGAGAAGGTCCAGCGCGACCTGCAGACGCTGCCGCAGCAGGAGATGGCGCGCCTCATCCAGACCTTGGAGGAGGAGATGCACGAGGCCTCGGCCGACCTCCGCTTCGAGTACGCAGCCCGCCTGCGCGACGAGATCAACGACCTCCGTCGCACGATGCGCGACGCCGGCTGATCAACCCAGAGCGGCACGGGCGCGTCCCCCAGAGCGGCACGGACACAGCGGCTCACAGGCTCAGCAGAACGTCGAGCCGGATGTTCACGTAGCGAGACGATCGGTGGTCCGCTGAGCGTTTGCCGCAGTGGGCCCTGGCCGCTCTGGGGAGCGGGTCCTGGACGCTCTGAGAGAACAGGCGTTCGCTGCTAGACTCGTCGGCCAGATGGCCCCCCGAACCGCCACCCAGCCGACCATCAGCGTGCGCGGCGCACGCGAGCACAACCTCAAGAACATCAGCGTCGAGCTGCCGCGCGACCGCCTGATCGTCTTCACCGGCCTGTCCGGCTCGGGCAAGTCGAGCCTCGCCTTCGACACCATCTACGCCGAGGGCCAGCGCCGCTACGTCGAGTCGCTGTCGTCGTACGCCCGGCAGTTCCTCGGCCAGATGGACAAGCCCGACGTCGACGTCATCGAGGGCCTGTCGCCGGCGATCTCGATCGACCAGAAGTCGGCCAGCCGCAACCCCCGCTCGACCGTCGGCACGATCACCGAGATCTACGACTACCTGCGTCTGCTCTTCGCCCGCATCGGCGTGCAGCACTGCCCGGAGCACGGCAACGTCCTCGGCCGCCAGACCCCGCAGCAGATCGTCGACCGCGTCCTGCTGCTGCCCGAGGGCACCCGCTTCCAGGTCCTCGCCCCGGTCGTGCGGGGCCGCAAGGGCGAGTACGAGACGCTGCTCGAGGACCTCTCGGCGCAGGGGTTCGTGCGGGCCAAGGTCGACGGCGAGGTCGTCGACATCGACGAGTTCCTGAAGCGGCCCGACAAGCTGGCCCGGTACGAGCAGCACACGATCGAGGTCGTCGTCGATCGCCTCGTGATGCGCGAGGGCATCGACCGCCGCCTCACCGACTCGTTGGAGACCGCGCTGAAGCTGGCCGACGGCGTCGCCGAGCTGGAGATCGTACGGCGGGAGGGCGAGGTCCCGACGGACGACGACGTGCTGACGTTCAGCGAGCACCTCGTCTGCCCGGTCGACGGGCGCTCGTTCGAGGAGCCGGCACCGCGCAACTTCTCCTTCAACTCGCCCTACGGCGCCTGCCCGACGTGCGACGGGCTCGGCACGACGTTCGAGATCGACCCGGAGCTCGTCATCCCCGACGGCGACCTCTCGCTGAACGACGGCGCCATCGCCCCGTGGCGCAGCGCCCACACCCAGTACTTCACGCGGATGCTCGACTCGGTCGCCGCCGACGCCGGCATCGACATGGATGCCCCGTGGTCGTCGCTGACGACCAAGCAGCAGAAGCTCATCCTCGAGGGCACCAAGGGCAACATCACGGTCAAGTACAAGAACCGCTACGGCCGCCAGCGCCAGTACACGACGACGTACGAGGGCATCATCCCGTGGATCAAGCGGCGCCACGAGGGCGCCGAGAGCGACTGGGCGCGCGAGCAGTACGAGGGCTACATGCGCGAGGTGCCGTGCAAGGTGTGCGACGGTGCCCGCCTGAAGCCCGAGACCCTCGCCGTCACGATCAACGACCGCAACATCTCGGAGGTCTGCGACCTGTCGATCGGCGAGTCGGCCAAGTTCCTCGCTGCGCTCGAGCTGACCGAGCGGGAGCGGCTGATCGCCGAGCGGGTGACCAAGGAGGTCAACGCCCGGCTGGGGTTCCTGCTCGACGTCGGGCTCGACTACCTCACGATGTCGCGCTCGGCCGGCACGCTCGCCGGCGGGGAGGCGCAGCGGATCCGCCTGGCCAGCCAGATCGGCTCCGGCCTGGTCGGCACGCTGTACGTCCTCGACGAGCCGTCGATCGGCCTCCACCAGCGCGACAACCGGCGGTTGATCGACACCCTGACCCGCTTGCGCGACCTCGGCAACACGGTGATCGTCGTCGAGCACGACGAGGAGACGATCCTCGAGTCGGACTGGATCGTCGACATCGGGCCGGGTGCCGGCGAGCACGGCGGCGGCGTCGTCTACAGCGGCCCGGTGAAGGGGATCCTCAAGGTCAAGGATTCGGTCACCGGGCAGTACCTGTCGGGTCGCAAGTCGATCCCGGTGCCGTCGGCACGCCGACCGCGAGGCCTGCAGGAGCTCGTCATCCAGGGAGCGCGCGAGCACAACCTGAACGACCTCGACGTGACGATCCCCCTCGGCAACTTCGTCACCGTCACCGGCGTGTCCGGGTCCGGCAAGTCGACGCTGGTGCGCGACATCCTGCTGCCCGTCCTCATGCAGCGGATCTACAAGTCGAAGACGCCGGCCGGCAAGCACCGCCGTATCGCCGGCATCGAGCACCTCGACAAGGTCATCGACATGGACCAGTCACCGATCGGGCGCACGCCGCGCTCGAACCCGGCCACGTACACCGGCGTGTTCGACTCGATCCGCAAGCTGTTCGCCTCCACCAACGAGGCCAAGGTGCGCGGCTACCTGCCGGGTCGCTTCTCGTTCAACGTCAAGGGCGGTCGCTGCGAGGCCTGCGCCGGCGACGGGACGATCAAGATCGAGATGCACTTCCTGCCCGACGTGTACGTGCCGTGCGAGGTGTGCAAGGGCGGCCGCTACAACCGGGACACGCTGGACATCGAGTTCAAGGGCAAGAACATCGCCGACGTGCTCGACATGCCGGTCGCCGAGGCGGTCGACTTCTTCGCCAACCAGCCGTCGATCAGCCGGTACATGGAGACCCTGATGGACGTCGGGCTGGGTTACGTCCGGCTCGGGCAACCGGCCCCGACGCTGTCGGGCGGCGAGGCCCAGCGGGTCAAGCTGGCCACCGAGCTGGCCAAGCGCTCGACCGGGCACACGATCTACCTGCTCGACGAGCCGACCACCGGGCTCCACTTCGACGACGTCCGGCGGTTGCTGACCGTGCTCTCCCGCCTCGTCGACCAGGGCAACACGGTGCTCGTCATCGAGCACAACCTCGATGTCATCAAGACCGCCGACTGGATCATCGACCTCGGTCCGGAGGGCGGCTCGGGCGGCGGCGCGGTCGTCGCCGAGGGCACCCCCGAAGAGGTCGCCAAGGTCGACACCAGCCACACCGGCCGCTACCTCCGCGACGTCCTGGAGGCGTGAACAGCGGCCGCCCCCGCGAACCATTCGTCAGGATCGACCAAGAATTGGTCGGTTTTGCCGAATAGTTCGAGAATCCGGCCAGTCAGCGGCGGTTCTTGCGGAGGCGTTGGCTGATCTCGTTGAGGCGGCGCTTCTCGGCGGCGGTCAGGGCGTCGAGGCCCCCGCCGTCCGAGATCTTCTCGAGCAGCTCGTCCAGCTCGATCTGGTCTCGGGGGTCCTCGTCCGGACGTGGCGGCTGAGGGAGCGTCGAGCCGCGATACGGCTCGCGCGGCGCGGGCGTTGACCACGGGCCGCTGATGACGTCGCCCTGACGGCTGCTGCGGCGGCTGCGCTTGCGCCGCCGGCGCCCGCCCGAGGGCAGGGGGATCTTGGGGATCCACGGCAGGGTCTGGGCGAGCCCCAACGCCCGCGCCGTGAGGGCGGCGACGCCGATCGTCACCGCCAGCAGCACGATGCTGTTGCGATCGCGGTTGCCGATGTACTGCAGCACCTGGATGCCGACGACCACGGCGCCGATCGCCCACGCCGGGATGTTGAAGAAGAACCTGGCGAAGGGGTATTCGGCGATGAACACGAGGAAGACGGCCAGCTCGATCGGCCCGAGCCCGGCCTGGGCCATGTTCAGGGCCACCCCGACGAGGCCCGGGATCACGGCCAGCAGGAGCAGCATGATGCCGAAGCGGTTGCGCCCGACCATCCCCTCGACCTGCCGGCCGAAGTACCAGAAGATGGCGATGGTGATGACCGTCCAGAGGTCGGGGACGTTCGCCAGTGGCCACGTGACGAGGCGCCAGAGCTCGCCGTGCTTCACCTCGTCGGGCAGCAGCCAGAGGTACTGGTGGACCGTCTCGCTGGCCGCCCAGACGAACAGGCTGGCCACCGAGGCGATGACCACGAGCATCGTCGTCGTGACGTCGAGCGTGCCGATGCGGAACCACGGATCGCTGGTGCCACGCCGCTCGGGCACCGAGAACGAGAACCGTCCGGCCATGAGCCACAACCGTATCCTCGACTGTTGATGGTGCAGCGTCCCCCAGCTGGAACGATCCCGGACGCGCCGGGCTCGTACCAGTTCAAGGACGCCCAGGGCCGGGTGATCTACGTCGGCAAGGCGGCGAGCCTCCGTCAGCGGCTCTCGAACTACTTCGGCGACCCCCGCTACCTGCACCCGCGCACCGCGCAGATGGTGCACACGGCGGAGTCGGTCGAGTGGACGACCGTGCGCAACGAGGTCGAGGCGTTGATGCTCGAGTACTCGTTGATCAAGCAGCACCAGCCACGGTTCAACATCCGGCTGCGCGACGACAAGAGCTACCCGTTCCTCGCCGTGACCGTCGACGAGGAGTGGCCCCGGGCGCTCGTGATGCGGGGCCGCAAGCGCAAGGGCACCCGGTACTTCGGCCCGTACGCCCACGCCTACGCGATCCGCGACACCCTCGACGAGCTGCTGCGGTCGTTCCCGATCCGCACGTGCAGCCCGGCCAAGTTCAACCAGCACGAGCGCCTCGGCCGCCCCTGCCTGCTGTTCCACATCGAGAAGTGCAGTGGGCCGTGCGTCGGCGAGGTCGACCAGGTCGCCTACCGCCAGCTGGTCGACGAGCTCTGCGACTTCCTCGAGGGCGACACCGACCCGATCGTCAAGCGCCTCGACGGCGAGATGCGGGCGGCGGCCAGCGAGCTCGAGTTCGAGAAGGCGGCGCGCCTCCGCGACCGCCTCACCGCCGTGCGCCGGGCGATCGAGCGCCAGGCGATGGTCGCCGACCGCAACGAGGATGTCGACGTCATCGGGCTCGCCGAGGACGAGCTGGAGGCGAGTGTCCAGGTCTTCTACGTGCGGCGCGGGCGCGTCGTCGGGCGCAAGGGGTTCGTCGTCGACAAGGTCGAGGCGCTCACCCCGGGCGGGCTGATCGACCGCATCCTCGAGAACCTCTACGGCGAGGACCCCCCGCAGGGCGTACCGAAGCAGGTGTTGGTGCCGACGATGTCCGACGACGTTGCCACCTACGAGGAGTGGCTGTGCATGCAGCGCGGGTCCCGGGGGCAGATCCGGGTGCCCCAGCGCGGTGACAAGCGGGCCCTGCTGGAGACGGTCACCCGCAACGCCCAAGAGGAGTTCACGCGTCACCGCCTGCGCCGGGCCAGCGATCACAACACCCGCAGTCGGGCGCTCACCGAGCTGCAGCGCTACCTCGAGCTGCCCGAGGCGCCGCTGCGCATCGAGTGCTACGACATGGCTCACCTCCAGGGCACGGATTACGTCGGCTCGATGGTCGTGGTGGAGGACGGGCTCCCGAACAAGCGCGAGTACCGCAAGTTCAAGGTCCACGTCCCCGGCAACGACGACTACGCGGCGATGGAGGAGGTCCTCACCCGGCGCTTGACGGCGTACCTCGTCGAGCGGGACAAGCCGCCGCTGGAGCGGGGCGACAAGCCGGGCCGCTTCGCCTACCCGCCGCAGTTGCTGGTCGTGGACGGCGGCAAGGGGCAGCTCGGCGTCGCCGAGCGGGTCGTGCGCCAGCTCGGCCTGGAGGACGAGATCCCGGTGGCGGGATTGGCCAAGCGGTTCGAGGAGGTCTTCGTGCCCGGCCGGTCGGAGCCGGTGGAGATCCCGCGCGGCAGTGAGGCGCTGTTCATGCTGCAGCGGATCCGCGACGAGGCCCACCGCTTCGCCAACACGTTCCACGGCGAGCGGCGGTCGAAGCGGATGACGGCGAGCGCCCTCGACGGCATCGCCGGGCTGGGCGAGACCCGCAAGAAGCGCCTCGTCAGGGAGCTCGGCGGCGTGAACGCGGTCAAGCAGGCGGCGCTCGCCGATCTCCAGCAGCTGACCTGGTTGCCCGACCCCGTCGCCGCCGCGGTGCACGCCAGGTTCCACCCCGGCGACGGCGCGTGACCGCCGAGCCAGGCGCCGAGCGCGATCGCTGGGAGCGCTACGCGCAGTGGTGGATCGACGGCTTCACCGAGGGCGCCGACCCTGAGTACGTCGAGCAGATCCTGCCGCTGACCGCCGAGGAGCTCGCCGGCGCCACCCGGGTGCTCGATGTCGGGTGCGGCGACGGTCAGATCACCCGGTTGGCGGCCCGGCTCGACGGCGTGTCGCGGGCCGTCGGCATCGACCCGACGTGGAACCAGATCCGCATCGCCGCGTCGCGTGGCGGCGGGAGCGGGTTCGTGCGGGCCGGTGCCGACCGCCTGCCCTTCCGGGCGGCGTCGTTCGACGCCGTCGTGGCGTGCCTCGTGTTCGAGCACGTCGACGCCGTCGACGAGGCCATCGCCGAGCTGGCGCGGGTCCTCGAACCGGGCGGGCGGTTCTGCTTCTTCCTCAACCACCCGCTGCTGCAGACGCCGGGGAGCGGTTGGATCGACGACCAGATCATCGATCCGCCGGAGCAGTACTGGCGGATCGGGCCGTACCTCCCCGAGGCGGTGACGATCGAGGAGGTCGAGCAGGACGTGCACATCCGGTTCGTCCACCGCCCGCTGTCGCGCTACGTCAACGCGCTGGCGGCCAGCGGGCTGTACGTCGAGCGGATGGTCGAGCCGGCCCCGCCGCCCGGGTTCCTCGCCCTCGCCGAGGAGTACGCCGAGCAAGCGACCGTGCCGCGGTTGCTCTTCCTCCGTGCTCGCAAGTTCGCTCGTGAGTAGCGTGTGACGAGGTGTCCGAGATCGTCCTGATCACTGGCATGTCGGGCGCTGGTCGATCGGCGGCCGCCGACGTGCTCGAGGATCTCGGGTGGTACGTCGTCGACAACCTGCCGTCGTCGCTCGTCGAGAAGATCGTCGAGCTGGCATCGATGCCGGGCAGCGGGATCGACCGCCTGGCGCTCGTGTCGGGACGCAACCACGGGACCGTGCTCGACACCGTCGCCGCCCTGCGTACGGCCGGTCACCGCGTCACCGTGCTGTTCCTCGACGCCCAGGACGCAGAGCTCGTGAAGCGCTATGACGTCGCCAGGCGCAAGCACCCGCTCGATGACGGTGGGCTCGGGCTGGTCGACGCCATCGTCCTCGAGCGGCGGTTGCTGGGCGGCACGTTCGATGCTGCCGACCTCGTCATCGACACGACCGATCTGAACATCCACCAGCTCAAGGAGCGGTTGGTGTCGGCGTTCGACGACGCCCGCTCGTCGCGGCTGCAGATCGCCGTCGAGAGCTTCGGGTTCAAGCACGGCCTGCCGCTCGACGCCGACATCGTGATGGACGTGCGCTTCCTGCCCAACCCGCACTGGGAGGAACAGCTGCGGCCGCTCACCGGCCACGATCCGGCGGTGCGCGACTTCGTGCTGGAGCGAGCCGACACGTCGGCGTTCCTGGAGCGCCTCGAGGACCTGCTGCGCACGGTCCTACCGGCGTACGAGGCCGAGGGCCGCAGCTACCTCACGATCGCCATCGGCTGCACCGGCGGCCGCCACCGCTCGGTCGCCATCGCCGAGGAGCTCGCCAGTCGCCTGCGCACCCGCGGCACCGCCGTCCGCACCACCCACCGCGACGTGATCCGGTAGCGCGCAAGATCCGATTCGCAGCCATCTGAGGCACGGCCCCGACCACGTCAGAATCGAAACCGGGCCATCCCGCTAGGGTCGCGGCGGCATCGGGCCCCACGGTGAAAGGACCACGTCAGCATGACCGTTCGTGTCGGCATCAACGGCTTCGGCCGGATCGGCCGCAACCTCTTCCGAGCCGCGCTGGAGCGTGACGCGGACATCGACTTCGTCGCCGTCAACGACCTCGGCTCGCTCGACACGATGGCCCACCTGCTGAAGTTCGACTCGGTCCTCGGGACCCTGCCGCACGACGTCGAGGTGACGGGCGAGGGCATCTCGGTCGACGGCGACGAGCTCCGGGTCCTGCAGATCCGCGACCCCGCCGAGCTGCCGTGGAAGGAGCTCGACGTCGACGTCGTCATCGAGTCGACCGGGCTGTTCACGTCCCGCGAGCAGGCGGCCGTGCACCTCGAGGCCGGCGCGCCGCTGGTCGTCGTGTCGGCGCCCTCGGCCGGCGCCGACGCCACGTTCGTGATGGGCGTCAACCACACCACGTTCGACCCGAAGGTCCACAAGGTCGTGTCCAACGCCAGCTGCACGACGAACTGCTTCGTGCCGATGGTCAAGGTCCTCGACGACGCGTTCGGCGTCGAGCAGGGCCTGATGACGACGATCCACGCCTACACCGGCGACCAGCAGCTCGTCGACGGGCCGCACAGCGACCGGCGCCGGGCCCGCGCCGCGGCGATCAACATCGTGCCCACGAGCACGGGTGCCGCCCGCGCCACCTCGCTCGTGCTGGAGTCGATGAAGGGCAAGCTCGACGGCACGTCGATGCGCGTCCCGGTGCCGACCGGTTCGATCACCGACTTCAATGCCATCCTCGCCACCGAGGCCGACGCGAAGCAGATCAACGCCGCCTTCGCCAAGGCCGCCAAGTCCGGGCCGCTGAAGGGCATCATCCGCTACGCGACGGACCCCCTCGTGTCGACCGACATCCAGCGCGACCCGCACTCGTGCATCTTCGACAGCGAGCTGACGATGAGCTTGGGCAAGCTGGTGAAGGTGCTCGGTTGGTACGACAACGAGTGGGGCTACTCGAACCGGATGGTCGACTTCATGCTGTACGCCGGCAAGAAGCTCGGCGCCCGCAAGAAGAAGTAGTCGGGTGCCCGACTCAGCCGATTCGTTCGCTCCCTCGGGGCCTCGCTCGGCTCACATCCCCACCCTCGAGGACCTCGAGGGCGCGCTCGGGTCGCTCGACGGCCAGCGGATCCTCGTGCGCACCGACTTCAACGTGCCGCTGGAGCGCGAGGGCGACACGACGCGCATCACCGACGACTTCCGCATCCGCGCCGCCCTGCCGACCATCCAGTGGCTCGTCGATCGCGGCGCCCAGGTCGTGACGGCGAGCCACCTCGGTCGTCCCAAGGGCTCACCTGATCCGAAGTACTCGATGGACGCGGTCCGCGCCCGCCTGGCCGAGCTCGCCCCCGGCGTCGAGCTGCTCGAGAACTTGCGCTACGACCCGGGGGAGGAGGGCAACGACGACGCCTTCGCGAGGAAGCTGGTCGCCGGCATCGATGGCTACGTGAACGACGCGTTCGGCGCCTCGCACCGGGCCCACGCCAGCATCGTCGGCCCACCGCGGTACGTGCCGAGCGCCGCCGGCCGTCAGCTGCAGCACGAGG
>Ga0126314_10001797_pt1 | contig 10470 bp, 14 predicted proteins | sample Plot105B_FD_92535 | JGI IMG/M metagenome (GOLD analysis project Ga0126314, IMG submission 92535) | Serpentine soil microbial communities from UC McLaughlin Reserve, CA, USA - Plot105B | ecosystem: Environmental > Terrestrial > Soil > Grasslands | place: USA: UC McLaughlin Reserve, Lake County... | reverse complement strand
TTGTTTGAGCTCCCAGGCTCTCAAACGTCTTCCTTCGCGCCAGTCGGTGGCTTCTTTTGAGAGTGAGTTGTCCATGAGCAGATCTTACCATCGGTGTTTAGCAATCTCCGCAGAGATCAATAGTGATCCCTGTATTGCGATTTGCGGTGATATTGGCCTGTACGGCATGGGTGCAATGGAGGCCACCTACACTGCAAACCGCTGTATGAACACAATCGGCACGTTCCCCCTTATGATCATCAAGCCGTCAGGGCTCCTTAACTCGCTCTGCCACGAGCTCTCGCTGACTCGCGCTGCGTGCTCGGACGTCGTTAGGCGCCGCGCCTCTAGATACTAGGTCTCCGCCAGATCAGTCCTACAGCCGTAGGACCTCCGCTTAGAGAGTACACAGGGGCGTAATAATCGCCCCCTCTGCCACGGACGCCTCACCACGCTTGGCTTCGCCCCTCGCCACGCTCTTATCACGCCCCGTTGCTATACCTCCGGTAGATCTGATCCCTACGATGAATGGGAGAGACCGTATGGGCGGTTCGTTCAAAATAGGGCGCGCGTTCGGTATAGACGTGAAGGTCCACTGGAGCTTCTTCTTGCTCCTGTTCTTTTTCGCCTTCGTCGGCTACCAGGACGCCGGCAATCTGCTCGGTGCGCTAGTCACCATCGCCGTGATAGTGGCGCTCTTCGTCTGCGTGCTGTTGCACGAGTTCGGGCACTCCCTCGTGGCCCAGCGCCTCAGTATCGACATCCCGGACATAACGCTGCTGCCGATCGGGGGGGTCGCAAGGCTGAAGTCTCTCCCGGAGAGGCCCACGGACGAGGTCAAGGTAGCCGTCGCCGGGCCGCTCGTGAACGTGGTCTTGGCCCCGATCTTCTACGGCATAGGGATCGCGCTCGGTGCTGATCCGCTCACCATCGGCAGCCCGACTGGGGGCTTCGGCTCGATCGGACAGTTCTTTGTCTACCTCGGCGTGATCAACGTCGGCCTCGTCGTCTTCAACATGATCCCCGCCTTCCCGATGGACGGCGGGCGCGTCCTGCGGGGTCTGCTCGCCAGCCGCCTCGGGGCCGTGCGGGCAACGGACATCGCCTCGGCGGTCGGACAGTTTTTCGCGTTGGCCTTCTTGCTGATCGGGCTCCTTGGCGGCAACTTCTTGCTCGCCTTGATCGCCGTGTTAATCTACTTCGGGGCCAACGGTGAGGCCCAGGTGGTCAGGCAACGGGAGTTGACGCGTGGCCTTGCCGTCTCCGATGTCATAGACACAAGGCCACGGCTGGAAACCGTTACCCCCTATCACACTTTCGGCCAGGTCCTCGACTCGGTCATCTAGGGCTTCCAGGAGGACTTCCCCATAGTAGACGAGGACGGCAGGTTGGTAGGCATTATCACTCGCAACGAGATCATGGCCGCCGCCCACTTTCCTGAGAGGTATTCGAGCGTGCGCGACCTAATGAAGACTCAGGTCCCCACCATCACTTCTCAAGCTGACCTCTTTAAGGATGGTCTCCACATGCTGCAGCAGAGTGGCCTTAGGGCATTGCCGGTCACCCAGAACGCAGAGCTCGTTGGCATGCTCACTATCGAGGATATCGGCCACGCCAGCTTACTTAAGCAGCCAACCAGGAAGCGAGCGGTGACGGACGACGGAGCAGCAAGCCAGGAAAGCGCGTGTACATGGCGGTAATCGGGATGGCGCTCATCGTCACGAGTGGACGGGAGCGGCGCACTCGCGTCATACAGACTGGAAGGAAGAACCAATGAGACTCTTCAGGCGCCGCTGGTTCCAGATCTTCGTCAGCGGGCTCATCTTGCTCATCCTGGTCGAGCGGACCCTGGTCGCAACCGGTGATCCCAACTACGTCCCATCCGCTATCCTGCTAGGGGCTTTCTTGGTGCCCGTCACCTTCACGACCTACCTCTACGAGCGGCTTCCTGACTGGGACGTGCCGCTGCCGCCGGTGGCGATCTGCTTCGTCTGGGGCGGGGTACTCGGGACCGCCCTCGCTGGCACCTTCGAGTACGACGTGGCAAGAAGCTTGGGGTTCTTGCCCAAGCTGGGCATAGGCTTCATAGAGGAGGGCGCCAAGCTTATCTTGCCTCTCGTGCTCTACTTCCTCGGGCGTTACCGCTCGGAGGCGGCCGGAATAGTCTTGGGAGTCGCCACGGCCATGGGTTTCGCCGCGCTCGAAACCATGGGCTACGGGCTTACTTCGCTGCTGGCGTCACATGGCAATCTGGGTGTGTTGGATGAGGTGCTGCTCGCCCGCGGCCTTACCTCGCCGGCGGGGCACGCGGCGTGGACCGGGTTGGTGTGCGCGGTGCTGTGGAGGGAGAGGCTCAAGGCGGGTCACGCAACATTCAACTGGAGAGTCGGGGGAGCGTTCGGGACGGCCGTGATCCTGCACGCACTGTGGGATACCTTCGCCGGTATGAGCAGCACCACGTTCGTGGGGTTCGTGTCCATCCAGCTAATCAGTCTTCTGATAGCACTCGTTGGTCTGACGCTCCTGATCAGGCGGGTGCGCGAGGCGAGACGAGCGACGGAAAAGGGTGGCGGGCGCGTCGCGTGAGTATGCCGGATCGCGTATGGTTGGGCGCGCCCTCTGCGCGATGGGACTCGCCTGTACCTTGGCGGGGATACTCCTGGAGGGCGTCTCGGTCGAGATACCGGGGTTCGCTCTCGGAGCCGTCGGCTACGGGTTCGCGACGAGGTCGGGCGATCGGGCAGGACAGATCCTGGGCGTGGCCACGGTGGTACTGTGCGCCCTCTCGATGGCGATCCCCTCGCTCGACCTGCCCGGGTTGTTCTTGGAGTCCTGAGGGAAGCAAGTAAAGGAGAGGATCGTGGAGAGGAGTTCCGTTGGTTTGCGAGCGACGGTGGGCCGGGGACTTGGCTTGCTCGGGGTAATCTGCGCCGCCGTGGGAATCTTCGTCCTCAATGGCATCGCGATAGAGTTCGCCGGCATCATGCTGGGGCGGATTGGGTTACTACTTCTGCCTGACCAGCGGAGACAGGGTGGGGCAGACCCTCGGGATCGTCGCGGCGGCCCTCAACGCCGTTTCCATTCCAGGATAAGGGAAGACTGCCCCTTCCTGGTGCAAGACGTGCTCTTCAACGCGCTCTTGTGCCAGGCCGACAAAGATTTGGCGCAGATCGCACGCGCCTTAGGGGAGGACGGGGCCTTCTTCGAGGAGCGCGCGGAGAGGACGGCCCATGCGATGAACGAGAAGCTCTGGGACGCGGAGCACTCGATCTACTTGGACTTTGATCTCGTCGCACAACGGTTGATCTACGTGTACGTCGCGCCTAACTTCGTTCCCCTCTTCGCGGGAATTCCGAACTAGGGGAAGGCGAGACGCATGGTGGGCGTGCTGGAAGACGCAGGCTTTGGCCTCTCGGACGAAGGCGTCATACCTGTGCCCGGCTACGATCGCTACGGCTTCGCGTTCTTCCCGACCCGGTACTGGCGCGGGCCGGTCTGGATCAACATCGACTGGTTTCTCGCGCAAGGTTTGGATCGCTTCGGCTACAGGGAGCACGCCGGGCGCTTGCAAAAGACGATCGTCTCCCTGTGCAACGAGGAGGGCTTCTACGAGTACTTCGATCCCTTGACCGGGACGGGACGCGGATCAGATTTGTTCTCGTGGACGGCGGCTCTTTTCCTGGACGTGATGAGAGATGATCCGCGAGCAGCGGCGCAGCCTGGTCAGGGGAGAACCAATCATTCCCCTCGAATATTGGCATGAACGGTAGGGAGACTCTTTCGGAAGTGCGTATCCACTACGCTGGATACTAGATACGCTGGCATTCTCTTCGATGAGAGTGCGGTGAACCCGAGGCGGCCAGGCGAGCATAATGTCCGGTGGCGGTGCATAGCGATCCGTAGTCTTGCATGCGCCGCTCACGATGTTAGTCTAGCGTACCCCACACCTGGCTCCCGAGAACACCTGCAGATCCATCGCTGTGATCGGCGGCAGCGTCGATCGGCGCGGTCTGGTCCTCGTCCGGCTCGCAGCGGTCGGATCCCCACAACCCGTAGCGCACGACCGCTCCCTGCGTCCTAGCCTCGAGGTGGCCTTTGCTGGCCAGTTTCTCCAGCAGCCCGGCCGCCTCCTCCACGGTGAGGGTGGTGCGCATGGCGGCCGTCGTCGGGGTGAGCTCGCCGAGGCCGCCAAGCAGCTCTCCCGCTTTGTCTTGCGGGCGGATCGCCGGCCGGGCCTTGCGGTTTGCGGACCCAGAGGCCTGCAGCGCGGAAATCGTCGGCACCAAAAGGCCGAAGGCAAGCACGAGCCACCAGAGGCTCACCAGCCCGGAGGTGGCGACCGCCAGGAGCGCGATCAGACCTCCCCACACCACCAGCTTCCAGCTCAGCACGGATATGGGTCGGGGTGCGAGACTCTCCTCGGATCGCTGTGGAGCCGGGCCATCGCTCCGGATTGGTTCCTATCCGGACTGAGGCTCGATCTCTTCGGACATCACACTATGAACAAAAATATCATCACCGACAATCGGCCTTTTGAGCTATCTGTGGCAAACGTTTCGCGTACGAGAGTGGGACAAATCTTGCCGCAACGCCCTTCCACGCAGGCGGTCCTCCTTTGGGCCCGAACGGTCGCGGAAGTCCCGGGAGCACACGCGCTCTGGGCGAGCGAGCAGAAGGTCACGCGCCGGATCACTTAGTTACGTCAGTTGCGCAAATGCGGTCGGGTTTTCCACGCACCGATGATGTTGCGCCCTACGCAAAGATCCGGGCGAGGTGTGCCAGACTGGCCTGTGCGTAACGACGTGCGCCGGTCTCGACGCCATACGCGATGTCTTCAAGGAGCTTGCAGCGGGCGTAGAAGACGACCCGCTCACGATCGGCGTCATCGAACTGGCCCTTGTAATGGGTGAGCGTCAGGTTGAAGATCTCGGGACCGAGGTCCCGGTAGATCAGCGCGAGGTCGCGAACGGGATCGGTAATGGCCGCGTCGGTCCAGTCGATGATGCCCGTGACGGCGCTCGTCCCGGCGTCCACCAGCACGTGTTCCGCTCCGAGGTCGTTGTGGCAGAACGCCGCAGCACGGGTTTCCGCTGGCGGCCTGCAGCCGAGGAAGCCCTCGACGAGCCGGCGGTACGCCGCGGGCAGGTGCCCCGAGATCTCCCGGTAGTCTTGTTCGGCGTCCTTTAGCCACGCCGGCAGCGGGTAGCTGTCTCGCGCCACCAGATGCTCGATCTTCTCCAGAGGAGTTTGGTGCAGGCGGCCGAGGAACCGGCCCAGGGCGGGCGCCAGAGGCGCGGGTTCAGGTACCGGATGGTCGATCAGGGGAAAGCCGGGGAGCTTGACGTAGGCGAGTAAGCCCGCCTCGGCATCCACGAAGACTGGCTCTGGGACCGGCAGCGTGGAGAACCCGGCCACCGTGGCCAGCAGGTCCGCCTCGCACCGAGTGGATTTGCTCCGGAGGGCAGGGTCAGTTTCCTTGCTCGCCCGGACTATGAATTCGCCATTTACCTCGTAGGCTGCGTTATCGAGGCCCTCTCCCAGCCTGGTGATGGATCGGACCTCGTAGCCGGGTAGGCGGTCGACCAGCAATGCGCGGATCTCGTCCATCACACTCTCACCTCGGAGCCCGTTCATACGCTTCGGGCAGGCTGCCTCTAGGTCGCACGAGCCTCGTTATGGACGGGCTTCTCCGATGGGAGATCGAGGAGCTGCTTGACGAGATCCGCGGGCCTGGAGAACATCGGATAGTGACCCGTGGGCAACTCCACGAACCTCCACTCGGGACCCTCGAGTTCACGGAACAAGGGTTGGCCGCTCGCGATCATCTCTCTAACCTGATCCAGCGAGAAGCTGCACAGTATCCCCAGCTTGGGCAGCTCTTCTCGAGCCGGGTTCTTAAGGCGCAAGGGCTGGGTGTAGGTGCCAAACGGCTGCGGAGTGGCCCGGGAGTACAGCAGCCTAAGATGATCTTCATCTACCCCTTGGAGGCTGGCCATGTTGGCCAACTCTTCCTGCGGTGGTATCGGGAACTTCCAACCCTCGCCCAACTCCTGCACCTGCTCCTCGGTTCGCTCTCTAAGTTCGGGCGGGAACTTCTCAATCAGGCTACCGCCGTCGGGAAGCGGCGCGGTGTCCAGGTACACCAGCTCGGAGATGCGCTCGGGGATGCGATCGGCCGCGCCCGTGACCACGAGCCCACCGTAGCTGTGCCCAAGGAGCACCACGTCGTTGAGGTCCTCGAACTCTATGAGCTTCACCACATCGGTTATGTGAGTATCCAGGTCGACCTGGGGAGAGGCAAGGTGAACCCGCTCGCCGAGGCCGGTGAGGGTGGCGGGATAGGCGTCGTGGCCTTCGTCCCGCAGCTGCCGGGCGATCTTCTGCCAGCACCATCCTCCCAGCCAACCGCCACCGACCAACACGTAAGTTGTCATCTGCAGAACCTCCTTGTCATCCCAAAGCGATTCCGAACGCTCCAATTCTTGGAGGCTCGGAGGTCACGTTACGTGGTTTCTGTCTTTTATCAAGCCCGCGTCCACCTCTAACGCTTCACGGATATCACCTACTCCGCCTTGACGAAGACCTGATTCTCACTGCTCATCCTGCCACCTCCGTCACATAAGCGTCTATACACTCCACCCCGTGGTAGCGGGCTACCCTGACGCGGTGGTGGCCATTTAAGACGAGGTAGCGGCCCCCTACCTGTAGAGACTCACAGGAAGTAGCTCCTCACTCCGGTGAAATGCCCGGTCTATGCGCTTCCAATTCTCTCCCACGCTAGCCCTGGCTGGCATGAAGTCTCTATCGTACTCTGAACAACGGCCTAAGCTGCCCCCTATCTGAGCAACCGGTACTTTCCTCAGGCCACGATGTATTCTTCTCATTGCTCCAGGAATCTTTCTGAGATCATCGAAGCAGGGCAGCCGGTTTGAAGTGGTATCTCTACGTCTCAGGCTGGCACCGATGCGCCCCGGTAGCGCTTTGCGGCGAGGGTGAAGTCCTTGTCCACCTGCTCTTCCAAGCTCATGTAGCCAACCATCAGCGAATCCTTTCTTTGAGCACCCCAACGTCTGAGTGTGGCGTCCGATCAGCTTCGTTCCTTTACTATTCCGCTTGCTCCACCCGCAGAAAAAGCCGTGGGCCTCCCATGCATCCGGGCTAGGTGATCATCCACCATCCTCGCGGTGCTCTTCGTAGTACTGGGTCATTAACTGCCAGTAGATAAGTAGCAGCGCGATCTCGGACACCGTACAGAGAGCGATCGGCAAAGGCCTCCTCTTGAGGGAGGCCAAGACCCCGCCGATGCCGAACGCCGATGCCGCCACGTTCACCACCATCGCCCCGTCAAGCGGACGCTCGGCTATCCACATCTCCTCGCCTAGTATCGCCCTCGTCGCCCAAGCCGAATCGTCTTTGGGCTCGGAGAACACCACGGGGTTGAGCAACAGCCACGCGCCTACGAAGGCAGGTCGTGGTACCAGAGGGTAGCTGCCCTCTGCTCGCCTTGGTAGCGGTAGTCCCTGAAGACGTGGGAGTGTCCTCCCATGGAACCGTGCTCAGCGTGCGCGGGAGAACCGTGCCTGTGTTCCTTCGGCAGGATCAGGTCGGTAGGGTAGCCGTCGCTCTGGGGCGGCGTCTTCCCGCTGTGCAGATGTGTAGATACCGGGACCGGTAGCTCGTTCCACTGCCTTATCTCCACCTGTCTGCCGCTCCTTGCCTCGACGGTGGGACCGGGGAAGATGCCATCGTAGCCCCACACTTCTGTCTTCAGGCCGGGCAGGATCTCCTGCCTTCCCGCTTTCTGGGTCATCTCGTAGTAGTCGGTGCTCGTTCGCACCGGCTTCAGGATCGGTGTGATAGGAAGTGGTACCTCGAAGGGATCCACGCTCAGGCTCCGGAGCAACGCCGAGGCGGCCAGACGCGACAGCGGGATCGAGAGCGTCCTGAGCTGCAACGCCAGCCCGACCCCGCCCATGATCCCCATCATCTCCAAAAACCTCCTGCGCGATATCTTCAATCTTATATCCTTCTATAAGAGTCGGATAACTCGGATGTGTGTCGTCGATGGTCACGCCGCTGGCGCCGATGTCATACCGGTCTGAGACACACTCGTAGTCCGGGTTCCACAAGCTCACCCTCACGGCACCGAACGCTGGTCGTCGAAGCATCTGGCGCTCGATCATCCCTTCGATCGCCCGGGGACGAATAGTGTGACGCCGACAACGCTGATAACGAGTACGATGGCGCCGGCCAAAAGCGAGGCGCCTAGGCCCTCGACGAAGGCCTCACGGGCCGCATCCGCGAGACGCTCACCTTACCCGCCACCGAGTTGCTCGGCAACCCCCAGTGCCAAGGCCAGCGACTCCTGCGTCCGAGCGCGTGCCTCTCTTCTCCTAGTCAGCCGCTTCCAATGAACGCTTGAATCGCGTGTCGAACAATCACTATGCCGACCACCCGCGCCGGCCTCTGAAGGGATACGATTACCCGCATGCCCTCTTCCATATGCTCCGGTTAGCTCAGCACCGGGCCTTCTCTTCCGGGCCTCGCAGCTCCACGAGGATCTTGTCAGCGATCCGACTTGCGAGACCGCTGGGTCTGCCGCTTGGCCGTGACGGTGCTCTTCGCCGCGCCGCACGAAGCTCTCGGACGAGAAGGTCTCTATTAGCTTCCCGCAGCAGTTACTCGTGACGCCACAGGTCGAAATTCAGCTCTTGCACCTTGCTCTCCCTCCGTTTCTCTTGCCTCTGCCAAATCCGGTGCGGGCGCTACTCTAGGACCATCTCGACTGCCTTTGGGCGTGGATGCGGATGGTGTCGAAGAGCGCCACAGAAGCGTCTTCCTGGCCCACCAGCATGGTTATCTCCGCGCAGCCCAGGATCACCGCCTCCGCTCCACCAGCCGGGACATGATCCGGCGGTACGCTTGCCTGGAGGGTTCCTTGACCTCGCCCAAGACCAGCTCGTCGTAGATCACGTCGTGGACGATTCGCCCCTCCTCCTCATCCGGCACGATGACCTCGATACCATGCTTCTGGGCGAGCCTCCCCTTGTAGAAATCCTGCTCCATCGTAAATCGCGTGGCCAGGAGGCTCACCTTCCTAATGCCCCTGGCCTTGATCTCCTCCGCCGTGGCGTCGGTGATGTGCAGCAGGGGTATGGTGCACCACTCCGTGATCGCATCCCCCATCCTGCGAATGATGTTGGTGCACAACACGAGGAAGTCCGCCCCACGCCGTTCGACCTTGCTTGCCTCCTGCGCGGTGTACGCGGCCGTCTCCTCCCACCTGCCCTCGTGCTGGAGGCGCTTGATTGGGGCGAAGTCGACGCTGTACATCACCGTTTCGGCCGAATGGTGACCTCCCAACCTTTGCTTGACCGCCTGGTTGACCATCCAGTAGTAGATGGCCGAGCACTTCCAGCTCATCCCACCGATCATGCCGATAGTAAGCCCGTCGTACCCGTCAGAGGAGATGAGAAATTCCCCTATTGGCCGTTCGTCGCAGCCTGCAGGAGCCAACCCGAAAGTGGTGACTACTCCTTCAGGACTCACCGAGAGCGCCACCTTGAAGCCTTAGACTCACTCGGGTTTAAACACGCATCTCCGGAAGGCGGCCTGCCCCACGAACAGCCCCTTATGGTAAGCCCGTACCCGTGCGATCGCGGGGATAAGGGTAGTGTCGAGCACATGGTAGGCCTCCCGCGGATCGGTGAGTGTCTCTGCCAGGTCTCTCTGCGGTGCGCACATCTCCGGCTCCAGGGCGCGGATGCGGCGGTTTAGCTGGCCGTGGGAGAGGAGATTGGGGAAGTATTCGCGCAGGGGCGCGTCGGCGAACCTGAAGAAATCCCTCTCACTGTACTACCTAGGTCATTGTCAGAGGATCGCGAGAGTCAGTACCTCGGCGTCGGAGAGTAAGGGAGGGCGTCCTGGTTTTGATGCGAGAGGAGGATGTTCTCGTTGCCACCACTCGTCGACCACCACCTACAAGGAGACCCAACAACGTTTCCAGATCCACACACCACCGCTTTTCCTTCGAAGGGTCGGGGCAGCCGTGACGAAATATCTCTGGAGCTCACCGTACAAGAAGCTATTGTTCGACGAACCGGGCATGCTCTTGTGAACTCGCCGTCGTGCGCAGAGCGCCGTCTGGCATCCTGCTCGAATCACCTTTTCTGTGTGTCGTTTCAGGGTCTTATTGGTGATCCCGGGGCCACCCACCACCCCGGGATGGAACTCGGCAATTTATGCGCTCTGGGCTTCTTTTTCCACTGCCCTCTCACCGGCCAGTTTCCGGAAGGTGCCAGTTGCAGAAGCGGGAACGAATGCAGCTAGGAGGAACAGCAGGTATGTCAATCCATCCTGGATTGCGAACCTAAGCCAACTGAGGTTTACCCACATCCGAAACCGCTCCACGACCTCCGCTGAGAACGGACCATCCGGCGGGATCGCCCCGAACTCAAAGATATTGGGTACGAAGTAGAGGTAAGACCAGAC
>Ga0126314_10001795_pt1 | contig 10476 bp, 11 predicted proteins | sample Plot105B_FD_92535 | JGI IMG/M metagenome (GOLD analysis project Ga0126314, IMG submission 92535) | Serpentine soil microbial communities from UC McLaughlin Reserve, CA, USA - Plot105B | ecosystem: Environmental > Terrestrial > Soil > Grasslands | place: USA: UC McLaughlin Reserve, Lake County... | reverse complement strand
GGGCGTACTGACCCATATTGGCAATCTGCATTTCGCGGATTTCATGGATCACGCCACCGTAATAACTGTCGTCGAATATCGGGGGAAGGGTAAACACTGAATCTAATTTTTGAACAAATTTATCTTTACCACCCATTAATTTAGACAAGCCATCAATATCTTGGAATACTGACCATGAATAATGCCAGCTGTTACCTTCAGTAAAGGCATCACCCCATTTAAAAGGATTAAATGGCGACTGGAAACTGCCGTCTTTATTTTTACCACGCATCAAACCATTTGCAGGATCGAACAGGTTTTTATAGTTCATGGCGCGTTTCTTATAGATATCAATCTCAGATGCAGGCTTACCTAAGGCTTTACCCAATTGATAGATCGCAAAATCATCATAAGCATACTCCAGTGTTCTGGCTGCATTTTCATTGATCTTCACATCGTACGGCACATAACCAAGTTCGTTGTAAAATTTAACGCCAAGACGGCCGACCGCAGGCATTGGGCCTTCATTATCGGCACCATGCTTTAAGGCATCCCAAAGTGTATAGATATCGTAGCCACGCATTCCTTTGATATACGCATCGGCCACTACCGAAGCAGAGTTGTTGCCCACCATTACGCTGGCAAGACCAGGGCTGGACCACTCAGGCAGCCATCCGCCTTCTTTGAAATCGTTCGCAAGACCTTCCTGCATTTCTTTATTGATCCCTGGATACATCAGGTTTAAGAATGGATACAACGCCCTGAAGGTATCCCAGAATCCTGTTCCTCCAAACATATAACCCGGCAATGTTTTACCATTATAAGGACTCCAGTGGATGATCTTGTTGCTTGCATCCAGTTCGTAAAGCTTATTTGGGAAGAAAAGCGTACGATACAGGCTTGAATAAAAGGTACGTGCCTGATCGATAGTTCCACCTTCTACGCTGATGCGGCTCAAAGTTTTGTTCCATACTGCTCTCGCCTTTTCTTTAGTCGTTTCAAAGCTGTCGCCTGCCAGTTCTCTCTTTAGAGAGATGTCAGCCTGTTCAATGCTGATGAATGAAGAAGCAACCTTCATACCCACTTTTTCTCCTTTTGCAGTTTTAAAGCCCACTATTGCACCTACATGGTCTGCTGTTAGCTCAAGAACATCTTTCTGAAGGTCATTTTCTTTCCATGAACTTGCCGAAGTGAATGGTTTATCGAAATAAATGACAAAATAGTTCTTAAAGTTATCGGGTACTTTATGCGAATGCTTGGTGCTGTAACCGACAATCTTGCGCTCTGCAGGAATGATCTTAATGTAAGAACCTTTATCAAAAGCATCAATGACCACATAAGAGTCATCAGATTTTGGAAAGGTAAAGCGAAACTGCGCCGACCTTTCGGTAGGTGCAATCTCTGTAGTTACGTCTGCGTCCGCCAGGTAAACGCTGTAATAATAAGGTTTAACCGTTTCTGCCTTATGGGAATACCAGCTTGCCCTGTCGTCCTGGTTGAATCTTAGTTTTCCGGTAAGCGGCATCACTGAGAACTGACCATAGTCATTCATCCATGGAGAAGGCTGGTGTGTTTGTTTGAATCCCCTGATCTTATCTGCATCGTAAGTATAGGCCCATCCGTCGCCCATTTTACCCGTTTGAGGTGTCCAGAAGTTCATGCCCCATGGCACTGCTATCGATGGATAAGTATTTCCATTAGACAAGGAAGGCTTGCTCTGAGTACCCATTAGGGGATTTATCCACTCAACAGGATCAGTAACCTTTCCAACAGTTTGTGCGAATGCTCCAAATGATGCCACAACAAGTGAGGCGGTTAAAAATTGTTTAATCATATTATTTTAGGTTCATCTTAGTGTATGCTCAGTTTATACAATTCAATAAAAGTAAAGATTTTTGTTTAAAATAGTTCAAACTGTAAAACGTTTTAGCAAACAAAAAAAACACAGCCTTATTTCATGACTGCGTTCAGTTTAATCGTTAAATGGCCTGTTATTCTGTGCCAGGGGTTGTACCCGGTTCGTGACTTGAGCCCAATGGTTTATTTTTACGTTCAGGCGTCTTACTAAATCCTGAGCGGTCAAAATCGGTAGCTGAAGAAGTTTCGCCACTGGTCTGGTTTTCACTCAACTCATCAGTTTCCTTGTAAACCGTTTTTTTAGGTTCTGTTTCTTTTCTGTCTGTAGTGCTCATAATTCAAAGGTTTTAATGTTCAATGTGATTTAACATCAAATGATTAACAACCCTTGAATCCATATTGTTTATTAAAAATCAGACAGCCACATTCTGGCTGACTATGTGTTTTACCTTTTCAACTACAGTATCCAGCTCTGCAATGGTATTGTACTTGCTGAAAGAAAACCTTACTGAGGGGCGGTTTGGGTCTACCCCTACGGCTGTCAGCACATGAGAACCAATATTTGAACCGGAAGAACATGCGCTACCCCCCGAGGCAGAAATACCGCTGATATCAAGATTAAATAAAAGCATATCAGACATGTCCATGGCCGGGAAAGAAACATTAAGTACAGTATACAGACTTTTATCGGCATCTGTCTCTCCGTTGAATTCCAGATCGGCAACGCTGCTGCTTAACTTATCGTGCAAATAAGTTTTAAGTTCCTGTATATATTGACGATGTGGCTCCATTTCCGCGTAAGCAATTTGCAGTGCTTTTGCCAGCCCGACTATGCCGTATACATTTTCAGTTCCTCCGCGCATATTGCGCTCCTGGGCACCACCAAAGATCATTGGCCCTATTTTGATGCTGTGGTTGACATAAAGAAAGCCTGCACCTTTAGGGCCATGTAGCTTGTGTGCAGCGCAAACAATAAAATGCGCTTTGAGTTTTCTCACATCATGGACATAATGACCCATGGTCTGCACTGTATCACAATGATAAATGGCATTGTATTTTTCACAAATATCACCTACTCTGCAGATATCGGTGAGCGTGCCCAGCTCATTGTTGGCATGCATTAACGATACAAAAGAGCGCTCATTATTTTTCAACAGCTCATCCAGGTGATCGTAATCGATATTGCCTTTGCTGTCTACATTCACAAAGCTCAGCTTATCGATCACTCCCTGCTGAAGCAACATATTCAGAGTATGCTCCACCGCATGGTGTTCTATTTTAGAAGTGATGGCGTGTTTAATACCCAAGGATGCTATTCCGGATCTGATGGCGGTATTGTCTGCCTCAGTTCCTCCTGATGTAAAGAAAATCTCAGCAGGAGTTGCATTTAAGAGTCCTGCAACCGTTTTCCTCGCTTTTTCTATCAAGGTTCGCACTTCACGTCCCTGCGCATGGATAGAAGAAGGATTGCCGTAATATGTATTCATTACGCCAACCATTTCTGCAACAACCACGGGATCGAGGGGTGTTGTTGCTGCATTATCTAAATAGATTCTCTCCATTAATTAATTCAATTTTAAAATCTCCTTGATATCTGAGATAATTTTTGAAGCCAGGTGCTCGGCAGCGGTTTCTGTAGCCGCTTCACTGTAAATCCTGATGATCGGTTCTGTATTCGACCTTCTCAGGTGAACCCATTGCTTGTCAAACTCTATTTTAAGACCGTCTATGGTACTGTTTGGCTGACTTTTATAACGTTCCTGTACCTTGACCAAAAGCGCATCGATATCCATTTCGGGAGTCAGCGTAATCTTGTTCTTGGAAATATGATAGGCCGGGTAGCTGCTGCGCAGCACTGAAATAGGTTTACCGAATTTCGCAAGATGAGTTAGGAAAAGGGCGATGCCAACCAGCGCGTCGCGGCCATAGTGCAGTTCCGGGTAAATGATCCCACCATTGCCTTCTCCGCCGATCACCGCGCTGGTAGCCTTCATTTTGTTGACCACATTCACCTCGCCGACTGCTGCTGCATTGTATTCGCCGCCTGCTTTTTCAGTTACATCTCTCAGCGCCCTTGTAGACGATAAATTTGAAACTGAATTGCCCGGAGTATTTTTCAGAATATAGTCTGCAACAGCAACAAGGGTATATTCTTCGCCAAACATACTCCCATCTTCGTTGACGAAACACAAACGATCTACATCAGGGTCTACTACAATTCCGAGGTCCGCGTTCTTGCTTTGTACAACCCTTGCAATCTCAGTCAGGTTTTCGGGAAGTGGTTCCGGATTGTGAGGGAAGTGCCCGTTTGGCTCACAGTACAGCTCATAAACGGTTTCGACCCCAAGTGCTCTTAGTAAAGCAGGAATAAATATGCCTCCAGTTGAGTTAACGCAGTCTATAGCGACTTTAAATTTAGCGGCTTTTATCACTTCAACATCTACAAGAGGAAGTGCAAGGATCACGTCTATGTGTTTCTGAAGATAGGTATCATTGCTCGTTACTGTTCCCAGGTCATCGACATCTGCAAATGCAAATTCAGATTTTTCGGCAATGTCTAAAACTTCCTTTCCGTCGGCATCACTGATGAACTCTCCTTTTTCATTGAGTAGTTTCAGTGCGTTCCATTGCTTCGGATTGTGACTGGCCGTAAGGATGATACCTCCACCCGCCTGTTCTAAAGGAACGGCAATTTCTACTGTAGGTGTAGTTGAAAGTCCCAGATCTATTATTTCTATGCCCAAACCCTGCAGGGTACCGATTACAAGGTTATTTACCATTTGGCCGGAGATTCGCGCGTCTCTCCCTAATACGATCCTTTTATTGTTTGTCTTGTTTACTACCCATGAACCATAGGCGGCAGTAAATTTTACGATGTCAATTGGGGTTAAACCATCGCCGGCAATACCACCGATTGTTCCCCTAATACCAGAGATAGATTTTATAAGTGTCAAAGTATATATGTTTTTTTCAAAAGTAGGAAAAAAACAGCAATTGACTTGTTTAAGCTTATTCCATAGAAGAAAAATTACACCATTAATACTATCTTTGTGCCTTTCAAAAACAACAAAATATAGCTCTATGCAGCGTAAATGGTTTCAATTTTGGTTCAATTCTCCTTTTTACCACATTCTTTATAGTCAAAGGAACGATGCTGAAGCAGAATTTCTAATTGACAACCTTTCTGCATACCTAAAACCTGATGCAAACTCCAGAATTCTCGATATCGCTTGCGGCAGGGGCCGTCACGCAGTTTACCTGAATAAAAAGGGCTATGATGTAACCGGGATAGATCTTTCCGAACAAAACATTAAATACGCGCAGCAATTTGAACAGAAGAATCTTCATTTTTTTGTCCATGATATGCGTAAACTGGCTTTCATCAATTATTTTGATATCGCGTTAAACATGTTTACCAGTTTTGGATATTTTGAAACAGAAAAGGATCATGTGAATGCGCTGAAGTCTTTTAGAAAAGGGTTAAAGGCAGACGGAACACTGGTTGTTGATTATTTCAATACCCAAAAAATCATTAAAAACCTGACCACTCAAGAGATCAAAACCATTGAAGGTATAGAATTTCACCTGCATAAATTTGTTTCTGAAAGTAAGATCATCAAACACATCAATTTTGAGCACCGTAGTAAGGCCTATGCATTTGAAGAACGGGTACAGGCTTTTGTGCTCACTGATTTTGAAAGGATGTTTGAGAAGAGCGGACTCAAGATCACCGCGACTTTCGGTAGCTATGCGCTGGAAGCTTTTGATGAAGTCAAATCAGATCGATTGATACTAATCTGCAAAAAAGCATGATAGAAAGCCTGCAGCAATTTGATGCAGATCTTTTCTTAAAGATCCACAGTGGACTCAGCAATCCATTTTTTGACTGGCTCCTTCCGCTGATGCGCAACAGATTTACCTGGGCACCGCTCTATCTTTTTATCATTATATTTTGTTTTAAGGAGTATAAAAAAAGAGGTTGGTACATTGTAGGTATGCTGCTTTTTACGTTCGCTTTAGGGGATTTACTTGCCTCAAGGCTTATCAAGCCCTTTGTAATGAGACTGAGACCCTGCAATGAGCCTTCCCTGATCAATGACATCATCCACCGGGTACCTTGTGGGAGCGGCTATAGCTTTCCATCCGCACACGCTACGAACCATTTTGCTATAGCCATATTTTTGATAATGGTATTCTACGGAAAATGGAAACCCGTCTTACCGCTGGGCCTGCTCTGGGCATTTATTATTGCATTCTCGCAGATATACGTAGGTGTCCACTACCCTATCGACACTATAGCCGGAGCACTATTAGGAACAGTGATAGGACTCACCACTTCAAAGCTATATAAAACTCTACAACCAACACTATAATGGAAATCTGGAAGGTAGTTATATTATTTCTTAGTGCCTTTTCTGGCGGAACTGCTATTTTCCTGGTCAGGAGCGATAAATCTCAGCTGCTCAAGCTCATTTTATCTTTCAGCGGGGCGTATCTGTTCGCCATTACCGTTCTACACCTTATTCCGGATGCATATAGCGGATCTGAACATGAGGAGATCGGCATATTTATTCTGATCGGATTTCTACTGCAGATATTTCTGGAACAATTTTCTGAGGGCGTTGAACACGGCCATATCCATAAGCACCACCATACCCATGTCTTTCCTTACGGCATAATGATTAGCCTGTGCCTGCATGCATTTCTGGAAGGTATGCCTTTGGCTAAAGATCAGCACAATGCCCTGATCTTTGGCATTTCACTGCACCATATACCGGCGGCATTCGCCTTAGCGAGTATACTAATGCAGAACCACTTCAGCAAAAGAAATATTATCGTATATATATCGATTTTCGCTTTGATGGCGCCGCTTGGACTGTATGTTAGCTATGGCCTCAGCAATGGCACGATCGGTGGTGTAGAAGACTATTTCAATAAAATAATGGGTATTGTGATTGGAATATTCCTCCATATTTCTACTACCATCCTCTTTGAATCAAGCGTCGACCATAAAGTGACCAAGAGAAAGATGATTGCGGTGCTGTGTGGAATTGCCATTGCACTGATAGGGTATTTTTCCTCCTCACATGCACATTAATGGCTTTTATTGAGGTTTTCATCCTCTCATTTTATCCAGCAGAATGTTGAGCTGAGCAGCTTCCTCGTTTGTCAGATTCGGAGAAACAATATCAGATATGCTTACCTTCTGGTCCATAAGCTTCAGCAGTGCCAGCCCCTTGGTTGTGATTAAAATATCTACAGCACGTTTATCTTTGCCATTGGCACTTTTGGCCACCAGACCCTTTTGTACCAGCCGGTCCACTATTCTGGATGCATCACTCATCTTGTCGAGCATCCGGGATCTGAGCAGGTTAATTGTCGACGGATTTGGATGTTGCCCACGAAGTATTCTTAAAATATTGAATTGCTGGGTGGTAATGTCAAACGGCAGAATCACCTGTTTCAATTTGTCAATACACCATGTGTAAGTAAATAGCACATTAACAATAGCTTGCTGATGCTCACTTTCAAAACGTGAAGTATGGGTTTCATTCTGCAACTGCATTCTGATAGTTCTTATTTCTTTTTTAATAAATTTTTAACTTTTTCTTTACCTAATCCCCAGGGGCAATGTTTACACTTATTCTTACAGCAATAGCCTCTTTTCAAATGGTAAGCAGCTGTAAAAACCATAAACCCCTGTTCATTGAGGTAAAAATCTGTTCCTTCCTGCATCAATTAAGCAATTTAACGACCAAACTTTTTTCATAATGCTGCCGAAGCTCGGTTCCGCTGCCATGATTGGTCCAAACCTGGGCCGGCATCACTTTAGATATTGTATTTATAATATCATTCCAGTCTGCATGATCCGAAACGTATAATTGGATCTGATTGCCGCTTTGTAGGTGCTTCCATCCGGTTGCGAATACCCTGACCACGTTAATGGCCTTAAAATAGCTCCTGAAAACCATTGGCGGAACCATATAGACCATTCCTGTCAGGTTTGCCTTCATCACCTTCCTGTCGTATACCTCATATTTACCCACATCAATACCCATTTGTTCATATATTTTCACAAATGGAACCATGCTATGGTGTAGTAATATCCTCTTTTCTGGACAATACTCAGTAATAAGACTGATCAGGCGCTGACATTTCCCCAATGCATAAGCACCAAGCATAATGTTGATCTTCGTTGAGTTGAGTTTAAGTATTTCCTCTTCAGCTGTGGGGTGCGCTGTACCCGGATCAGCAAATGTTGTTTCGGTGATGAGCACATCTGCATTTACAAATTCAACAGGCTCGCAGGTTTTATCCGGCTGAAGTTTATAATCGCCGGTATAAAGATATCGTATTCCCTGATACTCCATCAGAACCATTGCCGAGCCCAGCATATGCCCTGCAGGGATAAAACTGATCTTTACGCCATTCAGCTCAAAAGACTGATGATAACGATGGACATAGAATACTTCGCCTGCAAACCTCTTATACCTGTGCTTCATAAACAAAGAAGTAGCTTCGGTACAGTATACTTCGAGATTACCGCCTACAGCGTGATCTCCATGAGCATGTGAAATAACTGCGTGTTTAACCGGTTCTTTCGGATCAAGATAAAATTTACCATAACAACAATACAAACCAATCTCGTTGATCACTATAAAATCGTCCAGAATCATTTATGCGCGGTGATTTAAAAACAGCTGATGCAATGCCAGCACCTGTTCTATCAAAGAATCATTTTCATTGTTATAAACAATATGATCGGTCATTTTCAGTTTCTGGCGGTCTGCGAATTGTTTATCCATACGTGCCCTCACAGCGTTGGCGGTCACACTGTCGCGTTTCATTACCCTTTCGAGCTTCAGATGATCGGGGGCGATCACCAAAATGTTCTGATCACACAGGCTGTAAGAACCGCTTTCAAATAGAAGGGCTGCTTCTTTCAATACGTAGGGCACATCTTGCGAAAGCCCAGTAAGCCAGGTATCGAACGCCCTGAAAACGGCAGGATGAACCAGCGCGTTTAATTTTACCAACTCAGCAGCATTGTTAAAAACGATATCTGCAATGTGTCTATTATTCAATGCCCCTCCCTGCAGATAACTCTCCGGACCAAATGCATTTACAACGCCCTCCATCAGGATCGCATCCTGTACCATGATGTGTTTCGCAACTGTGTCCGCATAGAATACAGGTATACCAAGCGTTTCAAAGATTCTGCAGATCGTAGTCTTTCCACTACCTATTCCTCCTGTAATTCCTACTTTAAGCATTACTTTTCAATAATAAAATCAATCTTTTGGGGGCTAATCCTTATCAGTTTGCAATAATCTGGAAAGCGGTTGATCATCACCCTGAACTGATTGTGCTTTTTAACTTTCCATTCATCAACGTCCACCACAGCGTCCATAAAACCCTCATTGACCTGCTGATATTGTGATAAGGCTACTAAAAAGGTAACCCTTACCTTTTTAGGGTATAGCTTAATATCATAATATTCTTTGTTGTTTATAAAATTGACAGGCAGATCAAGAGTCTTTTCAGTAAATTCATCAACAGGCACTTTCACCTCGGTACTGGGTGGAAAAATGCTGACGTTTTTCATATTATTTCGCGTCAATGCAACCCTAGATGTGGTTGTGCTCTGCATATTCTTAATTGAAAGCGTATCAGTTGGCCATTCCTTTATTCTTCTTAATTCTTCCTGAGGCCCAAGCAAGGTTACGTAATCAGGATTCAATACAATATCATTCGATACATTGTATTGTTTTACAAAAGAAAAATCAGACACCAGCCTTACGGGAACACGTTTTACTGCCCGCTCCGAAAAATCAAAATATAGTGTATCCGGCTTCACCGAAATGATCTTTTGATCGGTTTCCAGTTGTTTATTAACGCCATATAACTGTTCTGAAAATAAAATAAAATTCCTGCTGTTCAGTTTTTCCAGGCTGATGCTGATGGACTGAGGCTTGACCCTCAGTTTAGCAAAAAGTAACTGCCAGCCCGTGCCTTCAACCTGAAGGTCAACGGTATCGGACTGCAGGGCATGGAAAGCCTTTTTCTGAGGGAAATTTTTATATACAAGTACCGTCTTTGCTGTATATATGTACTTATTTTTTAGTGATAAAAAAAGCCAGGCCGCTATCGCCATCAATAAACAAGTTAACAGCGCAAGTATGCGCTTTCGCTCAATTTTTGTAAGTTTTATAAACGGCATGGCTGTAAAGTACACAAAAATATTTCAGGACCGAATTTACTAAATCAAAAAAGCCGCTCCAAGTGTAGAGGCGGCTTTTAAAAATCATTGCTGACAATTATGCTTTTACAGGTGTCTCCGCTTTAGGTGCCGCAGCTTTTGTGGCATCTAAGGAAACTGCTGTTTTATCGAAGCGGATTTTTGTTCCGCCTTCTACCTCGATCAGAAAGGTAGTCTCATTAAGGTCTACTATTCTGCCGTGTATACCTGCAGTGGTGACAATTTTATCACCCTTTTTAAGGTCTTCGATCAGTTTCTTGTGATCTTTAGCTTTTTTTACCTGAGGCCTGATCATGAAAAAATAAAACACCGCGATCATTCCGACGATGAAAAGCAGATTCATGTATTGTCCCATGCCGCCTTGGCCGGAAGGCGAACCG
>Ga0126314_10001794_pt1 | contig 10476 bp, 9 predicted proteins | sample Plot105B_FD_92535 | JGI IMG/M metagenome (GOLD analysis project Ga0126314, IMG submission 92535) | Serpentine soil microbial communities from UC McLaughlin Reserve, CA, USA - Plot105B | ecosystem: Environmental > Terrestrial > Soil > Grasslands | place: USA: UC McLaughlin Reserve, Lake County... | reverse complement strand
TCGGCGTCCGCGGCAATGCGATCCCGACCCTTCTCAGCTACATCTCGCTGGTCGGCTGGGAGATCTATCTCGTCGCGATCGCGACGCTCGGGGCGCAGGCGATCCTCAAGCGTCTGAGCATCGGCGGCGGCAACATCACGCTCGCGATCTCGTTCGTCCTCATCGCCGCTGCGACGATCGCGATCGGTCTCCTTGGTCACGCGACGATCGTGAAGATCCAGACGTGGTTCACGTGGGCGTTCGCGATCATGACCGTCGGATTCTTCGCGCTGGTCGTCGGTGACATCGACTGGAGCAAGGTCGCGAACCTTCCGACCGGCTCCCTTTTGAAGGGGTTCGTCGGCGGGACCTCCATCATCATGGTCGGTCTCGGGATCGGATGGGTGAACGCCGCCGCAGACTACAGCCGGTACCTGCCTCGCTCCGCGAGCTCGCGCGGCGTCGTCGGGTGGACGGTGTTCGGCGCCAGCATCGCGCCGATCATGTTGATCGTCTTCGGCGTCCTGCTCGCGGCGAACGACCCGAACATCGCCAACGCCGTGAACCCGGGCGACCTGGCGAAGGGCCTTCCCACCTGGTACCTCGTCCCGTATCTCCTCACGGCCGTCGGCGGCCTGATCGCCGGCGCGCTCCTCGACATCTACTCGTCGGGGCTGAACCTCCTCACGCTCGGCCTTCGGATGGAGCGATACAAGTCCGTTGCGATCGACGGCGCGCTGATGCTGCTCGGCAACATCTATCTGTTGTTCATCGCCAAGTCCGACTTCTTGTTCTCGTTCCTCGGTTTCCTCCTCGTACTCGGTGTCGCGATGGCGTCGTGGTCGGCGATCTTCCTCGTCGACCTTTGGATGAATCGTTCGGACGGGTACGCCGAACGGGACCTCTATGACCCGACGGGTCGCTACGGATCCGTTAACTGGGCGGCGATCGCGGCCTTCGCCGTTGCAGTCTTCCTTGGCCTCGGCCTCATCACGTCGTTCAGCCCCGTGTTCGAGAGCTGGGTCGGATACCTGCTCGGTCCGTTCGGTGGCCCGAGCGGCGGGGTCGGCGCCAGCAGCATCGGGATCCTGATCTCGTTCGTCGTCGCCGGCGTCCTGTTCGCCGTGCTGACGCCGTTCCTGTCTCCCGAGCGCCGGAGGGTGGCATGAGCGGCGAGCCGCTCCTCGCCGTCATCGACATGCAGCGCGTGTTCGGCGACGCCGACAGCCCGTGGGCGACGCCCGGGTTCGACGAGATCATCGAGCCGATCGCGCGCCTGGTTTCGGCGTTCGGTGACCGCGTGGTGTTCACGCGGTTCCTCGTCCCCGGGCGGTGGGGCGGCAGCTGGACGCCGTACTACGAGCTCTGGCGCGAGGTGACGCTACCCGAGCATCGGGACTGGTACGACCTGGTCGAGCCGTGGGCGTCGCGGCGTCCTCGGACGCTCGACTGCACCTCGTTCTCCAAGTGGGGCGGGCGCCTCGAGGCGCTGATCGGGCCGTCGAAGGAGCTCGTCGTGTGCGGCGTCGCCACCGACTGCTGCGTCATCTCGACGGCGCTGCCGGCGGCGGACGCGGGGATGTTCGTCCGAGTGGTCGGCGACGCGTGCCGCGGCGTGAGCGACGCCGCCCAGGAGCACGCGCTGGCGATCTGCGCCGGGTTCGCGCCGCAGATCGAGGTCACGACCGTCGACGAGGAGCTCGAGCGGCTCGCCGCCGCGGGCGCGGCCTGACCGAGGAGCGGTCGGTGGGCCTCGTGCCCGGTTGGAACACATGGGATGCCGACCGCCCGGTCTCGTTCGTGCACCGGCCCTCCGGCGTGCAGGTGCGGATCGCGGCGTTCAGCACGCGCGGGGGTTCGTATACGGACGTCCGGTTCTCGCCGTCGGTGATCCGGCTCGAGGCGCACGCCCTCGGCGGCGCGTACGCCGAGGCGCGGTTCGGCCACGTCGGCTCGACCGTTCGGGTCCGGTTCTCCGGCGACGGCCCCTCGATGGCGGGCGAGGTCGGCGTCGAGGACCTCGGCGAGTGGGCGCTCCGGTTCTGGATCGTCGTCGCGGTCGGCGGCGTCGACGCCCGCCCGATGCGGCTGTCGATGCCGGAGGGTCAGCGCGCGTACGTCGATCCTCCGTTCGCCGTCGGGACGGCGAGGTTCACGACCGCCGCGCGGCCGGTGAACGCGTTCGTGTACGACGACCTCGACGAGGTCCGCGCCGAGTTCGAGGAGCGGGGGTACTACGCGCGGCCGTCGAGGCCGGACGACGGGACGTGGGCGGTGTTCCGGTTCAACGCCGTCGACCCCGTCATCGCGTTCGCCGCGTCGGTCGAGGAGACCGCGACGGACGACGACATCCGCCGAGCCGCGAACGGGGCCGCCGAGATGCTGGACCGCCGAGCGTCGGCGCTCGCCGTCGAGCAGCCGGGCCGGGCGGCCGTCCGCGACGTGCTCGGCTGGAACACCGTGTGGGATCCGGTCAACGACCGCCCCTACACGGTCGCCACGCGCGACTGGGTGACGTCGCGGTTCGGCGGGTTCCTCGTGTGGCAGATCGACACGTTCGTGCACGCGGTGATGGCTGCCGAGCTGGGAGACGCCGACCTCGCCGTCGCCAACCTCCGCGCGGCGCTGTCGCTCGCGACGCCGGCCGGCAACCTGCGCGCGCTCGACAGTCCGGTGACGTCGTGGGTCGACCGGGCGCACCCCCCGATCGGCGCGCTGGCGACGTGGTGGGCCCACCGCCGCGTCGGCCTGCCGCGTGAGGTCCTCGAGGACGCGGCCTCGAAGCTGGCGACCGCGTTCGCGTGGTGGTTCGCGCACCGCGACGGCAACGGCGACGGCCTGCTCGAATACGGGTCGTCGCCCGTCGGCGACGGGCACTTCGTGCACACGAAGCTCGCCGCCATGGACGAGTCCGCGATGGACAACTCGCCGGTCCACGACGAGGCCGGGTTCCGAGACGAGACGCACACGTTGGACGTCGCCGACGTGGGCCTCAACGCGCTGCTCGTCCTCGAGGCCGCGACGCTCGCTCGGTTGTTGGCCGATCTAGGGCGTGACGAGGAGGCTCGGCCGACCCGCGAGCGCGCCGACGCGCTCGGGGCACGCGTCCGGGAGCAGCTGTGGGACGAAGAGCGCGGCATCTTCGCGAACCGGCGATGGGACGGAGCGTTCGTTCGTAGCGTGTCGCCGACGAGTCTGTATCCGCTGCTCGCCGGCATCGCCACCCGGGCACAGGCCGAGCGGACGGTGCGCGAGCACGTCCTCGACCCGAGCCGGTTCTGGGGCGAGCATCCGATCGCGGGCACCCCGCACGACGACCCCGCCGCCGCGGACAACGTGTACTGGCGTGGTCGCGTGTGGCCGCCGCTCAATCTCCTCTCGTATCTCGCTCTGCGTCGTTACGGCTTCCGCGACGAGGCGCGCACGCTCGCCGAGCGCGGCGCGGCGATGTTCGAGCGGGCCTGGACCGACAGGCGGTCGTACGAGAATCTCGACCAGCGCACCGGTGAGGGCGGGGGAACGGCGGACGCCGAGCCCTTCTACACCTGGGGAGCGCTGCTCCCGCTGATCGCCGGCCTCGACCACGCCGAACGCACGCCGTGGGACGACCTGCTCGCCGAGGAGTAGCGCCTCACTCCTTGACGTACGGCTGGCCGTCGGGCGGCCGGCATCCGCGCCTGCTTCACGCCGCCGGCGAGTCGTGCCGCTCGGCCAGGGACGAACCGGCTCACTCCGTGCCGAACAACCGGTCTCCGAAGTCGCCGAGCCCCGGCAGGATGTAGCCGTGTTCGTTCAGCTGCCGGTCGATCGCCGCGGTGAAGATCGGGACGTCCGGGTGCTCCCTCTCCATCCGCGCGAGCCCCTCGGGCGCCGCGACGACGCAGACGAACCGGATCGACGCGGGCGACCCGACGCCCTTCACGGCGGCGGTTCCGGCCGACCCCGAGCCGCCCGTCGCGAGCATCGGGTCGAGGACCAGCACGTGGCGGCCGTCGACGGGCGGGAGTTTGCGGTAGTACGACTGCGGGCGGAGCGACGCCTCGTCGCGCTCGAGCCCGATGTAGCCGACGGCGACCTCGGGGAAGAGCTCGGTCACGGCCTCGAGCATCCCGAGCCCGGCGCGCAGGATCGGGACGGCGACCAGATCGCCGAGGACGTGTCCGGTGGTGGTCTCGAGCGGCGTCTCGACCTTCACCTCGGTCGTCGGGAGGTCGCGGATCGCCTCGAGAGCGAGAGCCAACGCCAGGCGCTTCGAGAGCGTTCGGAAGACCGGGGGAGCGGTGTCGCGGCTCCGGATCTGTGCGAGGAGATGACCCGCCAGCGGGTGATCGACGACCGTCACCGACATCGGGCGCATCGTATCCGGGGCGCGCCGACGGGCGTGGCCACCTCCCGAGAGTTGCCAGGCCCGGGCGCGGCTGGCACCATAGCCCGGTCATGCAGCCGTTCTTCGGCTTCTGGTTCTACGACGGCGAGAGCCCGGTGTAGTCGCCTGAGCCGAACGCAGAGCGAAGGGGACCCCGGGCCGAGGCCCGGGGTTCGGTGTCTCCGGGCTCCGGGCCGGGTGACGTGCCCTGCCCAGCCGATGACCGGAGGAGGCTCGCGATGGTCGTGGTGATGAAGAAGGAGGCGTCGGACGCCGACGTCGAACGTGTCGCCGAGAAGGTCCGCGAGCTCGGCGGCGAGGCGTTCGTCTCGCGCGGCGCCGTGCACACGATCGTCGGCCTGGTCGGCGACACCGCCGTCTTCCGCGGGCTCGACCTCGACAACCTCCCGGGTGTCGACCATCTGATCCAGATCGGCAAGCCCTACAAGATGGTTGCCCGCGCGCTGCATCCGCAGCCGACGACCGTCAAGGTCGGTCCGGCCGCCGTCGGACGCGGGCTGTTCTCGCTGATCGCCGGTCCGTGCGCGGTCGAGAGCGAGGAGCAGGCGATCGAGGCCGCCCGCTCGGCCAAGGACGCCGGAGCGACGATCCTGCGCGGCGGCGCGTTCAAGCCACGAACCTCGCCGTACTCGTTCCAGGGCCTCGGTGAGCGCGGCCTCGAGATCCTCGCCGAGTGCCGGTCCGAGACCGGGCTCCCCGTCGTCACCGAGGTGGTGGAGCCGCGCGACGTCGAGCTCGTCGCCACGTGGGCGGACTGTCTGCAGATCGGCACGCGCAACATGCAGAACTTCGCGCTCCTCAAGGAGGTCGGCGCGGCGAGCAAGCCCGTGTTGCTCAAGCGCGGCCTCTCGGCCACCGTCGAGGAGTGGCTGATGGCCGCCGAGTACATCGCGCAGCGCGGCAACTCGGAGGTGATCCTCTGCGAGCGCGGGATCAGAACGTTCGAGCCGTCGACGCGGTTCACGCTCGATTTGGCCGGGATGGCGGTCGCGCAGCAGGAGAGCCATCTCCCGGTGATCGTCGATCCGTCGCACGCGATGGGGCAGAAGGAGCTCGTCGCGCCGATGGCGCGCGCGGCGATCGCGGCGGGGGCCGACGGCGTCATGGTCGACGTCCACGCCAACCCCGGGGCGGCGCTCTGCGACGGCCCGCAGGCGCTCACGCCGGGCGACCTGCAGGCGCTGTCGAAGGAGCTCCACATGCTCGCCGTGACGCTCGGCCGCCAGGTCGACTAGCGCGTCAGTCGACGATCGGCGTCAGCTCGCCGATCGTCACCTTGCCGCGCCACTGCTGGATGCGATCCGTCGCCGGCCCCGGGCGTGTGCGACGACGGTCGGCGAGCGCCTTCGCGGCGTCCTCCCATTCGGCGCCCTCGAGGACCCGAACGGCCGCGCGGAACCGATCGAGGCCGGTGTCGCGCGCACGCGTCTCGGGATTCGTCGTCTTGCGCCGGGTGACGACGAGGACCTCGGACGCGCCGGGAACGCCGGGGATCGTCTGTTCCTCCGGCCCCGGATCGTTCTTGGAGGCGACCAGGATCCGGCCGTTCTTGTAGGTGAACCACGCCGGCACGGTGCGCGACTTGCCGTCTTCCCGCTCGACCCCGACCCAGATGACGTCGGACTTGCGGAGGCCGTCCTCGACGTTCTTCGGCAGCTTGGTCGCCGCCTCCTGCATGAAGACCGGCACCTCGACCTCGGCGACGATGACCTCGTCGATGATGAACGACGCGATGTGCGTCCCGCTCTCCTCGAAACGCGCGTCCTCGACGAGGTCACGCTCCTCGGTCAGGTCCATCATGCCGCGCATCCATCGGACCTGCGGTCCCCATTGGTAGGTGAGGCGCCCCGACGGCCCCCAGAACTGCACCTCCTCCTTCACCATGCCGGTCGGCGCCTTCCACGCGCGGTACATCGTGAACGGGAGCGCGCGTCCGGGAACACCGAGGAGGTAGAGCCCCGTCGGTCCGTTGTCGCCTTGTGCGGCGAGGACGCGTTGATCGACGACGTTTGCGAAGACGAGCTCACCGGCGGTCATGACGGCGCAAGGATAGCGAACGCGTGCGGTGTGTCAGTCGGTCCGCGAGAGCCAAAGGGTCGGCTCTTCGAGCTCCGGGAGCGAGGGGAGCGCGTCCGCCGAATCCCACATCTTCGCGAGCATCCGCTCGTCGCTCCACCCGGCGACCGTGTCGCAGAACCGACGCCCGACGACATATTGTTCGCGCTTCATCTCGATCCCGAGGAGTCGCTCGAACACGGGGTCGACCTGCTCGCTCTCGCGATACCGACGCATCGCCTCGTCGATCTGTCCGTACGTCTTGAGGAGCGTTTTCCCGACGCGGTGCATCACGTGGTCGGCGTAGCCCTCGGCCGACGCCATGAACGCCTGGATCCGCCCGAGCTTGATCCGCTGCTCGTCGTCCAGGACGGTTCCGAACAGCTGCCCGTCGCCCTCGAGCATCCGCTGCATCCCCTCGGGGTCCTGTGGGTCGAGCGAGTCGAGGCGCCGCTGCAGCCCCTCGACGTCGATCCGGATCGTCGAGAGGAAGTCGTCGAGCAGCTCCCGGAACCGCGGCAACGTCCACCCGCGCGAGAACTCGAATCGATGCGTGACCTCGTGCAGGGCCACCCAGGTGCGGAACTCCGTAGCATCGAGGGACCAATCGCGACGGAACGCTTCGATGTTGGGACCGACGAACAGCACCGTCCCGTGACCGGCGCGCGGCACCGCGATGTCGTACTGCCCGAGCACGTGCTGCGCGAGGAAGCCGAGCACCGTGCCCACCTGCGCGCCGAGCAGCAGCGGCGACATCTGGCTCATCAACTGCGCGGCCATGGGCGGCGCTTCCTCGGGCATCGCCTGCCGCTGCGCGTCCGCGACCGCCGCGCCGAGCTTCTCGGCTGCGGGTTCGAGCAACGGCTTGAGGCCGTCGACGTTCGCGCCGATCCATCCGGCGCGGCGCACGGCGCGAACGACCGCGACGTCGGACGGCGGCTCGAGCCCCGTGAACGACGCGACCTGGAGCTCCGCGACGCGGGCGGCCTCCTCGTACGCTCGCTGGTCGGCGTCGGTCGGCGCGTCGTCTTCACCGGCGGACGCCGCCGACGCGACGGCGATTTGGCGCGCGAGCTCCCAGTTGACCGGCCCCGTCGACGAGAACAGGACCCGCTGCAGCTCCTGGAACAGCGGCGCGTCGCGAAGCATGTCCCCGAACGGGTTCGGCACCTGTGGATCGCTCACCGAGCCATCGTAGCCCCGCGCCGGGCTTTCGCCTCGGCGGTCGAGCGGGCACGGCTAGGATGAACGGGTGCCTGACGACGTGTTGGTTCGCGTCACCCCTGATCCCGTGTCCGTAGACGACGCCGTCGCGTTCGTCGGCGACGAACGAGCCGGCGGAACGTGCGTGTTCCTCGGAACGGTGCGCGACCACTCCGACGCGGGCGAGGTGGACGGGCTCTCGTACGAGGCGTGGAACGACGTCGCCGCGCGCCGGCTCGGCGAGATCGCCGACGAGGCGCGCGGGACGTGGTCGATCCGCAAAGTCGCGATCCTGCACCGAACCGGTGACCTCGGCGTCGGCGAGGTCTCGGTCGTCGTCGCCGTGTCGGCGGAGCATCGCGAGGAGGCGTTCGAGGCGTGTCGCCACGGCATCGAGCGGCTCAAGGAGGACGTTCCGATCTGGAAGAAGGAGCACCTCCACGCCGGCGAATCTCGCTGGGTGATGGGGAGCTAGATGGGCCGCGACGTTGCTCTCGACCTCGGGACGGCGAACACGCTCGTCTACAAACAGGGCGAGGGCATCGTTTTCAACCAGCCGACCGTCGTCGCGATGAACGCCGCCTCTGGCAAGGTCGAGGCGATGGGGGACGAGGCGTGGCGGATGATCGGCGGCCGCTCGGGTCAGGTCGTCGCGGTTCGGCCGCTCCGCCACGGCGTCATGACCGAGTTCGACATCACCCAGCGGATGATCGAGGTCGTCCTGCGCCGGGTCGGCGCCTCGCGCTTGCCGCGCCCACGCACGCTCGCATGCATTTCGTCGGAGAGCTCCGAGGTCGAGCGCCGGGCGGTGGAGGAGGCCGTCCGGTTCGCCGGAGGCCGCCACGTTGTCCTCGTCGAGGAGCCGCTCGCGGCCGCGATCGGCGCCGGGCTGCCGATCCACGAGCCGATCGGCAATCTCGTCGTCGACATCGGCGGCGGAACCACCGAGATGGCCGTCGTTTCGATGGGCGGCGTGGTGAGTGGCAGCGCGATTAGGGTCGGCGGGTTCGACTTCGACGCCGCGATCCAAACCCACGTGCGCGACGCGTACGGCGTCGCGATCGGCGAGAAGGCGGCCGAGGAGATCAAGATCGCGATCGGGTCGGCGTTCCCGACGCCACAGCCGGACGAGGCCGTCGCCGTCGGGCGAGCGCTCGCGACGGGGGCACCGATGGAGGTCCGCGTCAGCGCCGACGAGATCCGCCAGGCGATGGTCGAGCCCGTCCGGCGAGTCGTCGAGGCGTCGCGCCGCACCCTGGCCGACTCGCCGCCGGAGCTGACGCACGACGTGCTCGAGACAGGCATGTTCCTCACGGGAGGCGGCGGGCTGCTACGCGGGCTGGACCTTCTGCTCGCGCAGGAGTGCGAGGTGCCGGTGCACCTCGCCGAGCGTCCGCTCGAGACGGTCATCCTCGGTGCCGGAGCGATGCTCGAGCACCTCGACGACTACCGGTCGTCGTTCCAGCTGGTTCGTCGGCGTCGGCCGGGCGAGGGCCGACTCCCGCGCGTCGTGCGCCGCTGACGGCTGGCTACCGACCGACGAAGCCGGAGATCGTCCGGTTCAGGAGGGATCCGAGCTGATAGACGCCGAACGCGAGGGCGATCGACGCGATCGCGACCAGCGCGATGAGCCCGACGATGCTGCCCAGCCGGACGCGCCAGCCGGGCGCCCGGGTCGCGAGCACTGGAACGTAGACGAAACCCTTGGGGACCGTCGTCGCCGCCGAAGGCGGCGGCGGCGGCTCGTTGCCGAGCCGCAGCTGGTCTCCGGTCGAAACGGCCCGCCGGCGCAGCCACCTGCGCGCCCGTTCGCGGACCGGCTCGCTCCGTTCGAGCGGGACGTCGGGACTGCGAAGCGATAGCGCGTACACGGCAACGCCGACGCCGAGCGAGACCCCGATGATCGACAGCGCTCCCATGATCCTCCCAACGAGCGTACTGTGCGAGCACTTCGAAGGTTCCCGCCGCGCCGAGCGTCAATCGGCCGGGCGTATCGATCGGCCGATCGATAGGGACGACGGCCGTAGCATGGCCCTCGGTGCGCTCAGCCCTCCGGACCGCCCGCTGGATCTTCCTGGCCGCGTTCGTGATCGCGGCATTCTTCGTCTTCCTGCCGTACTACTCGATCGGACCCGGCCCGGCGCGCGAGGTCGCCCCACTCATCCGCGTACGGGACCGTCCCGTGTACCAGTCGGCGGGACGGTTCGTGATGACGTCGGTCCACATCCAGCAGCTCACCGGCGTGGGCGCGATCGAGGCCTGGCTCGATCCGAACGAGACGGTCGTCGGTCGACAGACGCTGTACACACCCGGCGAGACGGCACAGGAGGAGCAGCAGCGCGCGATCTCGCAGATGGACGAGAGCAAGCTCGATGCCGCGTACGTCGTCCTGCACGCGCTCGAGCGCTACCCGAGGGAGCACGGGACCGGCGCCCTCGTCGAGAGCGTGACGTCGGGATGCGCCGCGGAGGGCGAGCTGTTCCCCGGCGACGTCATCTCGGCGATCGACGGCACGCCGGTCGACGACGTCGCGGCCGCCTCGGCCGCGATCGAGGGCGCGCCCTCGGGGTCGACGCTGAGGTTCGACGTGAACGTCGACGGCGAGTCGCAGACGGTCGACCTCGTTCGCCGGCCCTGCGGCGGCGAGCACCGTCCGCTCGTCGGCGTCAGCATGATCCCGCGCTTCCCGTTCCCCGTCACGATCCAGAGCGGCGACGTCGGCGGTCCTTCCGCCGGCGTGATGTGGGCGATCACGCTCTACGACCTGCTCACGCCCGGCGATCTCACCGCGGGGAAGACGATCGCCGGGACGGGAGAGATCGGCCTCGACGGCACGGTCTATCCGATCGGCG
>Ga0126314_10001793_pt1 | contig 10476 bp, 9 predicted proteins | sample Plot105B_FD_92535 | JGI IMG/M metagenome (GOLD analysis project Ga0126314, IMG submission 92535) | Serpentine soil microbial communities from UC McLaughlin Reserve, CA, USA - Plot105B | ecosystem: Environmental > Terrestrial > Soil > Grasslands | place: USA: UC McLaughlin Reserve, Lake County... | reverse complement strand
CCGTCGACCAATCCGGCAACACCTCGTCGCCGAGCGCCGCCATCACGTTGACGATCTCCGGCTGCTGAGCACGCCCACCCGGTCGGCAGCGTCGGTGCGCGTCGCGCCGGATCTGCTGGCACCGCGAGAATGGAACGGGGCGCCTCCGCCGGGCCGACCTCCCGGTGTGAGCGCTGTGCCCAGCGAACCGGTCCGGTCGGACGGCGGTCGTGCTCAGCGATGCTCATACGCTCGTCGACGTGCTCCGCGGGATCGTCGGCTTCGTAGCCGATGATCTCGGCGATTGGGTCGCGCTGCTCGACTGTGGACACCGCCAGCACGTGCGTCATCGGCCGCCGTTCTGGTCGGCGCCGTGGGTCGAGGACCCAGCCGGGCGGCAGCGACGAATCGGCACGACGCTGAACTGCCCACTCTGCGACCGCTGTGAGCTTCCCGAGGGGCTCACCGTCGTGCGGTCCACCCCGACGTGGGACGAACGCACGATGCCCGATGCGCTCCGCCGTGCGCATCGCGTGGCGAGCGGGATATGGGGTCTCGTGCGCGTCGAAGCCGGATCGCTTCGATTCGTCGCTGCCACGCGGCCGATGACCGACGTGGTCGTGATCGCCGACGAGATCCACGCGATCCCACCTGACATCGAGCATCACGTCGAGCCACGAGATCGTTGCCGGTTCGCCATCGACTTCCTGACGCTCACCAGCTGAAGCGCTAGCCAGCGTTGGCTTCATCCACGAGCTGCCTGACAGCCTGATCGTCGTCCCGGTAGTCCAGCCGAGCCGCGCCCGCGATCCTGGACGCTTCCGCGCTCAACGCTCGAAGGCTCTCGATCGTCAGCTCGTCGGGTGGGAACTCGAACGCGGTGTGGATCTCGCCGGCCCGCGGCATCCGGTTCGACGCCGCCGCTGCGACGTGGTTGGGCAGCTGGTGGATCGCGCCCTGCTGGTCGTCGGTGAGTGCCGGTGTCACAACCTCGATGATCGCCATTGCCCCGACGGTAGGTCTGCGGGTGGCGACTCGGGCAGTCCGAGCTCCGGCGACCTTCGCTGACTCGCCGCCCGCTCAGGCCCGACGCGACTGCACCGGCAGTCCCCAATCGCCACTCGTGCCGGACCAGGGTGACCTACGGATGCGAGCACGGGGCGGGCAAGCGATCATCGAGGATGTGACGTTGCCGCTGACTGGCCTTCTGACGGCGGTGCGAACCGTGGAAGCGTGACCTGGTCCAACCGATGACACGTCTACGAAAGGTGGAGACATGACGCAGATGACCGAGCGCGCCGTGCTGGCCGGAGGCTGCTTCTGGGGCGTCGACGAGCTGGTTCGCAAGCTTCCCGGCGTGGTCTCGACCCGCGCCGGATACACCGGCGGCGACGTTCCCGACGCGACCTACCGCCACCACGGCACGCATGCCGAGGCGATCGAGATCATGTTCGATCCGTCGCTGACGACCTACAGGGACCTGCTGGAGCTCTTCTTCCAGATCCACGACCCGACGACGAAGGACCGTCAGGGCAATGACGTCGGCATGAGCTACCGGTCAGCGATCTACTACATCTCCGACGAGCAACGGAGGATCGCCGAGGAGACGATCGCCGACGTCGACGCGTCTGGCCTCTGGCCGGGCAAGGTCGTCACCGAGGTGGAACCGGCGGGCCCCTTCTGGGAGGCCGAGCCGGAGCACCAGGACTACCTGCAGCGCTACCCGCAGGGGTACACGTGCCACTTCGTGCGCCCGAACTGGAAGCTGCCCCGGCGTCAGGCCGCCTCGTAGGAAACTCGGTCATCGTCCATCCAGGAGGTTCACCATGAGCATCGAGGTCACCGGCGAGGGAGGTCCAGGGCGATGATCGACCAACCGGACCGCCAGCTCGCGTTCCTGCAAGCGCTCGTCGGAGAGCACGCCACGATCGCCGGCGACGTGGTGGAAGTCGCCGTCAACACGTGGGCGATCCACGGCTCGATCGCGGTCGACGGCGAGGTGCTGCTGGCCGAGTTCGGCACACAGGACGAAGCCAAGCGCGCACTCGGCACGCTCCCCGTCCCCGAGCCCGGAGCGATCGTGCCGTGATCGCGCCCGCCCGACTCGATGAGGGTGACCGCCCACTTCGCGGCACCTTGATGTACGCCGACCGTCTCGAGCGACTACGGGCTGACTCGGCCGGGCACGTGATGGTGTCGATCGATGCTCCGTCGCAACGGTGCCCGGCGGAGTTGGACCTGCTCGACTGCGTCGGTGCCCGGCTCACGTCGGCGCTGGCGGGCGACCTTGGTGGCCGGATCACCGTCGTCATCACGCGAGAGGGTGACGACGTCGTCCTGGAGCTGCGCACCGCCAGGCCCGGATCGTGGAGCCGCGCCATGCACCGCGCCATGTTCGGCGACCTCGTCGCGCAGCTGTCGGGCTCGGTGATGCAGCGTGGCGGCACGTTGGTGATCGGTATGGGTCCCTTCGACCGCCTGACCGCCACGGTGCGCGTCCAGGCTCGCTGCAGATAGGGCGATCGACTCATGGCGCAACCCGACGTCGGCCTGTCCGACCACCTCGCGATCGTGGACGTCCACGCCGGCGACGACCTGTCTCCGCTGGCCGGCTCGTGGGAGATCGATCCCACGCATTCGGCCGTCGAGTTCGTCGCCCGCTACGCGATGTTCACGCTCGTGCGTGGTCGCTTCACGTCCTTCGCCGGCACCGTCACCCTCGATCCCCCACACTTCGAGGCGACGCAGATCGACGTCGAGATCGATGCGGCGTCCGTCGACTCCGCGATGGCGCTGCGCGACGCCCATCTGCGCGGTGAAGACTTCTTCGATGTCGAGCGCCATCCGGTGATCTCGTTCCGCGCGAGGGGAGCGGCGCTGCTGGCGCCGGGTCGCTACACGGTCCACGGTGAGCTCACGATCCGCGGCATCACACAGCCCGTCCGGCTCGCTGTCGATGCCTTCGGTTGTGCACCCGACCTGCTCGGCGATGCTCGCCTCGGCTTGCACGCCACGGCGAAGGTGCAGCGCGCGCTGTGGGGGATCACGTGGAACGCGCCGCTCATGGGCGGCGGCGTGTCCTTGGCCCAGGAGGTCGCGCTCGAGCTCGACGTGTCGCTGGTCCGGGCCGGCCCGACAGTCCGATCCAGATCTGCGGTGTCCGAGCGCCGCGACGCGGTGGGTGCGCCTGGAGCGGCCGGCGCACGAAGGGCGTGACGCTGTCCTCGCCAACCGCTGGTCTACGGGGTCGCGTCAGCGGTTGGGAGCCGTCGTAGCTGCCGTCGGGTCGTGACACCGAGCTTCGTGAAGATCTTGCGAAGGTGCCACTCGACGGTTCGCGGGCTGACGTACAGGGCGGCGGCGATCTCGGGATTGGTGAGTCCTTCGGCGGCGAGCCGGGCGATGTGTGACTCCTGAGGCGTCAGCTCGCTCTCGGTCTCGAAGGTGCGCTTGCGGACGCTCTCACCGGTCGCGGCGAGCTCGCGGCGCGCCCGCTCGGCGAACGCTCCGACGCCCATCGCGGCCAGTGCTTCGTACGCTGTCCGGAGCTGTGAGCGCGCATCGACGCGGAGGCCTTGGCGGCGCAACCACTCACCGTAGAGGAGCTGCGCGCGGGCGAGCTCGACTCGGATCCTGGTTCGACCGAGTCGCTCGATGGCCTCCCGGTGCAGCCGTTCCGCGGTGGCGTCATCGCGCAGCAGCGCACCTCTCGACGCCTCGATCCCGAGGGCGAAGTCCGTGCCGCTGGCGCCCGCCATGGCCGACAGTTGCTCGAACGCCGCGGTCGCGACGTCGTGGTTGCCGCTGCGCGCGCCTGCCTCGACCAGCTCGGCGAGCGCCCAGTTCGGCGGGCCGAGCTCGAGCGGGTCGTCGGCTCCCTCCTGCGCCGCCGCGAGCGCGTCCTCGTAGCGGCCGAGCCCGTTGCACAGGAGGGCACGTGCCGCATGCATCATGTTCACGCCGACCCCTTGACCGCGGTCGGTCGCCGCGATCATCGTGTCTTGGATCAACAGCTCCGCGGGCTTCTCGTCGCCCCGCATCGCGGCGAGGCAGGCCTCGGGCATGGGGGTCAGCACGTTCTCGCCGCCGGTCACCTCGGCGACCCACGGGCTCTCCGCCACCAGCGCGGCGCTGGCGGCCAGGTCACCGCTGTAGGTCTCGAAGACGGCGCGGCTGGCCAGCGCGAGGGGCAGCACGCTCAGCGCGCCCGCCTGGCGAACCATGTCGAGGTACCTTCGGGTGAGGACGTCCCAGTGCTCGTCGTCCCACAGATCGACGGCGACCACGGCCGCGGTCCACGCGGCTCGGACCGCTTCCTCGAAGGTGAGGTCGCCGTCGCCGAACGCCCGCATGGCACGGTGCAGCAGGGGGGCCGACGCCGCGTACCCCTCCGTGTAGAGGACGGCCAGCCCGTCGAGCAGGAGGTCAGCCCGATTGGTCGCGTCGGGCGGCGGCGCTTCGCGCACCGCGGCGGCGACCTGTTTCATGGCGGAGCCGTGGCTGGAGGCCAGCCGCCCGGCGAACATGGCGGCCGACATCGCATCGAGGTAGGTGGCCCTGGCCACCGTTCGGTCCAGCGGTTGCAGGCGCCGGGCCGCCGCGAGGAGGAGCGGGAGCGCGTGGTTGCCGTGGCTCGAGTTGTACGAGATCTGGGCGCGCAGCAGCTCGGTCCTCGCCTGACTCGCCTCGTCGAGCGGTCCGACCTCGGCGGCCGCCAGGAGCGACAACGCTTCGCCGAACAACCCCGCGGTCGCCTTGGCCTGCGCCGCGTCGAGTGACCGCTGTGCCCGCCGGACCGGGTCAGGCGTCAGCGCCGCCCCCGTTTCGAGGAACGACGCGGCCGCTGCCGGTCCGCCGAGCGCGAGCGCCCGGCCGGCCGACTCCTCGAGCGCTGCGGCGACGTCCTCATCGGGGGCGACGGCAGCGCGAGCGCGATGCCAGGCGCGGCGGTCGGGATCGATCACCGGATCGGTGGCGTCCGCCAGCGCCTCGTGGACCGTCCGCCGTTCCCGCGGCGTCGCGGTGTGGTAGACGGCCGATCGCACGAGCGGGTGGCGGAATCGGACCCCGTCGCGGAGCTCGATCAAGCCGGCCGACTCGGCAGCCGTCGCCGCGTCGACACCGATGCCGAGGCGCGCCGCGGCACGCCACAACACCGGGAGGTCGCCGACCGGTTCGGCGGCGGCGACGAGCAGCAACTGCCGGGCCGAGTCCGTGAGCGGTGTCAGTTGCTGCGTGAACCGGTCCTCGAGGCGATTGACGAGCGAGGCAGTGCTTCCCCGTTGCACTGCGCTGCCGAAGGCCAGCTCGGTGGCGGTCCGTCCTCGCGGGAGTTCGAGGAGGGCGAGCGGATTGCCGCGGCATTCCGTCAGGATGCGGTCACGAACCCGGTCATCGAGTCGTCCGGGCACGGCCGACTCGAGCAAGGCCGCCGCATCGTCGGGGTCCAGGCCGCGAAGGAACAGCTCCGGGAGCCCGGCGAGCTTCGGTTCCTCGTCGGTCTGGCGCACTGCGAACACCATGCCAACCGGTTCGGCAGCGAGTCGCCGAGCGACGAACTCCAGCGTCTGCACCGACGTCTGGTCGAGCCACTGGGCGTCGTCCACCACACAGATCAGGGGTTGCGCTTCAGCGACCTCGCACAGCAGGGTCAGGACCGCCAGGCCCACCAGGAAGCGGTCCGGTGGCTCGCCGGGCAGGAGCCCGAACGCGGTCGCCAGCGCCTGACGCTGCGGGTCAGGCAGGACGTCGAGTCGCTGCAGGTAGGGGCTGCACAGCTGGTGCAGACCGGCGTACGCCATCTCCAGTTCGGACTCGACCCCCGCCGCCCGGGCGAACTGGCATCGTGCCGAGCTGTCGAGCAGGAACTCGATGAGCGCGGTCTTGCCGATGCCGGCCTCGCCACGAAGGACGAGGACCTGGCTCCGTCCTGCCCGCACCGCAGCGACGAGCGCGGTCAGCTCGTCGCACTCCCGGCTGCGACCATGCAAGCCCGGCCACGCTCGTGACATTCCAACCCCGCGATCCGATTCGACGCCTGGGCGGCTGTCGCCCGAACCTGGCCGGCTGTCCCCCATGTGAGTCTCCCCCGGGGGTGGGTGATGTGCAAGAGCGTTCGCCGGTGCTACTCGCCGGCGTTCCGACCGTCACCGCGCCAGGGCTCCAGCGCGGCGGCGAACTCGCCGATCACCCGCCCGAGGTCCTGCTCGACGCCGACCGCGGTCTGCAGGCCATTGTCGAGCAGGTACCTCACGGCGGCCGCGCTCTGCGGACGTCCGGAGGTCCGCAGGAACGCGGCGAACCCGGGACCGAGCTCGTCATCGGGCGGGAGTGACGCCACGTCGAGCAGTGCCTTGATCCCGACGACGGCAGCCTTGTCGAAACCTGCGATCCGGCGCGCGAACACGTCCACGAAGCTCGCCAGGCCGGCATCCGGCAGCACCCGATTCACGTACCCGTAGCGCGCCGCGAGCTCTGCCGAGACGTCGTCGCCGCCGAGGAGGATCTCCGCGGCGCGCGCTCGTCCCACGAGCCGGGCGAGTCGCGCCATCGCGCCACCGCCAGGCACGGCTCCAAGGCCGACCTCGAACTGGCCCAGGATCGCCTTGTCGCCGGCGAAGCGGATGTCCGTCGCCAACACGAACTCACTGCCGGCTCCCCGCGCCCGACCTCGAATGGCCGAGATCGTCACGGCCGGCACCTTGCTGAGCCTGACGAGGTTGTCGACGTAGGGATGCAGGTTGGTGGGCCCAAGCGCCATCGCCGTGATTCGTCTCCGATCGACCCTCAGGTCCCAGTGGGCCATGAAGTAGTCGGGGTTGGCGCTGTCGAACACGACCACGGCCAGCGATGGCGACTCTTCGATCCGGCTGATCAGGTGGGCCAGCTGTTCGATGGAATCGGCGTCGATCAGGTTGACGGGTCCGTTCTCGAACGTCACGCGCCAGTACGACGGCGAGACTTCGTCGACCGCGAACTGGCACCCCGCCGGGCGCCCGCTCCGCACCTCTCCACCGTGCTCGCTGTGGTCGTCTCCCATGATCGTGCCTCCCCGCCATGGCGACGTGCTCGTCCTCGGACTCGCCGGAGCGAGTCTCACTCGACTCTCCAGCTCCTGAGGCGTCGTTCGCACCGGTGGTTGTCCCTGGTTCGATCTCCTCCACCTCGACGTTCATTGAGACGGGCCGCGCGCCCTTGTCGGGATGTGTCCGCAGGACCGGACGTCGGCGACGGGGACCCGGGCGCAGACCAGGGAGTTCGACGGGTGCGACGCGGGGCGGCATGGACGACGCTTGGTCGTGTCACCGACCGCGTGAGGTCTCCCGACGGGAGATCCTGAACCACCTTGCGATCGGGCAGCAGCCGGACCTCCGCACCGAGATCCGTGCTGCCGTCAGGTCGCTGCGCTTGAGGAGGCGTCATGAGCACCACTGTCGACACCACGACCGAAGTTCGACCGTTCCAGATCGAGGTTCCAGACGAGCAGATCGACGACCTGCGCCGGCGCGTCGCGTCGATGCGCTGGCCCTCCAAGGAGCTCGTCGCCGACCGCTCGCAGGGCGTGCAGCTGGCGACGCTGCAGGCGCTGGCCGACTACTGGACGAGTGAGTACGACTGGCGTTCGTGCGAGGCGAGGCTGAACGCGCTGCCGCAGTTCACGACCGAGATCGACGGGGTGGACATCCACTTCGTCCACGTCAGGTCCCCGCATGACAACGCGTTGCCACTGATCATGACCCACGGCTGGCCTGGCTCGGTCGTCGAGCTGCTCGACACCGTCGGCCCGCTGACGGACCCGACCGCCCACGGCGGCAACCCCGAGGACGCCTTTCACCTAGTCCTGCCCTCCTTGCCCGGCTACGGCTTCTCGGGCGTGCCGACCGAGCTCGGCTGGGACTCCGGCCGCGTCGCCCGCGCCTGGGCGGAGCTGATGAAGCGCCTCGGCTACAGCCGTTACGTCGCCCAGGGCGGCGACGTGGGGGCCCTCGTCACGGACCTGATGGGCCGCCAGGCGGTCGAAGGCTTGGTCGGCTACCACCTCAACCTGCTCACGGCGGTGCTCGCGATCGGCGATCACCTGCCCAAGGAATCCGAACAGGAGCGCACCGCGGCCCAGGCGTTCACGACGTTCAGGCAGGACGGCTTCGGCTACTTCCTCGAGATGGCAACCCGGCCACAGACGATCGGCTACGCCCTGCTGGATTCACCCGTCGCACTCGCGGCCTGGTTGCTCGACCACGACACGGACAGCTACTACAAGGTCTCCCGTGCGTTCGTCGACCGCGAGGCCGTGGGCAACCTCACCCGGGACAACATCCTCGACAACATCACGCTGTACTGGCTGACCGGCACCGCGACGTCGGCGGCCCGATCGTACTGGGAGGACGCACGGGCGCTGGCCGCCGCGCTGGCGAGCGGCCAGGCTCCTCCGGCGGTCACCGTACCGGTCGGCTTCACGACGTTCCCGGGCGAGATCTGGGCGTCCCCGCGGAGCTGGGTCGAGGCCGTCTACCCCGACCTCGCCTACTTCAACGAGGCCGACAGAGGCGGCCACTTCGCCGCCTGGGAGGAGCCGGAGCTCTTCTCGGCCGAACTGCGCGCCGCGTTCAGCGCACTGCGCTGACGACGCACGGTCGTTCCTCTCGCCTCGCGCGATGGGTCCGTGCAGAGACGTCCGACGAGTGCATCGTCGGGCGTCTCGATCAGGGCACGTGCACCGGCAGGCGGTCGACGATGCGGATGAAGTTCCCGGGCGCGAACTCGGGCTCGCCGATCTCCACGTCCGGGACGCGCGTCAGCAGCTCGCCCATCACGGCCCGCAGCTGTGTCCGGGCCAACCCGGCGCCGATGCAGAAGTGCGGACCGCCACCGCCGAACCCGACGTGCGGGTTCTTGGGTCGTGAGAGGTCGAACTCGGCGGGTCGCTCGAAGACGGCCTCGTCGCGGTTTCCCGAGCAGTAGAACATGCAGACCTTGTCGCCGCGGGCGATCTGCTGGCCACCGAGCTCGGTGTCCACCAGGGCGGTGCGCGTGAAGTGCTGCACCGGCGAGGCGTGGCGCACGAACTCCTCCACGGCGGCCGAGATGCGCCCGTCGAAGTCCTTCATCAGGTACTCACGCTGGTCCGGATTGCGGTCCAGCGCGACGGCGGTCAGTGACGTCGTGTTGCGGGTCGTGTCGTTGCCGGCGACGGTGAACAGCACCATGAACGCACCGATGTCGTCATCGGTGAGCCGCTGACCGTCGACCTCGGCGTTGACAAGGTTCGTGAGGAGGTCGTCGCTCGGGTGGGCGCGGCGGTGCTGGGCGAGCTCGGCACCGAGGGCGTACAGGTGATCGCGAGCGCGGATCACCGAGCCGAGCGGATCCGACGGCTCGCCGAACGACGGGTCGGAACGACCGATGACGGCATCTCCGGCGCGGGCCGCGGCGACCCGCTCGGACTCCGGGACGCCCATCATGTCGTTGATCGTGCGCATCGGCAGCAGTGACGCGCATCGCTCGACGAAGTCGACATCACCGGCGCCGACGAGTCCGTCGACGATCTCTCGGGCGGCCGTGCGGATCTGCTCGTCGATGAGCGCCACCTGCCGCCGGGTGAAGGCCGAGCTCACCAGCTCCCGGTAACGGGCGTGCTCGGGGGCGTCCATCGTGAGGAAGAAGCTGAGCGACTTCGCCAGCTCGAGCGGCAGCGGATCGAGCCCGACGCCGTAGCGGGAACCGAAGCGCTGGGTCTGGCGGCTGACGGTGTTGATGTCGTCGTTGCGGACCACGGCCCAGAAGCCCTGCTCCTCGTGGGGGAACGGGAACTCGGTCGGTGGATGCGAGCTGACCGGGGCCTCCCGGCGCAGGCGCGCGAACGTCTCGTCGCGCTCGTCGAACGTGTTGCCCTCCCAGAACGCCACCGACGAGATGTCCACGTCGATCGTGCGCTCGTGTGGTGTCGATGCCACCTTCATGAACCAACCCCCGAACAGGCCGCGCGGCGACCGTACCGCGGAACCGGCGAAGGCCTCATGCCGAGCCCGGTGGCAGGGCGATGTCGAAGCGCAACCCGCTCCAGCCTTCGCCGTCGCCGATCCGTTTGCGGCGGCCGATCCACAGCGAAGTGCCGCCGTCCGGCGTGCGGGCCAGCTGGTAGCGGCGGGTGACGACGGCGCCGTCACGCGGCACTTCTTCCTCCGCGATGCGCAAGCGGTGACCGCCCTCGTTGAGGAGCACGCCGATGGGATGGGTGACGTCGGTGGTGCCGTCGTCGCGGAAGTGCAGCAGCGGTCGTCGCTCCAGTTCGACGCCGCCGCCGGGTGCAGGTACGGCGACGAACGGCAGCCAGTTGTCGGGCACGGGCGTCATCAGCCGGTAGACGATGGCTGCATCGGCCAGATCTTCCGGAACCTGCTGGCGCAGCGACACCTCGGGTACCTGCCGATTGCGGTTGACGGGCCGACCGTCGGCAGATTGCACGACCCGTTCGACGCCCCACACGAGATTGGCCAT
>Ga0126314_10001792_pt1 | contig 10478 bp, 10 predicted proteins | sample Plot105B_FD_92535 | JGI IMG/M metagenome (GOLD analysis project Ga0126314, IMG submission 92535) | Serpentine soil microbial communities from UC McLaughlin Reserve, CA, USA - Plot105B | ecosystem: Environmental > Terrestrial > Soil > Grasslands | place: USA: UC McLaughlin Reserve, Lake County... | reverse complement strand
TTGGCTTCCCACTGCCAATTGACCACGGTCGAGAAATCGTCGGGCCAGGGACAGGTCACCCAGTTGGGGTACGTCGCGGTCTCGGAGTCCCCGGGACAGCCGGCGAACCCCACGAGGTTGACCACGCCGAGTTCCGCCGCCAGCTGAGCGCACAAGCGAATGTCTTCTGCATGCTGGCGGGAGACATCTTGATTTGGATGAAGGGGATTGCCGTGGCACGAGATCGCCGAGACCTCAAGCCCCTGCTCGTCGATGACCCGGCGAAACTCGCGAAGCTTTCCCCGATCGGCGAGCAACTCGGCGGGGTTGCAGTGGGTCTTCGGTGTGTACCCACCCGCTCCGATTTCGATTGCATCGCAACCGACCTGCTTGATAGCCGCGACGCAGTCCGCAAAAGATCGGTCGAGGAAGAGAATGTTGAACGCACCGAGCTTCATTGGATTGCCTCCTCACTTCTCACGAGCCACCGCGTCTCCGGTCTCGGGATACCCCAGTTGCGTCGCCGCAAACCTAACACGCCTGCCAAACTGGCCCCTTTCCTTCATCGCACTCCGTCTACTTGGTCTTGGTGGTCGCACCCGCCGTCACGAAGCCGTAGCGCAGAAGCTCAAGAGATCGCCATCACCGTTCGCTCGGGTCGACACGTGACGGTCAAGCGTCGGCTTCAGCAGGTTCGCAGCCAACCACCTCAACACCGAGGGCCTGCATGGCGTCTCGGACATCAAACGGTGTGGCGTCGTCCGTGACGACGCAATCAACCGCATCGATGGCTGCGACAAAGGCAAACGCGGCGCGACCAAACTTTGTGTGGTCGGCGAGTACGACCGTTTTTCGTGCCGCCGAGATCATCGCCCGCTTGACGTGGGCGTCTTCGATGGTGGGCGTAGTGAGGCCGTCCTTGAGGTCGATACCGTTCACCCCCAAGAACGCGATGTCGGCACGAATGGTCGCGAGCATTTGCTCGGCCCAACTGCCGGTGAAGGCGTCGGTGGCAACGCAAAACTCGCCCCCGAGCATGTACAGACGGACCGTCGCTATGCGCCCAAGGATCGAGGCGTGCAGAATAGAATTAGTGATAATCGTGAGATTCATCCTCGATCGTGACAATTCCCGTACCAACTCGCCGATCGACGAACCGGCATCGAGCAAGACGACATTGCCGTCCTTGATCAAGTGATCGACGGCGTATCGTCCCATTGCGCGCTTGGCAGTTGGTTCGACACCCGCGCGTTCCTGCACGGTCGGCTCGAACAAGACCTGCTCGGAGGAAAGGGCTCCTCCGTACGTGCGACGCAGTAACCCGTTCATGTCGAGGACACGAAGATCCCTGCGGATGGTGGCCTGACTGGAGTCGAAGGTCTGAGCGAGCTCGGCCACACTGATCTCCGGACGCTCTCGGAGCATCTCGATGATCCTTCGGGAGCGCTGCTCCTTCAGCATACGACTCACCAACGTCGCCCTCAGGAGCTGAACTGCTGGAGGTACTCAAGTCCTCCACGTAGGTCATCGTTGTCGCCTGGTCCCGCGGGCCGCCAGAGTGCCTGTGAGAGACCCAACGGGTTGTCACGGCGACGGAACGGCTCGAGCACCACCCACCCGTCGTAATTGATGTCCCGGAGAGCGGAGAAGGTGGCGTCCCACGGTATATGCCCACTGCCCGGCGTGCCACGATGGTTTTCGTTGGCATGGAAGTGACCGAGTCGAGAGCCCGTGGCGCGGATCGCGTCTGGAATAGAACTCTCGTCAATATTCATGTGGTAGGTATCGAGGAGGACGGCGAGATTTGGCGCACCAACCTCATCCACAAGTTCCAGGGCATGCTCAGCAAGGGTGCACGTCGCAGTCTCAAACCGATTGAGCGGCTCGACCGCAAGTGAGACGCCACGCGATCCTGCGTACTCGCTCAACTGCCGCAAGCCGTCCACGACATTGCGTCGCTTCCGGGCGCGAGTTGGTGCGTCGTGTAGCTGCGCTGGCACGCCTCCGTAGAACACCTGGTCGCCGTACAGGGGGCCCCCAACGATCTGGCCACCCAGATCGGCGACGGCGTCAACCGCATCCTTCAAGTATGCAAGTCCGGCCGCGCGCACCTTCGGATCGTCGGCGCTGAGGTCACGGTCGCGATTTGGCACTGCGCAGATCGTCGGTGTCAGTCCCTCCGCGGCAAACGCCTCTGCCATCCGGACGACATCGAACTGGCGCGGCGATTCGAAGAAAATCTCGAAACCTTCAAAGCCAAGCTCTCGCGCTTCGCTCAGAAGTGGTGCGTGGGCATCGCCGAACGGAGCGTCCCATGTCAACGAGATGACGCTGAATCGCACCGCTCGTTCCCTTTCGCAGAACTCGAGATGACTGAAATGATCACAAACCATGACCAAAGTGAACATTGTGATCGCCTATCGGCGACTATATGGGGCACTTTTCGCCATGTCAACCGGAGCTTGGATCCCCAACGGGTGAAGAACATGACCAATGGAGAGCAATGTCGATCATCGTTGGCGCGGCATATTGACTTTCTCTGATTGGGTCTGGATAATCGACGAAATCGATACTCCAAGTAGCAAAGCCATTGCGGCCCTGAGATGCCAGGCTCGGTTGCGCCGCTAACCCAAGCTTTGCCCTCAGAAGGGGGATTTGGTGAGCGTTTTGATCGGCATGGGAACCTGGGCATACACCTGTGATGCACACCGGCAGGTGGATGATGTCGCACGGCAACTCGCCCAGGAGGGCTACGATGGCCTGGAGCTAGACGGGGGCGATACCTACTTCTCGCCCACGAACTACCCGACCAGTGCAGATCGCCGTGGATTGGTAGAGCGGTTCCGCGATCTGGGCGTGACACCGTGCGGATACAATCCGCCCTTCTATGACGTCCCGCCAACCTCGAGCGAACCCGACATCCGCCGTCAATTTGCGGAACGTGCGAAGGCAGCCATCGACTTCGCTGCTGACTGTGAAATGCCGACATTGCGCGTCGATACCGCCGTCGCACCGCCTGGGCCCGACGACATCGCAGGGACGGACGCGACGAACCGGCTCGTGGAGTCGTGGCGAATGATGGCCGAGCATGCCGCGACTCGCGGCGTGAGCGTTGTCTGGGAGTTCGAGCCCGGATTCATGCGGAACCGGCCGAGCGAGATCCTGCACCTCATCGAGAGCGTGAACCATCCATCATTCACTACGCTCTACGACAGTTGCCATGCCCACATGTGCGCCGCCGTCGGGGCGAGACAGGAGCCTCCGGTCGAGACGCTGCCTGGGGGCGAGATCGAGATGGCCGAGCGGCTTCGGGGCCGGATCGGACTCATTCATCTGATCGACTCTGATAACACCATTCACGACGAGTTTACGAGCACGCATGCGCCGTTCGGGAGAGGAGTGATCGACTTCGACAAACTCATGGGCGTGCTCAAAACGGTAGAGTATGAAAACCCGTGGTGGACCGTCGATCTCTGTTTTTGGCCGGATCCGGACCGCGAAAGCACATCCAGTCTGCGCTTCATGCGCGACCTCATGTCCCGTCATGACGTGTAGCCCGCAGGTGCCTAGCTGATGCACGACTCACCGCTGCTGTCAATCCGTGACGTGTCCAAGCGGTTCGGCGGGACGCAGGCGCTGGCCGATGTTTCGATGGACGTAGCGAACGGGGAAGTGCGGGCAATTGTCGGCGAGAATGGTGCCGGCAAGAGCACGCTCATGAAGATTCTGACGGGAGTCGAGCAAGCGGACACAGGGCAAATCTCCTGGGATGGTCAACCGGTAGAGATCCGAACTCCGTTCGAGGCGCGACGTCTCGGAATCGCAATCGTTCATCAGGAACTGAGTCTCGTGCCGAACCTGAGCGTTGCCGAGAACGTCTTCGTCGGACATACCCCCGCTCGCAAGTTCGGCCGGATGTCGTTCTTGGATCGCCCCAGCATGCTGGAGCAGACGCGAGCGTTGCTCGCCGATTTCGATGTTGCCATCGACCCAAGCATGCGGGTCCGTGACTTGAGCCTGGCCCTGCAACAAGTCGTCGAGATTGCCAAGGCGCTGTCGCAGCATTGTCGCCTCTTGATCCTCGACGAGCCGACCTCAGCGCTCACCGCGCATGAGGCGGAAATTCTGTTTTCCCTGCTTGCCCGACTGCGAGAGAGCGGCGTGACTATCGTCTATATCTCACACAAGCTTGATGAGGTACTGCGTCTCGCCGACTCTTGCACGGTCATGCGTGACGGTAGCGTGGTCGGCACGCTCTCCCGCGCGGACATGAACTCGGACCGTCTTGTCAGCATGATGGTGGGCCGCACCCTCGAAACCCTCTATCCCGCCCATAGTGGAGGGGGAGAGCCATTGCTAGAGGTGAAGGGCCTGAGGCGAGGCAATCGTGTTCGAGACGTCTCGTTCACCCTGCGCGCTGGCGAGATCCTGGGCGTTGCTGGACTCGTGGGTGCGGGCAGAACAGAGATGGCGCGTGCCATTTTCGGGGCTGACGCTCGCGACGGGGGCGAAGTCCTGCTGGCGGGTAGGCCTTTCGACGTCCGCACTCCGAGCGACGCTATCCGGCAGGGGGTTGGCTACATCCCGGAAGACCGCAAGGATGTTGGGCTGTTCCTCCGTATGAGCGTACGGGAAAACGTGATCGCGGTGACTCAGTGCTCATCAGGTCTGCTGAGTTGGCGGGACCGTGGTGTCGAGCGCGAAGCCGCGCGCGACGCGGTGAATGACTTCCACATTCGGACGGCGAGTATCGAGACTCCCCTCCTGAACCTCTCAGGCGGTAACCAGCAGAAGGTGCTTCTCGCCAAGTGGCTGGCAATCAAACCTCGAGTGTTGATTGTCGACGAGCCGACGAGAGGAATCGATGTCGGCGCGAAAGTAGAGATTCACCGCTTGCTCGGGCAGCTCGCGGACAGTGGGGTTGGGGTTCTGCTCATCTCCTCCGACCTGCCGGAGGTACTCGGCATGAGTGATCGCGTTCTTGTCATGCGAAACGGGCGCACGGTCGCTGAGTTGGACGGCGCAACGGCGACTGAGAACCTGGTAATGTCAGCGGCGGTCGGAAAAGTGGCCTAACGGCGAGGAGCTGACGCCGGACAAGCTGCTCACGCAGGAGGAGACGTCAGTGCACGACGAGGCCACTGATCGGCCAGTACCCAAGCGTGGCGCGTTGGCCCCGGCTGGTTGGTCGGCAGGGTCGGCAGGAGCTTCCTTGGGCCACCGCATCGCGGGAGTGCGCGAGGCCGGTCTCCTGCTGATCATCGTCGTCGTGTCGGTTGCACTTACCCTGCTCACCCCGAGCTTCCTCACTTGGGGCAACCTTGTCACCACCCTGGCTGGTTTGTCGCTGGACGCCATCGTCGTCGTTGGGATGACGATCGCCCTCATCTCCGGTGGGTTCGACCTCTCGGTCGGCGCTGTCTTTGCCTGCGCCGGGATCGTGGCCGTAGGGCTCATGATCGCCGAGGTGCCGATTCCCATCGCGATTCTTGCGGCGCTGATGTCCGGCGCCGCGTGGGGCTCGTTGAACGGCTTCTTGATTACCCGGGTCGGTGTGAACCCATTCATCACCACCCTCGGCACCATGGGCATGGCTCGCGGAGTCGTCCTGGTGCTCACAGAAGGGCGGGTGCTGGCTCCGGTGCCGAACGGGTTCAAACTCCTGGGACAGGCCCAGATTGGACCCGCCAACCACGGTGTGCCCATCATCGTCTTCTTCGGGCTGGCCACGATCCTGGTAGGCGACGTGTTGCTGCGCAACTCTGTCTTTTTGCGCCAGGTCTATTACGTCGGGGGCAACGAGCGAGCCGCTCGCCTCTCCGGGCTACCGGTCGATCGCATCAAGTTCCTCGTCTATCTCTTATCCGGACTGCTAGCGGCTCTCGCCGGGGTCATCGCAGCGGCTCGTTTCGGCTCGGGCAGCCCGCTTGCCGGAACTGGCATGGAGTTGCGGCTCATTGCGGCCGCGGTCATCGGCGGAGCCAGTCTGGCCGGAGGTGAAGGCACGATTCTCGGCGCGTTGCTCGGCCTGATCTTGCTGGCACTCGTCAGCGACGCGCTGATCCTGCTCAATGTCAACGTCTATTGGCAACAACTCGTGACCGGCGCCATTCTGGTCGCCGCTGTGACATTCGACGTGCTCGCCCGCCGACGGCGAGGTTGATTGGAGAGGAGGTGATGAACAACACGCCGCGGCTATTCGACCTCGTGCGCGAAGGAGCAGAACACAATGACGGCTAACCTAGACTCTCAAAATATTTCACGACGAACGCTGCTGCGGGGGACGGCCATTGGTGCTGCAGGTTCGGGCTTGGGTCTCCTTGCGACGCCGAAGCGTGCCGTCGCGGCTCAGGAGGAAGACCGGGCACTCCCGCCTGCGGATCCCAACGAGACATACGTAATGGTGACATTTCTCTCTGGAATTGAGTTCTGGGTACCGGCCCGCCGCGCCATGGAGGAAGCAGCGGCACTCTTCGGTGTCTCAGCTTCTTACCAAGGAACTCCGGAGTACGACGCACAGGCGGAAGCCACCGTGCTCGATCAAGTTATTGCCACCAATCCAGCTGGCTTGATAGTCACCGCCCAGAACCCCGAGGCACTTGCCCCGAGCATCGATCGGGCCATCGATGAGGGCATTGCGCTGGTGATGTTCGATTCCGACTCTCCGATGAGCAAACGACCCAGCATCGTGGCGGTCGACAACCGCGCCGGTGGCGCGAGCGCAGCACGGTTCATCGGCGAAGCCGCCGGCGGCAGTGGATCGGTCGCCATTATCACCAAGCCTGGCCAATTCAATCTGGACCAACGCCAAGCGGGCTTCGAGGAGACGCTTGCCGCTGAGTTTCCGGAAATGTCGATCGCGGGTGTTTCCGATGCCCTTGGATTCGCGGACCGCGAGTCGCAAGCCGGCGGCGCGTTCATCCAAGCGAACCCGGACCTTGTCGGCATGTTCAGCACGGGGTCCACGGGCGTCTACAACGCCGTCCCCGCGGTCAAAGAAGCTGGCAAACTCGATCAGCTCACGCTGGTGAGTTTCGATATCGACCAAGCGCTGGTTGAGGGCATCCAGAGCGGCGATATTGATGCGACCGTGGTGCAGGGAGCGTACAACATGGGCTTCTGGGCGATGATCCAGTCCTACATGCTGAAGCATGGACTGGACCGCCCCGTCGCGGATTACGAAGCGGCTGGCATCTCGCCGCTGCCTCCGTACACTGACGCCGGGGTATTCCTCGCAACCAGCGAGAATATCGAGTATTTCGCAGGCTAGGTCTCGGTCGGGTGCCAGAGAACGCTCTGGCACCCGACCGACTGCTCAACTCGAGGAAAGCACTCAGGAGTTGCGCTGACGCCTGGATCACCTGTGGGTCAATGCGGCCCACCTACGAGCTACTTCACCGAGCACAACACTATGTCCGATTCTCTGCGACTTGACTTGCCACCATATCGGTGGTGCTTGCGCCCAGCGAAGCGCCCTCGATCTAGTGGATTTGACAAGGAGGGCGAATGAAATTCGGTGCCAACACACTCATTTGGACTGCTCCTTTCACCGGCGACGACCTGCCACTGGTCAATAAGGTCGGTGAAATGGGGTTTGATACCTTTGAGTTCACCATCGGTGAGCCCATACCCCTGTTCGAGCCGGCAGCACTCAAGACCGCGTTGCGCCGCAACGGCCTCACCGCGACGGTATGCGGGTCGTTGGGCAGCCATAATGACATTTCGAGCCTCAACTCAGACGCGCGACAGAAGGGAATCGAGTTTTTTGACGACGTATTTCGCATGATGAATGAGATCGAGGCTGAAGTATTCGCGGGACCGCTGTACGCCGAATTATTTCGAACGCGAGCCCTGCCGGACGACGAACGGCGCGCTGAATGGAACCGAAGCGTCGAGGCATTGCAGGAAGTCGCACGGTCCGCCGAGCGCCATGGTGTACGCGTCGCGCTTGAGCCACTCAACCGCTTCGAAACCGACTTTCTGAACCTGACCTCGCAGGGGGTAGCCCTTTGCGAGGCGATCGGTAGCGATCATGTCGGACTCCTGGTCGATTCGTTTCACATGAACATCGAGGAGAAAGACACCGAAGCGGCTATTCAGTCGGGGGGAAACTGGGTAATCCATGTGCATGGGTGTGAAAACGACCGAGGCGCTCCAGGCAGCGGCAAGAATATCGACTGGGACGGTTTTGCTCGGGGTCTCCAGGCCATCGCTTATGACGGACCAGTGGTGATCGAGAGCTTCAATCGCCAGAACCTCGACCTCGCCAACGGGGCGCGCATCTGGCGCGATCTCGCGGAGAGCCAAGACGCCATAGCCATCGAAGGGCTGCGTTTTCTTCGTGAGTTACTCGGGTAGACCATAGCCGGCTGTGCAGCAGAACCGGCGTCTGATCATCGGGCCTAACAGATCTTCCCCGCTGTCCGCAAGCCTATGGTCTCCTCGCATGTCCAGGGAGAGAGAGTGGTGTCTGGCATGAAGACCATCCGTGTTGGCCTCATTGGCGGGGGAGTCATGGCGAAGGCGCATAGTCTCGCCTACGAGAACCTGCACCTGTACTACTCCCCGAAGCTTCCCGAGATCGAACGGGTCCGGCTGGCAGAAGTAGATGAACAGCTCGCCCGGACTGGGGCCGAGCGCTTCGGTTGGTCGGACTGGACGACCAACTGGCGTGACATCGTGGACGATCCCACCATCGATGCCGTTGACATTGTCACCCCGAACGACCTGCATGCTCCCATCGCAATTGCCGCGGCGCGAGCCGGTAAACACGTCTTGTGCGAGAAACCGCTGGCCCGAACCGGACCTGAGGCTCGCGAGATGGTCGACGCAGCCAAGCAGGCTGGTGTCAAGGCGATGGTGGGCTACAACTACCGGAAGGCTCCGGCGGTCGCATATGCTCGGGAATTGATCGCCATGGGCAAGCTGGGCCGCATACTGAGCTTCCGGGGATATTATCTGCAGGATTGGGGACTGGAACCAAGTGGACCGCTCACCTGGCGCTTCCAAGCGGGCCGGGCGGGGACAGGGTCTCTCGGTGATATCGGTGCCCATGTCATCGACATGGCGCGCTTTCTCGTCGGCGAGGTCGAGAGTGTGAGCGGCTTGCTGGAAACGTTCGTGAAGCATCGCCCGTTGCCGGAATCTAGACCAATCCCCGGCGATGGACGATTGGCTGATGGGGCCCTAAGTCTCGGGGTCGTTGATGTCGATGACGTGGCGACGGTCTTGCTCCGCTTTGATAACGGAGCTACTGGGCTAATCGACGCCACCCGGCTCGCTCCAGGACGGAAAAACCATCTTGCGTGGGAGATCAATGGGGACCGTGGATCCCTGGCCTTCAACTGGGAGCGATCCAACGAGCTCCATTACTACGCACCAGACGAGGATCCTCGGGCCGAAGGTTTTCGGACGATCCTCACCGGCCCTCTGCATCCTAATGGCGCCGAACTATGGCCTCTCGCCGGATTCGGCACAGGTTACTTGGAGTCGACGCTCATCCTACTTCGCGACTTCTTTTGGTCTATCGCAGACGGGTCTCCGGTTGCCCCCGACTTTGAAGACGGCTGGCGTATCTGCGAGATCATGGATGCGATTGTCCGATCTTCTCACGAACGACGATGGGTTAGCGCAACAAGTAGCTAGCAGGCTTTCAGCTTCCTGCATTCCCATGCCAAGAGCGGGGGCACGGAGAATCTGGATCGCCCGGTATTTGGCGTCCAGTTCCACCCGGAGCGCTACGACGCGGCTCATCCACAAGGTGCCACTATCCTGCGCAGTTTCTTCGCGCTCGCGAGAAAACACGTCCGAGACATGGAAGGGGCGCGTTGAATCGACCGGGCCGGTTTTCATTCCCGGCCTCGTTACACCCGCATATTGCCCTGCCGTGAAAGGCGAATGAATTTGCGATAGTTGCAACGGTTGCGCGGAATCACAGGCAATCGGTGCGTCACAAGGCGAGCATGAGCTGCTTGCCCGACTGGTGGCCCGCCCGAGACTGGACAACCCCGGATGATAGACTGGGAGACTTACCTGAGTCGGTCCGCGCCCGTCTGCCCGCCGATGCTCGGTCCACCCACACTCCGCCGCCTCGGCAACCCGTGACCGTCATTGACAGGCATCAGAGTTCGATAGGTTTCTTTGGTTGGCCCCCGGTTGACTCCTGCTTCTGGAAGCAACTAGGGCGCCGGCGGCGCAGGTGCAGGCCCGGCGCGGGTCACCGGAGTACCCGCACGGACACGGATTCATCGCCGTGTTCACCGCCAAAGCGTCACAACCGATCCACGCCAGCGTTCTCGCTGACGGTGGTGTTGCAGAGCAGGCGGCTAGAGGGCCGCATGTGGGTATTCACCCACCACCGTCCCGGCGCGGTCGAGTTCCCGTCAGGCGGAGTTCACCTCGAAGCTCCCGCACAGACCGTGACAACAGACCATGACATCTGGAAGCGCAACGGGGTTGAAGCGGGTGGGGATACATTGCCGCACTGGCATAGTCTATGC
>Ga0126314_10001791_pt1 | contig 10479 bp, 10 predicted proteins | sample Plot105B_FD_92535 | JGI IMG/M metagenome (GOLD analysis project Ga0126314, IMG submission 92535) | Serpentine soil microbial communities from UC McLaughlin Reserve, CA, USA - Plot105B | ecosystem: Environmental > Terrestrial > Soil > Grasslands | place: USA: UC McLaughlin Reserve, Lake County... | reverse complement strand
GCCCCGTTGGCGCCCAGCAGGGCGTAGGTTCGGCCATGCTCGACCTCAAAGCTGATATTCTTAACCACATCGACCTCATCGAAGCGCTTGTTGAGACCAGAAACTTCGATTGCATAATGGCCCGTGCGCGTGCGCAATTCCATGTGAAAAACTTCTCTTTATGACTCGTTTAGAAAAACCGCCCCATCATCGGCCATAATCTCGACGGCGCGCAAGGTAGCGCCTGTGCATGGTTCTGTAACGCAACGGCCATCGTGGGTGCGAAACATCGCGGCGTGGCGTGCACAAACGATCAACTCGCCGTCCTCATCAAGGAACTGATCGGGCATCCAGTCCAACAGCCTGGCCTTATGTGGGCAGCGGTTCTCGTATGCATAAACATAGCCAATTTTAAGCACTACCAACAACTCGCGGGTGTAACTGTCTCCGGTCAAGATGACGCCTTTGGCGCCAGTTCGATCCAAATCGTTCAATTCACATAAACGTTGTTTAGTCATAGGTGGGATGGGTAATAAGTAATTGTGGTAAAGACGAGCGCCGCGCGCAAACTCGCTCATGCTGGGACAGCGTGAGACGTGGCGATGTTTAACTCGCAATTCATCAATGCCTATAAGGCATCACGTGTTGCTGCTTTTTCGAAACCCGCTTCCACGGATTGCGAATTCCTGAGCAGCGCTACTGAGCAACGGAATCTTAGGTAGCCCCTACCCGATCAGGGCGAGTCCCGCCGATAGCCCTAACAGGAATAAACTCTATAGTGTACCGATGTTGTTTCATCGCCATAGCGGTCGGAAAGCGTTAACGCGCAGGCATATAGCGCATAGGCGGAAACGGTGCCTAGGAACAAAAGCCCGGCGCCAACGATCACGAGGATGGCATCAAAAGCGGACCTTAATTTCCGTGAGTTCGGCGTTATTCAAAATCGACTTCCCGCACCCGTTTCCGCACGCGGCATTCCTCGACGAGGTCGCGGATCCGGTCACGCAGTTCCTCTCCGTTCTGAATCGCCCGGATGATGACGACCGGATTCGATTTATCCGAGGTCTGCATGATGATATTGGCCAGCGAGAAAATTCGAAGCAAAAGTGGTTGCTCGAACTTGTAATCGCGCACACGATAGAGCTCAAGCTCATCCATCTTCCTATTTAGTACACCATAGCGTGTCTTCAAGCGTTCCGTTGACAGTTCATATTTTGTGTTCCTTACGGCCAGCCATTTCCACAGCATGATAAATAGCGGAATGACGAGCCAGAAGAACAACCCCAGTACGGTGAACGCGGGAATATTGATGACCTGCGATGGTGTACCGTTCCAGACTGGTTGCTCGTTTGACATCATTGTTGTCCCGGAAAGTTGGCTTTAAAAGTCCAAGTTACTGAAACGCATGTTTCGGTACAAGCATGCAAGGCCTGCAACCTTGTAGTTGGCCGTTCTCAGCCGCGCTGAATCGTAGGCGCTGAAGGTGTCACAAGATGAGATCCTGTACTAACATCGCGCATACATTTTAGAGCATGATCGGACAATAAATTTATGGGCGGAGTAGTCGCCGCTGGCCACGAGCTCACCGCCGAGGCGGCGGAAATCATATTGCGCGAAGGCGGCAATGCCTTCGATGCGACCGTCGCGGCGCATTTCGCTGCGTGTGCGGCGGAACCCGTGCTGGCCTCACTGGGCGGCGGTGGTTTTCTGCTGGCGAAACCCGCAGGCAGCCGTCCGATAGTGTTTGACTTCTTTGTCCAAACGCCGCGCAGCAAGCGCGAAGCGCAGGCACGGGATTTAAGATCGGTTTCGGTGGATTTCGGCGCCGCTTGCCAAACATTCCACATCGGCTACGGCACGATTGCCACCCCTGGTTCGGTCAAGGGCATGTTTGAAATTCATCGGCGTTTGTGCTCTATGCCAATGCGTGAGCTTTGTGCGCCCGCTATCCAGTTCGCGCGCGAGGGCGTGCGCATGAACGCCTTAGTCGCGTACATTGCCGGCGTCGTGCATCCAATCTACTGTGCCAACGATGCGACGCGCGCGCGATTCGGCGGCAGCGGCCCCGAGGGCAGGTTGACCGAAGGCGATGTGATACGCCAATCCGAGATGGCCGACGCGCTGGAATCATTGGCGATAGAGGGCGAAGATCTTTTCTACCGCGGCGAAATCGCGCACATCATCGCACGCGAATGTGAGCAGCATGGCGGGTTGCTGACCAGAGAGGATCTCGAATGTTACCAGGTCTATCTGCGCGAGCCACTAATCAATGATTACCAAAGCGTGCAGGTCACGACCAATCCGCCGCCGTCATCCGGCGGGATTTTAATCGCGTTTGCGCTCAAGCTGTTGGAGGCCGCCGAGATTGAATCGTATCCATTTGGGTCGGTCGAGCATGTGTGCACACTTGCCGAGGTACTAAACCTAACCCAAAAGGCGCGCGTTGACACGCTATTGGCGAGCGGGTACCTGGACTCACAGTGGCTGCTGGACGCAAATTATTTGGCCCGATATCGTCAGGAAATTAGCGGGCGCGCCAGCGCTTTGCGCGGCACCACGCATATGAGCGCGATTGATAGTGAAGGCAATGTCGCAAGCTTGAGCATATCCAATGGCGAAGGTTGTGGTGAGATCGTACCGGGCGTTGGCATCATGCTGAACAACATGCTGGGAGAAGATGATTTAAGCCCGCATGGATTGGAGGGCTGGCAAACGGATCAACGCATGAGTTCCATGATGTCGCCAAGCCTGATGCGATGGCCAAATGGAAAACTGGTCGCGACCGGAACTGGCGGCTCTAATCGCATCCGAACCGCCGTTTTGCAAGTTTTAATCAACCTCATCAACTTTGAAATGAATCTTGAGCCCGCGGTTTGCCACCCGCGCATTCATCTTGAGAATAATCGACTTAGCTTGGAAGGCGGCTTCGATCTGGAGCGGCTTCAACCTTTGCTCGCGGCCTTTCCGGAACATAAAACATGGCCAGCCTTGAATCTCTTTTTCGGCGGCGCACATACGGTTGCCAAGATGGGAAGGCAGTTTCAAGGCGCGGGTGATCCGCGCCGTGGCGGCGTGTGCCGGATCCTGTCTTGATATCAGGCGATCATTCCTCTCGCGATTCGTTACAGCTGTCGGAAGTAGCCACTGCCATCGAAGATCAACACGTTACCTTTACGGTTGGACTTGGCTCTATACAGCGCTCGATCGGCGCAGCGGAGCAAAGCCTCTCGGTCTAAGTCGCGCTGGTATCGGCATATCCCGGCGCTTATGCGCAAACGAACCAATTTTCCCGAATCCGGGTATTCCGCCGTAACTTTTTGATGCCCCGCAATGAAGCGCGCATGCATGCTTGGCATTGCGAACCGATCATCTTTAAAGTCTCTCGCATCCGCCTTGCGCATCTGTAGCAGCGTTTGATTTATACGATCGCAACACGAATAGTATTCTGGCGTCGGAAAGCGGACGCATAACTGTGGCTTCCAAGCGATGTTAGACCTGCCTTTTGGCTTGATTGTTATGCCGTCGCCCTCTTACTCGTGCGGATGAGCTGTTGTGCCTCGGGCTTTTGTTAGATCGGAAAGATTGATGCGGTAGCTTTCCGACAACAAAAGCAGCGAGATAAAACTGACGAGAGCCATCGCGGAAAGATAGAGTGCGACCGACCAGGAGGCGCCGGTTGCGGCCATAAGTTTGACGGCAATCATAGGCGCCAGGGCGCCGCCGAGGACGCCGGCCAGCGCAAAACTTAAGGAACATCCGGAGTAGCGCACCCTCGCGGGAAATAGCTCGGAGAAGAAGGCGCCCATTGGGCCGTACATTGCCGACCAGGCGAAGAAACCGACCGAAAATGCGAACGTGATCAGCACAGGGTTGCCGGTATCGACTAACAAAAACATGGGAAATGCCCAGAGCCCTACAAACGCCGTGCTAAAAAGAGACAAGTCGCGCCGTCCGAATCGATCCGAAATCGCCGCGAACAGCAGCACGCCGAATCCCATGAACACGGCCGCGATCATCACGCAGTACAGCATGGTTGAGCGCGGTAAGTCGAGCTGAGTGACGCCGTAAGAGATTGAGAACACGGTGACGATATAGAAGAACGAGAAGATCAAAATACCCGCGCCCGCGGCGAGGATGACCGTCTTAGGGCAGGTGCGTAGAACTTCCCATAGCGGTAGGCGCGCCTCGCCGTGGCGATCCATGATCTCTTGGAAAACTGGTGTTTCGGCAAGCTTAAACCGGATAAAGAGCCCGACCCCAACCAGCACGATGCTAAGCAGGAAGGGAATCCGCCAGCCCCAGGCGTCGAACTGTGCCGGCGATAAAGCCGAGACGAGCGCGAGAAAGATGCCGGCGGACATGAGATAAGCTGGCGCAGGCCCCAATTGTGGGAAACCGGCATAAAAGGCTCGCTTGCCGGCAGGCGCGTGCTCGGCGGCCATCAGCACTGCGCCCGCCCATTCGCCTCCCAGGCCAATGCCCTGCAAAAACCGCAGCGCAATGAGCAGTATTGGAGCCAGTAGGCCTATGACTTCGTAGCCAGAAAGGATTCCGACAAGGAACGTCGACGCACCCATCAGCAATAGCGACATGATCAGCACCGTCTTGCGCCCGACTCGATCCCCGAAATGACCGAATATGGCGCCGCCCAGAGGGCGCGCGAGGAAGGCAACGCCGTAGGTCGCGAATGAGGCCAATAGTCCGGAAGCCGGATCGAGCTTTGGAAAGAACAGCGCGGGAAAGACCAGCGCCGCCGCGAGCCCGTAAATATAAAAGTCGTAATACTCAATCGTGGTGCCAATGAAGCTCGCGAAGGCGATTTTCGTCATTGAAGCTTCGTGCGACGTGCGGTCCTCGGTTCTTTTCAGAATTCACTCCTTTCCTTATTCCATTATGCGCTGAGTCTGAATCCTTAGATTCTGCTATTGCGGAGCATAGATATTAGTCAGCTTTGTTTCCTGAATTTAATAATCGATGACTCGAACCGCGATGCTCCTGATTGACGGCCCGCCAGAATTAAATAAGCAATATCTGGCTTGGGTCTCGGGCGCGACCTACATTCTAGGTACAGATTATGAAGCATGGCGTAGAGCAGAAGGAATTCTAAATTTGGAACGTAAGCAGAGGCGCCACGAAAAAATTTGCTTTTCGGCGCTCGGCCTAATGCTTTTATTCTTCGCTCACCACCCGCAATTCAACCTTACCCAACGCGCCAAAATCTACTTTCATGGTGTCGCCGTGCTCGCCGATCATGGGCGTTACGAATGAACCGGAAATGATGCGGTCGCCGGCCTTTAGAGCTTCGCTATAGCGCGGCAGCAGGTTGGCAACCAGTGTGACGAGTCTTCCTAAGTTCTCCGGAACCAACTTCGGCTCGGGCTGGCGCACGGCTTTGCCATTGCGAAACGCGCGCGGCCAGTAGGGTTCAACCTTTTGTAATGTCTCGGGTGGGAATTCCGCGCCGAATACCACGCCGGCGTGAAAGATGCTGTGACTCAGAATGGTCGCGAGATCTGAACCGGGCTTGGCGATATCGATTAACTCGATAGCTGGGCTCAGCGAGACGATGGCGGCGTGCGCCTGTTCAAGTGTGCAGCCGGCAGGCACATCCTCGCCCACCCGAATTGCAATCTCGGCTTCGCCGCGAATCACGGCACCCTTACGTACCGGCACGTCGGCACCGGATTGGAAAGCATGATTTCCGGCCAGCGCGCCAACGACGGGTTCAGTAATGCCCCATTTCGCTTGTGCAGCGGCATCAGTAATACCGATCTTCCAGCCCACGCGCGAGGCGCCGCGCGCGATATGGTCTTGCAGCCATTTAATTTGATCGCGCATACCTCGCGCAATAATCTCATCAATAAATTGCTCTTCTTTGCGTACGGTTGCCATGATGGTCTCTCAGGTGAATTCGTTGCCGTTACTCTACCGTAAGCGGGCCTGATTTGCTGCGTTGGTGAGATTGATGAGCGCCTTCTAATCTCAACGAGATGCCGCTATCGTACACGGTACTATTCCAATAATTCATAATGCGATCTCATGATATCTACACCCAGGCCCGGTACGAGTTGGCGCGAGGCCATCCGCGTTTACCGTCATCCGCGCGTAATCGCAATGCTGTTCCTGGGCTTTTCGGCCGGGCTGCCTTTTCTGCTGGTGTTTTCCACGCTCACAGCGTGGCTGCGCGATGTGGGTGTGGATGTGGCTGCAATCGGCTTTTTCTCCTGGATCGGTATCATGTACTCGATCAAGGTCTTGTGGGCGCCCGTGGTGGATCGAATTCCGCTACCACCACTCACAACCTGGTTTGGTAAGCGCCGCGGCTGGATGCTGGCGGCGCAATTGATCATTATGTTGGGGTTGGCGCTGATGGCGTACACAGACCCCACCGGTAATCTATGGTTGATGGCAGGTGTCGCTTTGCTGGTGGCGTTCGGTTCTGCTACCCAGGACATCAGCCTGGACGCCTATCGCATTGAAGCGGTGGCCGACGAATTACAGCCGGCGATGGCTTCTACTTACCAGCTTGGCTATCGGCTCGCTATTATAACGTCGGGGGCGGGCGCGCTTTACATCGCTGACTACGCATCCTGGCAGGTAGCATATACCATCATGGCCGCGCTTATGGGTATTGGCATTATGGCAACCTTGATTACCCGCGAGCCGGAACACTTTGTCGAACCGTTTACTGCGGAACGCGAGGCGCGGGTGGTGGATTTTATTAAGCGGCGCGCGCACTGGCCCCACTGGTTGCGCGAGGCGGGCGCCTGGCTCATAGGCGCAGTTCTATGTCCACTGGTGGATTTCCTCGCCCGCTATCGAGGTACGGCGTTGCTCTTATTGTTGTTGATCGGGCTTTTCAAGGTCAGCGATCTCTCTATGGCCGCGATGGCCAATCCGCTCTATATAGACCTCGGATTTTCCTTAAGTCAGATTGCTTTTATTACAAAGGTCTTCGGCGTGATCGTGAGCATTCTGGGCGTTCTCACCGGCGGGTTGCTGGCGGTGCGGTTCGGCATGCTGCCCATGCTGCTTGTCGCCGGCATCGCCGTATCGGCGACTAACCTTCTGTTTTCTTGGCTTGTTGGGGTGGGCGACAATTTGCTTGCGCTGACCTTGGTGATCGGCGCGGATAACTTCGCCAGCGGTTTATCTGGCACTGTGTTTATCGCGTTTCTGTCCAGTCTCACTAACCGCGTTTATACGGCAACGCAATACGCGCTATTCAGCTCGCTCATGACCTTGCCTGGCAAGTTCATCGGCGGTTTTTCAGGCGTAATCGTCGATGCGCAAGGGTATGCATATTTCTTCGTCTATTCCGCCCTTATCGGCGTACCGGCGATATTGCTGGTGCTATATCTCATGTACAGAGCTGATGTCGGCCAAACCGTGGCCAAGAACTCGCGTTCTGAAATAAGCGGCGGCCTGACTTAGCCCCGTTTTAAATGTGGGAACTCTTGCCTTGCTGGTGCGGCTGTTTATTCATTGATACATATCTAACTATTAACATACACGTAACGTAGGTATGTAATTATGGCCGTTGAAATATAGGTATTGCTGAATGAGCATGAGCGCGAGCTCTTTCGCCAGCAGGCTGGAGCCGACGGGCTGTCTTTGAATGGCTGGCTAAAGCAGGCGGGTCACCAACGGCTGTCTGCGGCACAGGCTGGGCGGGAATTTAAATCAGCCGAGGACTTGCAGGCAGTTTTTGCGCGCTGCAATCAACGCGAAGAGGGTCGCGAGCCCGATTGGGAACAGCACCTTGAAGTAATCACTCGTTCAAAGGACAGTGTTCTTTCCGACCCGTGATCTTCGTCGACACCATCGTTTTAATGTACGCCGTCGACCGATCACATCCACGGGAGGCCCAGGCCGGAGAATTTTACGCGAGGCTTTGAATAAGCAAGATATTATGCTGTATATTACCGCCGCAGTGCTACAGGAGCTTTTGCATGCTTACGCACCGATCGGCGCGAGGAGACTCTGGATGCGACGCTGCAACTCGCAAAAACCACCGCGCGTGAGATTTGGGCAGTTGAACCCGAGGACGTCCAAACTGCGCGCATAGCTTGAGCGGCACCGTGCTTGGACGCGTGATTTGTTGCATCTTGGTGTTGCCGCCGGCGCGGCGTTGCGTATGCCAAATCCTTCGATTGGGCGCTAGCTCCCGCATTTGCCGGGGGTTGACCGCTTTGCAGCCGGGGGCGTGCTCGTACCGTGCAGATGTTTACAGTGTCACGTTGTAATCAATCGTCAGCGGCGCATGATCGGAAAAACGCTGGTCTTTATAGATTGAGGCGCTTCGGATAACGTCCTTAAGTCCCGGCGTGACCACTTGATAATCGATGCGCCATCCCGCATTCTTGGTCCAGGCCTGACCGCGGTTTGACCACCACGTGTAGGACTCACCCTTTGTATCGGGATATAAGTGCCGATAAGCATCCACCCAGCCGACTTCGCCGAACACCACATCCAGCCAGGCGCGCTCCTCGGGCAGAAAGCCTGAGTGCTTTTGATTGCTGCGCCAGTTCTTGAGATCGATGGTCTTATGCGCGATGTTCCAATCGCCGCAGATGATGTATTCATGACAGCCGCGCCGCAGTTTTTTAAGGTATGCCAGGAAATGATCCATGAAGCGGAACTTGGCGGCTTGGCGGATCTCGCCCGTGGTGCCGGAGGGCAGATACAGCGACACCACGCTCAACCTCCCGAAACGCATTTCCAGGTACCGCGCTTCCGGATCAAATTCTTCCCAGCCCAGACCCCCAATTACTTTATCGGGTTCTTTTCGCGCATACATTGCGACGCCGCTATGGCCCTTCTTAGCAGCGTCAAGATAGCGGCAATGACAGCCGCCGGGACGAAAGCAGACGTCGGCCAGCTGGTGTTCCTGCGCTCTGGTTTCCTGCAGGCACACCACGTCGGCTGCTTGCGCGGACAGCCACTGGAACAAACCTTTGCGCGAGGCGGAGCGGATGCCGTTGGCGTTAAGTGTGACGACGCGCATCGTTATAGTCTGTCTTAGTAGGTGGTTTTGTCAGTCAGACTGATCGTGATCGCTGCCGGTGGAGGAATCTTCGGCTAATAAATGCCTCGATTCCCGGAGGCTATGCAAGGCGCAGGCTAGGAGCGGATCGAAATGACAGTAACTTTGTTACATGATGAATATACTTGTGTGCCGCATTGGATTGGCGTGGAAATGAGTTTTGAAGCTTAGAGCTTATATCGTAAATACTTTGTTGTCATTTCGAGCGACCGGACGGAGGGGAGAAATTGTGTATCTCCAGATTTTTCTACTCGCGCGAAACACCTGGTCGGAATGGCAGCCCATTTATGAAATGAGTTGTAAGCAATTGCGCAGTATATGACTGTGCGGCCACAATTGTGATCATGTCCATATTCAGGTAAAGCATGAGCCTCAAGACTGACTTTGTACGATTCGCCATCGAACAGGGCGCGTTGCGCTTCGGAGAGTTTACGCTCAAATCCGGCCGCGTAAGCCCTTACTTCTTCAATGCCAGTCAATTCAACAGCGGCGTGGCTATAACCAAGCTGGGCCAGTTCTATGCGCACGCGATCAAAGCATCGGGTATCGCATTCGACATGCTGTTTGGTCCAGCTTACAAAGGTATCCCACTCGCCACTACGGCGGCAATTGCGCTGGCGCAGCAGGGCCGGGATGTATCCTGTGCTTTCAACCGCAAGGAGGTCAAAGACCACGGCGAGGGTGGTTCACTGATGGGCGCGCCATTGGTCGGACGCGTGCTGATTATTGATGATGTGATTACGGCGGGCACCGCTGCCGTCGAGTCGGAGCGGATTATTCGAGAGACAGGTGCTGTTCCGGCAGGGTTCGCGATCGCGCTCGATCGGCAGGAGCGGGGGAGAGGCGAGCTATCCGCCATTCAGGAGGTAGAGCAGCGCTTTGGGTTTAAAGTGATCGCGATCGCTTCGCTTTCGGATCTACTGAATTACATTAAAGATCAGCCTGACATGACCGCGACGCGTAGCGCGATAGAAAGCTATCGGGTGCAGTACGGTGTGTGAACGGGCGTATCATCAGTGAAAAACCACAGCAGCACCGCGTGGGAAACCGGGTTGAATCATGGTGGCTTCTGCAAATGGAATGCTGCCTTACACAAGGATGACGATCGGGAGATTCGTCTTATATAGAGCGAATCTTAGGAACGATAACAAAATGCTCAAGCTTTTCTCTTAAAATACGTTTTGCTTGCTCAAATAATACTCGATGGTTTGCTTCACTCAGTCATCTAGATGTACCGGAGGTATGCGGAAAGAATATGACCGTGGCACCATTCCAAGGCTCTTTCCTTCCAATGTACTGATTCAAGTCACCCGAATATTTTTGCCTCGTCAATCCTAGCTATGCCTCTATAGATAGCCAACTTGCCCAAAAGAATGATTACCTTGGGCCTGAGGTATTGGATCTGTCTCTGCAAGAACGGACGACAATTCTCAATCTCCTTCGAGTTGGGAACT
>Ga0126314_10001790_pt1 | contig 10481 bp, 12 predicted proteins | sample Plot105B_FD_92535 | JGI IMG/M metagenome (GOLD analysis project Ga0126314, IMG submission 92535) | Serpentine soil microbial communities from UC McLaughlin Reserve, CA, USA - Plot105B | ecosystem: Environmental > Terrestrial > Soil > Grasslands | place: USA: UC McLaughlin Reserve, Lake County... | reverse complement strand
CGAGGAGGTGGAGGCGGATCTCGAAAGCTTGGCTGAGACGTTGGGTGCCAGCGGCTGGCAGGTGTTCACCCGTATCGTGTGGCCGACAATTCTGCCCGCCTTTATCGGCGGTTGCGTGCTGTCCTTTGCGCGATCGCTCGGCGAATTCGGCGCCGTCGTCTTCATCGCCGGCAACCTGCCGGGGCTGACGGAAATCGTCTCGCTGCTGATCTTTATCCGGCTCGACGAATACAATTACGAGGGCGCGGCGGCGCTGGCCTTCGTGCTGCTTGTCGTGGCGCTGCTGACGCTGATCGCCAGCAACGCCCTGACGGCCTGGCAGGTGCGCTATGTGGATCGGAAGAGCTGATGACCCCGCACAAACCCCGCGGCCTCGGCGCCAATCTTCTCATCGGCCTCGCCTTCGTTTTTGCCGGCCTGGCGTTGCTCGCACCGCTGGTGCTGATCTTCAGCTTCGCGCTGCGCGAGGGTGTCGGCGCCTATTTCGCCGCCATTCTCGAGCCCGACACCCTGCACGCGATCATGCTGACCGTCGTCACCGCCATCGTGGTGGTGCCGATCAACATGGTCGTCGGTGCGGCCCTGGCGTGGCTCGTAACCCGCTTCCGCTTTCGTGGCCGCAACCTGCTGATCGCTATGATCGAGCTGCCTGCCGCCGTCAGCCCGATCGTGGCGGGCGTCGTCTATCTTTTCCTCTACGGAAATCAGGGCCTCTTCGGCCCCCTGCTGCAATCAGCGGGCGTGCAGGTGATGTTCACGCCCCTCGCCATCGTGCTTGTCAGCCTGTTCGTCACGGCGCCCTATGTGGCGCGCGAACTGATTCCGCTGATGCAGCAGCAGGGCACGGAGGACGAGGAGGCGGCCCTTTCGCTCGGGGCAAGCGGCTGGCAGATGTTCTGGACCGTGACCCTGCCCAATATCCGCTGGGGCCTCGTCTATGGCGCCATTTTAACGAATGCCCGCGTGATGGGCGAATTTGGCGCTGTCTCGGTGGTGTCGGGCTCCATCCGTGGCCAGACCAATACGCTGCCCTTGCAGATCAACCTGCTCTTCAATGACCTCAACAATGTCGCCGGAACCTTCGCAGCGGCCTCGACCCTGGCGCTGATTGCCGTGGTGACGCTCGTTCTCAAGGCAGGCCTCGAAGCCCGAGGACGGCATTAGTCCGCCCGCGTTGTCGGGCTGAACGAATACGCTTGAGTGAGCGTGCCGACGGCTCTAGAGCCATGGGCAGGACATGCCAATGCACACTATACACACCATTCCCCTGCCCCGTCGTGCAGCGCTCGATCTCGGATCGCACGCGCTGGTCATGGGCATCCTCAACGTCACGCCGGACAGCTTCTCCGATGGCGGGCGGTTTGACCGCGTCGGACAGGCTGTTGCCCATGCGCAGGCGATGATCGCCGAGGGCGCCGACATCATCGATGTGGGTGGAGAGAGCACGCGTCCGGGCGCAGAGACGGTTTCGGTACAGGACGAACTCGACCGGGTCATCCCGGTGATCGACGCCCTCCGGGCTGCAGGGGTCGAAGTGCCGATCTCCATCGATACCTATAAGCCGCTGGTGGCCGACCAGGCGATCCAGGCGGGCGCCGATATCATCAACGACGTCCATGGCCTGCAGGGGGCACCTGAAATGGCCGAGGTGGCGGCGCTCTATGGCGTACCCGTCGTGGCCATGCACTGGGATCGCCACTGGACCGCCGAAACCCTGCCCATACCGGCCATGATCGCCTATTTCGAAAAGACTCTGGCCATTGCGGACAAGGCGGGGCTGGCGCGCAATCGCGTCATCCTTGATCCTGGCTTTGGCTTCACCAAGACCCTTGCGCAAAACTATTCCACCCTGCGTCAACTCGGCGCGCTACAATCGGCCTTTCCCGCACAGGCAATTTTGGTCGGCACGTCGCGGAAATCGATGATCGGCAAGCTGCTCGACAATGAGCCGGGTGAGCGGCTTGCCGGTACGATTGCGACGAATGTGCAAGGTTACGAGCGCGGTGGGCACATTTTCCGGGTGCATGACGTCGCGGCCAATCGCGACGCCCTGCGTGTGGCCGAGGCCACGATCTATGGCCCAAACCTCAGGACTTCCTCATGACCGCACCTTTTTCGGGCGACCGCATCATCCTTCGCGATCTCGGTTTTTATGGCTTCCATGGCCTCTTTGACGAGGAAGCAAAGCTCGGCCAGCGCTTCTTCATCGATCTCGAATGCGGGGTCGACCTGACCGCGCCGGGCGAGACCGACGCCATTGGCCACACGGTCTCCTATGCGGATATCTACGATGTGGTGAAAGCGACGTTCGATGAGCGGCGGACGAAGCTCATCGAGGCGCTGGGCCAGAATATCGTCTCGGCGCTGTTTGCACGATTCTCCGACATCACCTGGATCATCATCCGCATCCGCAAGCCCGAGGCGCCCATCGCCATGGTGCGGGGCGAGGCCGCGATCGAACTTCACCGCGTGAGGCCGCTCTGATGGCAAAAGCCTGGCTCAGCCTCGGCGCAAATATCGGCGATCCGCCCGCACAGCTCGCCGAAGCTATCCGGCTGCTCGATGGCCATCCCAATATCAGGGTGACGAAGCAATCGACGGTGATCTCGACAAAACCCTGGGGCAAGACCGACCAGCCGGACTTCGCCAATATGGCGGCGGAGGTGGAGACAGATCTCGAACCGATCGACCTGCTGCACGTGGCCCTCGACACCGAGCGCGACATGGGGCGCGTGCGTCACGAGGTCTGGGGCCCACGGGTTATCGATATCGACATCATCGCCTATGAGCGGGTGGAGATGCAGACCGGGCGGCTGACCCTGCCGCATCCGCACGCCCATGCCCGGGATTTCGTGCTCGACCCGCTGCGGGAGATTGCGCCGGAGATGGCGGAGTGGCTGCTCAGCCGCGTGACAAAGGCGACCTGATCCCAGGCCCAAATCCATCCAATATCACCGTGCTGCCCTCGGGCTCGACCCGAGGGTCATTCACGGCGCGCCGCGCTGGTTTGTGGCGCACTGACTGGCCCTCGGGTCAAGCCCGAGGGCAGCGCGGTGGGTGGGACAGACAGGTGGTTGGTCAGCCTGTCGACTTGGGCCGGTTCAGCGCAAAGCCTCGACCACTGCCACCGCCGTATCGAACTCCACGCGCCGCTTTGAGCGGCGGGCCATGGCTTCTTCGTCTTCGCCCCAGAGGCGGATCTGGTGGTCTTCGTCGACATGGGCCGTCGTCCAGACCTCGTCCGGCGTCATGAGCTGGTGCAGGAGTGCGATGGCGAGAAGGCCGGAGCCGGTTATGCCGGTGATCGAGACCAGCGCCGTCAGCGCGAGCAGCCCCTGCCCCTCGAGCGCGGCGTCGAGTTTTGCCAGGGTCGCGGCCGGCTGGGGCTGGTGGATGATGCCGATGGTCGGCTGGAAGCCGAGGTCGAAGTGGCGGGCGAGTTTGACCAGCGCGCCATCCCAATGCTTCTCCTGGTCTTCGACCAGGTCCTGCGGTGCGTCCGCCCGATAGAGCAGCAGGTCGTTGCCCGCGAATTTTCCGATTTCGGCGCGAAAGGCGGGCGCCTGTTCTTCGCCGCTTTCGATGGCCGAATTGACCAAACGCACCATGGGCATGGTGGTGGGGCTGATATATTTGTCCTGCGCCGCCCATTCTTCGGCCATGACCTGGGCGATGGATTGCGCGGGCACGAAAACCGGCCGCTTGTGGCCGGGTGTGCGAACCTGCTTGCCATCGAGGGTAACGACAAAACCCTCTTCGCTGCGGGCGACATCGACCTGCTTGTAGAAGCGCTTCGGCAGCTCCACCTGGTTCATGTGCTGCGCCTGGCCATAGCCAAATTCCTGATTTTTCAGGGCATCTTCGAGCTGATCGCGCATGTCAGTGTTCCAATACGTGTCGTATGGCCGCGGGCAAGTCGGCAAAGCTGTCGACGAGGATGTCAGCACCAGCGGCCAGGAGTTCGGCGTTCTCGTGATGGCCCCAGGTGACCCCGATCGCCTTGGCGCCAGCGCTCTTGCCCATTTCGATATCGAAGGTCGTGTCGCCGATGATGACGGTATCACCCTTGTCGGCACCGGTTTCGGCCATGGCGCGCAGCATCATGCCCGGATGCGGCTTTGAGGGATTGTGGTCCGGCGTCTGCAGGGTCACGAAATGATCGGCGATGCCATGAAGCTGCGTGAGGCGATGAACGCCATGCAGCCCCTTGCCGGTGGCAATACCCAGGAGCGTATCAGGCCACGTGGCAAGCAGATCGAGCGCCTCGCGCGCGCCGGGGAACAGCCCTTCGCGCCCCTCGGCCTGGACTAGGGAGGCGCGGTAATGCGCGCGGTAGTCTTCGGCCATCTGCTCGGCAAGCGGGGTCACTTCGGTGCCGAGCAGGCGCGCGATAGCGACGGGCAAGGACAGGCCGATGACGCGCCGGGCCTCAGTTGGGCTCGGCGGGGCCAGCCCTGCCGCGACAAAAGTCGTCGCCATATGTTCGGTGATGAGCGCTTCGGTATCGATCAGCGTCCCATCCATATCGAACATGATCAGCTTCATGCGTCGGTCTCGGGGTCGGTGTCCTGCACGTCGTAGCGATCGGCGTCAAAGCCCAGGGCATCCCAGCTTTGGCGCATGTGCGGCGGCAGGGGGGCGGAAATATCGAGGCGCTTGCCGTTGCGCAGCGGCAGGCCGATGCGGCGGGCGTGGAGATGGAGACCTTCGCCGAGGCCGGGGGCGGCCATCCAGTTCTCGATATTGAAGTAGCGGGGATCGTCGATGATCGGCGTGCCGAGCTGGGCCATGTGGACGCGCAACTGATGGGTGCGGCCGGTGACGGGCTTCAGCGTGACCCAGGCAAAGCGGCGGCTGGCCGTTTCGGTGGTTGAATAATAGCTCGAGGAATGCACGGCGCCCGGTGTGCCGTTCTTGACCACGACCATCTGCTCGCCGTCTTCGGTGGAGCGCTTGACGAGGAAGCAGGAAATTTCGCCCTGGCGGGGCGTCGGGTTGCCGGCGACGAGGGCCCAATAGATCTTGCGCGCCGAGCGCGACATGAAGACCTTGCCGAAATGGGTGGCCGCGGCGTGGGTCTTGGCGACGACGAGGCAACCGGATGTGTCGCGGTCGAGGCGATGGACGAGGCGCGGCGCTTCGCCCTGCTTGTTGGGCAGGCTTTTGAGCAGGCCATCGAGGTGGCGAACCGTGCCGCTGCCGCCCTGCACGGCAAGGCCGTGGGGCTTGTTGAAGACGAAGAGATCGTCGTCCTCATAAAGGATCAAGTCCTTGAGGAATCGGGCGTCGTCTTCATCCACCCTGGTCGGGCGCACGGTGCCGGGATCATCGATCGGCGGGATGCGGACGGACTGGCCGGCGGCGAGACGCGTGCTGGTCTCGGCCTTCGCCTTGTCGACCTTGACCTCGCCATTGCGGATCAGCTTTTGCAAACGGCCGAAGCCGAGCTGGGGGAAATGCCGGGCAAACCAGCGGTCGAGGCGGATGCCATCCTCGTCTGCGCTGACTTCCCGATGTTGAACGCCACTCATGCGGGGCTGCCTCGAGTTATCAAAAGGCCGAGATATAGGCCTATGAGGCAAACTACAACCGACAAGGCGACATAGGCGATCGCCGAAATCACGTCGCCGCGTTCGACGAGGACAATGGTGTCGAGCGAGAACGAGGAAAAGGTAGTAAAGCCGCCGAGAATTCCCACGGCGATGAAAAGCCTTAGCTCGTTCTGCGCGACGGGGAGAAGTCGCGACATCAGGCCGACGAACAGGCCCATGGCGATGGAGCCGACGATGTTGACGATCAGCGTCGCGAGCGGAAAGCTCATCGGCCAGAGGCGCCCGACAAGGCTCGACACGCCAAAGCGCGCCATCGCCCCAAGGGCGCCGCCAGCGCCGACAAGCAGGTAAGCGTTCATGCTAAGCCTCAGCCTTTCCTCGTTTTTTCAGCACGAAGGCGCGCAAAGTAGTCCATGCGCTTTTTCAGGTCCCGCTCGAAACCGCGCTCGACGGGCTGATAAAACTGTTGCCGACCAAGGGCTTCGGGGAAGTACTCCTGGCCGGAAAAAGCGTCGGGAACGTCGTGGTCGTATTGGTAACCGTCGCCATAGCCTTCGCCCTTCATCAGCTTGGTGGGAGCATTGAGGATGACCATGGGAGGCATGGGCGAACCGGTTGATTTTGCGAGCGAAATCGCGGCCTTGAAGGCGGTGTAGACGGCGTTCGACTTGGGTGCGAGGGCGAGGTAGACGACGACCTGGGCGAGCGACAGTTCGCCTTCGGGGGAGCCGAGCATCTGGTAGGCGTCGCGGCCGGCGATGGCGAGCGGCAGAGCCTGTGGATCGGCATTGCCGATGTCCTCGGAAGCCATACGAATCAAGCGTCTAGCGAGGAAAAGCGGGTCCTCTCCGGCATCGATCATGCGGGCGAAATAGTAGAGCGCGGCGTCCGGATCGGAGCCACGGATGGTCTTGTGCAGGGCCGAAATCAGGTTGTAGTGGCCGTCCTGCGCCTTGTCGTAAATGGGCGCGCGTCGCTGCACTACGGTGAGCAGATTGCTAGCATCGAGCGTCTCATCAGCACGCGAGGATGCTAAAATCTCCTCGACGAGACCCAAAAGCGCCCGACCGTCGCCATCTGCGAGACCGAGAAGGGTCTGTCGCGCTTCGTCGGTCAGCGGCAGGGGTGATCCCAGAAGCGTCTCGGCGCGCTCCAGCAAAAGCTCAAGATCGGGAAGCGCCAGCGACTCGAAGCGCAAGACCTGGCTGCGCGAGAGGAGTGCGGCGTTGAGTTCGAAGGATGGGTTTTCGGTCGTGGCGCCGATGAGAACCACCGTGCCGTCTTCCATGACCGGCAGGAAGCTATCCTGCTGGGCGCGGTTGAAGCGATGGATCTCGTCGACGAAGAGCAGCGTGCGGTGGCCGGAGAGACGCTCGAAGCGGGCCTTCTCGAACACCTTCTTGAGATCGGCAACGCCGGAGAAAATCGCAGAGATCTGCTCGAAGCGGTAGCCGATGCGATCCGCGAGGAGTCGAGCGACCGTGGTCTTGCCGGTGCCCGGCGGGCCCCAGAGAATGAGCGAACCCAAGCGACCCGAGGCGAGCATGCGGATGAGCGTGCCATCGGGACCAAGGAGGTGCGTCTGGCCGATGACCTCTTCCAAGGTTTTTGGGCGCAATTGATCCGCCAGCGGGCGGGCCTTGTCGGTTTCAGTGGGATCGGCGGCGAAGAGGTCGGACATGAAAGGGTAATTAGCAGAGTGCGGATTGGTTCGCACTAGGCTGAGGAGGCTGTGGTGTCGGTACCCCCTCCTAGCCTCCCCCATCAAGGGGGAGGTGTCGTGCTGGTGGGCGAGGTGGCGATGAGGCCAAGGCAAACACCGCCCTCGGTGCCTTCGGGGACGGGGTAGACCTCGTTCAAGAGTTGAAGGCGCTCGGAGCTTGATTCCGTTATTGACTCCAAGTGCCTCTGAGGTCACATGAACCAGATGCCGCTGCTGATGGCGGGGGCGACGCCTGCGACGTTTTCGGGGCTTTCGGAAAAGTCGGCAAGCACCTGGGCGGCATCGCGCCGTCCGGAATTGAGTTCGCCGAGCCAGAACGAGATACCGCCGCCCTCACCAGCACGGCCGAGGACGTTTTCGTAGAGCTTTTCGACGAGCAGCTGGTTGGTCGGATCGGTGCCATAGGCCGACCGAAATTCGTTGGAATCGATGAAGCGCCGGGAGACATCGACCAAGTCCATGCCCTTGTCCATCTGGCCGATCCAGAAGCTCAGGCCCTGGCCGTCAGGCGTGCGGGCAAAGGCGGCCTGATAGATGCGGTAGGCCTGGCCGGCATCGCCGGTGATGTCTACGGCGAGGGTGCGATCGTTGAAGGCGAAGCGCTCGTAAGACAGGTAGGTGTCGGTGCCGGTCTGGGTAGATTTGACGATGACGGTGCCCTGAGCGTCGAGGCTGATGGTGTAATCGGACGAGTTGCCCAAGAACCGCTTCTGGTCGAGCCCTGCGCCCCCGCGGAAGGTCTGGTCCGTGGCGTTGTCGAGCGGCGTGCCGGGTTTGACATAGACCGTGTCATCCGGCTGCTCGGTCAGGGGCAGATATTCGGCATTGGCGGTCTTGTGGCCGAGGTCGGCGAGAACGGCCAGATCGACCTTGCCCAGGTGCCAGCGGTTCTGCTCGTAATTGCCATATTCAAAGACGGCACCGCGATCGAGCGCGCCGGTGGAGGTATAGTGGTCGCGGCTGCCCACCGTGGCGAGATTGAGCGGCTCTCCAAGGAGCGCCGTGACGTTGCCGCCGGTGAATTCCCACTGGCCGCCCGCGTTGCGGGTCAAGTTGTCGAAGGCACTTGGCGCGGCGCCTGAATGTTGGGCGGTCGACCAGAAGCCGAGCGAATGCATCACTTCATGCAGGTAGATCGAGAAGAAGTCGTGCGAGCCGCTTGGGATGTTGGCCTTGGCATAGGGATCGGGATTGGGGTCGAAATAGAGCGGCGCGCCATAGTTGGTGATTGCCCCATTGGTATTGGGCAGGATCCAACAGCCGGCATCGAAGTCCGAGCCATTCACATCTACGCCGGTGATGGCCTCCTCGGCCGCAACGGTGCGCCGCGAAGAGGCGATATTGCCATAGGACGGCAGGAGCCCTGAACCATTGGCGCCGAACTGGGTGGGCGTGCCAAAGCTGACGACGAAATCCAGCGTGCCGTTCCATTGGATGAAGTCGGACAGGTAGGAAATCACGGCCCGCGCGTTGAGCTCGATCAGCGGCAGGACGCCGGCATGCTGGCCCGGCGCATTGGCGATAGTGAAGGTGTAATTGTTGGTAAAGTGCGAGCCGGTCGTCTGCATGATGTTCCCCAGTCAGCATGGCGAGCGCGCATAGTAGGATGGACCGGGACCGGGTCAATCGACCCGGACAGCGGGTTGTGCCGCGACACGTACGGGACTAGCATTCGCGCCCTGTTGCTTTTGTTTAGCTCTCCGTCGAACCGCGATACTGAATTGAATTGTCCTCGGCTTGGGCATGGTCTTCACTGTGCGGGACCAAGAGGGAATTGCTCATGCTTCGACATCTATTGGCCGTTGCGGCCGTGATCGGTTTTTCGTGTGCGCCGGGTGTGGCGCAGGAGGATGCGGTGGGTGTGCCCGGGCCGATCGTCTTTGAGGAAGAGACGTTCGACCTTGTCTGGACCAGTCACCCCACCGAGACGTTCTACAAACAGGAATATGTGCCGGCAGGACAGACGGTCGAAGCTTATGACCAGATGTTCATGATCGACGTGCTTGTCGACGGCCCGATGCCGGACGTGGCGGCCAATTCCATGGTGCAATCACTGACCGAGCGCAAAGCCACGGACCCGGTGGTCAATTTCGAGATCATCAAGAACGAAGCGACGGGCGAGGTGATCCTCGATTTCACGTTGAGCAGCGACGATGGGCAAACCCTGATCGTCGAGTGGAACGCCTATCGCTACGCCCCGGTCGACGGGGGACTTGCCATGTTCGCCATCAGCCGGCGCGGATATGATGATGACGGCGCAGCGGATTTTCTCATGAACCTCAAGACCATGCGGCCGAATGCCATCCAGGCGCTGGCCGAGATGGAACTGCCGGAAGTGGTGGTGGAGTAAGGGGTTAGCGGGGGGAACTGAGGGGTTGATTCAAGGACGGGTTAAGGGGCCAGGCTCGAGGCCGATGGACTGCCGAACCCCTCACCCTAACCCTCTCCCGGGAGGGGCGAGGGGACGGGGACGGTGGCTTGCACAATTCCAGTCACCAAGACGATGCAATCCCCTCACCCCTCCGGGGAGAGGGTTAGGGTGAGGGGACTAGCTTGGGTTGACCGCCTTGGCAGGCCAGACCTTGGCTAAGTGATTTTGCGACGCTTCCGGTAGAAGTGGTCGAACAATCCGCCGCTGACCGAGATCAAGCCTACGATTAGGTATGAGTAAGGGTTAAAGAGCGGCTGCAGGCCATACACACCCACGAGCGATGCTAGGAGCACGGTAAAGGCGGTGAGAGAGGCGACGGCGAAATGCACAAACTCTGAACTGCTCACTGCGTCCCTCAGCATACGCTATACCTTCGCACATCAGATAGTGACTGCTGGAGACCCCCATATCAACGAGCCCCGGCACAAACGTCCGAAGTCCGTTAAAAACCAATTTCGGCCGTCGCTAAATTTCAAGGACGAGCCTCCGCCTTCGCAATTACCCACTCACGATCGCCCGGCTCACCCTCCCGTCCCTTTGCAAAATGATCTGCCAAGTGCGCATCCGCTGGGAGGCGGTGTCGGCGAAGGTGGTGGCATGGGTGATGGTCACGTCGTTGAGGGCGAGGATGATGTCGTCGACTCGCAGGCCCATGGCTTCGGCGGGAGAGCCGGGCTCGATGGCGGTGATGAGGACGCCGGTCGCGTCATAGGGCAGGTTCTGGGCTTCGGCGAGGGCCGGGTCGAGCTGGCGGACGGTGACGCCGGAGAAGCGG